>Ga0209636_10007688_pt1 | contig 10988 bp, 8 predicted proteins | sample DeeMarSWOR152_54_FD_187464 | JGI IMG/M metagenome (GOLD analysis project Ga0209636, IMG submission 187464) | Marine sediment microbial communities from White Oak River estuary, North Carolina - WOR-1-52-54 (SPAdes) (version 2) | ecosystem: Environmental > Aquatic > Marine > Intertidal zone >... | reverse complement strand
GCGTAAATCCATTCTTTTCGCTGAGTCTCGGAAAGTTTTATAAGCTTCCTCCTTTCCGGGAGCAGCGTACTACAGGTACAAAATTTGTCAAGTTAAAAAGTTGATGACCATAAGGTTCTCCCCTCACTTTGAGACTGCGTCACAATTTGTTTTTCTGTAGCCGCAGACTTTAGTCTGCGAAAACGACTTGTTGAATTCCAACGGCTTACGTCCATATGGATGACTACAAAGTCAAAACATAATTATGACACACCCGCACTTTGCGGGTTGAAGCTAATGGTGTTCAACCAAATAAATTAACAGGTTGAGGAGTTCCCTATGGGCCATCGAAAGGCTAACGCCTTAAACACTACGACCATAACTGAATAATGTCCAATTGCTAACATGTCCATACATTTAGTTGATTACCATAAGCTCCACCCCTTATTGTAATTACAGCGGAAGCCTTTCCTTGTCCTGAGCTTATCTAAGGGAGGTTTCCATCATGTTAGGTAAGCTCTCCAAAACTTCCGCATCTGACGACACATTTCCATTCACGCCATCATTTCAGAACTTCCTTGCTACGTAACAGGTTGCAGTAAGTATGAACTAACTTGCATAAAGTGGTTGCATCAAGCTACCTGGTGCCTATACACAATTCCTCAAAGGCGGAGAGCACCTCAAAGCCCTCTGTAATCTAACATCAAGTATCTTATTGCCTCTTAATTAATTCCCACCCCAAGGTTCTTGAAGGGACATTATGGTTTTCCTTTTCTCTGACCCTTTTCACCCTTTGAAGCTACAACATTTCAGCGGCACATATTTTGCTTTTTGTGAAGATGGAAATAGTAAGGAGGTAAGGTTATCGGCTAATTGATAAGGAGGATTCAATGCAATGCTTCTTTTACGGGACAAACCGAGACAAAAATAGCGAGGATGGTCATAATGGAGTGGTTTCATTTTCTGTTCCCGACTTAGGGATAGTTTTCCGGGCTCAATTTACGGGCACCCCGGTCCAGTGTGAGTATGCCAGTCTTCTGGCGCTCTTAGAATTTATTGAGATCAATCCTCATCTGTTTCAAAACAAGACCGTGGAGATCTTCGGCGACAGTTTTGTGGTGATCAACCAGGTAAACCTGCAGATGGTTTGCAACAAGGATCTGGAGCCTTACCGAAATATGGCTTTGGTTTACAAAAAGAAAATCCCCTTTAGTTTAAACTGGATTCCTCAGAATGAAAATCCTGCTCAAAGCGAGCTGGCATTAAGATAAAAAATCCTCCTTCATCCCCTTCTGCCAAAAAGAGCCTCCAACATCCCCCGGAGGCTCTTTTTTATTGACAACCGTATTTTGAATCGCTAATTTGAATAAAGGTCTCTGATTACAGGCTAAAATTGAAGGAGAGCCCTATCTTGAGAGAAACAGAGACCGGTCAAAGGAAATCTAAAGAAAATATGGAAAAGAAAATCACATACTTTAAGTGGTTCAACGAACTTAATTCCGGTTCTATGGATCCTGCGGAAAAGGTGGAGTCATTATACCACTTCACCGGAGAAGAAGATTTCTTAAAGGAGGAAGCCTGGAAGAAGATTGTCTCCATTTTGGTGCCTAAAAATCTAAAGAGCTTCAATCTGGATCTTTTATATGGGGCGGAGGTCAGTGTGGACCAGATCGTCAACAAAGCTTCTACCTCCCCCGTCAATGCAAAGAGGCGGGTGGTGGTGGTATTTGATTTGGACAAGCTGTCCGCCTTCTCCAAGGATGTGTTGTTATCATTCTTACCCAAGCTTCCTGATTCAGCCTGCCTCATCCTTATTACCCCCAAGATTACCTCCCAGGCAAAGTTTTACAAAGCCTTGGGTGAACTTGCCACCACGGTGGAGTTTAGCCGGTTGTGGGAAAGCCAGATTTCAACCTGGATCACAAACAGGATAGAAGAACAGGGCCAAAGAATCGAAAAAAATGCTGTCCAGATGTTGCAGGAACTTGTGGGAAACAATCTTTACGATTTAGCCAAAGAGGTCGATAAACTGGTGATTTATGTGGGAGAAGATGAAGTGGTCACCGCGGGTCATGTGGAATCGGTAGCAGGAGTGTCCCGAACTTACACTGTTTTCCAACTAATTGATTCCATCGGTGAAAGGGATAGTAGAAAGTCTCTTTTGATCTTAAGCAATCTAATTTCAGCCGGCGAAAAACCAGGAGGAATAATCTATTGGCTAACCCAACATCTGGAAAGGCTCATTCAAACCAAGGAGTTTCCTGCTGGTTCCGGCAGGTCTTTAGCATCTTTTCTTAGGATAAAACCATTTCTGGTGCCCAAATATCAGAAGCAGGCACAGAATTTCAGCCTGGAGGAATTGGAAAAAGGACTGAACCTTTTGTATCAAACTGATGTTGATCTGAAATCAAATATAATGCCGGATAAAATCCTTTTAGAACTTCTGGTATATAATCTTTGCCAACTGTGAAATGGAGAAATTCCAGGTAGGGACAGGGCTCGTCTCTGTCCTAACCTCAAGGAGGATAGCCACACCGGCTGTCCATACAATTCAAAGACCTCACCCCCTATCCCCTTCAGGGTGAATCCCTCTCCATTTCATGGAGAGGGGGAACAAAAGGGGGTGAGGTAAAAAAATTTGGGAATAATTCTTCAGTTAATCTGTATTCTATCAGACGGTAGTGTAGATGAGCAAAAGTGAAGGGCAAACGCCTTTCAATCAACAAAAAGACGATGAGCTGATCCTAAAAGCCCAGAAAGGTGACCACGCTTCTTTTGATCTTTTGGTGAAGCGTTACCAGAAAAGGATTTATTTTTTGGCTTATCGCATGGTCAAAAATCATGACGCCGCAGATGATATAGCCCAGGAGACTTTCATCAATGCCTATTTTGCCATCAAATCGTTTAAGGTCGGTTACAGTTTTTATACCTGGTTATACCGAATATGTATGAATTTGAGCATAAATTTCCTGAAGCGTCAGAAGTTTGTAATTCCGGAAAGTCAATTTGAGGAAGAGGCAAGCCCATTGGAGAGGGAGGCGACCAGAGCGGACCCTTTAAACTATCTAGCTTTAAAGGAGCTGGAGAATAAGATAGAAAGGGCAATAGACTTGCTTCCACCAAAGTATAAGGCTGTGTTGGTACTAAGAATATATGAAGACCTAAGCTACGAGGAGATCGCAAAAACTTTGAAAATATCTTTGGGAACGGTGATGTCCCGGCTCTTCAGAGCCAGGGAAAAGATGCAAGAAATGCTAAAAGAATATAAGGAGTGATTAACTTGAGATGCGAAAGGTTTGATAAGCTGATTTACCTTTTTTTAGACGGAAGGGTGAGCCAAAGCGAAGAGAAGAAACTTAAAAAGCATCTTTCTGAATGCAAAAGATGCCAGAAAAAACTCTCCCTTTTAGAATCGGTGGAAGGAAAGGCGAAAAAAATTAAAATAAAACAACCCCCACAGGAATACTGGGATAGCTTCTCCACTCGGGTAAGGAAGAAAATCTTTGAACACAAAGAAAGATCGCCTGTATTTGGATTGAAAAAAGCTTTAGAGAGTATCTTTTCTTTTTCTCCCTTGAAGATAAAGGTGGCGGCGGGTGTGATATCGGTGCTGCTGGTCTTTATCATCGGAAAACTATATATGGATTATCAGAAACAGCAAATACTTCCCTCCAAAACGGTTATTAAAACTACAGAGTCACCACAGCTTGATATCATGGAAATAAAAAAGGAGGAGGGATTTTCAGTAGAAGAAGGTGAAAGGAGAATAGGAACAATCTCTGAGAAGGCAAAGATGGAAATAAAACCTACCCCTAGTGATCAACAAGAAAAAAAAACCATTTCTCCAAAGAGAACAGGAGACGAAAAAGAAGTTTTGTTAAAAGAAAAGAAGACTCCTTCTATTCCAGAGGTCGCGAAAGAAAAACCAGTGCCTGCTTACGCACCCGCCTTGGAGGACCAAATTCCCACAAAAACTGAAACACCGTCGGAACAACAATTCATAGCTCCAGAAACGAAATCGCCCGGGGCAGGAGTGGGGGGAGAGGTTGAGGAGAAGGCGGAAATAAAAACGGCTGGTCCCAAAAAGAAAGTCCAAAAAGCTGAAGAAATTCCCCAGAAAGGAGAAGCTGAACAACTGGTAACTAAAGACATTAGCCTTCCTCCCCCAACAAGAGGCTTCCGTCCCTATTCAGCTATGGATCATTATATGGTAAATGAAAAAATGCTCCAGAAAATAGAAGAAGATGACACACTGATGCAGGTGGATGAATTGAGAAGAACAATACAAGTGTGGAAAGCATATATCGAGGAAAATCCCACTGACTCATTGACTAATGAGGGCTATCTACAGGTGGCGACTTGCTACTATCTTCTGGCTAAGCTTAGCCAGGATACCACAGTTATTTCCGAAGGTTCAAAGCTTTTAAAGAAATATCTTGATGACCAGATTAAAGACCCGACGGTTAAGGATAATTTGAGCGACAGACTGAAAAAGATAGAAGCATTGAGGGAAAGATGAAAATTTTTGAGGAATATTCCTTTTCATGACTTGTATAAAGGATAGCAGTCGGCAGTAAACATTGAACTTTGAACCTTAAACGCTTTTTCAGAAAGGAATCCGGTCATGAAAAGAACATTAGGCACAAGCTTGATTCTGGCGGTTGTCCTCAGCACAGTTGCGTGGGCTGACGGTTTCATCATTCCCATGCCTCCGCATCCTGGCAAGCCTTTTCCTCCTAATCTATCCATAAAATATCACCATGTGGACATAACGATTAACAACCAGGTGGCTCAGACAGCGGTGGATCAGGTTTTCATAAACAACTTTCATCGGGACATTGAGGGGACTTATATCTTTCCCATACCAGAGGATGCCTCCATCTCCAAGTTCTCCATGTTTGTAGGAGGCGAAGAGATCAAAGGGAAAATCTTGGACAAAGATGAAGCCCGAAGAATCTATCAGGATATAGTTCGCAGAAAAAAGGACCCCGCCCTTTTGGAATATTTCAAGGATGGAATGTTTAAGGCTTCGGTCTATCCTATTCCAGCTCACGGGGAGACCCGCATCAAACTCTATTATTCAGAGATTCTGAAGCTCTCCGGAGGAATATGCGGCTATCGCTACACTTTAAATACAGAGAAATTCTCCAAAGACCCTTTGCAGAGCGTGAAAGTCAACGTTGAGATAAATTCGAAAACGCCCATAAAAAGTATCTACTCCCCCTCGCATAACATAAGAATTGAAAAGGAAGACGATCACCACGCAAAGGTGATCTACGTGGAGGAAAACACCCGTCCGGATAAGGATTTCTTTCTCTATTATACCATTTCAGAGAAGGACATTGGCTTTGATCTTCTCCCGTATGAAGATGAAGAACATCAGGGTTATTTTTTGGCTATGATCTCTCCTCAGGTGGATGTTCCCGCGGATAAGACTTCAAGCAAAAACATAATCTTCATTCTCGACACCTCGGGAAGCATGAAGGGAGAGAAGATAAAACAAGCTAAGGGAGCCCTATCTTTTTGCTTGAACAGCTTGAATGAGGGGGATCACTTCAACGTGATCGACTTTGATGACCAGATCAGAAGCTTCAAGACCGGCTTGGTCCGGGCAGATAATGAGAATATCTCGGATGCCCTTTCCTTTGTGGACAAATGCGAAGCAGACGGAGGGACTAACATAAACGAAGCACTTCTGACCAGCCTCCGACAGATCGAGGACAGAAAAGATGCATCCTTCATCATCTTCTTGACCGATGGTCTGCCCACTGTGGGTGAGACAGACATTAATAATATCCTGGGAAATGTTAAAAAAGCGAACCGATCCTCGACCAGGGTATTTGTATTCGGAGTGGGTTATGATGTGAATACCCGGCTTTTGGATCGACTGGCTCAGGACAATCATGCCACTTCTGATTACGTCCGCCCATCCGAGGATATCGAGGTGAAGGTGTCCGGCTTCTACAAAAAGGTCTCCCATCCCATTCTCACAGATATTGAGCTTTCCTTTGGGAGCGTGGAAGCTTACGACCTATACCCCAAAGAGCTTCCGGACATTTTCAAGGGATCTCAACTTCTTGTACTCGGTAAATACAGAAATGGTGGTCGAAATAGAGCAACCTTGACTGGATCCGCGAAGGGAAGCACGCGCAAGTTCGCCTATGAGGTGAATTTCTCATCGGACGATCAAAACGATTTCATCCCCCGGTTGTGGGCAACCAGAAGGATCGGGTATTTGATTGATCAATTAAGACTTCATGGTAAGAACAAGGAACTGGTGGATGAGGTGGTGAGATTATCCAAGAAATATGGAATCATCACTGAATATACCTCCTTTCTGGTGGATGCAGATTACAGACTGGCAGCCGAGGTGTTAGCGCCGCAAGTGGGATCCGTAATGAGAGACAGGATGAAAGTCAAGGTAGGTGCAGGAGCAGTTAATCAAGCTGAAGCATCGAAGAAGATGAGCCAGGCGGGGCAGGCCCCCCGGGGGTATCTGGACGCAGAAGGAAAAGAGCAGAAGGTAACCAAGATAGTTCAGATTGGCAACAGGACGTTTTTCAACAAAAATGGGCTCTGGGTGGATTCTGAATATGAAGGAAAAATCGAGGCGGTCAAGGTGAAAAACCTCTCAGAAGCGTATTTCAAGCTATTGGGTAAGGTCCCGGAGGTGGGAAGATTCTTTGCTCTAGGAGATGAGGTCATATTTCTTCTCGATGGCAAAGCCATCCACGTCTCCGGCGAGGGGAAAACCAACTTCACCCCATCCGAGTTGAATTCACTTCTTTCTTGGTAGTTGTAGGGGCAATTCATGAATTGCCCTACAATACGCATCGCAATAAGAAAGCGCCTCGAATTTCGCTCCAGGAGATTACCAGGATTGTATCCGGTGTGTTCGGGATGCAATCCCGAACACACCGTTAAAGAATGTAGCGTCAAAGCTTGTCTTGGACCCCATGGATTCTACGGGATGAACCGTATGGTTCACACCTGCGGACGAATAGCGTCGCACATTAAAGCTGAAATCCCAACTTGAATTCCAGTGTAGGGGCGAACCTCCACGTCTGCCCTGATCTTTTGAAGTCAATTTCTCTTCAACTGAATTTTTGACATCTTAAAAAGAAGAGGAGCAAAGACTCCAAAGATTATAATATTAGAAAGAGTGTGAACAAGAGTGAAAGGAATGGCGGCAACCATTACGGGAACAAATTGTCCCATGACGAACGCTACAGCCAGATTGGTTAATAAATCATAGATTATGGTCAAAACCAAACCAGAAATTCCCATGATCAAAATAGGAAAAAATGGTCGAAAGGAGGGATTTTGGTTAAGAGTAACTACATTAAATTTGAAAGCCACGCCTCCGGCAAATCCGATCAGAGCCATACAGAGAATCTGGGAAAAAGCTATGGGCAATGGAGGTAAGCCGTACGGAGTGATAACGGTGGTATAGACTGACATGGAGATAATTCCCACCAGCACTCCCCCAATTATACCCAAAAGATATCCAGAGGAAAAAACTACGAAGGTAAAGAATTCAACGTTTGGGACAGAAAGCAGGGGAAGTTTTAACACGATGGCTAAAGCGATCAAAACTCCTGACAGGGCAAGCTTCCTGGCAGAAAAACTCATCTGATCACCGCCATCTTCTTAACCACCGTGGTCCTATCAGTTCGGAATCTATATAGATAGGTGCCTGAAGATACATACTCCCCATTTTCATTCTTTCCATCCCAGCGCATGGCAAGAATCTGATCTAAGTAACTCCCAATTGCCAGTTTAACGTCGCGTTTGGGAACAATGGTTTTTATCCGTTCCCCGCTAAGAGCGAATATGTCAATCCGCACCCTGCTGGGCCAGGCGAGTACAAAGGGGAAATAGGTCACATCAGATTCGGTTTCGATCACAAAAGGATTGGGATAATTCTGAAGCATCCTGTCCTCTTGGGGAAAGGGCGATTCTCCATGTAAAGAGCTATCATAATCAGCGTGATATTCATAAACAAAGCTGTAATTGGGGCTTCTGATCATCACTGCCGGGATCATGATAATTTCCGTATAATTGTTCCAGTTGTAAACCTCCGCCGTACCTGACATGGTTACAGGATTAAGAAGAAAAGTGGTATCAAAAGGTTGAAGATGCATTGGATTGTATCCCACCGCCGAGACGTTATAATCGCCACTGTGCCCGATGAAGTCGATTTTTATTCCGCCTTCGGTAAGATTCGGATCAGGCACGAAGACCACGTAATTTGCTCCTAGGTTTTCAGGATGGTGCGGGATAGAGGTCACGCTGACCGGATACTCCTTATGAGTAGTTTCCGTTTTCACCTCCGGAAACGTATCACCTTCCGAGTAATAAAGCTGGGGTCGGGCTCTATCCCCGGTAAAATAGTTCCACACCGTAAATTCCCGAAAAGCCTCCTCAAAGGTGATTCCTCTTGCTTGCAAGGCTTTATCCGTTGCAGACTCACCACTCGGATAGTCTATGGCATTGTTTCCGGGAACCTGGGCGCATCCTTCCCATATATCCCTTATTATGGTGGTATCATATCTTTCCTGAAGATACATGGGCCAGACACAACTGCCGTAAGGATGAAGGTCGGACAGGTCTCTGAAGGTCTTCAAGGAAAGCCAGGGATAGTTGAAAAAATCCGGAAGATATCCCAGATAATCATTCACATCGTCGTAAACCATGTCCTCCATCCAGACTGCCGACATCTCCATCCAATAAGGTCTGAAATCCTCATTTTCATGCTCATACTCAGCGCCATCATAGCCCATTTGGACTGCGTGAAAGAATTCGTGAGCCGCCGTAACCTCAAGCCACTCCATCTGGGTATGTCTTGAACCATAACCCATATAGTCATTGTCAAGTACAATATAGCTGGTAGCGGAGGCGGAAGGCGGAGGGAGGAACCGCTCTCCCTGAGTGTATCCCAAGTATTTCCCAGCTAAATTCAACAAATATATATCATACCTGTCATCCCCTCCATTATCAGCGGTATCAGGATACCAGCCATCGCCTGGAGGCTGATTATAGCCAAGAAAGTTAATTTCGGTATCCCAAACATGCTCCAAAATCATGCCCACGGTGTCGATCCAGTCCGGGTGACCATTGAAATCATCATCGACTTCCGGTTCAAACACGGCACTATCCCCTTGCACAACGTAATGAATCTTGAAATAACCCTGAGGGGTATCGTAGGTATACTCTGGGAACCCAAAAGTTGGTCTTGTGGTGTAAGATTGCAATATTCCTCTGGTTTTAGCAGAAAGTTTATCCCAATTGGCTTTTACCTCCAGAAATATGGGTGTGGCGCAAATGGGACGTTTGACCTCTTCCTCGGGAGCTCTTAAGGAAAAAACGTTTTTCACCCTTTCTAAAAGCCTTTGCTCATATGCCTGACTCAGTTTTTGCTCTTCTGCTTGAGCAATTTGAAAAGCAAGAAAAATGAACACAAAAGGTAGGATTCTTTTCATTTTATCTCTCCTCTGGAATTAAAAAACATTTTTTGAGAGAATTTATGATGGGCAAAAGTAAATCCGAAATAAAAGATAATGTTTTACTCTTAGAATCAGCAGACATCCATTGAATTCATTCGTCTAAAAAACTATCAGCGATACAAGCTTAGCTATAACCTAACACTAATTTGAAACGTGGCACTGATGATGAAAATTTGTGGATTTTTGGATTGCTCCTGCCAATTCGAAGGTCTGACTAATAATTTTCCTCTTTCACCTTTCGCAACATCTCCAGGCAACGATACGGGACTTTGACTGTGCCGATCAGAACTTTTCCCCCTCTTCGCCCATGACAATCCGAGCCCCCAGTGTAGATCAAACCCAGTTTGTTGGCTAAGTTTATGTAATGTTGCGCGGTCTCTCGGTCATGTTTGGAATGATAGGCTTCAATTCCATCCAGACCCAGCTCAAGAAAATCATAGATGGCGTGTTGTGATCTGCAGGTTCCGGGATGTGCCAGAACTGCCACCCCTCGAACCAGATGGATTAACTCGATTCCCTCCTGGGGGGTCAAGAATCTTTTGGACACATAGGCTGGAGCATGATAACCTAAATATCTGGCAAAAGCCTCCTCATAGGTATGCACAAACTCCTCTTTGAGTAAAGCGTCTGCTAAGTGAGGTCTTCCCACTGCGCCTTTACCCGCTATGCTTTTCACCGTCTCCATGCTCAAATCTATCCCCAGCTCATTTAACTTTTCCACCATCTTCTCTCCTCGAACCCGCCTCTCCTCCTGGAAACTGCTTATCTTCTTTAAAAATTCTGGATTTTCGCAGTCAATCAAATATCCCAAAAGATGGAAATCCTCGCCCTTATGGGAGGTGGAAAGTTCCACCGCCGGGATGAGCTCAATTTCTAACTGCTCCGCTTTCTTTTTAGCGGCCAGGTATCCATCGATGGTGTCATGATCGGTGATGGAGATGGCAGAAAGCTCTTCTTTTTTGGCAATCTCAACCACCTCCTCCGGGGTGAGCAAACCATCAGAGGCCGTGGTGTGGATATGGATATCTATCCGTCGCTTATGCATCCGCTTCACTGTGTTTCGGTTAACTTCTCCTCCACCTTTCTTTCAATCTCCTGGGCCAAAAGCAAGGCTTCTTTCTTTAGGATATCTGCTTTTTCTTTGGTGGAGTTAACAAAACTCTGGTCCTCGATAGAATTCAAGTTAATTCTAACATTTAAGTAAGCCCCTTCCAACGCTGTCCTCGCCGTAAGTGCCGACACACCTGCATCTGAGATCATGTTGGGATTCCCTTTTTCAACCACTATCTGGCTTAATTCCAGTGCCTCCAGACCTTTCTCCATTACCTGAAGTGGAACGGATATGGCACCTTTGGTCGCTTCCTGAACCGCCAGATTTCGTTTCTCTTTCTCCTCATCCGTGTATCTGGGGAGTTTGAAAGCATCCATAACTTTATCAAAACTTTCAGCATCCTTAATGATGAATTCCTCCATCTGTTTTCTGATCTCTTCGGTTTTTTCTAA
>Ga0209636_10007687_pt1 | contig 10989 bp, 8 predicted proteins | sample DeeMarSWOR152_54_FD_187464 | JGI IMG/M metagenome (GOLD analysis project Ga0209636, IMG submission 187464) | Marine sediment microbial communities from White Oak River estuary, North Carolina - WOR-1-52-54 (SPAdes) (version 2) | ecosystem: Environmental > Aquatic > Marine > Intertidal zone >... | reverse complement strand
AAAGAATAGGGTTTAAAGAAACTTCAAATTCTGCCGCCAAGGACGACAAAGTATCTCCGCTCTCAACAATATACTCTTTAATTACCTTTTTTGCCTCTTCCGGTCCGTATTCTCCAATCAAAGTTCCTAAAACCTGGGGAGAAACTAAAGCTGGCGGCGTGGCTGCTCGGAGGCTGCTTTCTTCAACTAAAAGAAAATCCGGCGATTCAATTAACAATCTATTTGCCGGATTTAAAAAAGGGCCTTGGGGAAAGGGCTGAGAAAGAGTTTCGGGAAGGCAGCTCAAAAATGAAGGGGTTTCTTTTTCCGAAAGGGGTTTTAAAAAAGAAATAAAAGAAAGAGAGACAAAGAGAATGAAAGAAATTATCCCCAAATAAGAGAAGGGGTCTCTACAAGACTCCTTATTTTTTTTCAGGTATTTTTCAATTTTCGCCCCGTTAGAAAGTAATCTTCTAATGGGGTTCAGATATAAGGACATAGGTCCTTCTTTTATTGTCTTAAAATCCTCAGTTAATGTCAAGGGTTTATGATATAATGGTTAAATGGACTTCTTCTCAAAATCAAAAGTAAAAAACTTACTCAAAAAGTACCAGCTGCGGCCTTCCAAAAGGCTGGGTCAGAATTTTTTGGTTGACAAAAGAGCTGTCAGAAAAATTATCGAGACAGCTGAACTCAGGCCGGACGATATTGTTTTGGAAATCGGCCCAGGGCTCGGCGTTTTAACTTGGGAGCTCGCCCAAAAAGCCAAAAAAGTAATTACTGTTGAAAAAGACCCAAATTTAGCAAGAATTTTAAACAAAGAGTTAAAAGTGAAGAATATTAAAAACGTTAAGATTGTTCAGGGTGATATTCTGAAAATTCTTAATTCTAAATTCTTAATTCCTAATTTATACAAAGTTGTTGCTAATCTCCCTTTTTATTTAACTGCACCGGTGATTAGAAAATTTTTAGAAACTGCCGAGGTCAAACCTCGGCAATTGGTATTAATAGTCCAAAAGGAAGTAGCTCAGAGGATTTGTCCTTGCCCGCCGAAACTCAAAGAGCGAAGGCGGGGCAAAAACCCGAAAATGAATCTTCTGGCGATTTCCGTCCAGTTTTACGCTCAACCAAAAATTATTAGTTACATCTCCAAAAGCTCTTTTTGGCCTCAGCCGGAAGTGGATGCTGCCATAATAAAGTTAGAAGTCAAAAGTCAAAAGTTAAAAGTTAATAGAGATTTATTCTTCAAAATAGTAAAGGCAGGCTTCTGCCAACCGAGAAAACAGATTTTGAATAATTTTACTAAAATGTTAAAATTGAATAAGGGCTGGACAAAATCCTGGCTCTTGAAAAACAATATCCAGCCTAATCAAAGAGCTGAAACTTTAAGTATTGAAGATTGGTTAAAATTAACGAAGAGTTTAAATGAATTTTAAAAAACACTTCCTTTTGTTGATTATTTTCGTTTTTTTTGCTTTGTTTTTAGTTTTTCAAGAATCGGCTTTAGCTGGATGTGCCGACCAGTATTATTATACACAATGTGATGACAAAGTAACCATTGGACGTTGTTGTTGGGGAAAAGATGACGGAACTTGTTGTAGTGAACATGAGGAGTGTGAAGAAACATGTGACGAAGAGGGTAACTGTACGGAAACATGTCAAGACGTTTGCGATAGTTGGTGCCGAGAGTGTAGCTGTAATAGAAGTTGGTATGAATACAGTTGTGGATCTTCAGTAAACTGCATCTGTAATAATGGAGATCCCCAATGTTGCAATGGAGATATTTATAGAAGGAAGTGTTATAGCAAACAGGAAGGAAATTGCTCTATGGGATCATGTGAAAATGAGAGTTGTCATTTTGATAGATGTGATCCTTCCGAACTCTGCGAAGAATGTCAAAGCTGGCAAAAACCGATCAGGGGAGGATGTGAAGGTAATTGTGCTAAGTGGGGAACGGAAAAACCAGAATGTAAATGTTGTGGTGAATGTCTAGAAGCACCAAAAAATCCTAAATATTGTATGTCCCCTTCTTGTTCTATAACAGCGGAAGCAAATAATGTTCTTTTACCGGTAAATTTGGACTGGGATGATGTCCCAGGATGGTGGGGAGGGGGATGGAGCGGCGGCGGGTCTACTATACAAGAATACGCCGAATGCCAAAGAGGTTACATAGATTTTTGCTGGGAGAAGGCTAAAGCATTAAATCCTGGTTGGAGATGCCAAGGAGAAATAACAGAGGACTACTTAGTTTGTCTAAGACGTGAAACAAAAGAAAATTGTGAAGAAATACTAGAAGAGGATGATGCATGCAATAAAAAATGTCCAGCGCTGGAGGAAGGAGAACATGAATGTTATGACCTAGACAAATTTGTTAAATCTTACGTAATTACTATAGAGGGAGATTTAAGAGATTGCAATGGTTCAAATATAAGCAGCTATACAGCTGTTTTGGGCAGTTCAGAATTTTTTGCCCCCTGCCCCTGTTTTTTCAAATCAAACCGGCCCTATAATTGGAGCGTTAAGGCTTGTTGCGGAGAAGATGGAACAGGTTGCCAAGAGGACCCCGCGAAACAACTTCACGCAAGTTTCACCACTAGTCCGGCTCCAGAACCAATCTGGCCCGTTGACCCTGACTGGGCCGGCCCAGGAAAAGCCGAAAACCTTCCCCGGGAAGCAATAGAAAAACTGGAGTGGTGTGAAATTAGTGACTCTTTTGAATGGCAAGGAGCTGATGGTAAAAAATATAAATATTATGAAACCACGATCGAAGGGAAAAAATATTATTCCCCATTAACCTATAAACTGTTAATTTATTACAAAGAAGAGGAAGGGAGTGAAGACATTTGTCATCCTAATCTAGAAAGAGAGGGGGAATGCCGTGCATTAATTTTGACACCGGATGAGGCAGCGGGAGAAAGAATCCCACCTTTTCAATTCTGGGATAAAAATCATACCTTTTTCAATAAAATAACACCTTATGGCTGGAAAGTGGCGGCCTGCAAAGATATCTCGGCAAATTATTGTACTGATTATAGTCAATACTGGAGATTTGAAGCAGAGGCTTTTACTTTAGATAAACCGAAGTTGGTTTCCCCGCCCAATGATAAAGAAACGCCAGTTGGTTTACCGGTTTTAATTTCTTGGAGCAGCCCTTATGGTATGTCTTTTGTTTATGAAATAAGTGACATTGGTCAAGGGACGACCAGTAGCCATAATATAAGTTTTGATTGGCCCCAACTTAAGCTTGACACTCTTTATAGTTGGAGAGTAAAACCTTGCTGGGATTATGAGGCAAAAGAATGTGAAACTTTCTGGTCAGATACTTTTTATTTCAGAACTACTGGCCGGCCACCAAAACCAGAAACGATGAAGCCTGAAGGCGAAAATATCCCAATTCCGGTAAATTTTGAGTGGGAAAGCGTCCCCGGAGCTAAATCTTATATTTTTAAAATTCAGGGAGATGACTTAAGTAAAGATATAACGATTGAGGAACCGAAAATCTCCCTCGATTATCCAGATTTAAAACAAGAAAAAAATTATTCTTGGCAGGTTAAAACTTGTGCAAAAAAAAGAGAGGAAGATTGCGTAAAAAACCAAACCTGCTGCGGAGATTGGAGTAATATAAAAACTTTTAAAACATTCAAACTCACTGCCCCCTCAAATCCCTCATTAGAAGATGGAGAAGAAATTTTTACCTATCAAATGCCAATGAATTTATCTTGGAGTTTGGTTCCTGGAGCAAGATATTACAAATATACAATCAATTATACTTTGAAATCTCCGGAAGAAGTGGATGAAGAGTGTCTCGCTGGTACAAAAACAGAAAACATTGTCTCTTCCCCTTCAGATTACCTCTCTCTAAATTGTTTAGGAGAGTATGAATGGCAAGTAACAGCTTGCTTAGATTCTGCCTGCCAAGAAACCGGAGAACCCAGCCCTATTTGGCATTTCAGATTAGTCCAGGGCGAACCGGGGGGCGACGGAGGGGGGAAATTAATATTTGGCGGCTTGGTTCCTTGTGGTAGGAATATTGATAATCCAAATACCCCCTGGAATGAAAGAGAGAAGTGCCAAATCAAACATCTTTTTATACTACTCAGAAATATTGTTGATTTTCTTTTTTGGAAAGTGGCACCTCTCCTTTTAGTTCTATTAGCAGTAGCCACTGGGGTAATATTCTTTTTTTCAATAAAAATGGAGACTACGACCCCTATCGCTCAAGTAAAATCGCTCTGGAAGGCAGCGGGAATTGGTTATGCAATTTTGTTCTTCGCCTGGAATATTACCTCTCTTATCTTAACCTTATTTGGTTATCGGGTTGGTATATTCGGGCCCTGGTGGCAAATTAATTTTTAATATGTCGAATAAGAGATATATCTTTATTTTAATAATTTTGATTTTTGGTTTCAGCTTTTTAAGTTTTTACCGGTTTAAAAAATTCGGTCAATCTTTGACTGAAGTTAGTTTGCCGAAGATTGAAATGCCGGAAATGAAATTAGAAGAATTTCTTCCCTCGGAGGAAGGAAACTTAAAAGAGTGGACCTCTCCAGATGGAAAATTAAAATTAAAATATCCAGCTAACTGGATAGAATCTAGCGAAGCTCTTTTGGACCAATTTAACCAAAAAGGGGCGACCCTGACTGGAGCTAACATTTTATTCTTTTCCTACCAATTTCGTTTTGAAGATCAGGCCTTGGCTTTTTTTATGGTTGAAGAAATCAGCCCCAAAAAAAATCTAGATGAAATTGTTAAGGAAATAGAAGAAAGCATTACCGAAAAAGGAGGGAAAATGGAAATTATTAATTCAGAGCAAGAAGATAAAACTGCCCGGTTGGAAATAAAAATAGAAGAAAAGGAAGCAATTAATTCGCGGGTAAAAGAAAAAATAGTTTTTACCGAAGATAAAGCCTATTTAGTCGTCTTTACTTCTTTTGAAAAAGACTGGTCAAAATTTGAAGAAGAGATAAATGAGATTTTTGACTCCGTCCAGTTTACTCTCTGAAATTGAAATGTTATACTAAATTAAGGTATGGAAAAATTCATTAAAAATAAAAAAATTATTATTTTCTTAATAATTGTGGGAGGGGTCGTTTTAAGTTTTGGCGCCTTCGCGGCAGAAAAAAAACTACAAGTCAGCTGGCCACCAAGTCCAGCTGGAACCTCATTAACTCCTGACAGCACGTTGCCCGATTTAGTAAAATACCTTTACGAGTGGGGGATTGCTTTAGGAGGGTTAGCTGTTTTTATTGCTTTAATTATCGCCGGTTTTCAATATTTGACTTCGGTTGGTGACCCGACCAAAATGAAAGAAGCTATAGATAGAATTAAATCGGCCGTTTTTGGGTTGGTTTTGCTTTTAGGTTCCTGGTTGATTTTAAATACTATTAGCCCACAATTTATTACTTTCCCACCGCTCGCCTTAGAACCGCCAACATCTTTCATAACTCCCTATCAACCCTGTTCAATTGTAGAAGACTGTTGTGTGGAAGCCCCTGACGACCAAAAAGAAGATTGCCTTAGGATGTATAAATGTGAGGATAATTTTTGCATCTCCCAGTGGCAGTCAATGGAGCCTTGTGAAAGTGTTGAATTAGGCGGGACAGATATTATTACATCTTTGAATAGCAATGAATGTCAACCAACAACAGATCAAGGCGTTATTGTCCAGGCGGGGAGATCATTTTCTGCCTCAAGTACGCCTGCAAAATGTGCAGGAGTGTTGCAACTATTTGGCAAACCAAACTGTGAAGATATGCGAGCTGCTGTTGATGTTAATGTTAAGAATTACACAGTTGATGCTGATATTAAAAGTTTATTATTGTCTGTCTCTTCACAATAAATAATATATGCCAAAAATTTTAAAATATTCAATTTTAACGCTTCTACTGTTTTTTTTACTGGTACCCAGGCCAGCTTTCGCCTTTATCATTGGAGATATTGTTAGCTTTTTAGACCATTTGTCTGAATCAGTTGAAGAGATGGCTCAGCCAATGATAAGTATTATGTGGTATTTCTTAATCGCTTGGTTGCTGGGCCTTCTCTCTCTCGGTCTCTCCAGTCTTTTTTTGCAAACAGTTATCAATCAGCAAGGCGAATTGTTGACTGCTCTTAATAATATGACTCAGGCTGGCTGGAATTTTACTTCTGGTTTAGCAAATATGCTTTTAGCTTTAGTTTTTTTAGTTATTGCCTTTGCTTTTATTTTAAAAATTGAAACCTTCCAGGCGAAAAAGGCTCTTCCAAAATTAATTATTGTTGCTCTTTTGCTCAATTTCAGTCTGCTTTTTGTCCAGATGTTATTTGATATTTCTCAAATTGTTTTTAACACAATTTTAGAAGCTGGAGGCGATAATCTTTTCATTACTGTTATGAAAACTTTTTTGGGGGGCGGAATATCTATTTTTATTGGTATCATTACCTGGGTAACTGCCATTATTGTAGCCTGGTCTATTCCTTTTGTTCATCAATTCGCTCAAATTGTTTTTGTCGCTCTTTTTGGGGTGATTTTTCTCCCCAATATCGTTATCTGGGCTTTCCAAATTGTTTGTTTTTTCACTTTGTCTCTAATGTTTGGGGCTTTTATTTTTCTGTTCGCTGCCCGAGTATTCATTGTCCAAATGCTAGCCATGCTCGCTCCTTTGGCTTTTTTATGTTTAATTTTGCCTCAGACTCAAAAATGGTGGTCAGAATGGTTTAAACATTTAATAGAGTGGCTCACCTTAGGAATATTTTGGTTATTCTTTTTGGTTTTGGGTTTTAAAGGAATAGGGTTATTAATTCCGGAAATGGCAATCACCGGATGGGATGTTACAGTACCTTTACCCGGCTTCTCTTGGGTCCAGATCGGCCAATATGTTTTTTATTACTTCTGTATATTTGTTTACATGGCGGTTATTCTTTACCTTTCTCAAAAATACCGGCCGGTCCTGTCCCAAGCTTTAATTGATTTTGGCAAACAAGGGATTGGATTTGTATGGGCAACAGGATTAAAACCCTTTGGCGGAGCAATGAGAAAACGAGTCCAGATGACTGCTGCGGAATCACCACAGGTCCAAGAATGGGCAACAAAACAGGCCTCAGCCAAAACTCCAGAATTAAGAGGTTTGGGAAGATTAGCAGCTCCAGTGGTGGTGCCCGCTTACGCCTTAAGAAGAAGGGTCGGGATAGCTCTAGGACCAGGGGCAATTGAGGCAGAAAAAAGCGAGATTTCTAAGGCGGAAAGTGAGGCTGAAAAAATTCAAACCCCTGGTCTGTTAGTAAGTAAGTACCGATCTGAACCAACTGACTCTGGAAGAATCGGCGACCTTTCAGCGGCCATCAAAAAAGGAGGGCCCTTCAAGGATAAAATGTTAGAACAAGTCAGCATTGAAGAAGCAATCAGAATAGGGGTGGCAGCAAACAGAATTGGAGCGGTACCAGAAGCCGAAAGAATTGCCAGAAGTGTTGTTAACAAACTTAATGAGAACCAGCTTAAGCAAATGGGATTTAAATCATATGACCAATTAACTCCGGAAAAAAAGGCAGAGTGGGACGCAAAACGTTATAAAACAATCGCCAACAGTTTAGTCGGCGAAGCCAAAGGAGACGAAATTAAAGATTTTGCTAAAAACTTCTGGACAAGCCCTGAGGCAATGGAAGCGGTTCAGAAGTTTTGGGGCGGATCCCAACTCAGCCGGGCAGCTAATGAATTTGGCAGAACATTTGTTGAAGATTATATAAAGGCTGCTGAGACGATAAGACCATCTATAGAGGAATCACAAGCTTGGTATCTTAGAAATAATCCCCAAGTTTTACTTTATCTCTCTGGAAATGCAGCTCAAGATTTAGGTTTCCGCAGCTTGGGAGGTTTATCCCGAGAAGAGATCAGAGAAGCAATAAACCGATGGAGAGAAGAAAAAGGAAGATCACCTTCCGGAACATGGACGCCCCCTTCCTCGGGGCCTCGAGAAACTGGCGAAGAAAGGAGAAAGAGAAGACGAGAAGCGGGGCTAGAGTAATTTAAAAGGGTGGGACTTCCCACCCTTCTACGTTTTCTAATAATACCCGAGAAAATTATCCTCCTTCCTTTTCCTGTCCTCTTGCTCTTTCTAATATTCTGTCTACTCTTGTCTGAGAACCTCGCCCTCCTTTTCTTCCTAGCGGCAACTTGTTGCCTCCCAAAAGAGCAGCAAGTACCTCTAAGTTAGATCCTCCGGGCACCTCAATTCGGCTTACGGCCCCTTGTTCCATAGCTAGCTCTCTAGTTATTAAATCTTCACATTCTTCACGAAACTCTTTCTGCCGATTCTTGTCGCCGTCAATCTCTTTTTGAATTTCTTCTTTGCTTTTGCCTCTCCCTTGTGCTTCGGCTTCAACCAGCGTCCTCGCTATTCGGACCCCACGAGCCTCTGCCTTCAAATCTTCTTCCTTTCTGGCCCTTATTAGGATCTGAATCTCCGGCGGTGGATCAACTATCTTAATATCCACTCCCGCCTCGGCAATCACAAACCCCCATTTTGGCAAGGTTTCTTTTATTAACTTTTCTTCTTTTAATCCGGGGAATTCTCCAAGTTTAGTTCTCACAAATTCTGGAAGTTCAAAACCTAAAATTCTTTCGTCTTTGCCTCCATGCCAGAGAATATCACTTTTCCCTTCGTAGAACAAAAGGGAGTCCAAATCCATCATCCCAATCCTAGATCGCATTAGGGCGTTTAACCTAGCTATTACTTCCTCAATAGGGGTGGGCGGAGCGACAAAAAGAAAGTTATAAGGATTTACTATTCGCATCGTCACCAGGATTGCAACGTCCACTCCAATTCTTTCTGGAAGAGTAGGAATTACTTCTTTTGCCCAAAGAGGAGTACCTGTTTCAACTTTGAAAAGTTTTGTGTAATAAACCGCGGGACGCAACATCACATGGTCAAGAGCTTTTTCGTCGTGAAATACAGGTTTCTCAACAATTTCTCCTTTTTCTTCCACTTGATGGATGTCAGACCATCTTAATGAGTAGAGATGGATTTGATGAATGCCTCGAATCCCATACAAATACAGTCCTCCCAAAATTCTCAGTCCTGTCTTTTTTTCATTTTTCTTGCGGAATTCTTGGGCCTTCTTTTTAATTCTTTTTTGGTATGCTTCGTTTGTTTCTTCTTCCCCTTTTCCTTCTATCATATCTTGGGGCAACTCTCCTTCTCGCCAAATATTCCACTCATTATCCATCCAGTGCCTCTTCCACCTAAAGATAATTTTTGAGAATTCTCCCAAAGTCATAACCGCCTTGGCTGTTGATTCTCTGGCTATAGCAAGCTTGACTAGTAGAAAGAATAACCCTATCAACACTCCCAATATTATCCCTAATATTAGCCATCCCATTTTCCTTTCACCTCCTGTTTATTTTGTAAAGGCTTCTGGGGTTACCCAGAATCAAGGAATCTTTTTTATTTTCCTTGACTGTTTAAAGCATAACATATTAGCAAATTCTTGTCAAATCAGCCTTCTCTTAATTTTTGTTGTCGCCCTTCTTTGCTCAATTCACTCCCCCGACACTGATTATTTTGATATTTGTTGTTGCCTTTGGTTTGTGGTAAAATGGTTTAAAGAAGGTTAAAATAAAATAAACTATTAAATTATAAATCTATGCCAAAAGAATATTCCAAAGAAGAACTCTGGAACCTCTATAAAAAACTTCCGGAAGAATTGAAAGAAGCGATTTTCTCTGAAGCAACAGCTGATAATATTTTTAATATTTGTACCAGAAATGAAATTGAAGATGACCGAATTTCAGAAATTGCCCGTTATGTGGGCCGCGTTTTAATGGGAGTTTTACCGCCGGACGAAGTTCAGAAAACCCTGGAAAAAGAGTTGGGATTAAAGATAGATTTGGCAAAAAAGGTGACCCAGGAAATCAGTCGTTTTATCTTTTATCCGATAAAACCTGTTTTGGAAGAATTATACAAAATAGAAATTGCGCCACTGACAAAACCGTCTGTTGTCCCTCCAACAACCAAGCCCTTAGAAGGAGCACCACCGATAGAAGTAAGTCCGGAAGAAGAAATAGAAAGAACGAAAGAAGACATTTACCGCGAAACAATCGAATAATATGAGGTTCACTGTCCCCCAATTTATTGAACACGAGGCAAAGATAGTCGGTTTTTTGACTTTTAAGCAGTTTATTTTTATTGGCATTGCCGGTGCTGTTTGCTTTGTTTTTTATTTTTCCATCGGGAAAACCAACTTTTTTCTTTTTTTAGTATTGTCAATAATAATATTCGGCATAGGGGCGGCTTTGGCTTTTTTGAAAATTAGCGGCCAGGGCTTGCCAAAGATTTTGGCCAATTTTTTCCGTTTCATTTTAGGCTCCAAATTTTATATTTGGAAAAGAAAAGGGATGCTAATAACTATTTCAAAAAAAATGGAGATTAAGAAAAAAACAAAAGAAGGAGAGCTCCCTTTAAAAATTGCCGAAGCCAGCCAGTTAAAGAGAATAAAGACCGAAATAGAAACTAAAACCAAATAAAATGCTCGCTGAATCTATGATTCATCTTGCATCTCAATAAATAAGTTTATTTCGATGCCAGAAGCCACTACTCAACAATTTTTGGAAATAGAGAAAATCAGAGAAGGAGTGGTTGTGTTAAAAAATAGAGCCCTGAGAGGAGTGATTATGGCTTCTTCTCTGAACTTTGCCTTAAAGTCAGAGGAAGAACAAAAGGCAACTATTTATCAATTCCAGAGTTTTTTAAATTCCCTGGATTTTTCAATTGAAATCGTTGTCCAATCACGAAGATTAAATATCACCGGTTATTTAGATAAATTAAAAGAACTGGAAAAAACTCAAAAAATTGAATTACTGAAAGTCCAGACTACCGATTACCGAAAATTTGTCGGAGATTTAATTGGCGGGGGCGCAGTTATGTCAAAAAATTTTTTTATTGTCGTCCCCTTTACCTTTATTGAAATTCCGGGATTAAAAGCTGCCAAAAGGTCTTCGGCTAAACAGGCAGCGGCGGCCTTTAGCGAAGAGCGTTTCCA
>Ga0209636_10007684_pt1 | contig 10990 bp, 10 predicted proteins | sample DeeMarSWOR152_54_FD_187464 | JGI IMG/M metagenome (GOLD analysis project Ga0209636, IMG submission 187464) | Marine sediment microbial communities from White Oak River estuary, North Carolina - WOR-1-52-54 (SPAdes) (version 2) | ecosystem: Environmental > Aquatic > Marine > Intertidal zone >... | reverse complement strand
TTTCATCATAAACAGATAACCGTTTGCTCATGTTTCCAGCAACTTTCGCGTCAAAAACGTCTTCACCCTTGAGAACTTCCAATCGAAGCAAGTCGCTTCGAAGAATGGGGTAACCCTTGATTTTTGAGACCTCGGCTGAAGTCTCTGTTTTCCAAGTTGCCGGAAGCCCACACGTAATCAGCAATGTCCCGGACCCTAACTCAGCCTTAATAAACTCGGCGAAAGGTTCCCTCAATTGCACACCTCTCACAGTAAAGTTCAGTTAAAACGTAATTAAACCTTTTTGGCAAGAAGAACCGCTGGTTTCCAGAAGCAGAGTAGAAAAACTGCGCGAGGCAGGTGGGCATATGTCTCGCCGACAGATAGTGCATGCCAAAACGAACTATATTTCAGATTTTGTTCTTGATGGGCAAACGCCTTATTACGGGGTTAAAGTAAAGCTAAATAGCCAGACAGGAATCTTTCCTAAAAGAAGGTAACGTGAATGGAAGAATTTCAAGTTAAAGACAAGACTCTAGCGCCGCAAGGCAATTTGCAAATCGAGTGGGCTTCAGCCCACATGCTCGTTTTGAACCAAGTTAAGAGCAGATTCAGCAAAGAACGACCGCTGAAAGGCGTAATTCTGGGAGCATGCCTGCACGTAACAAAGGAAACCGCGGTTCTAGTAGATACCTTAATGGCTGGAGGCGCCAAAGTTGCTTTGTGCGGTTCCAACCCGCTTTCCACACAGGACGATGTAGCCGCTGCGCTGGCTGAGAAAGGCGTGCATGTTTTTGCACAGCGAGGGCAGACAACCAAAGAATACTACTGGTGCATCGATAAAGTGCTGGATTACGAACCAGTGATAACTCTTGATGACGGCGCCGACCTAGTCGGCACACTGCACAGCAAGCGGACAGAAGGGCTGGCGAACGTTAAGGGCGGAACCGAAGAAACAACTACAGGCGTGATTCGGCTACGGGCAATGGAAAAGGCTGGAAACCTCAAGTATCCGATTATAGCCGTAAACGACGCTTACACGAAATACCTATTCGACAACCGTTACGGAACGGGTCAAAGCACCATTGACGGCATTCTAAGAGCCACAAACACACTCTTGGCAGGCAAAACCTTCGTGGTTTGCGGCTACGGCTGGTGCGCAAGAGGCATAGCCATGCGCGCACAAGGAATGGGCGCAAACGTCATAGTAACCGAAGTGAGCCCCCTTAGAGCGTTAGAAGCGGCAATGAACGGCTTGCGCGTCATGCCAATAGCTGAAGCGACAGCCATAGGTGACATATTCGTAACCGCCACAGGCGACATCAACATCATAAGAAAAGAACACATGCAAAAAATGAAAGACGGCGCCATAATCGCCAACAGCGGACACTTCAACGTGGAAATAAGTCTAAAAGATTTAGAAGACCTGTCAACAGCGAAAAGAACAATGAGACCCAACCTAGAAGAGTATACGCTAAAAGATGGAAGAAGACTTTACCTTTTGGCCGAAGGAAGACTGGTAAATTTAGCCGCGGCTGAAGGCCACCCATCTGAAGTTATGGACATGTCCTTCGCAAATCAAGCACTATGCGTGGAGTACATGACTAAAACTGCGAAAATGCCGCCAAAAGTTTACACCGTTCCCAAAGACATAGATGAAACAGTTGCTGAACTGAAGCTCAAAGTCATGGGAGTAAAGATCGACGAACTCACGCCTGAACAGAAAAAGTATTTAGCAACATGGGAAATGGGAACCACATAGCAAGAGTATATCGGCGATTATGGTAAACTTTAAATGGATTAAGATAATAACATGGCATATTAAATGGTGAAACACAAATGAGTAAAGATCAAGCAATAGGTGGAGCAATATTCATCGTATGCCTGCTTGTCGCTGTATTCTACATTGTAACGCTATTCTTTCCAGGACTGTTTGTAGATGTGATCGAAAATGTCGGGGTAACTACCACTGTGGCTGATGTAAAATTCTGGATAATTGCCATACCGGTCTTCATAGCGTTCGTTGCTGTATTGTTTATAGGCGCATGGATTGGCTGGACAATGGCCACTACACCACCGCCGAAACCCATCGAAGAGATCACGACCGAGATAGAAGAGAAGAAGGAAGAAATGAAGGCAGAGGAACCATCGGAAACACCTGAAAAAAAGAAAAAACCTTAGAGACGAAAGCTCCCAAATCTAACAAGTAAATACTCTATTCTATAGTTTTTTTAATTTCAGGAAACTTTTGAAATGCTAAATTTACTGATTTGAGAATAAAACTTGTTACAGCCCAAGCATTTTAAAACCGAAATATAATGCCGCATTGACTATAGCAGAGACAACAAGCACTGTTAAAAGAAGTTTGGGGGAAAATGAAAAAGAACTTTCTTCACCTTTAGGTTGCACTTCATATTCTTTTATTTCACGCGTTGCCGCGCCAACGTGAACAACAGCAGTGAATTTTTTCGTCTCAACTTCAACAGTGTAAACTTCCCCTTCCAGAGAAACACGCTTAGGCTTCAAACCGCCCTTGTGCCCCAACCTCTTCAAAAAGGCAGTAGTCATAGTCGTAACTACTTCAGCGTTCAATTCTTTTGATTTAGGAACCGCAGAAGTGACAGCGGCTGGAACGGTCTCTTGCGTGGGCGTTGACAACCATAGTGTCTCCTAACTGTTTTTTAGAAAAACGATTGACGGCTTAAAAGAAAGTGTGCGTATCACGGAAGACGAACCTACTTCTTCATTTTCTTGAGCATACATTCAACTATGTCCTTGCACATAATACATTCGTCCGGAATCTTCTCTTTTGACGATCGTTCACTCAGATAACCAAGGTGGTAACTGCACTCAGAAGGTTTTTCAGGGATTTCAACCCGCTCTTCCGTAGATTCCTTCTCCTCCGCTTCAGTTTCTTTTGGTTCGTCACGCGAAACTGTTAATTCATCGTCAAGGGTTATTTCGGTTAAGCAGTACGGGCACGCGTTATATGGCTCTTCGGAGTCTTGCTGCAGATTCAAAGCTCTAAGAGGTTTCGTGAAAACTTTGCCGCAAGAAACGTTCGGACAAGTAAATGTACTACTTTTTTTGGTTTTCTCTTCAATTTGGGAGATAGCTAGCCCTCCTGTAGAAAATAATTAGGGGGTACACATTTATAGTATTAATGAATTCAAAATAAATATACAAACTATTCAATTTGGCATTGATGTGCGGGAGAAGCGAGCTTTTTGAGGTCGTCAGCGCCTTCAGCGTAACCCGAAGCTATCAAGACGTCACCTAGTTGAATTATTGTGTCAGGTTTGGGGCGCAAACTTTTTTCGCCCCGTTTTATAGCCAGAATCCACATGCCTGTTTCTTCGGGTACTCGCGCTTCTTTCAGAGTTTTGTTTATAAGGGGAGAACCCTCGGTCACGCAAGCTTGGGTAACTGTTTCTTCCGCTTCCCTTATGGCTAATTTCAACACTGGATGCGGTTCAATACCTCTCAGCACAACCTCAGCCATCTCAGCCGCAGCATCTGCAATTTTTTCGGTTGCCACGCCCAATCTAATTAGCCCTAAAAAGCCAGATGCTTCTTCTTTCTTAAAATCACTGGTTAAAGCCAGAAGCTCAAAATCTGTATGCAACTTATCCATGTACTCTTCAAGGCGCTGCACTTCTTCAGCCAATTCTTTGCTGTTCAACATGAGCGATGAATAAGCCAAGTCAATCATCAGTTCAGAGGTGTTCTTAAGCTCAACGAACCGTGTAACGATTTCTTCGAAAACTTCGTGCTTATGCTCCACCATTGTTAGTCCTCCAATTTTGTAAGCCTGCCTTCGGCTATGTCTTTAAACTCCTTGATGCCTATGGGGGCTCCGCGTGTTATTAGAATGTCCCCAAGAAAAATACGCTCAGTTTCGTCAGGATCTAGTATCCAATCTTTGTTTCGGCGGATGGCGATTATGTCAACCCCCATTCTTGCAGCCAAATCAAGGTCGTCTATCCGTTGTCCTATTATCACGGAGTCTTCCTTGACAGTTGCCTTCATGAGGCGCTCTTCAACTTTTTCAAAAATCTCACCAACTATCGGGTGTATGCCAATATTGCGCGTTACTATGGCGGCGATGTCAGCGGCGGCATCTGAAATTTTATCTGCGGCAGCAGCCACTGTCGAAACACCTATCAACATCTCTGCGTCTTTAGCGTCTCTAGCGGCAATCATGATTTCCATGTCTAAAAGATAAGCCAAAGTGTCAATGCGGCTCTCAAGTTCCATTACGTCTTCGGCAAGTTCTTTATCATTAAATAAAGCGGCTGAATAAGCCAAATCAATCATGAGCTCAGAAAGATTCTTCATTTCCAATAAAAGATCGCTGACTGGAATAGGCTTGTATTCTATTTTTTCAAATTGCGGCATGTTTTTGAGAGGCGCTCCGCAGTTAGATATTGGTCATGAAATATTTTAATTATACTCTCTTTGTGAGGTCATCCTATTAACAGTAAAGCCACAAGCAAAGCGGCGGAGGTCACGCTGTCGGCGAAGGAACTCTCGATGGGGATAACAAAATTATCTGGATCTAACCCTCTTTTGAAAGTCAATATTGAAATTGCATAAGACAAAAGCACTATTGCGGCAACAGCAATGACGTTGGCGATTAGCAGTATAGAAATAAGTCGTGAAAAAGAGGGCAGCGAAAACAGACCGTGTATTGACAGAGACAAGACAGCTAACACAAAGAACATTATAATGGAAGCAGTCCAAGCACTGAAGATGTTCTTTGCATGGTTCCGCATTGAAGAGAAAGAAGGAGATAGCAAACCTAAGGCAAGTTTCGTTGTGGCGGTAGAACCAACAACTGAACCAACATCACCGACCATATCAATCAAAGCGGGATACACCGTGTAAATCTCTTTGCGACCCCCCACAAAATTGTCTATTCCCTTGAGAACTGTTCCAGTTACGTTAACAATAAACGCTACAAACAGCAGCGTAACCATAGACTCCTTGAGGGTTTTGAGAAACTCCACTTCGCGCATGTTCTTAGGTAAGATATAAAGAACAAGAAACACTGGGGCTATCCCAATAGCACCAATTGCCCACTTGCCCAAGTCGCCTAAGAAAAATACGTTGAGCACCACGATATAACAGAGGGTTATGAAAATGTCAGCAATAGTGGACATTATAGGGTACACAACAATATCAGGGTCTAAACCTTTCTGGAATGAAATAAAAGCTACTTTCATCGTTATCAATGAAAGAAATAGGCCTATTGCCATAGTTGCTACTACAACTGACAAGATAGCGGGGAAATCAACCAACGTTATTCCCCAAAATATATAACCAAAAACCATGGATATGGCAGAAATTGCGACGCTTGTAACCAAAGTTATAACTATTAAAGCTTCAATCAATTTGTAAAAGCTCTTTGTATTGCCGAAAAATCTTGGATAAACTGTGCCGAGATGTAGCGCTGTGCTTAAACGTCCACTAAGTAACCCTCCGATAACCCCTTTCGCGCTGACAATGGCAGGATAAAGAGCTATGGCCCATGGCGAAAGCCGAAAAACTCCCAGTTGAGAAGCAACCATAAAGCCGGCAAACAATCCGCCTATATCGAAAAAATAAGCTAGTGAGGTCTCTTTGAGCATTTCCCGGAAGCTTTTTGAAACGCCCGCATGTGACATAGTCTATTGCCTCCTCAGTGTTATCACAGAATATAGGAAAGAAAAAACGCGAAAGTCGGAAAATTGGGAGAAACTGTTTGGCGTGCAATTAATTGATTTGAGACAAAGTCCTGGCGTTTTATATGGCGCTAGCGCTAGAAGGGCGTCGAATCGACGATGGGAAATCTGGACTACTTTCATATTTTTCCCCTTGCAGCTGTTGTTCGTTTTCAGCCATCCACAGGCACCTCTTTAGCGCGTGCTCTTGTGGGCTGCCAAGTACCACTTCAATTTGCACTCCTAACTTTTTATTGAGAAGCTGTATATTGCTTAAATAAGTTTCTAAGATTTTGAATCCATACTCTAGCTTCACAACCGTTTTAATTTTGCAGGGTTGAAGTATCTTTGCGACCAGCTTAGAGTGTGAATTCAAATGTATTCAGCATGGATCAAAATTGACGACAGCTTGCCATGGATTGAACTTGAAGGAACATTCCAAACCAAAGCTGCGGCTCAAGAGGCAGTGAAAGAAAGGCGGAGCAAAGTCAAAATAAAAATCGTCAAAATGTCGAAACAAGAAAAACAGATTAAAGCTACAATAAGAGTACGACATTAAAAGCAGCATAATTGTCCTTGTTGCTTAGGCTGCTAGGTGACAAACAATGCAGCAATGCATCTGCAACTTCTTAACGCGACTTCTTTGGTTGATAAACGCACCATGGGTCTTCAGTCAGATAGTCTCCTTTCAACTCTGCAGGTTCATGAAGATCGCCGCAGTAGTCTATAAAATCACTTGAAAGCCCATACGCACGTGCACGGCAACCCCCGCATAAAGCGCGATACTCGCAGACGCCGCATTTGCCTTTCAAAGCGTTAAAGTCGCGCAACGATTTAAAAACCTCTGAGTTGAACCATATCTCTTTGAGTGATTTTTCGCGGATGTTACCAAGTTTAATTGGAAGATACGGGCACGGAGTGATGTCGCCATTGGGATAAACGCGGCAATAGTATAATCCTGCGATGCAGCCTCGAATCCACTGCCTCATGTCCAGCCCCCTGTCCTTTGCAATTCGCATAAATTGGGGCGCGCACGAAGGCCGCACGTTAAGTTTGTGCTTGGCTGCCTTTGCGAAAGCTGTCTTAATCATGCCTTCGTATTTAGCGGGAGATATATCGGCGATTTTTGCGCCTCTTCCAGTAGGCACTAGAAAGAACAGGTGGAAGTTTTCCACGCCAAGTTTTTCAGCCAGCGACATAATGTCATCGATTTGGTCATAATTTTGTTGAGTTACCGTTGTGTTTACTTGGACAAGCACGCCGTTTTCTCGCAAGGCTTTAATGGCTTGAACCGCCTTTTCCCAAGAGCCGCTTACGCCTCTGAACTCATCATGCTGCTCTGGAATGTTTGAATCCAAGCTAATTGAAACGGTTTCTATGCCTGCTTCCTTGAGTTTTTTTGCGGCAACGCCATCAATGAGGCTGCCGTTGCTTCCTAGTCCCATCTTCAAACCTTTCGCAGCGCCGTAGCGGACAAGCTCGTAGACATCTTTGCGCAAAAGTGGTTCGCCGCCGCTTAAGATAAGCAGGGGTCTGCTGACTTCACAGATTTGATCTATGAGGTTTTTTGATTCTTCAGTGGTTAGTTCGTTGATAAGCGGTTGCGTGGTGGCGTTTATGTAGCAATGAGGGCATTTCAAGTTGCATTCCAGAGTGAGGTTCCAAGATACAACAAGCGGAACAAACTTTGCCGATGTCGATGCGGTAGGCGAGTATGCGAGCTTAAGGTAAAATTCGCATTTTCCATCAGTAGCCATCCGTTGAGGCTGCCACAGCCCAAACGTGAAAGGAAGAACAGTGTTCAGCATAGCCTTAGCGTGAGCATAACAAAAATGAGCGCAAAAAAGAGATGAGAGCGCATCGCTTACGCCTAATTTTTCAGCAATGTAGTGGTGGCTGCCGAAGATTGGGCAGTTTAAAAACTGCATACGTCCATCAAGTTTCGCCAAGTCCATCGTGTAATTGATGAAATGGTCACTCAACATTATCGTCTGCAGTTTTTCCCTGCGCATTCCAACTTTGAGAGTTACGTTAAGGGCGATACGGACGGTTTCTTCGCCGAACTTTTCTTGCACCCGGTTCATTGCGTCCTGAAGACGAGATACACCCACCGTTTTGGTCAGTTCCGCAGTGATTAAAAAGCCTTTAATGGTTTCATACTCTTGCCGCAAGCGCATTTCGACAATGTGCCGCGACCAATCCTGAAACAAGCCTTCAAGGTGCTCAATTGCTTCAGGATTCTTGGCGTTGAGCATGCGTTCTAATGCTTTGGTTCTTTCAGTTAACTTGGTGAATACGCCGATTTTTTCGTCAGTGCTCAAACTTGCTTTGGTGGCGACTTCTCGCGGATTCACGTTCAGCGGCACAGTTGTTTTTGTAAGCTCATTCACATCAGAAGCGAAATCGTTGTAGAACCTCCTTGTTTGCTCAGCTATGTCAGGCATGTCTACACGCAATTCTTCTAGGAGAAGCCGTGTTTCCGTTTCCATTTTGGTGACCATAGCCATGTGGTACAAGAGGGACCCCACCATCCCAGGATCAGTATGCTTGCCAGCGGAAACTCCGTGAAAAACCTCAGAGAACAAACGCTTTGCCACATCAAAATCTTCGTGGGCTATGGCGGTCAAAGCTTGATTCAATTTTTCTCGCCTTTCACGCAAGAGCAGAGCCCATTTATGGCAATGTTTTTCATCAAATTTTGTTACCGCAACCACCAACTTGGAAACTTATACATGTGCTTTTCGGTAAAAAAGTTAACGGTTTCTGAAGCAAAGTCTGCATTCATTCAGAAAAAGGAAAAATCCAGCGGCAAGCAGATAAGCTATTAAAGCCGCGTGGACAAGAAATAAGCCGACTTAGATAGGTGAAACAGCATGATTTACGATTGGATTTACGCTTTGATAGGCTTTCTAGTAATGTTCGGCGTGCTGGTCGGCATCGGCATAAACCAGCCGCGTGGAACCAGTGTCAAAACGTGGTGCTACGGTTACCTCGCAATAAGCATAGTCTTCGACGTACTCGTAGTATTGGCGTTGGTGAACGCATCCCAATACGTCTGGCTGAATAATCTTCTGCTCGGGCTTTCAGCAGGCGCCGCCACAGGCTTAGGCATCCACGTAGCTCATCACATATCCGAAGAAGACGGGCACGACGAAAAAACAAAGGAAAAGAAAACTTCGATGTTTGGCTTTTGAAGCCTTAAAATGGCGCCTGGGGAAGGGGTTCGAGCCCCAATTTACCAGTAAAAAGCGCGTGTTGTTTGTATGCTTGAGGCCATTTACGATGCTTGCTAATATTTTCGAGAAACGTAGGGTGCTTAGGGCTTTTAAAGAAGTTTAAGCGATATTAATCTGAGAAACATGAAGACACGATATCGTTCTGGGATCAGTCGGGCAACTGCTGATCATATACAAGCCCTTTTTGAAATAGAGCAGAGATGCTTTCCGGGAAAAACCAGTTATTCAAAACAGCAATTGAAACATCTGGCTCTGAATGCGAACAGCACATGCTTGGTGGAAAGTCAAGGTAGCGTGATTAGGGCATTCTTGATAGGTACCTATCGCGAGGGAAGTTTAACGGGCCACATCGAAACCATTGATGTGGATCCGACTTTTCAAAACCAAGGCATCGGATTGAAGTTGTTAAAGGCGGCAGAGACTGACATGAGGCAGCGAGGTATGCATTGGTCCCAGTTGGAACTGTCTGAGGGAAATAAAGCTGCTTTAGAGCTTTACAGAAAGGCAGGATACAAATTCAAAGAAAAGATCGAAGGATACTATAAGTACGAACACGATGGCAGTCGCAACGCGATTCGCATGGTTAAAGCGCTTAAGTGAAACTAGTAGAATTGTCAATGGGCACCCATGAGCCTTCTTTCAGAGTTGTGAAGCCTTTTGTGTGTTTTGTGAGGATTTTAAGCAGCGGAAATCGAAAACGAGCTGGCACGAGTTCCAGATCGCTGGTTGGCTTGTGGAGATGTATGGTTTCCACATGCGCGTGTTCTTTACCTTTTAAATTAGGCGAAAGCTTGGCTAAATAGAGGGAATGATCTCTTTCGTCTTCGTCAAGCCTGAGAGCCCCCAAGGCAATTCTGGCAGGGAGAGCCTCAATGTCTTCTTTCTGGTAACCCATTATTGATGGGTCCACGTTATTGGCTAGCAGGAACAACACCACTCCTTGGCACTTGCTGCACTTGCCGCAAGGGAGTAAGGCGTCATGATCGAAACGACAACTGTGACAAGAACGCTGAAGTCGTGCCAATTCAGGATACCTACTGGTCAATATCCTTTCCACAATCATACCTGATATCGATCGAACAGCACTCCATTGGCGCATTCCAGGCATTCTCTTGGAGAACCATTGTTCCATCCTAATATCAAAATCCTGCATCTGGTCGTACACACCAAAGAAGTGCCGAATCCCCGCAAAGTAAGGTGACATTCGTGGATCGTCAAATTCGCTTCCAATTAAAATGTTCCCAATCCTTCGCTTAGCGAAAATTGGGAGAAGAAGAAAAACATAGACTGGAAAAATGCAGAGTCTTATTGGGTAAGTGTCCGCCCAGATTTTTCTATGGTCTTTTCTAATGATTCTCATTTGGTCCAGCATAAACGTATAGAAGCGGTCAACATTGGTCCAGACTCTTGTAGTGTTTGGATATTTGTCTCTAAATTGCCGATAAGCTGGAAGAGCGGTTCGCCAGTGTCCTCCACTCTCGTTCACATACAGGGGATGAACTTCACCCCCTATCTCTTTAAGCATAGCATAAGTAAGAAGACTTTCTTTTCCGCCGCTTGAAAGCACGCCACACGAATTTTCGTTAAGTTCAGACAAAAGGGAGGTATCTTCTGCGAGACTGGGCGCAACTATTTTTGCCATAGGGCGGGCGTTTGCTTCCGACACCTCAGCGTCAGATGGAATAAACTGCGGCAACACGTACGGGTTTTTCCTTCGAACCAGCTTGTTGATGAAAATATCTCTGGAGAACACGCCAAGAAGATCATTTAGAAGTGAAAAATCTGCTTCGCTAACTTGCCACCCCAATCTAATTTCCCTTGTAAAAAGCCCGTAATTAAGCAAAGGCATAACCGAGGCCATTCTTAATAACGCAAGTTGTTTTTGACTAGGTGGTTCTTCGTATTTGAAGCGAAGATAGAAGAAATGCTTTTCGCCTTCCATGTCTCTGCAGGAAATCTCGGTATTTACTCCGTTTCCCTGCAGGATAGGCTCAGAGACCGCTATAGACTCGAAGCACTGAAGGTTCATGGCATCACTTTTTGCAAAGCTCTTCGATTGCGTCAGCCATTTTT
>Ga0209636_10007683_pt1 | contig 10996 bp, 10 predicted proteins | sample DeeMarSWOR152_54_FD_187464 | JGI IMG/M metagenome (GOLD analysis project Ga0209636, IMG submission 187464) | Marine sediment microbial communities from White Oak River estuary, North Carolina - WOR-1-52-54 (SPAdes) (version 2) | ecosystem: Environmental > Aquatic > Marine > Intertidal zone >... | reverse complement strand
CCCTGCCGGCGGCATAAACGTCGTCCCCTCCGGGTACGAAGCGGCGGAGGTTCTGCTCAATGACGAGAGAGTCAAAATGCTCACCTTCACAGGGAGCCCGGAAATCGGCTGGGAGCTTAAAAAAAAGGCTCACAAAAAGAAAGTCACACTTGAACTCGGGGGAAACGCGGCGGTTATCGTCGAGCCCGATGCCAACCTGGATTTTGCCCTTCCCAGGATAATTTTGGGCGCCTTTTCTTACTCAGGACAGATCTGCATATCCATCCAGAGGATTTTTCTCCATCAACAAATCTACGACCGATTCATGGCCGATTTCGCAGATGCCACCAAAAAGCTTAAAATCGGAGATCCTCTGGAGGAAGACACGGATATCGGCCCCATGATCAATCTTGGTGCAGCAGAACAGGCTGAAGAATGGTTGACTGAGGCTGTTGAGAGCGGCGCACGTGTCATCGCCGGAGGAAAAAGGGAAGGGCCAATGTTCGAGCCAACGATCCTGGAAAATGTAAAACCCGAACTCCGTATCTCCTGGCTTGAAGCTTTTGCACCTGTGGTCGTTGTCTACCGTTACAAGGATTTTGAGGACGCATTAAAAGGAGTCAACTATTCAATCTATGGCCTCCAGGCTGGGATTTTCACAGGAAACCTGAACAAGGCTTTCAGAGCTTATGAGGTACTCGACGTTGGCGGGGTGATCATCAACGACATCCCGACTTTCCGGATCGACCACATGCCCTATGGCGGAGTGAAGGAATCTGGCTTCGGCCGAGAAGGTCTAAAATACGCCATCGAAGAAATGACTGAAATGAAATTGATGGCCATCAACTTGAAAATTTAAAGGGGTCGCATCTCAACATTCGACATTTCTCATTATTTTTGTCAAGAAGACCGATACTTGTTGCTCAGAATGCAATAAGGAAAAGAGTCATATAAGACATTGAAAATATTTTAGATTTAACCATTTTAAATAATTATATCTCAAAGAAATGTCGAATGTTGAGATGCGACCCCAAATATTTCTTGACAGGTTTTTTTCCACAGCCTAAACTAAATCCTAAATCATACCTTTAAAATTCATTATTATCCGGAGGTATCTTATGAAGGTCATAAGTTTCGCCAAAGTCAGAGATACCATAAAAGACCTGGTTCAAACAGCAAACTTTGAACTCCAGGACGACGTCATAGCTGTCGTCAAAGAAATGGAGAAAAAAGAGGAATCTCCGGCAGGAAAAGAAGTCATCAAACAGATCCTTGAAAACGCTAAGATTGCTAAAGATGAGAAGCTCGGTCTCTGTCAGGATACCGGGCTGGCTGTTTTTTTTGTGGAAATCGGGGAGGACGTCGAGCTGCAAAAGAATGATGGGTTGGAGAGCTTGAGAGACGCGATCACCGCAGGTGCAAGAGAGGGTTATGAGGAAGGGTATCTCAGAAAATCTGTTGTGGAAGACCCCATACGGAGAAAAAACACCGGCGATAACACTCCCGCCTATATTCACTGGGAGCTCGTGCCCGGTGATATCTTCAAGGTGACGTTTATCGCCAAGGGAGGGGGAGCTGAAAACATGAGCGCAGTCCGGATGTTCGCCCCGGCTGCCGGCCAGCAAGGGATTGAAGATTTTGTTGTTGAAACCGCGGATAAGGGCGGTTCTAACCCCTGCCCCCCAATCATAGTTGGAGTTGGAGTCGGTGGAAACTTCGAATATTCCGCACTTCTGGCAAAGAAAGCGCTCCTGCGGAGGCCCTTGGGCTCCCACAATCCTGATCCATTCTATGCAGACATGGAGAAAAGGCTGCTGGAGAGGATAAACAACTTGGGAATAGGTCCCCAGGGAATGGGGGGAAGAATCACAGCTCTTGCGGTTCATGTCGAAGCCTTTCCCTGTCACATCGCGTCCATGCCAGCCGCTGTTAACATCCAGTGCCATTCCCATAGAGTGCTCAGCTTCGAACTGTAAGCAGCGAGAAGAGACAATCCATCATCTCTGAATTAAGAAAGAGGGTAAAATGATAGAAATCCGGTTTCACGGAAGAGGTGGCCAGGGGACTGTGGTCGCTTCAAAAATCCTGGCTGACACCATCTCCAAAGAAGGAAATTATGTTCAGGCTTACCCTGAATTCGGAGTCGAACGAAGAGGCGCTCCAGTCTTTGCCTTCATTCGCATCGATGACAGCCCCATTTATGACAAAAGCCGGATCTACGAACCCGACCATGTGGTTGTCGTCGATCCCACTCTTGTTGATGCTATCGATGTCACAGAAGGCTTAAAAGAAGGAGGCATGATCATTATCAACACCGACAAAAAGCCCGAAGAACTCAAATTCCCGGATAAATATAAAATTGTGACCGTTAATGCCACGGAAATCGCAGTCAGGCATAAGCTCGGGACTCTGACTGCTCCGATTGTCAACACATCCATCGTAGGAGCCGTGGTCAAAATACTGAAGCTTGCCAGAATTGAATCTCTTCTTGAAGCTGTGCGGGAAGGCGTCCCCATAAAACCAGACGAGAATGCGGCCGCCGCAAAAGAAGCATTCGAGAAGGCATGAGTGAAAACAGAAAGATATTCCCTTCAACCATTCTGTCTGCCACTTTACTCTGTACTGAATAAAATGATGAGTGGGGACAACATTCCATTCAGGTCAAGCATGATTATTCCTAAAGACCGGACTCGACACCGCACGACTTTCATGGCCATTATTAATTACGCTAATCCTAGAGATATGGTATAATATATGGTAATAATTTTTTTAAATCCGCATGTGACTCACACGACCTCTACTTATAATATGAAGAGAATTTCCCTTTCTCAAAATTCCATCATGCGGATCCTAAAGCAATAATAATCGTGAGGATGTTCATGAAAAAAAAGAATCGGGCTCAAAAAATTATTTTTAAGTCTGAAAAGGAATTTCCTCTGATGCCGATGTCCGTGGGCTCCATGCTTTTTAATAAAACAGGAGCCTGGCGGAACATCAAGCCTGTTATCGACCTGGAAAACTGCATTCAGTGCGGAATCTGCTGGAAGTTCTGCCCCGATGTGGCCATCATCATTGAGGATGAATGGCCTGTGATCGACTACGACTACTGTAAGGGCTGCGGCCTTTGTGCGGAGGAATGCCCTTCTAAATGCATCGCCATGGTGGAGGAAGAAAAATGAGAAAAGTCATCATGGGAAACCACGCTCTCTCTTACGGGGCCATGCTCGGACGTTCCCAGGTGATCGCTGCCTACCCGATAACTCCCCAGACTCAGGTTGTTGAGCTCCTTTCTGAAATGTGTGCGGACAAGACTCTGGATGCCATGTTCATCAAGGTGGAATCCGAACATTCAGCCATGGCAGCCTGCCTCGGGGCATCACTGTCAGGAGCCAGAACCTTCACAGCGACTTCAGCCCAGGGCTTGGCTCTCATGCATGAGCTGCTTCATTGGGCATCGGGGGGAAGGCTTCCTGTTGTCATGGGGAACATCAACCGGGCTATGGCTCCTGGCTGGAGTATCTGGTCAGACCAGAACGACAGCCTTTCCCAGAGGGACACCGGCTGGATTCAGTTTTACTGCGCAAACAACCAGGAAGTCCTGGACACCGTGATCCAGGCGTTTAAAGTCTCAGAAAAGCTGCTCATCCCCAGCATGGTGATTCTCGACGCTTTCACTCTGTCTCATACTTATGAAGTGGTGGATATCCCTGAACAGGAAAAAGTGGATGAATTTCTCCCGCCGTTTAAACCGGAGATCACATTGACTCCTGACGACCCGCATGCTTTCGGCGGTCTCACATCACCTGAACACTATTTTGAATTGAGGTATAAACTCCAAAAAGATATGGAAAAAGTGGAGGCTTTGATCGAAAAGACAGGGAGAGAATACGAAAAAATGTTCGGCCGCTATCTGGGGATTGTGGAAGAACATCTTTGCGACGATGCCGATTTGATCTTTATCACATCCGGGACTATGGGATCTACAGCAAAGGTGGGTGTGGATGAGCTCCGGAAGGAAGGCATTAAAGCAGGAAACCTGAGGATCAAGGTTTTCAGGCCATTCCCCTTCGATGTTGTTCGGAATGTTATCAAGGGGGCCAGGAAGGTCGCCGTGGTGGATCGCAACATTTCTTACGGTCATCATGGGATGTTCTTCCAGGAAGTCAAATCCGCTGTGTTCGGGCATTCGGATGGCATACCCATCTTCGGTTTCATTACAGGTCTGGGAGGAAGGGATATCACTCCCTCGACCTTTAGAGAAATCGCCCAATACGTTCGGGAGAAGGAGAAGCCAGAAGAGAATATTGTCTGGATAGGAGTGAAAAAATGAGCAAAGAAAAAAAGATGCGGCTTTCGCTCCCTGAAGAAGAGCTGATGAACTCCGGCCACATGGCGTGCCAGGGGTGCGGGGCCACTTTAGCCATGAGGTATGTCCTCAAAGCTCTGGGACAAAAAGTCGCGCTTTGCATCCCGGCTTGCTGCTGGTCAGTCATAGATGGTCCATTCCCCTATTCTTCACTCGATGTGCCAATATACCACTGTGCATTTGAAACAGCGGCCGTATCCGCCTCGGGTGTCAAGGCGGGGCTGGAAATGGTCGGTGACACAGAGACAACCGTGGTGGCCTGGGCCGGGGACGGCGGCACATTCGACATCGGCATTCAAGCCCTCTCGGGAGTTGCCGAGCGCAACGATGACATCCTCTATGTCTGCTACGATAATGAAGCGTACATGAACACCGGAACCCAGAGAAGCTCAGCCACACCCTACGGAGCCTGGACAACCACGACACCTGTCAAGCACTTCAAGAACAGGCCTAAAAAAGACATGGAAGCCATAATGGCGGCCCACCGCATTCCTTATATAGCGACGGCTAGTGTGGGGTATCCCGAAGACCTCTTCAAAAAGGTCAAAAAAGCCAAGGATATCCAGGGAACACGATTCCTCCATATCTATGCTCCCTGTCCATCGGGCTGGAAGAGCAGGCCCGAAGATACGATCAAGCTCGCCCGGTTGGTCGTCCAGAATGCCATCTTTCCTCTTTATGAGATTGAATGGGGTGAGAAATACACTCTGAACATCAAGATTAAAGAAAAGAAACCCATTAACGATTACTTGAGAATCCAGGGACGATTCCGTCATCTGAAAAAGGAAGAAGTGGCCTTCATCCAGGAGGAAGTGGATAAGAAGTGGGAGAGGCTGCTGGCAAACGTTAACGGCAACCAGTAGGCAGATTGCCTTCCCCGTTCAACATTTCAACACTGCAAAACGAAAAAACAGCCGCAGAGGCCTTTTTCATGTAATGATTGCAAAGAGTTCCCGAAAAACCTATAATTACTATCTTAATAATAATTTCTCAATCGAGCTCGATTCAGGTCAATCGAGAATGTTCAATCAGTTCTGCTTTCACAGGAGATTCAAATGAAAAGATACGCATGGATTTTGATCCCACTGGTTCTCGTATTATTTATTGGCGCCAAAGCGGAAATATCAGAAAACCCTGGCGAAGAGTATCCTCAAGCCCCTGAATTCACTCTCGAAGACCTCAACGGGAGTAAGATCTCCCTCTCAGACTTGAGTGGAAAAGTGGTCATGATGAATGTCTGGGCCACGTGGTGTGGACCGTGCAAGAGAGAAATTCCTGATTTCATCGAAGCGTACGAGCAGTACAAAGATAAAGGATTGGAAATCATCGGGATATCCGTGGATAGAATCAGCCAAAACAAAGTCCTCCAGTTCACAGAAAAATACAAAATCAATTACCCTGTGGCCATGACGACATCGAAACTCACCAAAGATTACGGCCCTTTTCCAGCGATTCCAGTCACCATTATCATAGACAAGAACAGAAAAATACGGTATCGACAGATCGGCCTAGTGGATAAAAAATTCGTCGAAAACTGGTTTACTAAGCTGATAGCAGAAAAATAACAGATGCCTGGAACTGAAAACGTCTCCATTTTAGTGGCTTTCACTGCAGGACTCATCTCATTCCTGTCGCCCTGCGTGCTTCCCTTGATCCCCTCCTACATGGCCTTTATCACTGGTATATCCATCGAGGAGCTTTCTGCCGAGAAAAACTTAAGGTATGTCCGGAAAAACGTTATCATCAATTCCCTGATGTTCATCCTCGGCTTCTCTATCATTTTTATCGTTCTGGGAGCTTCGGCCACTTTTCTAGGTACATTTCTGGCCCAAAACATCCGCTGGTTCGAGATCGGCGGAGGAATACTTGTTATCGTCCTGGGCATTCACTTCACAGGTCTATTCAGACTGAAATTTCTCGACAGGGAAAAGAAAATCCACCTGAAAAGCAAACCACTCGGCGTTATCGGGACATGCCTTGTCGGAATGGCATTTGCAGTGGGATGGACCCCCTGTGTGGGCCCGATACTGGGAGCCATCCTGACCATGGCTGCCACCACCCAGAACATCGGGAAAGGCATAATCCTGCTCATCTTCTACTCTGCCGGCATGGGCCTTCCTTTCTTCCTCTCAGCCATCATCCTTCACAAATTCTTCGAGTACTTTAAAACCATCAGGAAATATTTCAAGGTCATCTCGATCATTGGAGGTGTACTCCTGATCGCTGTCGGAATTCTGCTCATAACCGGATTCTTTTCTTCGCTTTCCGCTCTCCTGAATCAGTAAACATCAAAAAAAAAAGACAAGCCCCTTTTTCTGGAGAAGAGGGACAGTCCCTATCTTACTTAACAAAATGACTGAAAGGGACAGTCCCTGAAAAAAGGGGCCTGTCTCCTTTTTTATGGAAGTTTTTGGAAAGATAAATATGAAGTTTTGAAGTTTTGGAAGTTTGATCTTGATGTTTACCAGCGGTAGGCGACGGCTGCCCAGGTGAAGCCGGCTCCAAAAGCGACCATTAATACGATATCACCTTTTTTGAGCTTCCCTTCTTCCCATAACTCGTGAAGGCCGATGGGTACGGAAGCCACTGAGACATTGCCATATTTATGGATGTTTGAGTAGACTTTCTCCGGGGGGAGCTTGAGGCGCCTTCCCGTAGCATCTATGATCCTTATGTTAGCCTGGTGAGGGATGAGATAATCTATATCTTCTTTCGTTAGTCCGGCTGATTTTAACGCCTCCAATGCCGCCTCCCCCATCCGCTTTACGGCATGTTTAAAGACTTCGTTGCCTTTCATTTGAAGATAATGAAGACCTTGAGCGACGGATTCAACACTGGCTGGAATCCGTGTTCCCCCTGCGGGCTGATAGAGCAGATTTCCCAGATTTCCATCCGCTCTCCAGTAGGAAGAAAGCATTCCTGATTCATCATCACTCTCTTCAAGGACCACCGCGGCACCTGCATCCCCAAACAGAACGCATGTGTTTCGGTCTTTCATGTTTGTAATCTTGGTCAAAACCTCTGAGCCGATCAGAAGGATACGTTTATGGGCTCCGTTCAATATCAATCCTTCGGCCACGATCATCCCGTAGAGCCAGCCTGTACAACCGGCAGAAATATCAAATGCGGGAATATATCCAGCACCTAAACCCTTTTGCACCCAGCACCCAGTGGATGGAAAAATCGTATCAGGGGATGAAGTGGCGACTATGATGAGGTCGATATCCTTGACTTTAAGCCCGGCATTTTCCAGAGCGATCCGGGAGGCTTCAATCGAGAGATCCGATGTGGCCTGGTCATCCGAAACAACCCTTCTCTCTTTAATCCCTGTGCGGGCGGTGATCCACTCATCAGAGGTGTCCACCATCTTTTCGAGGTCCTGATTTGTCAAGATCTTATCAGGGACATAGAACCCCGTTCCTGTTATTTTGATCCGTCGCCTGTTTTCTTTCTTCATTATTTTTCTAAAAACATTATTCTATAGCATACTTGTTTCCGATTTGCAAATCGTATGAAAGACGAGTAAAATCGGGAGACCCGAATGAGAATACGCAGATTAGGCCTTTTTGTTCTTTTTCCCCTGATTTTTTCCTTCCTCCCCAAAGTTTCCTTTTCTCAGATGATTGTCGGGCAGTACGAAGACGAAGCCCCGTTGAGAACCTGGAACAGCTTCGGCCTTCAGGCGGCGCCTTCTTTGGCTATGGGCGAAACGCAATTCACTACGGCCACAGATAGTACCGTCTCTCTTTCGAACCCAGCTCTTCTGACAGCTCTTCCCAGAATCACTTTCACGCTCAACTCTTCAATCAATTCAGCCTCACTCTTTAAATATTCAGCCATCAACACCGGTCCTTTCTACTCTGAAGGAAACAGTATTCTGAGTGTTCTCTCGTTTGACTTCGCTGGAGTTTCGATGAGACTTAAGAACTGGACCTTTGCCTTGAGTATGGCTCTTCTTGAAAGTTATGCCCGTCCTTCAGCCTACGTGTCATACTCGACTTACACGTTCACGCTCGAACAATCCGGCAACCTGAAAAACGTCAACTTCTCTGTCGCCCGAAAGGTCTTCAATAACCTCTCTGTCGGAATCGGATTGAACTACGCCTATGGCTATCTTGAAAAAGAGTATGAAGAGGAGTTTATCACTCCGAGCTACACACTCTCTGATAGAAAATATCATGAATTCCAGAGTTTTTATGTTAACGGAGGCCTTGTATTCGATGTCACGAAGAGCCTCAAAGTGGCCGCTGTATTCCGCACGCCTTTTGTGAAAAAGTCGGACAGTGAAAGCCTTTACAGGTTTTATTCTCCCGTTTCAGATACAGACATCCGAACTGAAGCTTCAGAAAGCAGTGAGTATAAACAACCTTTTGTGGCAGGTCTGGGATTATCTTTCCAATACTCTCCCAAGCTCAAAGCCACATCTGATTTCACTTTCTACAGGTGGTCCCGATACAGCATCATTTATTTTGGAGAGGAGCACGAGCAGGAGAGAAACTTCAAAGACGTCATCAAGATCGGTGCGGGTATCGAATACATGACATCAATGAGGCTTTTTGGGGCTGGAATAAACGTCCCCTTAAGAGCGGGCTTCAGCTATGATCCTCAACCGATGGTCGAGCCCAACTCCTCCTACACATATTTTACCTTCGGCACAGGCCTCCATTGGGGAAAACTCTCTTTTGATGCAGGGATGCTATTGGGTGAAGAAAGAGGCTCCGGAAACTCGCTCTCTGCAAAAAAGGTCACGATCTCTCTGAGTTTCAGGATGTGAGCATTGACGATATAGATGGATAAAATCTCGCGGATGGAATAAAGACAATGAACGGAAAAAGCAAAATGAAGAGCGAGAGAAGAAAACAGACGAGTGATAGATTCTTACCTAAATACCGACAGAAAGCTTTACATTTGATTCAACGGCAAGGATTGGAAACGATGGTCAAAAAAGTGTTTTTAACAGTCCTCATATCATGCCTCTCTATTGGTCCGCTCGCAGCGCAGGACTACTGGACGACGCACATCATCAGCGTCGAAAAAAATCAGGAAACCTTAACAAAACTCTCGAAAATGAACCTCGATCTCCTGATGGAATGGGAGAACAGAATCTATATCATCGCCAATTTCGAAGACTTCTCTAAACTCCAGGAAGAAAACGTTCCCTACACTCTTGAAACCTTCAATTTCTATCCGTTCAAACAAACACAGAGAGCCATTCGGGGAGGAGTCAACGGTGAGTATCATTCCTCCAGCGAACTCGAACAAGACCTCTATGCTCTCGAAGGTTCATACCCTAATCTTATCAGAATTTCCATCATCGGTGAGTCCCTTGAGGGAAGATACATCTACGCCCTCAAAATCAGCGATAATGTCAACAGTGATGAGTCTGAAGCAGAAGTCATTTTTATCGGTTGCCATCATGCACGGGAATGGATCTCGGTCGAGATTCCTTACCTCCTCGCGAAATACCTTGTCGAAAATTATGCGTCAGATCCCCAGGTCCAGAACCTTGTTAACCAGAGTGAGATCTGGATCGTCCCTCTTTTAAACCCAGACGGTCTCGAATATTCCATTCATTTCTACCGTTACTGGCGGAAAAACAGACGGGATAACGGAAACGGAACGTATGGAATCGACCTCAACAGAAATTATGGATACCAATGGGGAAATGACAACATTGGATCAAGTCCTTATACCTTCTCAGACACCTATCGAGGTCCTTCAGCTTTTTCCGAACCTGAAACACAGGCCATAAGAGACCTCTTTGCCCAAAGGAATTTCAACGCGCTTATTTCCTACCACAGTTATTCCCAGGTCATCCTGTATCCATGGGGGTATACTGATCAACCTTCTCCAGATGATCTTCTTCTCGAACAAATGGCCACAGACATGTCCACACAAATGCAAGCGGTCAATGGAAACATCTATGGATTCATGCAGGCTGGAGAAGGATTTTATCTGACTAACGGCGACACTACCGATTGGAGCTATGGAGTCTACGGCATCCCTTCTTTCACGATCGAACTTCCTCCTGCAGATAGGCTTCAAGGCGAATTCTACAATGCAGAGGAGGAAATTCAGTCCATATTTGATGAAAACCTCCCGGCCATGCTCTATCTCATCGACTGGTCCGTACAGAACTCTTCCCCTCCTAATCCTCCCCAGATAATAAGGCGAATACCCTGGAAAAAAATAGAAATGATACAGGGAATCCGTGACGAGCCGATAAGCAAGAACAGGAAACTGGCATCACGAATCTTAAAAAAAAGGGCTCCGAAAAAGAAGCCGTTAGATGCCGAAATAAAGCCGGTCACCGGACAAACTCATCCCCCAAAAGACCAGAGGAAAAATAAAAAAGAAAAAAAGATATTTAAAGAATAGGTAAAAATATACTAAAATACGGGGCAGAGAAAGGGAAAGCAATGAGCGGCATCCTCACGAGCGTTTGTGCGCTGCAGACAGAATCTCCACTTCAAAGCGAAGGACTCCCCTATTGGACCCTCTGGTTCCTCCTCTGCATTATTGCACTTTTAACCTTTTTTATCTTCTTAAGGGATAAATCATTGAGGCAGCGGCTGAACTTGTTCTTTTCTCGGGCCAAACGAAGAATGGTGAAAATTCGTCTTCAAGCCAGACTCAAAAAAGAGAACCGCA
>Ga0209636_10007682_pt1 | contig 10997 bp, 6 predicted proteins | sample DeeMarSWOR152_54_FD_187464 | JGI IMG/M metagenome (GOLD analysis project Ga0209636, IMG submission 187464) | Marine sediment microbial communities from White Oak River estuary, North Carolina - WOR-1-52-54 (SPAdes) (version 2) | ecosystem: Environmental > Aquatic > Marine > Intertidal zone >... | reverse complement strand
TAACACAATTATTGGAGTTAATATCCACCGCGCCGATGTTTATGGCGTTGATCGATGAAGAAGTAGGGAAGTTCATAAAAGAAAACAAATAATACAAACGCTACGCTTGAGTGCGCGCACGGTTGGTGAAGCCTGTAAACTGATAGAGGTTGGTTTCGAGTATCTCTGCAACATTGACGGAGTCAAGCTCTTCAGGAAAAGGAAGTAACCACCAAAAATAGTTTTTTACCAGCGCACTGGGAGAACCCAATAGTGGGCCGGGAGAGATTTGTATTCATGCATCTGAATTCCAGAGTATGCATGCACGTTTGCGCGCGCATCCTGTTATTTCGGATGTGCATTCCTTAGCTGGCTCATAGCGATTGCTGCTAGAACCACTGATACTGTTCCTGCTGCCAAATATGTTACATGAGGCAGAAGGTTAACTGTCCAACTGTAAAAGAGGATTGCAACCGAAACTAAGGCTATCAAAGAAACTTCTTTTCTGTAATCGAAGACAGCTTTTCCGGCAAGGGGTTTCAGCGGTACAAGTGAGTAGCAGACAGTCATTAGGGTCAGCAGCAACCCAGCGTCGCCAATAATCTTGTAGCCCAGCATAAACAAACCTGCGAAGGGAATCATCAGAGTCAGAAGCACAAGCATCTTTGACAAAACAATTAGTCCCTTGGTCTTGTCAGAAATCTCGCTGCATTGGTATCTCGTGATTCCGGGGGACGCGAAGGGAAAGAGGAAGAGGAGGCCAGAGATGAGAAAAGCTCCAAGTCCATACAACCAGAGCCGATATTGTCTACACACTCTGCAAGTGCGCGCGCAGAGAGCCTCTATAAGCTCCTCAGATATGCTCACAATGGTTACGGAGAGCAACGTTGAAGGAATTACAGCAACGAGCACTGAGGGATCTAGAAAGCTTGGTAAGCCGTTTGCTTCAACGAAACCAAAAACAATCGTCAATATTATGACTGAGATGCCGAAGGCTGCTAGGTCTCCTCTCGTAATGAAGGCGGCTTTTTCTAGGGCCTCGAATTTTGCTTTGTCTACCGTCTCGAATACTGCTTCTCCATAAAGCTGCAGGAACTCTTTGAGCCTATCAGGGATTGGTAGCTTCGAAACAGCCGAATTGAAGGCTTGGCCTAACCCGCCCAGACTCACCAGCACAGCAGTTGCGGCGGTTACAACTGCTCCAACCACTGCTACTTCAGCAACAATGTACACGCTTCGAGGTTCTCGCAATAGTTCGTCTCGTTCAACTTCAGCATGAAGAACAAATATAGTAATGAAGCGCGTAGCTTCATTTCCCGCTGCATCCCAAACGGTCAACGTTACGTTGTAGCTTCCAGGTTCCGTATAGATGTGGTTTGTCGTTGGGCCTGTTTCAGAGGTCCCGTCTCCAAAGTCCCACTCGTAGGTGACGATGCCCACGTTGTCGCTGGAGTCCCCAGCGTCAAAACTCACGACGTTGTCCTCATCCGCTTTCTGATCGATACTAACATCAGCTGTAGGCTGCGTTACATCGTTGACCGTGATCATAACTGTGTCCGTATTCCAGTTGCCCGCTGCATCTGTGACATTCAACGTAACTATGTAGACTCCCGGGGTCGTGAAGTTGTAGGTTGGGTTCATGCCACTCAAGGTTCTCGGCGTAACGTCCGTGAAGGCCCAGGTGTAGTCTACTATCTCGGTGGTAGCCGAAGAGTCTGAACCATCGAAGGTCACTAAGGTGTCTTCGTTGATTGTCTGGTCTGGACCTGCCTTAGCTGTGGGTTTTATGGCATCAAGAGCTACCTGTTGCCATGTTGCTGTGGCGTTTGGACCTACGGCGCCATGTTCATCTAATGGTGTCACTTCTACTCTCCAGATATCGCCTACAGCGGTGTCCACCGCTGGAACCTTATTTCCGGTATGGTCTTCCCGGCCAGCAAGTTCGTCGTCTAGAAATTCTCCGGTTCCAACATCTACAAACCAACTATATGTATAGGTGACTGTGTCTCCATCTGGATCAGCTGGAGTTGGTCCAATTACTGTGACGGTCAAGTCGTCATCGTCCTCCACTACAAGGCTTGGTGTGATCGACAGTTGAGGTTGATATGGTGGATTATTCACCTGAGTCTCAACAGCAAAACCAACTTCGGCTATGGAATCGATCCCGTCAGCTCCTGCATCGTACACTCCATTGTTATTTGTGTCTTCAACAATGTCGTAGCTTCCTGATGTTAGAGGTGGCCCCCACACCTGGACGACTTGGATTCCAGGACCCGGGTCTAGGGTTAACTGCTTAGCGCCATCAGATACGGCCGTGAGTGGGTCACCGTCGCTCCAGACATTTTGATCTGTCACTATGTAGAACGTAACTTCTTCTCCTGTGGCTGGAACCGTCGCGTATACAGCCTCTGTGGGAGTGAATGTGTTCTTCTCGTTTCCCAGGGAGTCGGATGACCATATTGTTGGCACGGTGATCGGTTCTTCAACTTCCTCGGTGCTAAAACGGAAGTTGTCAAGGAAGACAGCTGTATCCCAAACCGAGTCAGAAATATCACCAATGATGAAGTTTGCTTCAAAGGTTTCTCCCCCCGTCACGGGAGCTTTGGATGTTAGCAGAATCGTTGCTCCATCAAACACGGTGCCTTCGGGGACTAGGGTGGGATCAAAGAAGTTGTTGTTGACGTTAATGATGTTACCTTCTGTGTCGAAAGCGATGTTTGTCCCATCCAGTAGGCAGGAGAAGAAGTCGTTGTATTCGGAGCCGACAAATTCTGGGTATTCCTCAGACATGAATCGCATGTTGAAGCTTAAGGACTTAGCCCAGTCTGGGGCCCTCAAGGTAAGGTTGAGGGTGGCGAGGTCATTGGCTTCTCCTCCTAATGGACCAGTCCCGCTGGGATTTTCGTTGTCAACTGAAAGGAAATCGTCAGGTGTGCCTATCCACCCATCATATAAGTGGAAGTTCGCTGGCTGTGCGTTTCCGCTGCTCATCATCACAAACGTGTCTCCCTCAGTGGGAGCTAAGAAACCGATGCTGCCCGTTGCGACAGCACCAGCTATTTTGTCAACACTAAATGTAGCACTAATCAGGTCCGCCGGATCGATGTCCATAGCAACTGCGAGATCATGTGCGCTCATGGGCTCTTCAAAATCGGCATAGGAGTAGGCATTGACGGTTTCATAGGGCTCGTCTCTCTGGTCCAGCAAATTGAAAGCAGAGTCCCTCAGGTACAGGTATGAGATTATGTAGGGACCGTTAGCCCCAGAAGAGAAAAGGGTGGGTCCGTATATGTATACACTAACGTTTTGGACACCAGGTTCTAACTCCCAGGTTATGGATTTCGTCACTTGAATATGGTTGCCCAAAGAATCCAACAAATCCATAAGGCCTACCCTGTATGTTCCTCCGACGGTAACGTTCATCTCTATTGTAAACACGAGATACTCAAATTTACCATCGCTATCCAAGTCAAGCCCATAATCTGAGTAGGCACCAGTAAGATAGGCTGTAGGAGCGGCAAACTGTCTATAATCATAAAACGCTGTGGTATACGGAGAATCCTCCACGTCGCTATATGGATAACACTCCAAGACAACTTGATCCAAAGTGTAAGGACCATTTATTCTGGAAGAGAATATGTTTGGTCCTGACAAGAGAACCGTAATTCTATGCACTCCTTCGGTCAAGTAACCAGAATCTGTCTTGTTCCAAACCGGAATCTCATGAGTAGAGTTAGTTAACCCATCAACGGTTACGGAATAGTTTCCTGCAACCGTGGCATTAATCTCGACGTCAATCGCCAGATACTCAAACGTGCCATCGACATCTAAGTCAAGCCCATAATCTGAGTAAACACCAGTAAGATACGGTTCTACAATGCCCTCTCCAACCTGCCATACATACGGAGAACTCCATTCACCAACATCACCCGGTGCGTAATCAGACGACCAAGTCAATCTATTGTAGGCAAATGCTTGCATAGCGAAATTGGAGTCGGTCTCAAGCCACTTCGGCACAATCCACACAATGGAAGACCCTGAAAAAGAGCTGTTAATCAGCTGAATCGACCAATCCCACTCAAACTCACCGTTATACAACTGAACCGTATGATCCTCAACCCCGTCTTGGTCGTAATCAAGATCTATTCCATACCAATGTGTAGTATTGACGGAGCCCGTAACGTTTAACCTAAAATAGACATATAGCTCGTCGTCATCAACCTCAACCGTAGATATATTAATATCAGGAGTGTCCGGAACAACATAATTGTCCACATCATTGATCATCAACTGATAAGAAGAATCAGATGCACAAGCCCGAAAAGAACCCCCCTCAAAAAACTGAATGAGCAGAGGCATCATAAGCAAAGAGAAAAGCAGAAGCCACATTGCTTTTTTTACACGGGGAGGCAAAAACCGCATATCATGCAACGACCTACAATTTTATTACTTTTCAATGTTATCGGATATATGACTTATGGAGAATTCTTCTATTGTTTATGCAAACGCACATGCATGCATGCATTCACGCGACGCGCGCGCATTTGCTTCTCATAACTAAGGGAACACAGCATGCATGCAGTGAGTGGGATAGAGCTTATATTATCGAAGCATACAAAACAGTGTTCTGATTGAAAATGAAGAAAATTGCATTGTCAGCTTCTGTATTAGTACTCTTTTCATTAGCGATGGTTGTGTCTTCTGTTATAGCAGGGTTGGAGCAATTAGATTCAACAACCACACCGTCATATTCAGTTAGTAGTTTCGGAGGCTCTCGGACAGCAAGTGACTCTTTTGGTCCCTTAGAAGTTGTTGCTAATATTACGTTAGATAAAGAGCCTAAGTGTATAGCTGTTAATGAGGAGACAAACCGAGTATATGTTGGTGTCGATGGTGGTTTGGTGGTCATAGACGGTGAGACAGATGAGGTAATAACAGAGATCCTCTCAGACACTGAGGTGGTGGCTCTTGCCGTCAATCCTCAAACCAATCGGATATATGCCGCCCTTTATGGGGAAAATGTAACTGTCATCAACGGTGCCACCAACCAGATTGTAGGAGGAATACTAGAAAGAGTTTATAACCAGTACGAAATCGCGGTTAACCCAGCCACAAACCTGGTTTACATAGCGGATTGGACTACAATCTTGGGTGAGTACGACCGCGTAAGAGTATACCACGAGGAAACCCTCACATTGACTGACACTGTGAACATTCCGGGCAGCAATGAATCCACAACTGTCCAGCGTGTGGGTGTAGCTGTTAATCCCGATACAAACCGCATATACGCCACGTGGAGAGGAAACAACACTCTATACATTATAGATGGGAATACCCACGAAGTCACAAAAACCGAGAGGCCTTCTTCCTTCAGTGACACAGTGACGGTTAACCCATACACCAATTATGTCTACGTCGGGGAGGCAGTGCTAGACGGCGACACTTTAGCAGAGGTGACATCAGATTACCAAGGTGACCTCAAAGCAGTTAACCCGCTTAACAACATTCTATACACCACTCAATATGAAAACCTGTACGCCCTCAACGGCAGTACCCACGATGTACTAGATAGCTTAGAACTACACTGGTGGATTTCATCATACTTTGATCCCATTGCAGTTAATCCACAAACCTCCAAGGTCTACATCATTAATTATCAAGAAGACCAAGTAACCGTGGTAATCCCAGAGTTTCCAGTATGGACACCAATACTACTTATGTTCACCGCGCTGACGGTTACCATAGCCCTCTGCAAACTAGGACTACTCAAAACTCGCGCGCGCTAAAGCATGCATGCTGAACCTGTCGTTGCGCACCCGTTTTTTCGTCCCAATGTTTCCTGTGATTTCAATTTATCAAGATAAGACTTTGATAGAACATCACTTGCTGCTAGCAAATGGTCCAGATAATTTTTACTCGGAATCAACCCTTCCCTCACTTTATCAGATTGAGCGATATAGGTAACCGCCTCTACTTCTCGCTTGTTGTCCAACTGAACTTTAGCGTCAATTCTATCGTAATGGTCAGGATGGCCTTCATATCTATCTAACTTTGGTAAGTCTGAATCCGAGACATCATAAAGAACTCCTTCCACAACCCCGTTTTTCTCTGGAACTATGTTGGCGTATCCCTTCTTAGAGCTGTGGCTTGCCACCTTGTTGAATTTCAAACTGTAGTTTTTAAGAACTGAATGGACTCTTTTTGAAAAACTTATGTTTCTCTCTCTTATTCTATTGGGATTCATGTTAGAACCGTATGCAAAATATTTCGTAGTACTACCCCTTACAATAGTGCATGCATGCAAATGAAATATGAATATGCCTTGCTCCTTTTTACACTTTCTACATTATCACGCGCACTGAAGAGATTTGTATTCATGCATCCGAATTCCAGAATAGCTTTTCCACTATGCTCTTATTGTTCAAATAGAACCTGTCTCTTCTCGATCGATTCCTAGTGAACCTGCATAATGGGATGTCAATCACTTTTCCGTGATTTCGGTATTCCAATCCATCTTGGAGTTCTATTAATGTATTCTCGATAGGCAGCACCATAATGTCCAAGACACTCAGCTTCTTCAACCTTCACGAAATAGGGACGAGTTACTCCAACTCCAAATATGATGGTCAACAACAAGAAAACCCATGAAGCCGACATTATGCTTACACCCAGAAAAACAAAAACGCCCGTTACATACATAGGATGTCTCGAATACCGATAAATTCCTCTGGTAACAGGTTCACCCGCAGGAGTGTTCGCCCAATCCACCAAAACAATTATGCTCCCAACTAATCCTACAAGCGTAATTGGAAGACCTACGCAGAACCATATCGACCCTAATTTCAGCGGCAGAAAAACAGAGTATACCACGGCGGGAAAATAAATCAACTTGGAGAGAGAGGCAACTAACAGCGTAATCTTAGACTTACATGCTCGCTGGACCGCGCGCACTGAGCCACCAGCAGGGCCGCCTTTTTTCATCATCAAGAGCATAATGAGAAGAGTGACCAATAGAAAGGGACCCATGAAAATCCAAGCATTCCACAAGCGTAACTCAAATTCTGGTATAAGTGACATAGCTTCACTTTCTATCTATCAGCTTTTGCTTCTCTCTTTCTACGTTGCAGCAGCCTTATTACCCCGAGCACAAAATTGATTCTCGGCACATTCTGCATATAGCGTTTGTAGTCATCTCCAAACTTCACCATGAGACTCTTTTCCTCTTTTACCACTTCTAAGTACGCCCACACTAATAATGGAAGACCAACGATTGCAGCTACCCAATGTTGGGAGATTAGAATAGAGGCAGACATTAACAGTATGGTGCCCAGAGTTTGTGGATGTCGGACAATGGCGTAGGTTCCGCTGTCCACTAGAACCGTAGTATTCATAAGGCCTTTTCCCTCTCCTGGCTTACCCTCCTTTCTAAAGTATATTATTAGGGAGAAAAAGAAGAACAAAGCAACGGGTAAGGTTAACCATCCCACATAGAAGAGTGTCTGGAGGCCTAGAGAAGGCCCAAACAAGACCCCGTAGATAATGCCTCCAATTGTTTGCAAAAAGAATAAATAGGCTGCGAGAGAGGCCAGCCGGCCAGTTGGCCCCGGAAAAACGATTCTTATTGCTTGCGCAGGACACTTAGCTTCACACTCATAGCACTGTACACAATCTGATTCTCTGGCAGGAAAGGCCTTTTTCTCCGAAGTTGGATGACCAGAAGTTTCCATCCACTCGTACAACTGCTGTGGACAAACCTTTAGACATACACCACAACCTGTGCAAATATCCCAGTCAACCGCCACGTAGGTTCCACGTATCCCAAGTTTCTCAGGGGGACTCACAGGTCCCCAAATAGCTACACCTTCCTCTTTTCCGATTTTCTTCCTATTCTTCTGAAAATCAGAATCAATAGACAAACAAACACACCATGCATTATACCGATGAGGATTGTTTCAACACCACTATCTAAATTCCCACTCGCAGTAGGGATCACCCATCGCTATACACTTTGTCTCTTTGACATGTTGGTTCTTGACAGCCGAAAAGAAGCCATTCAGGAATCCGGTTGTGAAGAAGCATGAAGGCTCCTTGAGCGTCTCCGGTAGAATCTTCGCAAGTGCACTCTCACAGTTCTCCTTCATTTGTATTGTTTCACCTATTGTAACCTTTCCCACCTTGCAGTGCTCTAAGAGATGGAGAACGAGGTTTACAGCCTTGTCCTCCTTTATCCCAGCTTCTAAAAGGTGTTCTCCGACTTCTTTTCCTGCCTTGGCACCTCCCAGCCTCAATGCCATTTTGTATCTCTCAGCCCAAACTCTTCCCATAAAAGGAATATTCTCGCAACCCATGTAATGAGAGACTGGATGGAGGTGAACGTCGCTCCCTAAATTCGGCCTCTTCTCTACAAGTGGCTTTCCTTCAAGCAGGAATCCCATGAGACGGTGCATCAAATTGTCATGGATCCTTTCGATAACCGAGCTATCTTTCTCCAGTGAATCACTCAGCTCAGGGATTTCACCAGGCACCAGCTTAAACTCACAGTAAGGATCCCCAAGCCCTATGCACTTTGTCTCAACACAATTCCAGTCCCTCTCAAGCCCACTCCACAATTCAAATCCTTTAAAAGCGCCTGCAATTGCGGGAGGAATATACGAAGCCATCGTGGTGCCGACGTTTTTGAATCCCCAACACTCAAAATTCTCATACATTCTGAAGTAGTGTTCATCAGTCTTCGAGACGTCGTCCAGGTATTCCAGGATACCACTCCGCTCTTGCTTGTAGATGTTCTCTCCTATTTTAGATAGTTTTTTCATGTCCTTGACCTTGCTGAAACTCTTGGGCAACACTAGTGGTTTAAGAAGTCTCAGGTACCACGGAAACATAGCTCGTACCACCGCTTCATTCTTGAATCCGGAGGGCCCATCGTCCTTGTTCGCTTGGTATGTCATCTCCGGGAACCGTTTGGGGTCCCAAAGCATCCCGCTCCAGGGGACGAGAGTTGGCCAGAACAGATTCACTAAGTCCCCAACTTCTCTTCTCGCCCACGCTTCATCTTTCCGAAGCGCTTGGAAATACTGTTTTAGCATGGGCGGATTGAAGTTGCGCGTTTCGATTCCAACCCGTTCGGGTTCTATGGGGACTTCGATTCGTGTCGGTGTCACTTTTGGGTGTTTCACGACGTCTAAGAGCTGCTTATTCTTTTCTATCTTCATCTTGATGACGCCGTTGGAGAGACTCATCATGGCCACGAGGGCCTCTTCTTTACTGCTGCCCTCATCGAAGCAGGCTAATACGCTGTTTCCTTCACCAGTAAACTTGGAGAGGGTCAGCCGCATGAACCGTACGACTTCTGCACCGCTTAGAAGGTAGGGCGACGTCAAGGAGTCGAAGACTAACAATACATCTTTTTTCCCTATTCGCTCTTGGAGTTTCGAGATGGCTATGCCTATGCTAGATAAACTAGCACAGTCTGCAGTAACTGTATCAGGTCGATCCGAAAACGACAGCCCAACCGTCTCGCTGTACGCATCAACAAAGTTTATCAAGCCTGCCCTGATCTCGCCTAGTCCCCGCTCTCTTAAAGCTGCCTTGGCTTTCGATGCGCCACGCTCGGTCGTCACGTAGATGATGGGTCTATCTACCGCTGCACTCCTGAGGATAACCTGTTCGCAGAATCCCGATTTCCCCGCCCCTGGCGGACCAGCCAGCAAAATCATATTTTCAGGGGGCACTTCTTGTAATTGAGCTAACGACACCATACAATCACCTATCTGAACTCCCATTCACAATAGGGGTCGCCTATTGCTATGCACTTAGTCTCTTTGACATGCTGGTTCTTGACGACGGAGAAAAAGCCGTTGAGGAAGCCGGTGGTGAAATGGCATGAGGGCTCCTCTGCTTTGACCATGAAGCTTTCGCAGTTCTGAACCATTCTTAGGGTCTCGCCTATTGTAACCTTTCCAACCTTGCAGTATTCCAAGAAATTGAGGATGCGCTTCACTGCTTCATCCTCCCTCATCCCTTCGTCCATCAGATGTTCACCGACCCTCTTCCCGCCCATGGCGCCCCCAAGCCTCATGGCCATCCGATATCGGTCACTTACCATAGCTGGCAAAACCATGATGTGGCCTAAACAATGCAAGCTAATCTCATTTCCCAGCCTCGGTCTCTCCTTCCACAGAGGCTCCCCACGGAGGATAAACCCCATAAGTCCATCCATGAGACGGTGGTGAATTCGTTCCATAATTGTATTATCTATAGCCTCTAGAGAGTCCCTCAGCTCATCCATTTCTCGCGGCACCATCTTCCCCTCACAGTATGGATCTCCGAGTCCTATGCACTTTGTCTCAACGAGGTTCCAGTCTCTGTCTTCTTTCTCGAAGATCATTGTAAGCCCCGCCCACGTCCCAAGAGTCCCCAACCCCAGAGTCGCACCGACGTTGTCAAATCCCCAACACGTCACACTTTCGTGTGTTCTAAGGTGATGCTCATTCGTTTTGGAGGCGTCTTCAAGGTATTCTAGGATCATGAACCGATCGCGCTCAAATGTCGGTCCACCCCGTGACATTAGCTTCTTCATGTCCTTCACTTTGCTCAAGTTCTTAGGCATGAATAATTTTATAAGCCCCCTTTTTATCCGGGGGACACGCTGGAGAACCTCTAACGGCTCTTTGCTATGCTTGTTTGAGTTGTATGTCATCGTTGGGAACCGTTTGGGGTCCCAGAGCATGCCGCACCAGCGGGCGAAGTTTGGCCAGAACAGGTTCACGTAATCCCCGACTTCTGTTCTCAGGGGAGTTCCAGCCGTCAGACCCACAGACATCATGACGTGTTGCGCTAGCGTTTTCGCGTCTATGTTGTAGGGGATCGCGGGGCTCCAGGTCATGGGGACCTCGATCTTTGTCGGCTCCACCTTTGGGTGCTTAATCACCTTGAAGGTTTTGGAACCGTTCATCAATTCTATCTCGACGATGCCATCCGCAGCACTCATCATACCTACAAGGTCTTTCTCCGTGCTA
>Ga0209636_10007681_pt1 | contig 10998 bp, 11 predicted proteins | sample DeeMarSWOR152_54_FD_187464 | JGI IMG/M metagenome (GOLD analysis project Ga0209636, IMG submission 187464) | Marine sediment microbial communities from White Oak River estuary, North Carolina - WOR-1-52-54 (SPAdes) (version 2) | ecosystem: Environmental > Aquatic > Marine > Intertidal zone >... | reverse complement strand
GTTTGTTCCAATCGTTTCGTCCTAATGCGCGCGATATCGGAACTTTCCAAACATGCACATAATATGTCCATATACTTCCTCAACAATTTCCCTCCTTTTTTCTTCCAAACTTCTAATACTTCCTCTGAAAACGGTTGCGATTTGAGGACAAAGAACAACCTTTCCAGAGCCCAGAAAAACCAGCATGCAACCTATCTTCTTCACGCTCATACCTCATCGTTAGATAGAAAATAAATCATAGATTGCTGACTTCATAAGCTCTTTCCGATGTGTTCATGGAATCGCCTTTTTACACATAATTGTTTTCTCATTAGCCATTTATTAACTCGCCTTATTTTCCTTTATCTCTTGGTAGTGCGCTTACCTTCTCCATGTATTTGAACAAGACCCTCTTCTTCCGCTCTTGCATGGCTTTTATGTAATACTTCAGCGTCCTCTCATCTACTCCAAGAATGTCTTTAATGGCGTCCTTTGGAACGCCCTTCAGATAAAGCTTGGTTGCGTAAATATAACGGACACTGTGAACCGTTAGTTGAGGCAACCCGCACATCTGCACGAACTCCTTAAACATCTCCCGGAGGTACCTATCAGTAACATGCGTTATCTCACCGTCCCACTCCCTTGGGAAGAAGTATGGGGTGTTTCCGTATCTGCGACTAACGTAATCCATCCACTCCTTCAGGAAATCTCTGTACCATTCGTTGGTTATGCCCTTCACCTGCTCCACTCCGTGCTTTCCGATGTACGAAACTATCGGCTTCTCACCTACTTCTAAACCTTTAATCATGTTAAACCTAAGCTCTGAGAGCGCATTTGTTCTTCCACACAACTGCAGGACTGTTGCCGCTATGAAAGCGAGGTACCTATAATCCTCCCTTCTGCTTTCCCTTAGCTTCTTAAGCAGTTCAGGGATCTTGGCTAACTCCTCATTCGTTGGAATGTATAGGTTCTTTTTCAACCTTGGTCTTTTTATAGTAATTAAGCGTTCTCGAAGTTCTTGGGTTCCTCGGCTATCAACGGTTTCTAAGGCATGACGGAGCTTTTTGATATGGGCGTTCACGGTACGCTCGCTCAGCTTCTCCCACCGGTTGCGCCTCTTTGAGAAGACGTGCCTTCCTTTGTGGTACTTAATGTATTCTGAAATCATGATTGGCGTTAACTCCCTCAAGTTCCATACCTCTGGATACTTCTCCTTCAGAAACCTGAAGAACCAGTTTAAGCTCGACTTGTACGCCTTCGCGCTCGGATGGTTTTCAGCCCAAGCTTTTAGCGCATAGAAGGTGGAGAAGAATTGATTTAGAGAAAGATTTTTCGGCTTGTACCCGTTGTTGACCTCATGTATAACCTTATCAATAAGGAGCTCCAGTTTATTCTCCAACCCGTCGAGCCTTGCCATAAGGGTGTTGAACTGATCCTGCATGGCGAAAGAAGAAAGAGTAGTTTTGTTCTTTCCCTTCCCAAAATATTTGGAATGATGAAAAAGAGATCGAAAAAGAAGTATAATAATGCGCCACATACAGTTGCCACAGTCATTCACAAATGAAGATTACTAAAGAACATAAATCCACTAAAACAACGAAAATCTTGCCTCTATTTTTGAAAACATCGTGTTTTCACTTTGTGGCGATGTTCCAATTCCTCGAAGATTCCTCTAAGCTCAAAGCCTTTTTGAGCAAAAAGCACTAGAACGTTGAAGAGTACATCTGCAGCTTCATGTATGATCTCTTCAGGCCGGTTGTCTTTCGTTGCAAGGATAAGTTCAACCGTTTCTTCGCCTATCTTCTGAAGAACAGCGTCTTCTCCTTTAGCGGTTAGGCGGGAAACATAAGACTCCTTCGTGGGATTTTTGATTCTATCCACCACGACTTCGAAGATTCTTTCAACAATTTTCGCGTCAACAACACGCTTTTCTTCCGCGACTATTGGTTTATGAAAACACGTTTCTTGGCCCGTGTGGCAGACCACCCCTATCTGTTGAACCTTGAAGAGAATTGCGTCGTTGTCGCAGTCTAGAATAGCGTTCTGTAGCAGAGAATAGTGCCCAGACTCTTCCCCCTTAAGCCATATCCTTCCACGGCTTCGACTCCAAAAATGCGTTCTACCACTCGTCAACGTCAACCGTAAAGCTTCTTCGTTCATAAACGCCTGCATCAGAACCTTGTCGTTTGACGCATCCTGAACAACCACCGGAACAAGCCCCCTAGCCTTTCCAAAGTCTAATTTCTTAACGAAGTCTTCTGTTTCGGTTTCGCTTAGTTGCAAGACCAAGTTTTTCACCTCATGTTAGACTAAACGCACGGAAACTCCCTTCTTAGCAAGATACTTCTTCACTTCTCCCACAGAATATCGAGATCGATGGAAAATGGAGGCGGCTAGGGCGGCGTCAGCTTTTCCAGCGGATAAAACTTCGTATATGTGCTCAATATTTCCGGCGCCTCCGCTGGCAATTACCGGCAGATTTGTTGCTTCGCTTATGGATCTCGTCAAGGGAATGTCGTATCCATTCTGCGTTCCGTCACAATCCATGCTAGTGGGCAGGAGCTCTCCAGCGCCGAGTTCTTTCATTGTTTTAGCCCAAACTATGGCGTCCATTCCAGTGGGCACTCTTCCCCCTTCAACGTAGACTTCCCACCAACACTTTCCCTCAGCAGTATTCACAATCGTTTTGCCTGGCACGGTTTTCTCCACGTAAACCCTCTTGGCGTCGATGGCAACTGCAATACATTGACTACCAAAAATTTCAGCTGCCCGCTTCACAAGGTTGGGTTCTCTCACAGCCGCAGTATTTGTGGAAACTTTGTCTGCGCCAGAGGAAAGGGCATTTTTGATGTCAACAATATTTCTGATGCCTCCGCCTACGGTGAAGGGAATGGAAACCATGTCAGCTGTTCTTTTTACAACATCCAACATAGTGCCCCTTTTCTCGTGGGAAGCGATTATGTCGAGAAAAACCAACTCGTCTGCGCCTTGTTCTTCATAGATCGCCGCAAGCTTCGCTGGATCCCCTTCAATTTTCAAATTTACAAACTGCACACCCTTGACAACTTTTCCGTCCTTGACATCGAGGCAGGGAATTATTCTCTTAGCCAACATTTTTCACAACCTCCAAAGCTTGTTCAAAAGTAAACTTTCTCTCGTATAGGGCGGTGCCAACTACCACACCCTCTACGCCAGTGTCAGCTAACTCAACTAAGTCGTTTAAGTTGGCTATACCGCCAGAAGCTATAACTGGAACCTTCACGGTTTCCACAAGCTTTACGATTTTTTCCACCTGCGGGCCCTTCAAAGTACCGTCAACGCTTGTGGAAGTGAAAATTATGGTGCCAACTTCCATGGCTTCAAACGACCGAGCGAGGTCCAGATAGTTTATTTCCGACTGATCTTTCCAGCCATGGAAGGTCACTTTGCCCTTCTTCTCGTCGATAGCCACGGCGATTCGTGTTGATCCATAGCGGCGAACAGCTTCTTCGATTAATGTGGGATTCTGGATAGCTGCTGTTCCGAAAATTACTCGGGAAGCGCCAAGCTTCAGTAGGGTTTCGGCTTTTTCTAAGGTTCTGATTCCGCCGCCTATTTGCACTTTCACACGAAGATTCTTCAAAATTTTTTTAATCGCTCCCATGTTTTGTCCAGAACCTAGGGTTGCGTCAAGGTCGATTAAATGGATGAGTTCAGCTCCTTGATCCTCTAATAGCTTGGCTGCTTCTATGGGATTATTGAAATAGACTTTGAGTTTCGTTGGGTCTCCTTGAACTAGCCGAACGCATTTTCTTCCCATTATATCTACGGCTGGAATGATGAGTATCTTTGCTACCTCTTTACAATTTTTACGAAATTCTTTAGGATGGTTAAGCCGGTTTTGCAGCTTTTCTCAGGGTGAAATTGAGTTGCGAATAGATTTTGTTTTGCGATTACCGAGGGAAACCTGACTCCGTATTCCGTAGTTGCTACGATTACTTTCCGCTCTAAAGGTTGAGGAACGTAGGTGTGGACGAAATAGGTGTAGGAGTTGTTTTGGACATCCTCCAAAAGCGGATGAGACTTAACTATGCCAATGGTGTTCCATCCCATTTGAGGAAGTTTCACGCTATCAGGCAGTTTGACAATATCTCCTGAAATGAGGTCGAGTCCATCTATTGATCCGCCTTCACTACTTCTTGTGAAGAGAAGTTGAAGACCTAAACAGATTCCAAAAAGGGGTTTTCCATCCTCTACCGACTGCTTCACGACACTAGATAAAGAAGCTAGGTTTTTGACAGCCGCAGCGAAGGCGCCTACGCCTGGAAGAACTATTGCGTCGGATTTGTTTAGGTCCTTTGGGTTACGAGTTATCATGACTTTAGCGCCTGATTTCTCAAGTCCCTTCTTGACGCTTCTAATGTTTCCAACACCGTAATTCACTATTGAAACTTGAGGCAACGTTACAGCGCACCCTTTGCACTTGGAACTTGATCTCTAATTCTCGGTTCCAGCGTTACAGCCTGCCTTAACGCAAGCGCCAGAGCCTTCACCGTGGCCTCGATTTTGTGATGGTTGTTGCTGCCGTAGAGAACCGTTATGTGCAAGTTAGACTTTGAAGCTTGGGCGAAAGAGTTGAAGAAGTGTTCAATGTCTTCGGTTTTCAAGTCTTCGATTTGTGGTTGGCTGAGTTTAAGGTCTAGACTAGAGTAGGCTCTTCCACCCAGATCCACCGCGGCTCTAGCAAGGGAATCATCCATGGGCACATATGCTGAGCCAAATCTTCTGATGCCTTTCTTTTTGCCTATGGCTCTTTGCAGCGCCTCGCCCAAAGTCAATGCGACATCTTCGCTGACGTGATGCTTCAGTTCTCCCATAGCCTTGACTGTTAGGTCGAAGAGACCGTGTTTTGCCAAGGTAATCAGAAGGTGGTTCAGAAATTTAATGCCGGTTTCCACGTTTCCTTTTCCTTTTCCGTCAACATTCAGCTTTACGATTATGTCGACCTCGGTTGTTTTCCTTTCAACCTTTGCTTCTCTCATTTCAAATCTTTCCTCCTAGACTAGTGAGTAAGTCTGGAATGTCGTTTACGTCTGTCATGATGGCGGCAGCTTCATGTTTGATATACTGGGAGAGGAGGTTGTTTGGATAATGAGACGAACACAAAACGCCGAGAAACAACAAGTTAGACAAGCCTTCTAACCGAGCATTTTCAACTAGCAGCGCGTCTGCGACAACGTCCCCAACATACGCCACCCAACTGCCCTTTCCCACAAGTTTCTCTATCAGTTCAATGAAGAGAGCTGGATCCGGTTTGCCAAGTCTTACACCTTCACCGCCCACTTCAGATTTAACAAGGTCCTCGAGAAAGATGGACATCTTTTCGTCAAAATATTCTTTAAAATCATTCTTTTCAAGAAGATACGTTCCTTGAACTCTAGGCTTTTCCGAATATATCGCAAACTTCCCAAATTTTAGACGAAGAACGTCAAGGGCCTTTTTGGTGGGAATAAAAGCCTCTTTTTCCAGAAGGCTTTCGTTAAACTTGAAGAAGGAAGAGATGCCGTAAAATTTGTTGAACAAACCCTTGCCTAGATAGGATTCCTCGAACAAACGTTTCAGTAGGTCAGGCTTCTCAAAATCATATGGAACTAACCTTCTGATAAGCGTTAGTTCATCGCTTCCAACTTTTAAAAGGATAGGCGCAAGAGTAGTTTCGAAGGGATTCTGATTTTTGATGCTGGCTTGCGCCAAGAATGATTCTAGACCTAACGCGCTATCATTCTTCATGTTGGCAAGTTCGGTTGCGTTTATTCCGTAACGCCTAAGGAAGTCGCCGACTTCTCCTAAGGTTTGAAGGAAACTGTGCACTTCGGAGAACTGAATGTTGTTGAATTGGTTGGAGAAGTCTTGGAGGATGCGTTTTTGTTGAAGTTTCCTCATTAGGATGGCTAGGTAGTAGGTGATGATGGCGTAGGATAGGTTCCAATCGTTGTTGTATAGTCCTGTGTCCTTGAACTTCTGAATGTCTTCCAGGGTAGCTAACCTTCCCTTTTCTCCTTCAAGGCCAAGAATTTCGAGGAAATAGTAATCGACAATCTTTCTTATGGTTTGGCGGTATGATTGGGAAGTTTGGACTAACACGCCGTCGAAGTCAAAGATGAGTTTGGTGATGTCGCTGAGAGCCTTTGCAGAGTCCTTTTTGAAGTATATTTTTCTTTCCTTGTTCAGGCACTGGTACGCCATTTTACCTATTCCTCCAAGGCTTCTTTTAAGGCTGAAAGGAAAGTTTCGTTCATGTTACGCGTTCCAACGGTGACACGTATACAATTCGCTAGAAGAGGAAGATTTCCTCTGTCTTTGACTAAGACATTCCTGTTTTTCAGTCTCTTCGTAACGGTTGAGGAAGTGAGGTTGTTTTTGGTTACTTTGAAAAGGATGAAGCTTGTGTCTGAGGAGTAGGGAATTATTCCATCAATTTTGGCTAGGTTGTTTCTTAGCCACTCGCGTTCTTTAATTATGAATTGAATTCGCTCTTTGAAGTAATTCCAGTTCTTTAAGGCTAGCGCTATAAGTCGTTGAGTCACAATGTTCAGGTTAAAGGGAGAAGTTACTCGTTTAACATACTCTACAATTGATTTGTTTGAGACGAGAAAACCAAAGCGAATTCCAGCCAAACCAAAAGCCTTTGAAAAGGTTCTCAAAACAATGAGGTTGTCAAAATTTCTTACCCAATCAATAATTGTGTGTTTGGCGAAGTCAACGTAGGCTTCATCGACAACGACAACGCCGTTAAACTCCTGCAAGAGTTTTTTGATGTCCCTTTCTTTGAATTGGTTGCCTGTGGGATTGTTTGGGGAACAAAGGACGAGTAAAGAAGTTTCTCTGTCAATTTTTTTAAGTATCTCATCGATGTCCAACTCAAAGTTGGGTCTCAGCAAAACAGTAACCTTTCTGCCTCCATATAGCTGCGTGAGGTAGGTATACATAGAAAAAGTCGGTTCAACCACCAAAACCTTCGAATTCTTTTTCATGAAAACTTTCATAATCAAGTCGAAAACCTCGTCTGCACCGTTTCCAACAGAGATTTCAGATTCGCTAAAGCCGAGGAAGCTTGAGATGGCTTTTATGGCCATATCCCCGTAAGGTGGAGGATATAACCGCACATCAACGTCTTGGCAAACGTCGAGGAGCAGTTTTTCCGTCACGTCACTTGCCACGGCGAAGTTCTCGTTCAAATCAAGTTTCACGACTCTTTTATCAAGCGTCCGCTCAAGAATACCTTCAACTTCGTAAAGAGAAAGTTCAGAAACTTCCTCACGAACCGATTCTTCAATCTTCATTCTCTTCACTCCTGATGGAAACAGACATTGCGTGCCAGTAAAAACCCTCTAGTTTTGCGAGCGTAACAGTCGTCGTCTTCAAGTTTAGGTAGCCTTGTCTACTGCACTGCAGAAAATTGATTGTCTTGACGAAATCCCTTGTCGAGAGACCTGAGTAGAATTTTGCGTAACCTCCTGTTGGAAGAACGTGATTTAATCCAGACGAGTAGTCGCCGAAAGCCACTGGCGAGTAGTTGCCTAAGAAAACTGCTCCAGCGTTTTGAATCTTGCTAAAGACTTTGCGAGGAGACTTTGTTTGGATTTGAAGATGTTCTGGAGCTATTAAATTGGCGTATTCCACTGCTTCTTCGATGTTTTTGACGACTACTATTAACCCACCTCTTTGGATGGAGGATTTGATGTTTTCTGTTCTAGAGAGGGACTCTAGTTGCTCGCAAACCTCTTCCTCAACAGCCAATGCAAGGTCTTCAGATGTGGTTAGAAGGATCGCCCACGCCTGGGGGTCGTGTTCTGCTTGGGCAAGCAAGTCAGAAGCTATGAAAGAGGCATCGGCGGTTTCATCTGCAATTATTAGGATTTCACTTGGCCCTGCTGGGATGTCTATGGCCACGTCTTTGTTCACCTCCAGTTTTGCGACTGTCACAAAAACGTTTCCCGGACCCACAATCTTGTCTGCCTTGGGCACGGTTTCTGTGCCATAAGCCATGGCGACTACGGCTTGCGCCCCTCCAACTCTGTATATCTCAGTCACTCCTGCCATATCAGCTGCTACCAAGAGAGCTGGATTGATGTCACCGTTTTCCCCAGGCGGAGAACACACAACGATTTTCTTGACTCCAGCGACTTTGGCTGGGATGGCACACATCAGCACCGAAGACGGGTAAGACGCTTTTCCTCCTGGCGAGTAAACACCGACGGATGATATGGGCCGGGTTACTTGTCCAACGATTACTCCTTTTGCTGTCTCTAGGGACCACATGTCTTTTATTTGCCTCTTGTGGAAGCGTGCAATATTCATGGCGGCCTTCTTTAAGGCGTTGATCTGACTCCTTTCCAGCTTTTTGTATGCTTCTTTAATCTCCCTTTTAGCAACTTTCAGTTTTGATCTGCTGATACGTATGTTGTCGAATTTCTCCGTATAACGTAGGAGAGCTTCGTCACCGTTTTCCCTGACATCCGTTATTATCTTTCTAACCGCCAGAGAAATCGAGGATAAATCTGTTTTTCCTCGGTTCACGATCCGATTCAGTATTTCCCCTCTGAACTCTTGGCTAGTCACCGTTCTCATTTATTTCAGTCCTCCTTGCCGGAGTCTGGCGAGAAACTCGCTAATTTCGTTCTCGAAGGTTCTGTAGGAGATTTTGTTGCACATCAGTCTGCATGTTGAATCAAGAATAGTGGCGATCACTTTGAGGTTGTTTTTCTGCAAGGTTTCACCGGTTGAGGAAACGTCTACGATTATTTGAGCCAAACCCAGTTTGGGCGCTAGTTCCGAGGTCCCGCGAACCCTTAGAATTTCCACCTGCTTTCCTAAACCTTCAAAGTATTTTCTACTGAGGTTTGGATATTCCGTCGCAACTCTTGCCACAGCTTGAACGTCCTTAATTGAGCAGATTTTTGATTTTTCAGGAGCCGCGACGACAAGTTGACATTTTCCAAACCCCAAATCCAGCAGTTCGTGAACGTCGGCTTCTCTTTCGAGAATCAGATCGTGGCCGGTTATGCCTAGGTCTACAGCGCCATAGTGAACGTAGACGGGTACGTCAAAGGTTCTTGCGAAAATTGCCTCAAATCTAGGGTCAGAAGTCTTGGAAACGTAGGCTCTTTCCTCCTCAAGTATGTTTACGCCTGCACGTTGCAGCACTTGAATTGACGGTTGCTTCAGTCGACCTTTGCTCGGTATCGCTATACGAATCTTTCTTTTCATGTTATGATTGGCCTCCGAAGCTTTGCAGAAAAGTTTCGATCATTACGTTTCTGGAGACGCCTGACCGTAAGTCATGCACCGTCGCAGGTTTTTCAAGGGATGAATCCACGAAAACCGCATACTCTATTCCAGCAAGCTTCGCATAATTCATGATCTTCTTTTCGCCGCTTTTCGTCACGTCTAGTAAGGCGACAACTCCGGCGTCGCGAAGGACTTTTACAGCCTTTATCGCAGCATTTCTGAATTTCGACGATACGAGAGTCTTGGCTTTCGTCTTTTCTGGAGTCTGAAAACCTTGAGCAGTAAGAGCTTGCAGACACTTTTCAATTTCCAGAGCGAAACCCGTTGCCGGAAGTTTCAGTTTCCCGAACTTTTCGATAAAGTCGTCATATCGACCTCCTCCACCTAGGGGTAGACCGAGGTTTGGAACGGAAGCCTCAAACACCATTCCAGTGTAGTATTCGATTTTTCTTGTCAACGAGAAATCGAAGAAGACGAGGTTTTCAATACCGTAGTCATCTAGGACATCCTTGACCTCCAAGAGGTTTCTTAAGTGATCGTGCGCCTTTCCATATTCTGATGAGCCAAGGGGTACAGATGAAACTTCCTCTAATCGTCTGCAGCACGAAAGTTGTAGAATGGCTTCTCTTAATCTTGAAGGAAAATTGTTTTGATCCATGAACTTTTCTAAACGGGCCTCGTCTCGGTATGCTAGAAGGCTTTGAAGGATGCCTTTCTTTTCTTCATCTAAGGCTGTGGTCTTCAGTAGGTCTTTGAGTAGGCTGGCGTGTCCCACGTCAATTCGCGCTTCTCTTAATCCTAGTCTTCTTAGGGACGAAATCAGCAGGGCCAGTATCTCTCCGTCGACTTCGGAAGTGTTGCAGCCTACGAGTTCAACTCCGGCCTGCCAGAACTCCCTTCCCCTTTCAACATAAAATTGACTGTATCTGAAAACGTTGGACACGTAAAATAGTCGAATTGGCTCCAGCATAGTTGTCATCCTAGTTGTCACGATTCTAGCAACGGGTGCTGTCATTTCAGCGCGTAGGGCCAAAATTTTTCCGTCGAAATCTTGAAATTTGAACATGGTGTCAACTAGTTCTGGTCCAACGCCTGTGGATAAGGCTTCGACGAATTCGATGGTGGGGGAGCGAACTTCCTGATAGCCCCAGAGTTTGAAATTTTCTCTTAGTTTATCTTCAATGTAGCGGTAGCGTTCAACCTCGTCTGGTAGGTAGTCTCTTGTTCCTTTCGGGGTGTGTAATTTTGTGAACGTTATACCTCCGGTTCATCGCGTGACCTCCGTGGGTAATTAGTGGGTTGAAACCCATAATACGCACATCTTATATAAAGGTTTCTGAAAAAGATTAATGGAGACTTGAAAACCATGCGGATGTCCGAGATAGTTCGAATAGATTCTAGGGGAAGGATAACTATGCCGTCCTCTATTCGCGACGCCGTAAGGCTTTCCGAGGGCATGTATGTCATACTAATAGCCGATTTAGACAAGAAAGAAGTTCGAATTGTTCCCTTCGCCGACCCAGAAGCAAAGTTGGTTGAATTACGCATCACATTTGCAGACGCCCCTGGCGCCCTTGCAAAAGCAGCGGATGCCCTCGCAAGACAAGAAGTCGACTTGTTATCCAGCGAATCCAGAACTCTGCGGAGAGGAGAGTCTGCGGAATGGATTGTTATTGCCGATGTTTCCAATTGTAGGTGCAAACTGGAAGAACTTGAACAGAAGGTTATAGAGGAAGCGGCTGCTTTTGC
>Ga0209636_10007680_pt1 | contig 10998 bp, 17 predicted proteins | sample DeeMarSWOR152_54_FD_187464 | JGI IMG/M metagenome (GOLD analysis project Ga0209636, IMG submission 187464) | Marine sediment microbial communities from White Oak River estuary, North Carolina - WOR-1-52-54 (SPAdes) (version 2) | ecosystem: Environmental > Aquatic > Marine > Intertidal zone >... | reverse complement strand
GCTACGATGGACTGGATGGAACTGGAGCAAGAACGTGGTATAACGATAACCGCTGCTGCGACAACGTGCAACTGGCAGGATTATTGTATTAATATAATAGATACCCCTGGACACGTTGACTTCACTGTGGAAGTGGAGCGATCCCTTAGAGTTCTGGACGGTGCCATAGCCGTGTTCTGCAGCGTGGGCGGGGTACAGCCCCAGTCTGAAACCGTATGGAAGCAAGCTGACAAATATAAAGTTCCGAGGATTGCATTCGTGAACAAGATGGACCGTCCTGGCTCGGATTTCCTGAGGACAGTTGAAATGATGAGAGAGCGACTGGGCGCGAATGCAGTTCCAATACAGCTTCCCATCGGATCAGAGCGTGAGTTCGAAGGGATTGTCGATCTGATAGGAATGAAGGGCATAGTATGGCATGAGGCAAGTCTGGGAGCAACCTATGATGTGATGGATATACCGGCGGATATGCAGAGCATGGCTTTGGACTACAGAGAGAGGTTGCTGGAAGCTATAGTTGAGAATGACGAAAAATTAATGCTGAAATACCTCGACGGAGAAGAATTGACACAGAAGGATATAGTCGCGGGTATCAGGAATGCCACTTTGGATGTGGAAATGATCCCGGTACTCTGTGGTGCTGCGTTGAAAAATAAAGGCATACAACCGCTACTTGACGCAATTCCCCAGTTCTTGCCCTCACCTTTGGATGTCCCACCTGTAGAAGGCATAAATCCCGAGACAGAAGAACGAGAACGGCGTTTCCCTGATGATAATGAGCCACTAGCTGCACTGGTCTTTAAAATAGTGTTTGAACCGCACATGGGTAAGCTAACGTACCTGCGTATCTACTCGGGACACCTGAACGCCAAGGAGCGTATAGTCTACAACGCGACGAGGAGATCGAAAGAACGTGTGGAACGTATTCTCGAGATGCACGCGAATAAACGAGAAGAGAGAAATTCTGTAGGTGCTGGTGATATTGTAGCGGTAATAGGACTGAAGAACGTTGGTACAGGGGATACAATTTGTGATGAAAATCATCGAATATTGCTGGAATCTATCTCTTTTCCTGATCCGGTGATCTCAATGGCTGTGGAACCGAAAACGAAGGCGGATCAAGGGAGAATGATGTTGGCTCTGGCAAGGTTGGCAGAGGAAGATCCCTCCTTCAAAGTGGGAACGGACAGGGAGTCCGGGCAGGTTATTATCTCGGGTATGGGGGAAATCCATCTGGAAGTTATGGTCGACCGAATGATGCGGGAATTTGATGTGAGAACAAACGTGGGCAAGCCGGAGGTAGCATATCGGGAGACGATAACAAGGAGTGTAACCGCGGAGGGCAAACTCATTAAACAAACAGGTGGCCGTGGCCAATATGGACATACGGTATTAAGGTTGTATCCAAAAGAAAGAGGTCAAGGCTTCGAGTTCGTTGATGAGACAAAAGGCGGCGTTATCCCAAAAGAGTATGTTCGTGCTGTTGAGAAAGGAATCAGAGATGCAATGGTTAGCGGCGTCTTAGCTGGTTACCCAGTGGTTGATGTGGGTGTCGCATTATGCGATGGGTCTTATCATGCGGTGGATTCGTCCGAGATGGCTTTCGCGATGGCTGCTTCTATGGCCTTTAGGGATGGCGCTAAGAAAGGAAGCCCGGTGCTTTTGGAGCCGGTTATGGATGTGGAGATCACAGTTCCTGAGATGTACCTGGGTGATGTAATTGGGGATCTGAATTCCCGAAGGGCGCGGATCGAACGAGTGGAATCGCGTGCCAGCGCGCAGGTGATCACGGCATACGTTCCCTTGGCCGAAATGTTCGGATATGTTAGTCGTTTGCGTTCGCTCACTCAAGGGCGAGCGACGTATTTTATGGAATTTTCGCACTATGATACCGTTCCCGAGAAGATCTCCAGCATCCTAACTGTAGCTGGCGCGCAGATATTAGATTTGAGATCTGAGACTTGAGACAGTAAATGATGGACTGGTATCTGACGTCTCAGGTCTGATTTGGGAGGTTCGATGAATAGCCAGAAGATAAGAGTTAAATTGAAGGCATACGATCACCGATTGCTGGATCAGTTTACTAGCCAGATTGTAGATACAGCTAGAAGGACTGGCGCATTGGTATCGGGTCCCGTGCCACTTCCAACGAAGAAAACTATATACACCGTTCTCAGATCACCTCATGTTGACAAGAAATCTCGAGAGCAGTTCGAAATGCGTACACATAAACGGCTCCTGGATATCCTTGATCCAACGCCTAAGACCGTGGATGCCTTCATGAGATTGGATATGCCAGCCGGCGTGGACGTCGTATTGGAAGTAATTGAGTAGGGGAAATCCTTTGATGGAGTAGCAGGCTTCAGCCTGCGTAAAAACCAAGCCAAAGCTTGCTACTCCGGGAGTAGCGGATGAGCATCGGAATTTTAGGGAAAAAGGTGGGAATGACGCGTTTGTTCGGTGAGCATGGCGAGGTGATCCCGGTGACCGTTATAGAAGCGGGACCATGTCACGTCGTACAGGTTAAGACCAAAGCAACGGACGGATATGAAGCAGTCCAGATCGGATTTGGTGAGAAAAAGGAAAACACTGTGAATAAGCCAGCCCAGGGACACTTCAGGAAAGCCAATGTCCCTCCTCTCAGGGCCTTGAGGGAGTTCAGGGTTGATAGTGTAGAGAACTTTCAGGTAGGTGAACAGCTTACTGCTGAGATTTTCTCCGCCGGGGAGCTGGTTGATATCCGCGGGATTTCCAAAGGTAAAGGCTTCTCAGGAGTCATGAAAAGATGGGGCTTCAAAGGTGGAAAGGCCTCTCATGGTGCTGAAACCCACAGGCATCCGGGCTCCATCGGTGCAAGCTCCGATCCTTCCCGCGTTTTCAAAAATCTCCCGATGGCCGGTAGGATGGGTGGAAAGCAGGTCACCGTTCAGAATCTGGAAGTTGTCAAAGTTGACGCGGAAAGAAATCTTCTGGTTGTCAAAGGCTCTGTGCCTGGACCAAGAAATGGTATGCTAATGATAAGAAAAGCTGTTAAAGCTCAAATGCAGGCTTAGCAAAACGCAAGCTAAAGCTTGCTACTCCAGGGAAGATAAGAAATGCCATCTATGAACGTTTATAATCAGGGCGGCGAAAGCGTGGGGCAGATGGAACTCTCTTCAGATATCCTCGAAATCCCCGTTAACAGGAATGTGCTCCATCAAGTGGTGGTCATGCACCTGGCAAACAGAAGAAGCGGGACAGCTTACACCAAAGGGAGATCGGAAGTACGTGGGAGTGGGAGGAAGCTCTACAGGCAAAAGGGGACAGGACTGTCACGCGCAGGCAGCAGGCGGTCGCCGCTCAGAGTTGGTGGCGGCGTTGCTTTTGGTCCAAAGCCAAGAGATTACGGATACAAAGTGCCGAAAAAAGTGAAGCGTTTGGCCATCAAATGCGCGCTGGCGGACAAATTCCAGAATGGTAATGTTCTTGTGGTGGACGCTATCAATCTAGACCGCCCCAAGACGAAGCAGATGATAAGTATCATGGGCAAACTTGGTCTTTCCAGCGATGAAAAAACCCTGGTTGTGCTGGATGCTGAAGCGGACGCTGTAGAAAATGTGCTTTATTCTGCTAGAAATATTCCAAAGGTAAACGTGTGCGTTTGGGATACTCTGAACACATACGACATTCTTTGGCACGATAAGCTTCTCGTTACCCAGAATGCTCTGGTAAAGATAGAAGAGAGATGGGTAAGAGCGAAGGAATGAGCAAATGAGCAATCCTGCAAATCTGCAAATTTGCTCATTCGAGGCCGTAAAGGAAGGGCCATCAAGTGAAAGACCCATACCAAATTGTCAAGTATCCTTTGATTACGGAGAAGAGTACTATACTCCGTGAGGAAAAGAGCAAATACACGTTTCGGGTCGATAAGCAAGCCAATAAAATCGAGATCAAAAGAGCTATCGAGGCTATCTTCCCCGATGTTGAGGTTGTTGCGGTGAATACACTTAACTTGCGTGGCAAATCCAGACGTTTTAGATATAGCAAAAGGGGGAAAAGGCCGGATTGGAAGAAGGCTATTGTTACTTTGAGACCCGGAGACGTTATTGAGATGTACGAAACTTTGTAATAGGCTTATGGGCTGATACCGTGATCCGTGATCGGTGATCAGTGATCATCCATCACCGATCACGGATCACCGATCACCGATCACCGGAATAGGAGGCTGAGATCAATTGCCCCTTAAAATACATTCTCCTACAACACCTGCAAGGCGCTTTATGACAAGCGCGGACTTTTCGGAATTAACGGTCTCTCAACCGGAAAAGTCGCTTGTGAGGCCGTTGAAGAAAAGTGGCGGTCGGAATTCTCAGGGCCGGATGACTGTAAGGCACAAAGGCGGCGGACATAAACGGCGGTATCGGGTGATCGATTTCAAGCGGGACAAACATGGTGTTCCAGCGAAAGTAGTGTCTATTGAATACGATCCAAACAGAACTGCCCGAATCGCCATGCTGCAGTACGTTGATGGTGAGAAGAGATACATCCTCGCGCCGCTGGGCATAAAAGTAGGCGATGTTCTATCCTCTGGGCCGGATGCGGAGGTGAAGGCCGGAAATGCGCTGCCGCTTTCCCAGATCCCGATGGGCATTCCTATCCACAATCTGGAACTTACTCCCGGGAAAGGCGCGCAAATGGTCAGGAGTGCCGGTGGTTCGGCCACTATGATAGCCAAAGAGGGCAACTTCGCTCGCATCAGATTTCCCTCAGGAGAGATCAGGCTTATTCACATTAACTGCATGGCTACAGTTGGTCAATTGGGGAATGTGGAACACGAAGGTATATCTCTGGGGAAAGCGGGGAGAGCTAGGTGGCTCGGTCGTAGGCCGAGAGTGCGCGGAGTCGCTATGAACCCCGTAGACCATCCCCACGGTGGTGGTGAGGGCAAGAGTTCGGGAGGAAGGCATCCATCTACTCCATGGGGCAAGCCGACAAAGGGGTACAAGACGCGGAAAGTGAAGAAAGCATCTGACAAATACATTGTAGCTAAACGGAAGCAGGAGACATAATAGCGTCTAGCTGTCAGCGATCAGCAGTTAGCTAAGCGAAAAAAGAAAGAGCAAGCTGATAGCTGAACGCTGAAAGCTAGGAAGAGGAGTGTCTATGGCTAGATCATTGAAAAAAGGTCCTTATATTGATCCGAAGTTGGTGGCGAAGATCCAGGCCATGAATCGAACGGGCCAGAAGCGAGTTATAAGAACATGGTCTCGCAGATCAACTATAACGCCGGAATTGGTAGGACATACTCTGGCCGTACATAACGGAAAGAAGTTTTTCCCCGTATATATCTCCGAAAATATGGTAGGCCATAAATTGGGAGAATTCGCTCCCACAAGAATTTTCCGTTCTCATGGCGGCAGGGCAGCAAGGACGTAGGAAGTGGGTCTATTGGTCTATGGGTCAATAGGTCTATAGGTTCATAGATCCATGGACTCATAGACCTACAGAGGGAGGCTTATAGTATGGAGGCGAGAGCAGTTGTCAGGTATGTTCCAATCGCCCCCAGAAAGGTGAGACTTGTAGCTGATCTTGTGCGAGATCGCGACGTGGAGAGTGCTCTGGAGATTCTGAAGTTCACTAATAAAAGAGGAGCAACTGTCATACGGAGGGTCATAAGATCAGCTCTTGCAAATGCCGGGCAGAATTCAGACATTAATGTGGATGATCTCTATGTGAAGGCGATCCTTATAGATAATGGGCCGATCCGTTATTGGGCTCGTTTCAAAGGACGCTTGCACATATCCAGAGTACGTAGAAGGAGGTGTCACATTACCGTTGTCCTCGACGACGGTGCAGAAGAGGAAATTGGCTAAGTAGGCCTATGGTCTAATAGGCTTATGAGTCTATATTTAAGTGTAGGGCCGAGGGCCTATTGGCTTTCGTTTTTTATTTCACTACAAAAGGAGGTTGTGCTTGGGACAGAAAACACATCCAAAGGGATTACGACTGGGAATCGTCACTGAATGGAACTCAAAGTGGTTCGCAGAAAAAGAGTACTCTCAATTTCTACACGAGGATCTCGATGTTCAGAACTTTGTAAAGGATAAACTTATGCGAGCGGGCATATCCCGTGTGGAAATAGAAAGATATGCTGATAAGAGGATCATCTATATCTATACAGCTAGACCCGGTATTGTTATTGGCAGAAGAGGCGGAGAGGTAGATAGACTGAAGGAAGAGCTGGAAGACTTCATAGGTCATGAAGTGCGGATTAATATTGAGGAAATAATTCGGCCGGAACTTGACGCCCAATTGGTTGCTGAAAGTGTAGCTCTTCAGTTGGAAAGGCGAATACACTTTAGAAAAGCTATGAAAAAGGCAGTTGCTTCAGCTATGCGTGCCGGGGCAGAAGGCATCAAGATTCAATGTGCAGGTAGGATTGGTGGAGTCGAAATGGCTCGTAGGGAGCAGGAGAAGGAAGGGAGAATCCCGCTACATACCCTGAGAGCTGACATTGATTATGGCTTTGCTGAGGCTCTTACCACTTCAGGAAAGATCGGCGCAAAAGTATGGATATTCAAGGGAGAAAAGCTTGCTCCTTCAGAGGAAACGAGTGTACAGGCCACCAGGCGGGTTTCCCATACCGAATCCCCGCGTACGCGGGGAAGACGGACTGCTCGAGGGCGAGCGCGCTAAGCACCCGTCACGTGTCACGCGTTACGGGTTAATTGTCTGGAGGATGAGTAGATGTTAATGCCAAAAAGAGTTAAGCATCGCAAAGAGCAGCGAGGACGTATGAGGGGTAAAGCCTACAGAGGTGGTCATATAACCTTCGGTGAATATGGTCTACAGGCACTGGAACCAGGATGGCTCACCAACAGACAGATTGAGGCTGGGCGTATCGCGATAACCAGGTATGTGAAGAGAGGCGGAAAGATCTGGATAAGCGTCTTCCCAAGCAAACCAGTTACAGCAAAGCCGACCGAAAGTAGGATGGGAAAAGGAAAAGGTAGTCCGAGTAAATGGGTCGCTGTTGTCAAACCAGGCAGGGTCATATATGAGATCGCGGGAGTACCAGAGGAGACTGCTCGCGAAGCTATGCGCCTTGCTTCTCACAAATTATCTGTAAAAAGCAGGTTCATAGCCAGAGAACGTGGAGGCTGACATGAGAGCTGCTGAGATGAGGCAACTTTCTCCCGAGGAATTGGCTCAGAGGCTTGATGATTCGAAGGATGATCTTTTCAGGCTGAGATTCCAGCTAATATCGGGGCAACTGCAGAATTACAGGAGAGTAAGAGAAGCAAAACGGGAGATAGCTCGAATCAAGACCATCATTCGGGAGAGGGAACTGCACATCAACCAAGCACCAGCTGGGGGGAAGGGTAGCTAGATACTGGATGGAATCGTTCAAGTCGTTCAACGGTTTCAACGATTTTAACGGTTTTAACGATTCCATTCAGCATCCAGCATCGAGAATATGAGCAATTCAGGAGATCGCAAGATTCGTATCGGAACTGTGGTCAGCAACAAGATGGACAAGACAGCTACTATCCTCATAGAGCAGCTTGCTGAACATCCCTTTTATCATCGGGTTGTGAAGAAGAGCAAAAAAGTCCTCGCTCACGACGAGAACAATGATTGTCAGATCGGTGATAAAGTCAGGATCATGGAGACACGGCCGTTGAGCAAGCGCAAGGCTTGGAGAGTGGCTGAGATCATGGAAAGAGCAGAGTAGGTGTATCAGGGATTGGGGATCAGTCAATAGGGTATTCCCTAACTCCTGATGACTAATTCCTATTCCCTAACGAAGGGGGTAGAAACGGTGATCCAGGCCGAGACTATTCTAGGTGTTGCTGACAACTCTGGAGCCAGGAAGATCATGTGTATAAAGGTACTAGGCGGCTCCCGCAGGCGGAGTGCGCAAGTGGGTGACGTCATTGTCGCGTCAGTCAAGGAAGCGAATCCAAGAGGTGCCATAAAGAAGGGCGAGATTGTGCAGGCGGTTGTGGTCCGTACCGCGAAGGAGTTCGGACGTCAGGATGGCTCCTATGTCAGATTTGATAGAAACGCTGCTGTTATCATAGATGCTCAAAATCAGCCTCGCGGGACTCGCATTTTCGGCCCTGTTGCAAGGGAGCTGAGGAGAGGATTTACTAAGATCATCTCCCTTGCACCCGAGGTGATCTAGGCTCATGGGCCTGTAAGCCTATTATAGGTGCAGTAAAGATGCATATAAAAAGTGAAGACCGCGTAGTGGTGCTCAATGGCAAGGATAGAGGGAAAACGGGCAGAGTGTTAGCTACATTTCCCAGATCGAACACTGTATTAGTTGAACGTGTTAATCTCATAAAGCGCCACACCAGGCGAAGGGATTATAGACAGCAAGGAGGAATTATAGAGAAGGAAGCCCCAGTACATGCTTCAAATGTGATGTTGATCTGTCCAAGGTGCAATCGCCGGACTCGAACTTACCGGAAAAAACTAGAAACAGGCTTTAGAGTCAGAGTGTGCAGGAAGTGCCAGGAAGTTGTCGAGAGGCAATAACGATGGGTCTATAGGTCAATAGGTCTATGAGTCTATGGGTCTAAAGACTTGCTGACCTGTGGACTCATAGACCCATGGACTTATATGGGAGAGAGGATATGAGCCCGTATACTGAGTTTTACCGAACGGAAGTTGCTCCAGCACTGATGCAGAGGTTTAAGTATAAGAATGTGATGGAGATCCCCAAGCTGGAGAAAATCTGTGTAAGCATGGGAGTCGGTGCAGCAATCCAGAATCCCAAGCTTCTGGACAATGCTGTGGCTGAATTGACGCTCTTGGCTGGGCAACGTGCTACTGTCACCCGGGCGAAGAAATCTGTGGCTGCCTTCAAGGTAAGGACGGGGATGGCGATAGGGTGTAGAGTTACCTTGCGTCGCGATAGGATGTACGAGTTCTTTAACCGACTGGTAAATGTTGCTTTGCCAAGGATTAGAGATTTCCGTGGTGTCTCCAGCAACTCTTTTGATGGACATGGAAACTATTCCCTAGGATTGGAAGAACAGGTTATCTTTCCAGAAATAGAGTATGACAAGGTTAGCGAGATTCGCGGTATGAATATTACCGTTGTTACCTCTGCAGAGTCGGATGAGGAAACCAGAGAACTTCTACGACTTATGGGAATGCCATTCAGAGAAGATTAAGGTATTTTAGATTTTGGATTTCAATCGAAAATCGCAAATCTGAAATCGAAAATATATACGGGGGTTACGCTCTTTGGCTACGAAAGCTATAAAGGTAAAAGCTAGAAGAGAACCGAAGTTCAAAGTGAGGAAATACAACAGATGCCCGCTCTGCGGACGTCCTCGCGCTTACCTGCGGAAGTTCGACATGTGCAGGATATGCTTCAGGATGCTGGCTCGCGCGGGGAAGATCCCAGGTGTGAAAAAGGCCAGTTGGTGAAGGCATTTTGGATTTTGGATTTGCGATTTTCGATTGAGATCAAAAATCAAAAATCGAAAATATTTAGGGGGTATGCTGAAATGTCGATGACCGACTCAATAGCGGATATGCTGACGAGGATCAGGAATGCTAATATGGCCCGTCATGATAAAGTGGATATCCCTGCATCCCGTTTGAAGGAGGAAGTAGTTCGAGTTCTACAAGAGGAAGGTTACATCAAAAGCTACAGGTATTTGGAAGATCGGAAGCAGGGGATATTGCGTATATATCTCAAATACAGCAACGAAAAGGAAAGAGTTATATCGGGGATAAGACGCATTAGCAAACCGGGACGTAGGACTTATGTAGGCAGAGCGGAACTGCCCAGGGTGCTTAACGGACTGGGAACCGCCATCGTTTCCACTTCTCGCGGCATTATGACCGCATCACAGTGCAGACGTGCAGGCGTTGGCGGAGAAGTGATCTGCTACGTCTGGTGAAAACGCGTCACGCGTTACGCGTAATGGGTTTGCGGGGAGGAAGACATGTCCAGAGTAGGAAAGAAGCCTATAGACTTGCCGGAACGGGTGAAGGTATCGATTGAGAACAGCGAAGTGGCAGTCGAGGGGCCGAAAGGGAAGCTCTCCCAGAAGATCCCCGGCGGCATAAATGTTGTCATAGAGGATAGCAGAGTCATAGTAACGCGATCCTCAGACGACAGACGAATACGAGCCCTGCACGGCTTGACCCGGGCTCTGATCGGTAATATGGTGATAGGTGTTACACAGGGATTCGTCGAGGCACTCCGGATCGCCGGTCTAGGATATAAAGCCCAGTTTGAAAATGGCACTCTGACACTGCAATTGAACTATTCTCATCCTATAGTATACAAAGTGCCCGAGGGAATAGACATCACCATTGAGCGCTCGATAACTATACAGAACCAGCCTGAGATCCCGCTCATTGTCAGTGGAATCGATAGGCAGCAAGTAGGGCAGGTAGCTGCTATCATAAGAGATTTCCAAAAGCCCGAGCCGTATAAAGGTAAGGGGATAAAATATCTGGGAGAGCACATAAGGCGGAAAGCTGGAAAAGCTGCCGGGTAAACCCGTTACGCATAGCGCGTTACGTGTTACGGGTTTGAATGGAGTGAGAAATTGAGTCCAAAGTTGGATAGGAGGTCTGCTCGCCTTAGAAGGCACAGACGAGTCAGGAAAAAAGTGTTTGGTACACCTGAACGCCCGAGGTTGAGTGTATTCAAGAGCATAAAGCATGTTTATGCCCAGATAATTGATGATGAAAATGCAACCACACTGGTATCAGTGTCAACACTCTCCCCTGATGTTCGGAGTGAAACCTCTGGTAGCAATAGTGTCGAAGCAGCAAGAGCGGTGGGTGAAGCGATAGGTAGAAAGGCTGTAGAGAAGGATATCACCAGCGTTGTTTTTGATAGAGCAGGTTACCTCTATCATGGCAAAGTAAAAGCATTAGCTGAAGCAGCTAGGAACGCCGGCTTAAGATTTTGATATAATCAGTCATTAGCCATCAGTCGTTAGTCATCAGTCATTAGTCATCAGTCAATAGTCGCTAGTTGCT
>Ga0209636_10007679_pt1 | contig 10998 bp, 10 predicted proteins | sample DeeMarSWOR152_54_FD_187464 | JGI IMG/M metagenome (GOLD analysis project Ga0209636, IMG submission 187464) | Marine sediment microbial communities from White Oak River estuary, North Carolina - WOR-1-52-54 (SPAdes) (version 2) | ecosystem: Environmental > Aquatic > Marine > Intertidal zone >... | reverse complement strand
CGATCCGATGGTCTGTAGTCTCTCACACGCTCAGTGGATTATTGTGGGTACTTCGTTGAGCCAGTACTTTCCTACTAACTATTCCTGAGATTGTGTGAAAGCTACTCTATAGTAACTCTCTTTTTTACATCCTTGACAGACCTGTGTTGCTGTTGGCTGTCTTTTTTGCAATTGAGCGGAGGTTTTTCAATCCCTCACCTGCCAGATAGTCGGCACTGGGGGCAAGCTGCCGCCAGACAGCACACACCCGAGCTAGCTCCTCGATATCGGGAACGAAAGACTCGATTACAATCCATCCGGTATAGTCAATATCGCGAAGCCCCCGGTACACCTCATCCCACTGGACCAGTCCGGTCCCCGGGGTACCCCGGTCGTTTTCACAGGCGTGTAGGAAGCCGAGGTACGGACCAGTGTCCACGATTGCCTGATAAAAGCTCTTTTCCTCTCTGATCATGTGGTAGGTGTCCAGGTGCACCTTGGCGTTTGGTTCTCCCACATCCCTGCAGAACCGAAAGGCATCCGAAGCCGTGTTGAGGAAGTAGGTTTCGAACCGGTTAATCGGCTCCACTGCCAGGGTGATTCCCCTCTCACCGGCGTATCTGGCAGCTTCCCGAAAGTTGGTTACCGACCGTTCCCACTCCTCCTCCGTTCGAGCTCTACCGGTGATGTAACCTGCGGGGGCGTAGTTTACCCCACCGATCACGCATCCGCCGCCTGTGATGCTTTGGGCAACATCGATGCATCGCTTGAAATACTCCAGGCTACGTTTTCTCACCCCGGAATCGTCAGATAGGCAGTTGTACTCCTCGGTGAAGATAACAACGAAGCTTACATCCATGCCATGCTCATGGAGCGCTTCCTTGATTTCTTTGGCGGGCAGTCGATCTGGATACCGGAGATGAATCTCCACCCCATCGAATCCCAACTCCTTTGCATGTCCGATAAGGGAAATGTTTTCCCGTTTAAAGATCTCGGTCCACAGCAAAAGCTCCACCCCGTAAATATACATGCGTTTCTCCTTTTCCCCATGGATATGTCTCTTCACCTTGTTTTTGCGTAAGAAGCCTCTCATAATAAAGCAATATGCTGAACTACACAATTGTACAGAGGGACCCTACGAAGTCTAAATATTGCATCTAAGTTTAGACCTAGTGGATTCAAAGATCAAATTTTTTCTTTTTTAAGACATTTGAGATGTTAATATTTAAATAAACTGGAACCACAAAAATACTCTTACATTCTTTATCTATCTCAATTTCTTGACAAAATATCATTTGGGAGCTAAAGTGATTAATCAAAGGTGAAATTGAACAGGGATAGGGATTAAAAGGAGATATTTTATTTAATTGCGTTTTTAGAAGGTGTATAAAACTGTTAATGAAATAACATAAAATTACAACCACATGGAGGGCGGAAATGTTTAAATTTGGAGTAGATTCACTAATTTGGTCAGAGGATTTTTCAGAAAATGATCTATGGATAATTCCAAAGGCAAAGGAAATTGGATTTGAGGCGGTTGATATCAACATAGCTAACCCGGATACATTCCCAACGAAACAGGTAAATGAGAAAGCCTCTGAGGCAGGAATAGAGGTGGTAACCTCCTTTGGTCTTGATAAAGGTTCAAATACTATATCACCTGACCCAAAAATAAGAGAAAATGGAGTAAGGGTACTTAAAAAAGTGGTGGATATAAATGTCGAGTTGGGATCAAAAATATTGGGGGGAATTCCGTATGCAGCATGGGGTTATTTGACCGGGAAACCAAGAACGGAACAGGAGTGGGAATGGTCGATAGAAGCGATGAAGGAGGTTTCACAGTATGCGGAGAAAAAAAGTGATTTAATCATTGCAGTTGAATGTGTGAATCGGTTTGAAACTCATTTTTTAAATATTGCCGATGATGGTGTTCGGTACTGTAAGGATGTGGGGACAGGAAATATGAAGGTTCACTTGGATAGTTTCCACATGATAAGGGAGGAAGAGAGTTTCAGGAAGGCAGTTGAAATCTGTGGGAAAGCGTATCTTGGGTATGTTCATGTATGCGAAAGCAACAGAGGAATCCCGGGAACGGGTCTTGTTCCCTGGAGGGAATTCTTTACTGCAATAAAGAATGTCGGGTATGAAGGTCCCTTGGTAATTGAATCCTTTGATCCGAAATTTGAGCGCTTGAATATGCTTTGTGCAATGTGGCGTAAATTCGCTGATTCTGGTGAAGAATTAGCAATCCAAGGGCTTAAAAATTTGAGAGCCATTGCCGAAGAAATTGAAAAAAGTGCCTGACCCATCATTCATGATTGCATAACTTTTCGTTCGGGATAAAATGGTTTGTATTCCAGTAGGCTTATGCCCAGATACCGGGGATAGGTTTTCCGCAGTACCCACACTTTCCTCCCTTTATGTTCATCTCAACAACCATGAATCCTGCCCGCCGGATTATCATTTTCTTGCATCTTGGGCAGTAGGTGTTTTCACCCTCATGACCCGGAACTCTCGATATATAGGCATATTCAAGCCCAGCAGCTAAAGCCACCGATCTTGCTTTCTCGAGAGTCGAAACTGGCGTGGGAGGAAGATGCTTCAGTTTGTACAATGGATAAAAACGTGAGAAATGGATCGGTGTGTCCTCACCCAATTCTCTCTTCACCCAGAGGCACATTTCCCTTACTACCGACATCTCATCATTCTTTGTCGGGATGATAAGGTTCGTGATTTCGAGGTGGACATTCTCCCTTTTCAGGGTCTTTAAAGTTTCAAGGACGGGTGGGAGGTGCCCGTCACAGAGTTCCTGATAGAATATATCTGTAAAACCTTTCAGGTCGATATTGGCTGCATCGAGAACTTTGCACAGGTTCTCGAGAGGAACCCGATTGATGAAGCCATTGGAGTGCATCACATTCAGAAGACCCCCCTTCTTTACCAGGTGGGCCGTATCTAGCATATATTCGTAAAATATGGTAGGTTCTACATACGCATAAGCAACAGCATGGGCCCCCATTTCTTTGGCCTTCATAACCACCATCTCCGGCGAAACATCGTAGCTGTACACATCTTCTGGAGAAGCCTGAGAGATCTCCCAGCTCTCGCAAAATTTACACTGAAAATTGCATCCGACGGTTGCAATCGATAAAGAGTTTGTACCTGGAAGGACGTGGAAAAAAGGTCTTTTCTCGATTGGATCTAAATGAAGGGCGCAGGGATTCCCGTATACGAGGCTGTAACATTTTCCATCCCGGTTTTCCCGCACCCTGCAAATCCCCCTTTTCCCCCTGGGGATGCGACAACGTATGGGACATAGTTCGCACTGGACTTCTCCTCTGTCAAGTGTAGTGAACCAGGGAGAAAGCTTTGTCTTAATGAGAGCTTTTTTAACGAGTTGTGCCTGGGAAGGCGTAGGCACACCAAGTAGGGAGGAGAGCGAAAGAATGCAGGAACCCGCTGCGCACCCCTTAAGAAACTCCCTTCTCGTTAGTTGAAAACCGTATGTATCTCTATCCTGCCTCTGTCTTTTCACATCATAAGAGTATCCCGGAATGGATTTTTCAGTCAATACTTTTTTAGACCGCACTTTTTTTACTCCTGCTCTCATACCAATCTTCTCTTCCAGGGAAGAAGGAGAATGGGTCAAGGTCAATATTACCCCACGGTTAACAATTCAGTGTCTTTAAAAAAAAATCGTGTTATTATAAATTTTTAGAGGAAAAAACGGCTATACAAGATTACGAGGAATTAATATGAAGTTCACACGGCGAGAGTTTCTCAAAAGATCTCTCGTCATAGGAGGGGCATTTCTTTTTTCTTCATCACGCATTCCTGCTGTCCCACAAACGAGGGAAGAGCGATGGATTCCGGCTTATGAGAGATTGGAAAAAGAAGGGAAATTGGCTCAGAGGATCGAACAAGCCTATTCCATCTTTGAGAACTGTCAACTCTGTCCAAGACAGTGTAGGGTGAATCGACCAATGGGAGGAAGGGGGATCTGCTGTGCACCGACCATACCTGTGATTTATGCTGCTCAGCCCCATTTTGGTGAGGAGATTCCACTGGTAGGCCAGTTTGGATCAGGCACCATCTTCTTTTCCAACTGCAACCTCCGCTGTGTCTTCTGCCAGAACTGGCCCATCTCCCATGAGGGGAGGGGAAAGGAATTTCAGGATGAAGAGCTGGCGGATGTGATGATCGCATTGCAGAAGATGGGCTGTCATAACATAAACCTCGTTACACCCACCCATGTCATGCCCAACATCATGAATGCCACCAGGATTGCTTTGAAGAAGGGGCTGCACCTACCGCTGGTTTACAATACAAGTGGTTATGAGCGACCCGAGATAGTGAAGCTATTGGATGGCATTGTTGACATCTATATGCCCGATTTTAAATATACGGATCCAGATAAGGCAGCGAAATATTCAGCCGGCGCTTGGGATTATCCTGAGATGGCAAAGAAGGCAATCGCTGAAATGCACCGTCAGGTCGGTGAGCTCAAGGTCGATAAACGGGGAATTGCCCTACGAGGGTTGATCATTCGGCACCTGGTTATGCCAAACCGGGTGGCTGGGACAAAGAAATTCGTAAAGTGGGTGGCTGAGAATCTTCCCACCACCACCTATGTGAACATCATGTCTCAATACCGCGTTGAGTACAAAGCCTACGACTATCCAGAAATTGCCCGTGCGATTACTGTTAAGGAATTTTTGGAGGCAGTGGAGTGGGCAAAAAAATATGGATTAACCAATCTTGACTATAAGACTGTGGCGACCTGGAACTTTTACCAAAAGCGACGATCAGATTAAGCGCCCCTCGGGAATCTTATACTTAAGAGCATCTTTGCTCATAATGGGGCTGAGTGGTATCGTTGCTCAGATCATCCTGCTGAGGGAGCTCCTTGTCTCTTTTTTGGGCAATGAACTGACCCTTGGAATTATCCTTGCCAACTGGATGATTCTGGAAGCAGTGGGTTCTTTTGTAATCGGTAAATCTGTTGAAAAGGCAAAAAGGAAGTTAGAGCTTTATGTACTGTTCCAGCTGTTCTTTTCCATTGCCCTTCCATTCAGTATTTACCTCTCCAGGGTATTTAAAAATATCCTTGTTGCCACACCCGGGGAGGCGGTAGGTTTTGCACCAATATTTTACTCCTCATTCCTTATTCTGTTGCCTGTGGCCATTCCCCACGGTGCACTTTTTACTTATGGATGCAGGAATTATTCCCTGCACTTCAGAAGAGATGCTTCTTCTATTGGAAAAGTTTATGTCCTCGAGACCATAGGGTCTATTGTCGGCGGATTGCTGCTCACTTTCTTCCTGATTAAACACTTCCATTCTTTTGAGATCGCCTTTTTGGTTTCCTTAACGAATACGCTCATTTCCACATTACTCCTCTGGCCGAAGCCTGAGCAAACATCCGTTCGTTTTCGCAATAGCCTTTGGGGTATTTCGATATTTCTCACCTTACTTTTTTCCTGTGTTTTTTTCTCACCACTATCGAGAGAGGTCCATTCCTCCGCTATACAAACGCAGTGGAGAGGATTACGTGTCATTCACAATGAAAACTCCATTTATGGAAATATAACAGTCACGAAAAGCGGCGAGCAGTTCACCTTTTTTACGGATGGGATTCCATCCATTACTACACCTGTTCCAGATATTGCTGGGATAGAAGACTTCGTTCACTTCTCCATGCTCTTCCATGAAAGACCCGAATCAGTGTTAATCCTAAGTGGTGGAGCAGGAGGTATGATCCATGAAATTTTGAAATATCCTGTGAGGCACGTGGATTACGTTGAGCTCGACCCTCTCCTCCTGAAATTGATCGAAAGATTTTCAACCGATTTAACCCAATCCGAGCTTTCAGACAGCAGGGTAAAGGTTCATTATACAGATGGTCGATTCTTTGCCAAAAGGACCCAGAATCGATATGATATTATTTTCATCGGGCTTGACGCTCCTCAGGAATTGCAGACAAACAGACTGTTCTCCTTTGAATTTTTTTCTATTGCAAAAGATAAGATGAACCCGGATGGAATCATTGTTCTTACCCTTCCCGGCTCGCTCACCTACATCAGTGGAGAATTAAAAGATCTGAATGGATGTATTATAGACACTTTGAACTCTGTGTACTCACATGTAAGAATCATCCCCGGAGATGTGAACCTTTATTTCGCTTCTGATTCCGAGAAACTGGAAACTACAACCTCTGAGGAAATGATCAAACGATTTGAGGAGAGGAAAATCAAAACAAGCCTTTTCACAAATGCCTATATCGAATATCGGCTTCATGAAAGGTGGCTCAAATGGTTTAATCAATCCATGGAGAGAAAGGGGACCCATATAAATTCCGATTTTCATCCCTTAGGTGTCTTTTTCAATCTTTCCTACTGGAACGCACTCTTCTCCCCATATCTCGTAAGGATATTTAAATGGATCGAGGGGGTGAGTCTCAAACTGATCATAGCAGTGGTAGCCGGCCTTACTCTCTTATTAGGGGTCATATCCATAAAAAGATCCAAAACACTCAAAAATTCTCTTCCTTATGCGATATTCACATCGGGATTTGGTGGGATGATATTCGACCTGGCCATCATCTTTACATTCCAGACCCTCTATGGGTATCTCTATTACCAGATTGGGCTCCTTGTAACGATCTTTATGGTGGGGGTTGCCTTCAGCAGTTTCTACATCACCCAGCGTCTGGATAGAATTGAAAAAGACGTCATTCTGTTTTTGATAACGGAATTATGCTTCATCTGTTTTGCCATTCTTCTTCCCTTTGTCTTCCTCATACCATCCCAATATATCGAGAAGCAAACTGTCTATGTTCTCCTTTATGCAGTCTTTTTAACGATGTCCTTTCTTTCGGGAGCTTTAATTGGGCTCCAGTTTCCGCTGGCTTCTAAGATCCACCTGCGAATGGCTTCGAGAGAGGGGAGGATACTGCCCATGGCTTCGAAGGAAGGGAGGCGGGGGCATACTTCGTCGAAGGAAGGAAGCCTTGGTCACACGGCCGGTTTGCTTTATGGCGCGGATCTTCTTGGAGGGTATTTTGGAGGACTCATAGGAGGGGTGCTCCTCCTGCCGATTCTTGGACTTAAAGAATCCTGTTTCATCCTGGCGATGATCAAAGGAAGCAGTTTCCTATTCTTTTTACTGTTTACGAAAAATATAAATAAATGAAGGAATAGAAACGACGCTATAATAACCTCATATTTAAACAATTTGATTCAATACAGAATAGATAAGGTGAAGTCCAAATAATATGAGTATAGTTCCGCAAATTATCTGAAAGGACCTGAACAATTTTTCTGATCTTAATAATTTCTCTGAAAACATTCCTACTACCCCCCCTAATGCAATAGGGGCAATTGCTGTTCCTATGGCAAACAATACGGCATATATTATGCCTGCAACGACTTTATTTTCCGCTATACAGGCAATGTAAGTAAGGATTGCTATATAAGGAGCGCAAGGAGCTATCCCCATTAAAAACCCAATTACAAACATGTTCTCAATTCCTTTGCCTACTATTTTCTTTCCTAAGGGTATTCTAATCGCTTTGCCTAAAATAATGAAAATACCTATTATTAACATGAAAATGGAAACGATTAGATAGAGCAAACCAAATCTATGAGGTGGAAAAAATTTATTAATGTAACTAAAGGCTACAGTAACAATTCCGCCCAAAATTGCAAACGCAAGAAGTCTTCCTGTTGAAAATGCGAGTCCAATTTTTAATCCGTCTTGCCAGGTTCTCTTTGTGGCACCAATGTAAGGCAGAAGTAATGGTGCGGTATACGCGAGGCATGGACCCCAGCCCATGAGAAACCCAGCCACCAATAGTTTTGTAGAATCATAAAGCATTTGTTATTTTTATTTTCTTTCCCACGCCTAATAAAATAAAATCCTTTCCATAAGCTTTTTTAAAAAGATTTCTTGCGACATCACCCGAACAATGACATGGAGCTACTTTCATAACCCCCAGAACTTTTAATCCTTTGATAATGCTATTTATTTTAATTGGGTTCATCCAGCATAAATGGAATCCCCCCAGCACCAAATAGACATCGGTTTTGAGAAGATTTTTTGCTTCTTCAACTACATTCACGATTCCAGGATGCGCACAACCTGTTATTATTACCAATCCTTTTGCTGTTTTTATTATGAGTGATTCTTCTTTTATGAATGTACCTAATTCACCTGTAGAATAGACATCTTTACAAATTTTTACCGGTTCATGAACCTCAACTAATTGTGCGCCTGCATCTTTCACTATATCTTTAATATTTAGGGGCAGAGATACTGGCATATAAACAGTGACTTTAGGATTGGTCTTTAGAAAATCAGATAATCCGCCTATATGATCATAATGAGTATGGGAAAGGATTATTATGTCGACTTCTTTGGGATTAATCTTTAGTTTTTCCATATTATGAAGAAGAACAGAACCTTCACCCCCAACATCAAATAAGATTGTAGTTTCCGGTCCTTCCACCAAACAGGAAAAGCCCCATCTGGTTTCAAGTTTTTCGTTATAGGGATTATTATCATAAATTACAGTAAGTTCTAAATTCTCAGCAACTGCGAAAGAGATGAATGATATAGAAATTATTAATAATAGATATAGTACTTTATATATACGCATTTCATCCTCCTTTAAAAATATAGTTTCTCATCAAATAAGGGCGGTAAACTTTTCTATTGAAGAAAACTGTAGACACTCTTTCCTATTTTTTCGAGTTTCTTCTTTTTTAAAATTTTATATTAATAATATAAATATTAAAAGCATCATTAATTAATCTTAATTCGATTTAATTTTAATAGAAGCGATTGACTTTTTTTTAAAAATATGCTGTGATAATTATATCAAATTTTTCCATGATAAAGGTTTTATCAAAAAGGAGGGTCTTGGAGATCCGCAAGGTGGTCGAAAACCCAACTTATGGAAGCTGAATAATCATGCAGGTTATATCATTGGAGTGGATATAGAGTCACCAAGTCTGAATCTTCTTCTGACTGATTTAGACCTCAATATAATTAACACGTCTAGTACTACATTTTCGTTCTCTGCGGGAAAATAGGCTGTCTGGAACTCTTTTCAGATGTGCGTTCAATGTTAAATAGAGTAAAAGAAAATATTAAAAGAGGAACGAAAACAAAAATTCGTAAGCTTATCGATGAAAATGAAGGTGCAGTGACACCAGAAATAATACAACAAGCAGCTATTGAGTCAGATGGGTTTGCAATAAATATCCTTAGAGATGCAGCCGAATATTTATCTTTGGGTATTGAATATTTAGTAACTTTATTCGATATCCCACTCATCATACTTGGAGGAAGCATTATTGAGGCTGGTACGGTATTTTTAGACCTGGTTAAAGAAGCGAGTCAAAAAAGATTAACCTCTATTTTTAAGAATAACCTTGACATCAGATATGGCCAAATTAATGAGAATGTCGCTTCTCTGGGAGGAGCTCTTCTTGTATACAAGGATATTTTCAAAGAACCGGTAATTCATGTAAAACAATAGGAGTAAAAAATATGCGTCAGAGCATTTTCGTCGTTGTTTCTAATCAAAGAAGAATATAAAGATTGGGAGAGAATAAAATGTTTGACATTGGCATAATAACGGATCAAGTCAGTATGGACTTTGAAAAAGCATTAAGAGTAATTGAAGAGAGTGGGCTACGTTTTATCGAGATACACGCGCTGTGGAATAAAAATATTGAAGAGCTAATTGATGATGAAATCGTTCAGACGCAAAAACTAGTGAAAAAATATGGATTGAAGGTCTCCAATATTTCTTCAACTCTTTTTCTCCAGTGTCATCTTGAGGGAAGCGGGAAAAAATTTGATAAATTTGATGATTATTTTATCACCATATATGGAGATTATCAGGAACATATGAAAGCGTTGGAAAAATGTATCAAATTGTGTGATGTATTCCATACCGATAAAATCCGGATCTTTGGATTTAGAAAAGAAAAAGCGTTTGACATTGATCTGGCTATAGAAATGATAGCAGAAAAGCTTCAGGAGCCGGTAAAGAGAGCTGAGGAAGCAGGGATAAAACTGATACTTGAAAATTGCCCTCATACTTATATTGAAAGTGGATTACTTACAAAGAAAGTATTAACCACCATAAATTCTAAATATCTCAGAGCACTCTGGGACCCGGGGAATGCATTACGGAAAGGGGTAAATCCTTATCCTAATGATTATAACAACATCAAAGGATTTATTTCACATATTCATGCAAAAGATTTTGCCAGTGCAGGCTCAGAACATACTGTCCCGTTTGGCGAAGGGATAATACATTACAGGGGAATTCTCAAGAGTTTGATAGATGACGGTTACGAAGGAGTCATTTCAGTAGAACCTGAATATGAGGATGAAAAAGGCGGGCGTGAAGAGAGCAGCAAGCAGTGCATATCCGGGATAAAGCAACTTCTAAGTTCACTTATGTAAAAAAATGCATTTAGGTGTTCGATGCTATAGAGGTTTATGTTTTGGATGTCACCTACCTATGCCCCTGATTGCTGGCCGGAACTCAGAGATATTGATAAAACTCTAATCTGTCCTGTTAAAATAATTGAAGCAGAACCTCTTTTAAGAGGCATCAATCTTTTAATCAGAATGCGGTGTGGGAATATGGAATTTATCGATTCAATGTTACAGAATGGTATCCCTCATCACAATGGAATTGTCTATGGAGATATTTTGGATGAGTTGAAAGAATATGCTTATCTCATGGATATTCCGATTATCATCAAATAGTAGGTTCGATATCAATAACAATGTTAAAGAAGGATACTGTGGGAAGTTTATTTTTATATTTAAGGGACAGATATGTCCGATGTAGGATTGAAGATTTAAATCTTATTTTGCTTCAACTTTTTAAATACTTCTGATCCTTTCACCTGAAAACGTATCAAACATATGAAACCGTTTAAATCGCAAGCTTATTTTACTGTGAACTGATAGATGCTTGTTTAAGGAAACCTTTGC
>Ga0209636_10007678_pt1 | contig 10998 bp, 8 predicted proteins | sample DeeMarSWOR152_54_FD_187464 | JGI IMG/M metagenome (GOLD analysis project Ga0209636, IMG submission 187464) | Marine sediment microbial communities from White Oak River estuary, North Carolina - WOR-1-52-54 (SPAdes) (version 2) | ecosystem: Environmental > Aquatic > Marine > Intertidal zone >... | reverse complement strand
ATTATGCTCGCTGTTTTCTCTGCATTAACAATGATAGTAGGCAATTTGCTCGCATTAGCCCAGAACAACGTGAAACGCTTGATAGCAAACGTCTGCATCGCCGATGTAGGTTACAATCTTGTAGCGATAACTAGCGTAACACCGCTTGGAATCATGGGCAACCTCTACTTCTTCCTAGTTGGAGGAATAACCACAGCAGTTTCTTTTATGGCAGTGGGAATTTTAAACCGCATGGGATTCGAAACTTTAGACGATTTTTCGGGGATAGGCAGAAAAGTGCCGTTTACAAGTTTAGCTTTGCTTCTCAGCGCCTTTTCGTTCGCAGGTATTCCACCTCTTGCCGGTTTCATTGCAAAGTATCTTGTCTTTACATCTGCAATAGAAGCAAATCTGGGCTGGCTTGCAGTAATCGGCGTCTTAACAAGTATAGTTCAAGCCGCGTACTTGTTAAGATTAATCAACTACATGTACGCGAAAACACCGCGAGAAGAAACCAAGATTAAGGAACCGAAAAAGCTACTTGTTCCAATCTTCATTCTTGTTGCTACATTAATCCTTTTGGGCGTTTATCCTACAATCGTTTTAAACCTTATTGAACCCGTAATACAGCAGCTCCCCTTTATACCTTGACTCTCCCATAGAATTCGGGGATATATTTAAGCCTAATTTCCCTTCTTATTATAAGTATAGGGGTCAACCATGCACGAAAAGAAAAACGAGCTCATAGCTTTTAACGAGCTGGAACGCATGATAATAGAGCCCGGGTTCTGCACCTTATGCGGTGCATGTGAAGCTGCTTGTCCAGTTCATGCAATAAAGGTAGAGCACAGCAAACCTCACAGACTTCATGATTGTTCCGAACACCTGGATTCTTGTCCAATCTGCTATGACATATGCCCACATAGCGATGCACTTTTGTTTGAAACATTAAAGTTTGTTGCAAATGCGCCTCATAGAAGAGAAAGCCTAGGTTATTACCGAAAGATTTTGCTTGCCCACGCCACTAACCCAACTGTAAGAGATGCCACCAAGAGCGGAGGCGTCGTAAACGCACTTCTCAATTTCGCCATTAACAAAAAAATAATTGACAGCGCCATAGTTTCAGAAGCCTCTAGAGTACCCATAAAAGTTAAGCCTTCGATAAGCCTCGTGCCAGACGACATGCTTTCCGCCGTGGACACTAAAGTTGTGCCTTCTGCGGTGGGGGAGGCTTTCGGTCGTGCAGTTTTTGAACATGGTAAAGTCCGTATCGCTTTCGTCGGCATCCCCTGCCACATTCTTGCACTTAGAAAACTCGAAGCTTGGCAACACAAGCTAATGGCCAATCTTCAAATCACCATAGGACTCTTCTGCCTCTGGACTTTCTCGCTGGCTCGACTGTTGGAGTATCTGTTGCATGAACACAACATTGCAGCTAACGAGATCCAAAATGTTGATTTGACCGCGAATGAATACGTTGTAGCTACAGAAAACCGTGTTGTTCGAATTCCTCTTTCAGAAGTTAAGTCCCACATTATGAACAGTTGTAGAACCTGCGTTGACTTCACTTCTGAACTTGCCGACTTAAGCATTGGCGGAGCAAGCCCGTTGAAAGACTGGTCCATAGTCATTATCAGAACTGAAGAAGGGGAAGCTTTCTTCAATAGAGCTGTCAAAGAAGGGATTGTAACGACCAAGAAGATAGAGACTGAACCAGAAACCTTAGCCCACTTAATCCAGTTGGCCGCTCATAAAAGAAACGCCGCTTTACAAGAAATTAAGGATATGAAGAAAGCAGGTATTCCAGTTCCTACTGCAGTAGAGTTTGTCTACAAGACTATAGCCACCGAAATCAGCATGCTGGAGGAAGTGAAAGTAGGAGAAATTATGACGAAAAAAGTGATTACCGTACCTCTAACAATGACGGTTAATGAGCTTCTAGACAAAATAGCTAAACATCATCACATAGGCTTCCCAATAATGGACGAATCCAAAAAAATTGTGGGGATTGTTACCTTGCAGGATGCGATGAAAGTTTCTAAAGAGAAGCGAAACAGTGTTTCTGTCAGTGAAATCAGTACGAAAGATTTAGTTGTAATTTTTCCTGATGACTCTGTTGCTGAGGCTTTCGAAAAAATGAGCAAACATAACATTGGAAGGCTCCTCGTTGTCGATAAAAAAGATACACGGTCGCTACTGGGAATCTTAACAAGAAGCGACGTGATGCATGCGCTAAGCGCGCGCCTAAGAGTCTAAATTTTGTCTTCGGGACGTTTTTCTCGCGCGCGCTGGCGCTGGCCCTCCTTTGCGATGATCAAGGAGACAGTTTTCTTGAATGCCTTCTCGACAAGTTGCGCGCTTCCTAAAGCTCTATTGTCTTCCAAATGGAAACAGCAGCACTATTAGTAATGCGGCACCAATAAGAACCATTAACATATTGTAGGACAGTACTCCTGTCTGAATCTTTCGGAAACGTTGACAAAATGATACATATTGGTTAGCTATGAAATAGTTTAATGCGTCGATGCTGAGCTCTAAGCGTTTATATACGATGTTGGAAAATGCCATGGTTCCATCAGCAAAGACCTTGCGGTAAAGTGTATCGATGTAGCATCGGTTCCACAGAAAATCATGAGCTTTCTGTAAGAATCGGTGTTCCTCAACTAATTTAACCGGGTTGACTCGGCGCGCTATGTATAACTGGTATGCGGGATAGCCGCCGATTGCTAGTGCTACATAAGTTATTCCAGAACTTGGTGAGAGAAACGCCCGTCTCAGAATATCCATGGCTTCGTTGTAAGCCATGCTTTGGTATAAAGGAGGAGGTGAGAAGAACTCATGAAAACTTGTGATGATAAACGGCGCAAAAACGCCTATAGCAATGGTGGCTGAGGCTAAGATTACCATCGGAACCCACATCATAGGTGAAACCTCGTTAATGAGTTCCCTCTGGTCTTCTAGCTTCTCTACATGCTTGCTTTCTCGATCAAAGACCATACCCATCATGCGTACAATGTAAAAAGTTGTGGCTGCCGCAGTGACCATCAGAAAAAAGAATAGCCCATAAGCAGAAAACGTTAAGGCAGACTGCCCTAACCTTCCTGCCTCTTGTGCAAGCTCCCAGGCCGCACTGTAAATTGCTTCTTCACTCCAAAAACCGCTCAAAGGCGGTATACCAATGGTGGCAAGGGCTCCAATAAGCATACACACAAATGTAATGGGCATACGAACCTTGAGTCCACCCATGTCAAACACGTCTTGAGATCGAGTCCTATGCAAGATCGCTGCCGCAGATAGGAAGAGGAGTCCAGATATGATGGCATCCGTCATCTTATGAAAAATGCTTGCCAGATATCCAGCAGCTGGATCAGTCGCCAGTCCACTTACCCCAAAAGCCACCATCATGTAAGCGTATTGACCAATGATGGAATACGCCAAAAGCCTCACCAGGTTCTTTTGAACCATAGCCATGCTCGCTCCAAATAAGGCAGTGAACGCACCGACCCACGCGACGGCTAAGAAGAAGATGGTTAACTCTCCATACCCTTCAGCTACATGTAATATTGGAAAAATCCTAGCCATCAAATACACTCCTGCTAACACCTCTGTGATGGCGTTAAATGATGCAGGCGTGGCAACCATCGCGTCTGGTAGCCACACGTGCAAAGGAAATTGAGCCGACTTTGCCACAGCTCCACCAAAATATAGAAAAGCAGTGATGAGCAATAAGCCAGATCCCGACAACTTCGCTATATCTATACCTAAGAAGTTGAAGGTCTCGCAGTTATAGTAAATGATCAAGATTGACATTAAGAGAGAAAGGTCGCCCACACGGAGCACCAAGAACGTCTTTAAACCATAACGAGCGTTTTCTGGATTCCTGTGCCAGTAGGTGACCAAGGCATAACAGCATACGCCGACGACTTCCCAACCGATGTACAGCTGAAGAAGATTGCTCGCCATAACCACCATAATCAATCCACCAATGAAGAGCTGAGTGAAAAACCAGTATCTAGTCAAGCCCGCATCTCCACGCATGTATTCTAAAGAGAAGATAAGGACCAAGATCCCTATGCCACTGACTACACTGACCATGAGTACGCTTAGAGGATCCATGAGGACTCCCAGATTTATGCCGAGAGAAGGAACCCATGGAATCTCCCAGTTGAGGAAGTTCCCCGCATGAACATCCGGTATCATGGAAAATGAAAAAATGACGCTAGTTCCGACAAATGCGACTGGGGCATAGTCTCTAAGATTACGATGCGCTAGGGCAAAGAGCGGCGTAAGTATAGCCCCAACTATCGGGATTAGCCAGCAAAGCCAAGGTGCATACGGAAGCAACAAAAATCACATCCAGAAGTTCATGACGATCGAAAAGGAGACGCCAATTACCACCTCAAACATCATCGCAGCTCACTGTTAATGCCTTTATATCGGTTTGTCTAGTTCTATTGATATACTTTTTTATACAATATAAAGATTCTTACTGATAAAAAATATTTATGTAGCATTGTTTTAATGTTTAAAAGAAGGAAGTGTCACGGAAGTTGAGAGCAACGAAACCAAAAAATGCAGTGTTTATTATTAAGAATCAGGAAGCCATTCAGTTATTAGCGGATTTTACTAGAGCAGAAATCATACGTCTATTGAGTAGGCACGCTATGACGGAGAAACACCTCTCCGACGAGTTAGGTATAACAAAGGCAGCCGTCGGTTACCACTTACATCTCCTGCTAAAGGCGGGATTCATCGAAATAACCAAGTTAGAAGCAGAAGAGCACGGCATCCTCCAGAAATACTACGCTCCTGTGGCTGCCATGTTTATTATCGATACTGACAACATACCAAAAGATGCCAAAAGGTTTTTCATACAAACGCAGATAGAACATTTAAGGGGTATGTTCATCGTCTTTAGACTCTACCAGCATATATCCGAGGTTTCCTCAGAGAAACTCGAAAAACTGGCATCAGCATTGCTAAAACAACTAAAAGAAGTCGCGCAAAAACATCTAAATGATGAGTCCCCAAAAGACCCAGAGTCCTTTAGAGTAAAAATATACAGTGAAGCGGTTGCCAAGCTTACCGAACAAAAAGAGTGGCGTAGTCTGTTCGAAAACAAAAGGAAAATCAAGAAGCGATAAATGACTACTTTCCGTGCATGTATAACACTTAAGCCAAAACCAAGCGCGCGCGGATTGTTACCTTGCAGGACGCAATGAAAGTTGCCAAAGAGAAGCGAAGCAGTGTTTCTGTTAGTGAAATCGCTACGAAAGATTTAGTTGTAATTTTTCCTGATAACTCTGTTGCTGAGGCTTTCGAAAAAATGAGCAAACATAACATTGGAAGGCTCCTCGTTATTGATAAAAAAATCCACGTTTGTTACTAGGAATTTTAACAAGAACCGACGTGATTCATGCATTGAGAAAAAATCTCTAAAGCTAAAAGAACAAAAATTCGTTATCTTAAGCCTAAAAACGAAGAATCAAGCTTCAACTTGTCAAGAATATGTGAAAACATTTGAAATGATCGACTAACAGCTCAAGAATTCCTGCAATGTAAATAACAGTGAAAATTGCGTAGATAATAGCACGGAGAGATTCGAACTACCGTCGAGCATATATAAGGCATATTTTTACTAGTAAATTGGTGCTGAAATCACCTCCCGGGCGCCAATTTTACTAACAAATTGTTGCCCGTGCTCCTATAATAAATCGCCATGAAAATATTTAGGGAGCAAAATCTTAGGTTGATGTTGAGTCAAGAAGAAGGAGAGTAAGGGAGGAAATGGTTGTCCAGGCTAGATTATTCAGTGTCACTGCAAACGAGCAGAGAAGAAGCTTGTGCTCCATCTGTCAAGGACATAGAAGACTCTGTGGAAAATCCATCTGTCCAATTCTGGCAAAGGCTGAAGCCTTGATGAAACTTGAGAAAAACCTTTCAAAAGAGAAGGTTTTCGGCTCTTCACCCCCAGCAGTGTTTGTTGGGTCATGGAATTACCCAAAGGTTTTAGCGGGTCCTTTGGTTCCACCAGTCTTAGTGGAGGACACTTCGGTTATGGATCTGCCTGAACTCTGGGTGGACAAATCATTTAGTGAGATTTTGCGTTACAGGTTTTCTCTGGTTAGGGGAAAACGATTTACGGATGTTAGGTCTGCAGGAAAACCAAACAAGATTTTATCAACTTTCCAAGAAATTGTTATGGCATCCAAACCTACAGACACTGAGATATGGTTTAACAAGAAACCTAGGCTGTCTGTAGTGTTTTCTCCTAGGGAACCTCCGTCAGGTCCGTCTGCCTCCATTAAACGAGCTGTTTTAGCTGAAAATCCTAATGTTCCGAAGCCTGTGGACTATGTTGTCTCAGACACTGACTTGAAGGCTGAAAAAGGTATACTGAGGCTTTATGGCTCTGAGGTTAATCAAAGGCAGATAACGAGAATGTTCTCCATAGGCCTTTTAGGAGCTAAGAGGCAGAGGAGGCTTGTCCCTACGGAGTGGAGTATAACCGCTATAGATGACATTCTTGGAAGAGCAATTCATAAGGAAATCTTGAATTATCCATGGATTAACGAGTTCATGATCTTCGGGCATAAAGCCTTAGCGAACAACATTCAGATTCTTCTCTTTCCTTCTTCATGGATGTTCGAAGCTCAAGAAGCTTGGCTTGTCTCATCAGATCCAGTTCCAGGAGTTAATTATGAACTTGTTCAGGGACGACGATCCTATGCGTCTGATCTAGCTGGGGCATACTATGCGTCACGTTTGCCAATCCTTGAATATCTAAAGCAGATGAGGCGTCAGGCAGGAGCCCTAGTTCTCATGGAGGTGTATCCGGAATGGATACCTTTGGGTGTCTGGCGTTTCAGAGAGATCTGCCGAGAGGCGTTAAGGAAACAACCTATTGTGTTTAATACGCTTGAAAAGGCGTTGGATGAAATGGGAAAGAGGTTAAGGCTTCCTCTTGCAAGATGGTTGGAGAGAAGCGAAATCCCTCGTTGGTTCAGGAGCCAAACAAGACTAACAAAATTTCTGTCCATTTGATTTCGAATTCTCGCCAAGCATATATATCGGATATTTTCACTAGTAAATCTGCGCTGAAACCCGTTCCACAGCGCCAAATATGTCCAGACCATTGATTGAAGATTGAGAGTTAAAGGGTATGAAGGCAACTACAGTTGCGCATCCAATTCAAGGCTTAATTAAGTATCATGGATTAAAAAATGCAAGACTCAGGATTCCATTTCACGACAGCATATCTGTTTGCGTTGACGCCCTACAAACAACTACAACAGTTGAAGCAACCAACTCGTTAAAAGAAGACTTGGTAACAATCAACGGAAAAAAGGCTGTAGGCATAGACCTAGAAAGGGTTGAAGTTGTTCTCAACAAGCTAAAAAACATGACCGGCTATTCAGGGCACTTCAAAGTTGTCTCCCAAAACAGCATAACAAGTGGAAAGGGACTTGGCTTCTCTGCTTCTGGGTTTGCAGCCCTCGCCACAGCAGCTTGCGCTGCTTTGGACTTTAACATTGATTACATATCTCTCTCTGAACTGGTTCGGCTGGGTGCAGGATCTGCCACAAGAAGTCTTGCAGGAAGTTTCGCAATATGGTATGCCAACAAGAATGGAAAGTCCTATGCAGAGCAGATAGTCAAACCTGAAACTGTGGACTTGAGCATGGTTATCGCGCCTATTCCCTCATCAATAAGGACAGATGAAGCCCATAGCGAAGTTCTCAGTTCACCATTGTTTAAAGCTAGGTTGAGATACGTGGCTAAAATCATCAAGACGATGGAGAACGCCATAAAAACTGAAGACATTGCCACTATAGGGAAACTCGCTGAAGAAGACAGCCTAAATCTACACGCAAGCACAATGACCGGCAAAGCCCACATGGTTCTCTGGGAACCAGAAACAGTCCGTGTAATAAAAGAAGTTCAGAAAATGCGACGTGAAGGAATACATGCATGGTATTCCATAGATACAGGTCCATCTGTTTTTGTGAACACTTTCACAGAACATGTTGAAAAGGTGGCTGATAGACTACGCAGATTAGGCTGCTCAAGCATCATAACGAGCAAGGTCGGCGGCAACCCCTTCTTAAGCAGTAAACATCTATTCTAGAATGGTGAATATACATGACTTACAGGCTAGCCGCCAAATTCTACGATTTATTTGGCTCCAAAAACGACATAGGATTCTATAAGGAACTAGCTCTTCAAAGCGGAAATAAGGCTTTAGAGTTAGGCATGGGAACGGCGAGAGTAGCTATCTCACTTGCTAGAGCAGGAGTCACGGTTGTGGGTGTTGATAACTCTATTCACATGCTTAGAGTAGCTAGAGCGAAATTGGCTAAAGAAGCAGAGGATGTTAGAAACCGTGTAATTTTGAAGAAGGGAGACATGAGAAGCTTTGAGTTAAACGAGTCATTTCCGTTTATTTACATTCCAGCTTCCACATTTGACCACAACCTCATGGTCGAAGACAGAAAACGAACGTTAAATTGCATCTACAAGCATTTGAAAAAGAACGGAACATTCACGTTTGACCTTGAACAAGCAGCACCAGATAAGCCTGAAAAATCATGGTGGATTGACAGAAAGAAAGTTGAAGACGGGAAAATGGTTGTAAGAAGCATATTCACAAGAAAGAATGCAGCAAAACGTACACTGAGCCTTGATCTATTCTACGATGTTTACAAAAACGGCAAACTGTTGGAAAGATACCATGAATACGGAGAAGTTGCAATAATATCTAAAGACGAAATTGTCAAGTTGCTTGAAGAAAACGGCTTTAAAGTGGTCAGCATTTACGGCGATTTTGATAAATCAAAATATCGAAAAGACGACCCTAAACTAGTGTTGGTAACGAAAAGAAAAATAGCATATTAGGGATCACTTTTCGAGCAAATAAACTTGAGGGGAGACTGATGAACCAAGAATTAATGTGTAGTTGCCAATGCCTTTACTCGCCTTTTCTTCTCTGGCATTTCCACAAGTTTCATTTCTGCACGGTCTAAGATTTTCCTCGCTGCTTTTTTTGCTTCTCCTCTTGTTTTATATTTTCCTTTCAGTTCGATCCATGGGAGGGTTTCGTCAATTTTTATCCATACTGCATACAAGTTTTTCACCATTAAGCGTGAGAAAAGGGTTAGAGTTTGAGTGATTAAAACGGTTATGAATTTTGAATATGGATTTCTGTTAAGTTTCTTAGGTTTGGAAACTTATTTAAGGGGTTTCACATCATCTTGTAGGGTTTAGGAGCGAACATGAAGGTGGAGCTTGAAGGCTCGTTAAAAAAGGCTCTGTTGAAGGGGTGTCTATGGATGGGCGAAACCGAGGGAAGCCCCGAGGGTGGACAAGATGAGGCTAGCCAACAGCCTGCACTACGCTCTACCGCTAAGTTTTCTAAAAGAAGCCCTTATTGCATTTGCCTTCAACATTGGCGGAATACTCGCTGGCTTTATGGTTGCTTCTCAGCTTAATGTTTTTCAGCTTTCTGCATGGGCTATTGCAGTATATCCTGCCATCTTAACAGCGAGAGGAGTGATAAGTGGTTTGTTTAGTGGACGCTTAAGCACCGCACTGCATATTGGCACAATTCTTCCGAAACTTTTTGGAAACACGAGGAGCTTCTATATGCTTTTCAAATCCCTAATAGTCATAACTTTAGAAACAAGCGTTGCGATGAGCTTGGTATCCATGATTTTTGGAAGTCTGTTCTGGGGGATAGCTTTCGCAGATTTTTCTGACATTTTGATAGTCATATCAGCAACCATGGTCTTAGGGTTAACAAATTCCCTGCTTACAATTGAGATTGCATTCATTTCTTTCAAGAAGGGGTTAGACCCTGATGTGGTTGTATACCCAATAATGTCCACGGTGGCGGATATAGTCATAACGTTGTGCTATGTTTTCACACTTAACTTGTTCTTTTTATCCGATTTCGTTGGCAGATACATTGTTATTTTTTTGGGAGTTTTACTCATTACCCTTGCATTGGATGTTTTGCCAAGGTGCATCCACGACCAAGGATTCGTCAAAACAATTAAAGAATCTCTATTAACACTAGTGTTCGTAGCCTTTATTGTTAACGTCACTGGAACAATTTTGCGTAGCATAAGTGTGAATCCGAAGGTAAAGGACAGAAAGGAGATTTATACTGTTTATCCCGCTTTGATTGACACAGTAGGGGATGTTGGTTCAGTTGTTGGTTCTACAGCGACGACAAAGCTGGCGTTGGGTTTGCTTAAGCCTTCTTTCCATGCAATACGGAACCATGCAACACGAATTTCCGCCACATGGACTGCATCAATAATTATGTTCACTGTATACTCCATTTTATCATTACTTACGCAAGGCATGTTCACGTTGCAATCATTTCTAGGCTTCACTGCTCTTTTACTTATAGCAAACATAATTGCGGTTTCTGCGATAATTCTAACATCCTACGCTGTCGCAATCTTAACTTTCAAAAAAGGGTTAGACCCTGACAATTTTGTTATTCCAATTGAAAGTTCCCTCGCAGACGGTATAACGTCTATCGCTTTACTTGTTGCCCTGTTTTTGGCGAACTATATGGTTTATGGGGGACCGTGAAAACCGAATGCGCGCGCGTTGCTTTACCGCAACATCTGTCAGGTTTCTGCGCTAGCGTTTACATATCTTTTCAAAACGTAATCTATTGCTTCACGTACTGCTCCTTCTCCCCCCTTTCTCGTTGTAACGACCTTGGCGACTTTCTTAACTTCTTCCACTGCATCGGCAGGAGCAAAGGATAACACAACTATCTTCATAACCTCTATGTCGCTGAGATCGTCGCCAATGTACGCAACATTAACATCCAACCAAACCTTGTAATTAAAAGCTATGCCGGAAACTTTCTTCAACTTGTCTTTAACATTTACATGAACTTCTTTCACGTTTAGTTTTTTGGCTCGAGAAAGAACTATTCTGCTGTTTTCACCCGTCAAAATAACTGGAATAATGTCGTTATGTTTAAGAAGACTAATGCCA
>Ga0209636_10007677_pt1 | contig 11000 bp, 10 predicted proteins | sample DeeMarSWOR152_54_FD_187464 | JGI IMG/M metagenome (GOLD analysis project Ga0209636, IMG submission 187464) | Marine sediment microbial communities from White Oak River estuary, North Carolina - WOR-1-52-54 (SPAdes) (version 2) | ecosystem: Environmental > Aquatic > Marine > Intertidal zone >... | reverse complement strand
CTTAAGGAAGCGAGGTTTGCCAGATGTTGCAATATGTCAACGTTAGCATAGACGGGGCTATCATTCACGCCGTCAAAGGGACCAGCGTCCTCGACACCGCGGTTGAATACGGCATCTGCATTCCTCACCTGTGCCATGTCCCCTATCTGTCCGATATCGGCGCCTGCCGCCTATGCATCGTCGAACACGTGGTCAACGGCCGTTCCGAGGTCACCACCTCCTGCACCCTGAACGTGGAAGAGGGCATGGTGATTCTGACTAACACCGACAAGATTCGGAAACTGCGCCGCAACCTCGCCGAGCTACTGGTGGCTCAGGCTCCCAACTCCCGCGCCATTCAGGACATCGCCCTGCGCTGCGGGGTCACCGAGGTACGCTATCCGTTCCGGAACGAGGACTGCGTTCTATGCGGGCGCTGCGTGCGGGTTTGCACCGAGGTCTGGCAGGCGCGAGCCATCGGCTTTGTCGGACGGGGCAAGGACCGCCACGTGGAATACCCCTTCGGCATCCAACCCGACTTCTGTAAGCAATGCGGTAACTGCGTCCAGATTTGTCCCATGACCATTCCTCCCTGCGACGGCCCCATGAAGCCCGGGGAGGAATACCTCTGCCGAAAATGCGAATCACAGCTTATGGACGAGACACCGGGCAGCTGCACGTGGTGCAAACTGGGCGAAGGCTTCGGCTGCGGACGCTACGTCTAAAAATCCGGTTTCAAAAGTGCCGTAATGCCATGACCTCAATAGGCGCCAGTCTCTTATTAAAAGAAATAAGCGAAGGAATAGGGAAGCCTCCGTTTGGCTAGTTTTCACCGCCATAGCTCTTAATCAGCCATCCTGTTCTATCGGATCTTTAATGTGCCTCTAGCAACCAATTAAAGTTGACACGATGTGATATAATGGCTATGTGCTTAACAACGAAATACGCTCTCTCCACAGCAACCCGGCCTCGGCTACAACCCATCAGCCGACCGCAACCTTCCCCACACCCACAACCCAGCCCTCATTTAGCACCGCCGAAATTCTCGATTCTGCAACCAACGGGGTATTAGCGCAGTGACTTATATCCCGGGTTATTATCAATTCAGCGAACCGCCGACACCAGATTCTTCCCGGTTTACCGCAAACCGCTCCCGCCGACAAGAGCCTTTATTAACCCACCCCAACATCATTATTAACCCATTAGTTATGCCCTCAAGAGGAACGACTACGGTATTCCCCTGTGGGGATCGTATACCCGAATACAAATACTACTGGGACATTTTCCAGTCAAAGGGGGTGGTCAATTAAGGCAAGGTGAAACGAAAAAACGGTTATTTGGAATCCATCAAGGAGGTAAAAACCCAATCATGAAAAAAGCAATAATTTTGCTCGTGGCCCTAGCTCTCGTCGTGATGTCGGGCGGCCTTTTCACCGCCTGTGAGGACGAGGGTCCCGCCGAGCCGGTGGTCTTAAAGATGGCCAGCGCCGCCCTGTTCCAGTACGCTGAGCCAGAACAGGCGTTCGCTGACGCCTTTAACGCCCGCTGCGGCCCTGACTATACCATCGAGTATTACCCCGCCGAACAAATGCTCTCATTTCCGGAGCTGCTTGACGGGGTGAGGACAGGAGCTGCCGAAATGGGGGCCATAACCCCCAGCGCCCACTCCGCTGATGACGCGAGGTTAGGGGCGAATGAAATACCGTTTTTGTTCAATAACATTGAAGCCCACATCGCGGCCATGCCGGAGTTACAGGAGCTATACGCTGATGTATTAGAAGACCAGTTCAACCAGAAGCTGCTATGTCTCCATAACTATACCGCCGTAGAACTCTTCTCCGTCGAGCCGGTCCATACTCTGGAGGACTGGGACGGTCTGCTGGTGCAGTCAATCTCCCCCACGACTTCGGCCCTGGTAGAAGCGTTTGGCGGTTCTGCCGTGTTTCTTGATTATACAGAAGCCTATGGGGCACTGGAGAAGGGAACCGTCGAAGCGGTGATAACAGCGCCGGCCGCCGGGGCCATCTTCGGATTACCCGAAGTTTCTCCCTATCTAGCGTCGTGCTATATGGTCGCGGCCATACACGGATTTTCCATCAACCTGGACGTGTGGAATGACCTTCCCGGCGACATCCAGGATATATTGCTTGAGGAAGCACAGATCGCGTCGGATGCCATCGATGCCCTGTGTAAGTCAGAGTGGGAATCGGATTTCGCCAACCTAGAATCTCTCGGGGTAGAAATTTATTTCGTGCCCCAGGCTGAGATAGACAGGTGGAAGGACGCGGCTAGTCCAGTTATTGACTCAATGCTGGCTACACTGGGTGATTTTGGCGAGGACGTGATGGAGATTGCCGAGGAGGCCAACGAGCAATATCCTCGCTAGCAGCAGGGTAATTAACGGCATGCCCGCGGCTCTAAGGTCGTGGCGGTTTAACTGGTAGCTAAAAGCGCTAACTCGAGCGGGAGTAATATAAAGTGTTGATGAGAGTGATACGGAAGCTGGATCACTGGATTGGCCGTATCAGCCATCTCCTCATGTTGTTGAGCGGGATTCTGATACTGCTGATGGCATGGGTCGAAAGCTACGGTGTGGTCAAGCGGTACGTTTTCCATAACCCCGACCCCGCTGCCTACGAGCTTAGCACCATGTTCCTCTTGTTCTGTGGCGTTCTGGCTGTAGCCGGCGTGGAGAGGCTGGACCGGCATGTCAGAAACGACATGCTTGCCTCCCGTTTTCCACCACGCGTGAAACTTATCCTCCTTAATACTATTTTCCCACTCATGGCACTTATTTTCTGCATCGTACTCACCTGGAAGAGCGTGGGCAATGCCTTGTACGCGCTTGAGATTGGCCAGGTCAGCAAAACGTCGTGGGCACTGCCGTTGGCCCCCATTAAATTCGTTATACCCCTCGGCTATACCCTTCTCTGCCTCGTCCTCTTAAGCAAGTTCTGTCGAGGCATCAATATGCTGAAGGGCGCCAAAGCCTCGACACAAACGGAATAGAAGCAAAACGACTTGGTATCGGCCTAACAACAGCTTAACGAAATGAGGTAGCTATGGACTTTACCACAGCGGCGTTAGTATGCGTGCTGGGCATGCTATTTTTGATGCTGATGGGCATGCCCGTCATCTACGCCCTGGGATTTACTGCCATAGTTGTTTCTCTTTTCGCCTTCGGCGTTCCCCACCTCGAAAAAGTGGGATGGACCACATTCAGTACCCTTTATAATATAAACTGGACGCCGCTGCCCCTCTTCGTTCTTATCGCCTGCCTCATCGCCGAAACCAAGATTGGTGAAGACATCTATTATGCCGCCCGTAGCTGGCTTTCCCGCGTTCCTGGTGGCTTAATTGTTACCAGCATCTGGGGTGAGGCCGCCATGGCCGCCGCCATAGGTACCAGCACCGCCACTATCCTGGCCGTGGGCAAAGTTGCCGAGCCTGAATTTAAAAGATACGGTTATGACAAGGGGCTGGCTATGGGTGGGCTCTGCTGCGGAGGTGTCCTTGGCCCCTTAATCCCTCCCAGCGCCGGCATGATCATCTACGGCGTACTCTCCGAGACGTCTATAGGTCACCTCTTTATCGCGGGGATGATACCCGGCCTGCTCCTGGCCTGTATGCTGGCGGCGGTAGCCATCATAATCTGCTGGCGCCGGCCAGCGCTCGGCCCCGCCCTGGGCCCCGTCAGCTGGGGGCAGAGGTTCTCGTCACTGAAGAGAGTCTGGCCCATAGTGGTGGTGATGCTCTCTATTCTGGGCACTATTTATATGGGAATTGCCTCCCCTACCGAAGCCGCCGGCGTCGGCTGCGTCGTAGTATTGATTATAGCCGTTACCGTTTTTGGTCTGCGCTGGCAGGGCCTGAAACGGGCGCTAACCGAAACGGCGATAATAAACGGCATGATTCTGTTTATGATGGTCGGTGCCTGGCTCTTCTCCTATGTCATCGGTAGCTCCGGTGTGGCCAAGACCATCACCACCTTCGTCACCTCCGCCGATTTCTCCCCCTGGTTGGTGATTATAAGCATAAACGTTCTGCTTTTGATTCTGGGCTGCTTTATCGACGCCATAACCATCATGCTGCTCACCGTGCCCCTCTTTGTCCCCGTAATTACCGCCCTGGGCTTCGACCCGATATGGTTCGGCGTCCTCTACGTGGTCAATATGCAGATAGGGTTGATTACCCCACCGATGGGGCTGGAGCTGTTCTTGATGAGAACCGCCTTCGACATACCGGTGGATAAGCTGCTGCGGGGAGTGCTGCCCTTCCTCATTGCCCTCTTTATCTTCCTGGCGATATTGATAGCCTTCCCCGAAATAAGTCTCTGGCTACCCGGTATGATGAAGGCCACATGACGAACCATGGCTAAAACGTTAGCCCACGCCAAGACAAGGAGGTATAAATATGCCAAGCAAGCTGGACTTCTCAATATTCAAAGAGTTCCACTTTGAGATACCCCCGGTAGGCGTCAAGTTCCTGCTCAACAAGCCCAAAGGCATCAGGAGGCTGGATAAGGACCTGGCTTTCTGCGAGATGCTCGGCGAGGCACAGAAAAGCCCCCCCTTCTACGCCGAGCGCGATAACTTCACCTGCATGGGCCCCGTGGTGCTGGGCATGGAAGAGCCCGACCCCATCTTCCAGAGCGGGCAGGTCGGCCCCAAGGACGGTATCTATAAAGAAGCCCGCGCCAACCGCCGCATCTATAACTACATACCCAAGATGGCTAAGGGCACCGTCAGGTACGTCGCCTTCTCGCCACTGGACAAGCTGAATTTCGAGCCTGATTTATTGATTATTGCCGCCACCCCACCCCAGGCCGAGGTCTTACTGCGGGCATATTGCTACACCAGCGGCCAGATGATAACCACCAAGAGCACCCCGGTGCTGATATGCGCCTGGCTCTACGCCTATCCATACTTAAGCGGCGAGCTGAACTACTCCGTCACCGGCCTCGGTTTCGGCATGAAAGCGCGCAAGGTTCTCCCCGAGGGCTTAATACTGCTATCACTCCCCTTCGACTCGCTGCCCATGCTCATCGAGAACCTCAAGGATATGGAGTGGGTGCCGCCGCTGCACCGCTTAAGCGAGGAGGAGAAAAAGAAGCAGTTCCAGAGGACGGTTGAAGAGCTGAGAAAGGAATACGAGGACTAGCGCCCTTTCAACTTCTTTATCTCTTCGGGCGAATATTGCTCACGAGGGTGCTTAGGATGCTGCGAAACATCACCTTTTGACATGTCGTATTTAGGAGTAAAGAGAACATGCATCCACTGAAAGGGTTTATTCACTTTCTTGATGGCAATCGGACCGTGTACTAACCCCTTAGGCATGTAGACAATTGATGTGGAGTCAACTATATGTTTCTCGCCTTCCTCGCCAAAAGATATCTCGATTTCGGCGTCGAAATCGTAGTAGTTCTGGGGGTTACTGCCAAAGATGAAAAAGATTTCGTCGGCGTCGTGGGCGTGGGGCGGATGAGGAAATGCGAGCGGTTCGGTGATGCAAAGTAGTTGGACTTCAACCGGAAAGTTGGGAAACTTGGCACCATGACAACCTTCTTCAGCGCATATGTGCAGCATCGGCGCCATTCCTTTTTCTAAGGGTTCTCTGATGATGTACTTACCATACTTGGTCTCGGCCATTTTGAATCCTCCTTCTATTTGCCTTTGACAATAACGACAAAATATAACGATAAAACGGGACCGGGCTGTGGCTATAATAGTTTTTAAAGCCGACTTTGTCAACGCATTCTATAACCAGTTATTGACATTCGGGTGATTAGAGTAAATAATAAGCACTTGGTAGTTCCCCACCCTCATTCCCATCAAATCGAGAGGAGGCAAAATGACACAAGAGCTTAAAGCCGAAGTCGCCCAACTTAAAAAGCAGGTCGCCGAACTAGCCAAGACCAAGGATTACCTCGAAATCTGGAAACTCCAGTCCCGCTATGCCCACCTCTACTTCATGCTCCGCAACTCGGAAATCCCTTCCCTCTTCGCCCAGAAGACGCCCGGTATCTCCATGGATATTGAGGACGCTGGCATCTACGAGGGCATGAAAGGGGTCAAGCGCTTCTGGAACACCGTCTTGAGCGAGGAGCGCTACAAAGCCACTCCAGGCTGGCTGGCGATACACATGACCTGCAACCCCATCATAGAGATAAACAAGGCCGGGACCAAAGCCCGTGGGATATGGTTCTCGCACGGCAGCGTCAGCGGTTTGCGCAAGGGCAAACTGGACTGTATGTCTTGCCTGGGCAAGTACGATATGGACTATGTCAAGGAAGACGGCGAGTGGAAATTCTTCCGGCTCGCCTACCGCATCGTCTACATGTACCCCCTCGACTCGAACTGGGTGGAGGAACCGATTACGGGCAGCATCGCCGGGCTGCCGGATAACACGCCCGACAAACCGGCCACCAACTACCTGCCCTACAGCCGCTACCGGATAAACATATTCCCCCCGCCACCCCCCGAGCCCTATGACGATTAGCCTTAAATCAGAGCACAAGCTAAAGAGGAGGTGCAAATGATTAAAGCAGAGAGGCTGGCTAAGATAGTCGGCGCCGGCAACGTGAGCCAGAAGCCGGCGGTGCTGGAAGCCTACTCCGCCGATATGAGCTTTGTTAATACGATAAAGCCCGACTACGTGGTCAAACCCCGAAACAGCGACGACATAGCCAAGCTGGTCAAGCTGGCCAATAAGACTCAAACGCCGCTGGTGCCAGTGAGTTCGGGGGGACCCCATTTTCGGGGTGATACCGTTCCCGGCGCCGGAGGGGCCGTTATCGTAGATCTAACTAAAATGAAAAAGGTTATCCGGGTTGACCGGTTTCACCGCGTGGCCATGGTCGAGCCCGGGGTAACCTTTGGGGAACTGATACCAGCCGTAGAAAAAGAGGGGCTCAGGCTCAATATGCCTTTAGTGCCGCGGAAGTCAAAGACCGTTGTCGGCAGTATGCTGGAAAGGGAGCCCGTGGTCATGCCCAAGTATCAATGGGATATCTCTGACCCGCTGGCCTGCATTGAGGTGGTCTTTGGCAACGGCGAAGTGTTCCGCACCGGTCAAGCCGCGGGGCCGGGGACAATCGAGGAGCAGTGGGCCGCCGGTGGGGCGCAAAAGACACCCTATGGGCCGGGCCCGGCACAATGGAACCGGCTCGTCCAGGGAGCCCAAGGGACAATGGGGATCGTAACCTGGGCATCGTTGAGGTGCGAAATACTCCCCAAACTGGAAGAGCCTTTCCTGGTCGGCTCTTCAGACCTTAATAAGTTCTTCGAGCTAATTCACTGGCTGATAAGGCTGAGACTGGTCAATGAGTGCCTGGTGCTGAATAACGTTAACCTAGCAGCGCTCGCGGCCAAAAAATGGCCCGGGGACTACCCGGACTTGAAGGATAGCCTGCCCCCGTGGGTGCTTTTCTTTAACGTAGCCGGCTACGATTATTTCCCTGAAGACAGGGTGAAGGCCCAGATGAAGGGCATTTCGGATATAACCAACCGGATAGGATTGGAAGCGGTAAGAGCCGTGGGCCGGGTTTCCGCCGCCGAAATGCTGAAAATGGTGCAGCGGCCCTCGGCTGAACCCTACTGGAAGCTTCGCTACAAGGGAGCCTGCCACGATATATTCTTTATCACCACCTACGAAAAGCTTGAAGGCCAAATCGGCGTCATGTATGAGCTGGCTAACGAGTTCGGCTACCCCGCTTCGGATATGGGTATTTACCTCCAGCCGATAGTACAGGGGGCCAACTGCCACTGTGAGTTTAACCTCTTTTACGACCCCCAAAACCCGGGTGAGCTAAACCGGGTCGAGGAGTTATCTTCCTTCGCCGTCACCTCCCTGATGGCAACGGGTGCCTTCTTCTCCAGGCCTTATGATAAAAGTGCCCGGATGATTGTGAATAGAGATGCGGCTTACGTCGCCGCTCTAACCAAGGTTAAGGAGATATTAGATCCAAACAAAGTTATGAATCCAGGGAAGCTTTGTTTCTGACCCTGATGGATAGAGTTAAGGAGGACAAGAGATGGCAATAGAAGATTATCGGGGTGATGTGGAGATGTGCTGCCGGTGTTCGGCCTGCAAACATATACCCCTGCAAAAGGTAAAGGGAGTGGAGCACTCCTACGCATGTCCCAGCATCGCCAAGTATAATTTCCACGCCTACTCAGGCAGTGGCAGACTGCTTATCGCCAAGGAAATGTTGACCAACGGCTTTAAATATACCGATAAGCTCCTCCACATAGTCTATAACTGCCAGATGTGCGGCGCCTGTGATACATCCTGTAAATATGCCATGGATATGGAAGTACTCCTGCCCATCAATGAATTCCGCATCAGGTGTGTCGAGGCAGGTCACAGCCACCCCGCCCTGGATAAAGTCATTAACAGCCTGCGCAAGCAGGGCACGATGGGGCCGGGCGCCAGGGGAAAGCGCGCCGCCTGGGCCGAAGGACTGGGCCTTAAAAACGCCACCAAAGAAAAGGTGGAGGTTTATTATCATGTCGGCTGCCTGACGAGCTATGACAAGAACTACCAGAAGCTGGCCAAAGCCACAGCCAAGATACTGAAGAAAGCCGGCGTCAACTTCGGTATCGGCTATGAAAACGAGAGCTGCTGCGGCGGCCGGGCCTTCCAGATGGGATATAAGGAAGACTTCCTTAAACAGGCCAAAAAGAACATGGACATGCTGAAAGATTCCGGCGTAAAAACGCTGGTAACGAGCTGTGCCGACGGCTATCAGGCCTTCAAGGTACTCTACGACAAATACAACCTCAAGGGTGACCTGGAGGTGCTGCATATCACCGAATATCTTGCCCGCCTGATTAAAGAAGGCAGACTCAAGCTGAACAAGAAAGTGAATATGACGGTAACCTATCATGACCCCTGCTACCTGGGCAGACTGGGCGAGCCCTGGATACACTGGGAAGGGAAAAGAATCCCGGGCTACAAGTTTGTTTTTGATCCTCCCAAGGAATATCGGCGGGGCACAAACGGCGTTTATGAACCTCCCAGGGAGGTGATCACCAGTATTCCCGGTGTAAAACTTTCTGAAATGGACCGGATTAAGGAATACGCCTGGTGCTGCGGTGCCGGCGGCGGCGTTAACCAGTCCAACCCCGAGTTCGCCAGCTGGACGGCTATGGAAAGAATTGAAGAAGCCGAGTCCACCGGGGCGGAGGCCATCGCTAGCGCCTGTCCCTGGTGTGAGAAGAACTTCAACGAAGCCATCAAAGAGAGCGGCAGCGACTTAAAGGTCTACGATATCGTGGAACTGGTTGAGAAGGCAATCTAAGAAAGGTGGTCTTAAGTCATGGCTATAAAGAAAGAGGTATATAAGGAATTCGAAGATGTGGTGGGGGCGGAGAACATCTCCGATGACCCGGCCATAAAAGACGCCTATCGTTCGCCAGATATAACCGTAGTTCTTCCCGGGAACACGGAAGAGGTTGCCGCGGTCGTCAAGCTATGTAACAAGCACAAGATACCATTCAAGGCACAAAGTACGGGCTGGTTACTTTTCGCTCCCACGTACGATTTCATATATTTAGACTTGAGAAGGATGAACCGCATCATCGAAATCAATGAGAAAAACATGTATGCCGTGGTCGAGCCTTACGTAATCTCGGCAGAGCTGCAGGGCGAGCTATTCAAGAGGGGCATGATTTGTAACGTAAAGGGGTCAGGATCTACCTGCACCGCGATCGCCATGTCCGGCCATGGCCACATGGGGTTGACCACGAGCACCGGAGACCGAAACGACCTGGCTACGGAATGGGTAACTGATGAAGGGGAGATAATCAGGATAGGGACGCTGGGGGCTTCGGATGAGTGGTTCTGCGGTGACGGGCCGGGGCCGTCTCTAAGAGGTATACTCAGGGGCGGGGGTGTAATTACCAAACAGGCGACCAAGGTCTACCACTGGCCGGGGCCCTCGGAATATCCGCTGGAAGGGTTGTCGCCCCGCTACAAATTGAGCAAAAAGCCGTCCGAGCTGAACATGATGGTTCGCTATTTCTCCTTCCCCTCAATCGAGAAGCTTATTGAAGCTGAACTCAAGATAGGTGAAGCTGAGATAGCCTTCGAGCTCATGGGCTTCAATCCCTCGATGGTATCCTCCAACATAACCACCAGTAATGAAGAGGATTTTGCCACCCTGGACAAATTCACCAAAGAGGTACAGGGGCCCGGCTTCATGGTCATAATCACCGGCAACTACGACGAGGACTTTGCCTACAAGAAGAAGGCGCTGGAGCAGATAATAAAGGAAACCGACGGGAAGTCCTTGAAAGCGGTGGAAGACCCCGATGTCGAGGCAACCCTGCTCTTCCAGTGCACACGGGTTAGCGCTTCCATCAGAGAGACCTTCCGCGCCGGCGGCATGTTCTCTTCGATGATGGTGCAGGGCCAGAGATACGATAACCATGTTAGGTGGCTGGAAGAAGCGGCCGTATGGAAGAGGGACCTGATAAAGAAGGAACTAGTAATAGCTGATGACGGGCAGCAATTCGGCTGGGGAGAGGAACAGGGGCACCTGGGGCACTCGGAAATATTCTGCCGCTATAATCCCTACGACGAGAAATCATCGGAAGCCGTACAGAAATGGATGGAGAGGGTGGGGAAGAGGGCTTTAGACGGCTGCTTCGCCGTGCCGTCAATGGGCGTGCTGCCCGTTGATGTCGTCGGCAAAAAGGTATCTAACTACCATATATGGTTTGGTAAGCTCAAGAAAGCCTTTGACCCCAACGGTGTCGGCGAGCAAACCGGATTTAGCTATGTGGGCGCCGACAGCTCCGGGGCGCATACCTCCATATACCAAAAGAAGCCCGAGAAGACCAAAAAGTAACCCGGAGAAACTTCCTCCGGGCCACATTTCAATTATAATATAGCCTTGTAGAAGCCAGCGGCTATTTGTAGACGCCGTACTCCTTGGTGAAGTCAATCATCATCTTCATGTTTTCCGGCTTGACGTCGTCGGCGGCAACACCGTTGGCTACCATATAGCCGCCGCCCTC
>Ga0209636_10007676_pt1 | contig 11000 bp, 12 predicted proteins | sample DeeMarSWOR152_54_FD_187464 | JGI IMG/M metagenome (GOLD analysis project Ga0209636, IMG submission 187464) | Marine sediment microbial communities from White Oak River estuary, North Carolina - WOR-1-52-54 (SPAdes) (version 2) | ecosystem: Environmental > Aquatic > Marine > Intertidal zone >... | reverse complement strand
ACGCACGAAAACGGGATCCGACCTGTCATACTTCTCGCGAAACAGTTTGTCCGCATACTGAGGCAAATAACTACCCGACCGTAACATAACACGCATAGCCTGCCGCAACTCCACTTCCTGATGCCGCAGCAACACAAGCCTGGCCTTAAGCCTCAACTTATCATCCTGCTGAACACCCATCCAAAACAACAACGCCTCATTCACAGCACGATTCAACGGAAAACCCGACCTCTTCAACACCCCAACCAAAGGCAAAACACTCTTCCAAAAATACACACTCGAACTCACAGTGAAGAATCACCTTCTGGTTCTTCTGTGGAGTATGGTAGGTTTTTGAGAGGCCGAACCGGGCATTCTGGCGGGTCCGAATGCCGAAATAACCGTGAAAACGCCTTCAACACGAACCTACCAGGTTTAACAGTAGACGCCGAAGGTGACATTATATGTGGTCTCCTCTGGGTTCTTCGGGTTCATGGGTTCTTGGTGTTGAGTCCAGTAAAGCGCACAGGACACAGGTTAGCCGGCGTTGGGTGTTGGTGTTGCAGTATTGGTTGTCGCTACATACTTCGCAGAACTTGTGTTTGTACAGTGCTAGTGGTGAGGGGAAAGTTTTTTGTGTGGTTTGATTCTTTTTATTCATGGGGTTTACACGCTCCTCTTTTGGGAAGCGGGTGCTGGCGGTTGCCATGTTGCCCGGTAGTTCCAGCTAAAGGACGAGCAGCCGTTATGCGCAGCCGCTTTTTCCCAAAGGATTATTTTTTTTCTTCCACGATTATGCCACGGTCTTTTAGGTCTTGGCGTATAAGATCTCTAACGTAGTCGGCTATGTTGATGTGTGCATTTGACGCTAGAACTGTTTGAATTCCTTTTAGCATGGGTTGTGTGATTCTTGTGGCTACGGGGATAGTTTCGATTTCTTTTTTGGTTTGCATGTTTGTTCTCGTTAACAACCGTAAACATTAAGATAAAGAATCATGGTCATAGAATTGAAGTGTTCACATTGGGTTCTTATGCCGGTAGGCCGAAGGAAGAAGGGAGTCATACACCACTTAGAATAAGCGTTAACAAGTTTGTGTCTGAAGCGCTAGAAAAAGTTCCTAACAAAAGTAAGTTTTTGGAGGAAGTTGCTCAACCAATCCTTGAAAAATTGGATCCGGGAGACGCTTCTTATTTTCTTTGGCAGATTGACGATTTCCTTAGCCGGGGAATAGAGAAGGCAAATAGAGAAAAAGACTTCAAACAAGCGTACGCCTTAAGTTGGTTGGGCAATTGTCTGGAGGACGCGAGGAAACTGTGTGGAGCTCCGCCACCTGGCTTTCGCTTGCCACGAGCAGACAAACCTGAGGAATTTGGCTTTTGTAGGTATCTGAAATGGAGAAAGTTACACGCCGAACAGAAAAAAAACGAAGAGCTTCGAGAACTTCAGGCCGAATCTCACGCATTAATGGAAATTATCGAATTGGATGAGGATAACTATACCGACGAAAAGGCCTGGATAATCAGAGAGAAATGGCGAAAACGGATAGGACTGGAAACTTAGCGAATAATGCCCTCTAATGCGCAAATCCGGTGAGTTGGTTGAAGTGGTAACCAGAAACCAAGGCAGAATCTTGATGCGAGAAGCGGTTGAACGTTTCCAATCTTTTGAATGCATACGCGCACGCAGAAACAAACTTCTATCCGAACAGGACATAACAACAAAGTTTGTTTTACCGATGTTTGAATCGTTGAACTGGAGCCGGTTTAAGATCACCAATAAAGGGCCGGAAATTCATGAAAAGGCTTTCAGAGAAAAAGGGAAAGTTCAGAAAGGTCTTCCGGACATTGCCTTGAAAAGTAGGAATGGTACAGTTTATGTCGAAGTGAAGAGACCTCCACTCGGCAGAAAAGGAACTAAGAATCTAGATAGATATGAAGACGCTGATCTGGTCGCTTTGACCTCATTTGAAGATTTGAAGGTTTACGTGCGTCATAAGAAAGATCCACCAACAGAGCGTGCGCATTTCAAGTTCACAGAATATGTGGATAAATTCGACGATTTGTGGAAGATCCTTTCTAACACAAAAATAGGGAAAGAAGCGAGGGCAGGTTATAAAGCATCACGTGGACGCATTAAGCCTAAACCTTGATCTGATGCTATCAGTCCTTCGGAATCTACACATGGATCGGGAGATCTATTTTCAAAATTAGTTTTCAGCTTCGCCAAATTAATTAGGTAATTGTCTATTTGAAAGAACAAAAACCATAAATTAATTTGTAGTACCCAGATTAATTTAGAGAAGAGCGAGTTGGGGCACCAATGATTCAGTTAAGACCAAGGTTAACCAGAGAGGAAACAAGATTCATCGCCGAAGCTTTGAGGCTTCGAGAAAGCGTTGCCAAACAGAAGCTTCAGGAGCAGGAGCGGAGGGAACGTAGAATTAGGCTGTTGAAGCGGGAGTGGACGTTGAAAGCTGATCGCCAGATATTTAACGAGATCCGGAAAGAACAGGAACAACTCATCCTGGATCGACGTGAGAACTACTACCGTCAGGGTTTCATTGCAGGCATCTTGGCGAGGAGGCTGGAGGCCCTGCTGCAGGGGCGCATCCGTCATTCAAGCAACATAACATCGCACCTTCTCGGGACCAAGAACGTCTAGAAAATCCTCGTTTTTCCGTACAGTAATTAATTAATACTAATTGAAATAACCTCAAAATAAGGTTCTTTTCTCTCAAAACAACGTTATCTTCCATTTTTCTAAGAAGTGGAAATTTTATAAGGTTTCTCGAATCCTCATGGTAAAAGGTGGAAAACAAAAATGACAGTTCGATCTTTTATGTTGAAGTATGATACTAAAAACCATTTAGAGAAGAGAGCGTATGTGTTGAAGTGTTTTCATTGCGGTGAACCTTTGCATCCTGGTGAAAAAGTTGTGAGTAAAGGAACGAAATACCGCCAAAGAAAGTACTATCATAGTGAGTGTTGGGATTCTCTTTTTCTTTAAAGTATCTTTCGGTGCAAATCAATTTCGATGGGCCCCCAATTAATTGGGTCCACACCCCAATTAATCGGGATTCGAGGCAAATTAATCAACCGATACCCGAAATTAATTGGACCTACACGCAAATTAATCAAAACATGACGCAAATACATGTGCGTTATTTGGGAGTCCATTATTTTTCATTTCAAATCAAATGGAAGTTTCGCAAGCTTTCCAAGATATTAGATTTAGTGCACCCAATAGTTTTGCAAATGTATACATGTAGTAAAGCTTGAACTGTTAACTTTAGAATAAGAGTTATCACCACACATGCATAAGTAGGATGATTTGTTAATGTCACGAGAATGCATGCATCTCGAAATGTAACATAATAAGGTTGTTTTAACATACGCACACTTTTCAAAAGTGTTACATTGCAGAAAAAAGCGTGTGTGTAGAGGTATAGCCTGAGTATTCTACCTGCCCCGTTTTGGGGAGTGCATGCATACACTTCGTTGGTTCATTCTACATTATCCCAATAACATAAAACGAATGCGTATATGCATCCCTAATAACTGTGCTTAATTCATCATTTGAAGTTGCGTTAATAATTTAAGGAAAAACGCGCGCGCATGCACAAAAATCTTAAATACGTTGCTATTGCCAAGTTTCTGAGAAGGGGTTAAAAGGAAACGTTGCTTAAAAAGGGATACATAAATATTCTGAGTTCCGATGAGGTCTATGATATTCATATTGCCACCCTTGAGGTGCTAGAACGTACTGGAGTTGTTGTTCAGGATAAAAGAGCTCTCAAGCTTTTGGACAATGCGGGTGCCATCATCGACTTTAAAAGAGAAACTGCTAAGATTCCAAGTTATCTGATTCAAGAAGCTGTGGCAAAGACTCCAAAGAGCTTCGTCTGGCATGCAAGGAATCCTAAGAATAACATCAGGATCGGAGGTGCTCCTACAAAGTTTGGGCCTGGAGGAACCTGCAAGAACATCATTGACATGGAGACGGGTGAATGCCGCCCACCAACAGAAGAGGACGCAGTGAAGTTAGTAAGGCTTATAGATGCGCTCAAAAACATTCATATTGTTTATCCACCCACCAGATCATCGCATATTTCTGTAAGTGTCCCTGAACGTCGAATTCGTGGCATTAAGAGATTAGCTATGACTATAAAGAACTCGTCAAAATGTTTAGAGGGAGGCGGAATTGAAGGTCTAAAAATCGCATCTGCGTTGGTGGGCGGTGAAGAAGAGCTTCTTAAAAAGCCTTTCATGGCAGGCTATGTTGATCCTGTAAGTCCTCTCACTCATGGCAAAGAAATGGCTGACGTTATTTTGACCTCTGCAAAGTTTGGACAGCCAATTTTTATGGTCGTTATGGCTATGGCGGGAGCCACAGCCCCTGCAACTCTTGCTGGAACTTTGGTGCAGCAAAATGCGGAAATTCTGAGCGGGTTGCTGATCGCTCATCTCGTCAATCCGCGTGCACCTGTGATTTATGGGTCGATGTCATGTATAATGGATATGCGTACTACTATCGCTTCTGTTGGTTGCCCTGAACAGGGCTTGATCAGCGCTGCCGCAGCGCAGATCGCTAGATACTATGGAATACCATGCAGTGTGGGGGCTGAATCTGACTCAAAAGTTCCAGACGCTCAGGCCAGCTATGAGAAAGCGATGTCTCTGATGATGGCTGTTATGGCAGGTGCAGATTTGATGGATTTGTTCATGGGTTCTACTGAGACCTATAATACTACGAGCTTCGAGCAGATGATTATCGATAACGAAATGGCTGGAATGTCCCTTCGAAGCGCCAAGGGAATCGAAGTGAACGACGAGACGTTGGCGACAGAGGTGATAGATAGGATTGGACCTGGAGGTAACTATCTCGCTGATAAACACACTGTGCAATGGTTCAAGAAAGAACGCTACAATCCCAAACTCAGTAGTCGGGAAACTCGAAATGTTTGGGAAAGATTGGGATCTAAAGATATTCGAGAAAAAGCAACAAAGCAGGCAAGAAAGATTTTGGCGGAGCACGAGCCGGAACCAATTGATAAAACTGTTTGGAAAAAGATAGAAACAATAATCAAAGGCGTGGAAAAAAGAGAGATGCGAACGTTAGGAAAGATTGATGGTTAAGGATTGATGTTCCTTCGCACGCTACCCAGGCTTACACCGTACCTCTTTTCCTCTCAAGTCGAACAGTTTGTGTACGCATGGATACGTGCGCTCAAGATCTCATCGATAAACAAATAAAACATATCGTACTCCAAGTTTGTGACAGGTTGGTGAAAAATGGTGGAGACTTCAATTGAACGGTTTGAAAGAGCGATAAAGCTTGAAGAAACAGAAAGACCTCCTTTAGGGTATCTATATTTTGGGGGAGGAAACTGGGTTTTAAAGGAACTAGGAACAAACTTTAACGATGTATACTACGATGTTGAAGGCATCGCTAAAGCTCAGACTAAAGCTAAAGAGTTATTCGGCCATGACAACGTTATGTCGCCTTGGGGTTGCTTAACCATTGAAGCCGAGGCTTTAGGATGTAAAATTGAAAAAAAGACGAGTACCCACACATTGTTGAGCGATCAGTAACATCTGAAGAAGATGTGAAAAATTTACGAATTCCCAACCCCTATAAGGATGGGAGAATGCCATTAGTGCTCAATAGCCTCAAGATTTTGAGTGATCGGATAGGCGAGTATACCCCGGTTATAGGTATGGTTTGCTCCCCCTTTTTAGTAGCTTCAGAGATACGGGGCCTCCAAAAGTTTTTGATGGATACGTTGACAAGACCAGATTTTGTGCATGAGATCTTAGAAATTGTAACGAGTGGATGTGTTGAATATGCCAAAGCTATGAGTGAGCAGGGCGTCTTTGCCATAATGATAGAAAATGCCTACATGAACAGAACTTTCTTGGATCCAAAGAACTGTAAAGAGTTCATACTAAACTACACAAAGAAGCTTGTGGAAGAGATAAAGGAGTGCAACCTTTACGTTATCGAGCATAACTGTTCAGAACAGCTCTACATGGATATGGAGTTGGAACTTGAGCCTGATATTTTGAATCTTTCTATTGACAACATCTCAGAGATTAGAAAACGTGTATCAGACATCTGCGTAATGGGAAGCGTAGATCACGCCAACACAATGCTCAACGGCACCAAGTCAGATGTTTCTGAGGAAGCCAAATCGTGCTTAAAAGAGGGAGGCAAAAAGGGTTTCATCTTGTCAACCGAATGTGAAATTCCTTTCAGTGCTCCACTAGAAAATATCAGAACGTTATATGACGTTGCATGCGAAGGGTGGTAGTGTTGAATACATGCATCTCAGATTGCAACGTTTCTATGTTCTTTCAACATTGCACAAAAAAAACAAGTGTTACATTTTTTAGAAAAGCGTGTGTGTAGGGGTGTAGCCTAAGTGTTTAGAAATCTACGATTTTGAGCTGCCGAGAAGTGCCAAAAACTTTGCGTCTTAAGCAGGTTGAAGACACTCTCACAACTTGCATGCATAAAACACATAAGTAGCGTGCGCCGCATATCGGATTTAGAGGGTAAAGGAAGGTTACAATTTGAGAATAGCTGTTCTAGGAGCTGGAAAACAGGGGTCTAGAGCTATCAAAGACCTTCTCAGCATGGGCGTTAGCCCTGGAGTCGAGGAGGTTCTTGTTGCTGACTTTCGCAAGGAAGCTGTTGATAGGTTGTTGGGTGAGGTTAAGGACGAACGATTGATCGGGAAGAGAGTAGATGTTACGAATGAAGATAAAACTGCTAAGCTACTAAAGGGTTACGATGCGACGATCAACTTGACTTGGTACAACCTGAATTTGGAAGTAATGAGGAGTTGCTTGAAGGCGACCTCTCACTATACCGATGCAGGGGGTCTTTTTAACAAGACGAGAGAACAACTGGAACTACACGACGACTTCAAGGATGCAGGTCTAACAGCGGTTGTAGGATGCGGTGGCAGCCCGGGTCATATGAATGTACTCGCTAAGATAGCTGCGGATAAACTGGATGAGATTGATGAAATACATATCCGACTTGGTTCTGGACCCGCTGTATATACTCTTCATTCTGAGACAGCGACGTTAGCCAAGTATATAGGTAAGGGGTGCAGAACGGTTACCTTTAAACAGACCATTGGTGCGGAAATGAGAGATGCTCTCATTAAGCTTAGAGATTTGGGGTTGGTAAGTAAAAAGGAAATTGTTGCCGGTGGAGTGAAGATTGTACCGTACGATGTGACAATAGACGTTATTGAAGCAAACCCAAACCAGAAAGTTTTTGGGTATTCTGGGAGAACAATCATGGACGAGTTCATGTTGCCCGCTGTGGAGTATATCAACAGTAGTTTTGAAGAGTTCGAGCCCATTTCAGGAGATGAAATGATAGAATTCCCTGAAATATTTGGGGATCAACTCGGGACACCGAACGCCATCGTGAAAGGAAGGTTAAGAGGTGATCCAGCAATCTCACTCGCAGGAATCATTGGGCTTGGAAAAACTTCACGTGAGCGCACTCTTTCTAGGTACGGAGGAACTGGCCCAATGATATCAGTTGCTGCCCAGATGTTGGCTCGGGAGGAGATCGCGAAGAGAGGCGTTTATCCCCCAGAAGCTGTCATGAACACGTCCAGATACAAAGAAGAGATGAAAAAAAGGGGATGTCCAGGATTCCTGGAAACTCTCATCATTACCAAAAAGACATAAATTTTAAGGCGCGTGTACAATAAACAGCGCGTGCATTTCAATTTTTTACAAATATCCATTCTTTCATCATGCGCAAGGATTAGCTACTTGTAAGAATTTGCGTCGTCATGTATGCCTGCATGTATTTATATATGTGAATTCATAGCATAGAATGGATGTATACAAGCATAGGTGGTAAGTTTTACGAAAACAATTGACCGTTCAAGAATAAAAAAACTAATGGAGCGTGAGGTTGCACGCTACGTCACAGAGCGACCAAAGTCGCAGGAATTGTTTGAGAGAGCGAAGCGTTCGCTCATTGGCGGCGTTCCCATGAACTGGATGCTGGGATGGTCGAAATCCTTTCCCGCTGTATCGGGGCCCATTACAATGGGACCTCCCTTTCCCGTTTTTGTGAAGGAAGCTAAAGGGGCATATGTGACGGATGTCGACGACCATCGTTACTTAGACCTAAGCATGGGGGACGCTGGGGCGGCGTTCGGACACTCACCGAAAGCCACGGTCGACGCGGTAACGGATCAGATGAAACGAGGTATGACGTATCTTCTTCCCACCGAAGATTCCATCTGGGTAGGGGAGGAATTGGCACGCCGCTTCGGCCTGCCATACTGGCAGATCACTATGACAGCTACGGATTCTAATAGATTTGCACTTAAGATCGCGCGTGAGATCACCAAACGGAACTTGATTTTGGTGTTTAATGGCTGTTACCATGGTACTGTGGACGAGACACTGGTCTGTCTCGAAGAAGGCGTAGTGCGCCCTGAACCGAGTTGTTTAGGCCCGTTACCTAACCCCGCGTCGAGGACACGGGTGATCGAGTACAACGATCTCGATGCATTAAAGAGAGCGTTGTCTCACCGGGATGTCGCCTGTGTAATATGTGAACCAGCGATGACAAATATGGGTCTAATCCGCCCAGATCGAGGATACAATGAAGCGTTACGGGAGATAACGCGTCGTTTTGGCACCCTCCTGATCATTGATGAGACGCACACCTTGCCTTGCACCGATCCGGGGGGGCTTACTCGTGCTTGGAACCTTGAACCAGACATCATGACCTTCGGAAAACCGATTGCAGGTGGTATACCTGCCAGCGCTATGGGCTTCAGTGAAGAGGTCGCCGAAAAGCTCCATGCTCTAAATATAATGCCGGACGGAGTGAGCGGGCTCGGGGGGACGTTGTCTGGCAACGCGCTGGCGATTGCCGCGATGAGGGCGACGCTGGAGCACGTAATGACCAAGTCAACTTATGACCGAATGATTAATCACGCTGAGAAGATAGATAACGGCATGAGCGCAATAATAAAGGCCGCTAACCTGTCATGGTGCGTGCGCCGTCTCGGAAGCAGGCTAGAGGTTCGTCACCAAACAATCCTTCCTAGGAACGCAACTGAGTCAAAAGCTGCATTTGACTTTGAGTTGGATAGCTTCATTAACCAATTTTTCCTCAACCGGGGTATCATGAGTTATCCATGGTATAATGCACCTTTAGAAATGGTTCCCCCCCAAACCACGAGTAATGACGTCGACTTGAACAACAGGGTGTTTGGTGAGTGTATAGACGAGCTGGTTGGATAGATGCATGCAATGGGCCTAAGAGATAGGAGCCGCCTATGCACCAGACGCCAACTCTGCAGTTGCGGTGATTAAAAGCTTGCTTGCAGCAACGAAATGAGGTGACTGTGATGGTAGGTCTGAGAAAGCTAAGACCGATAGAAGTTTTGGACAAGGATGACGTGACCAACATTCACCTAAACTCGCTGGAACTTCTGGAGAAGATGGGAGTTAAAGTATTCAGCAAGGAAGCCTTAACCATCCTAGAAGAATCAGGGGCAGACGTCGATCACAAAAAACAAACGGCTTGGATACCGCCGTACCTAGTCGACGAGGCTCTTAGAAAAGCGCCAAAATCTTTCAAACTGTGCGCTAGGAACCCTAAGAACGACGTAAGACTGGATGGCAAACACATATATTGCGCCACGGATTCAAAAGCGCTTTCAACGATCGACTTGGAAACGGGCGAGAGGAGACCACCAATTAAAGATGACGTAGCTAAAACCGCGCTTATAATCGACGCGTTGAAAGGTGTAGACCTCTACCACCCCCTGGCAATCCCCCTAGACTTTCCAAAGCACACGCAGATCCTGCACGAATATGACGCCGCGTTAAATAATACACAGAAACACGTCACAAGTAGCCCTATTCTTCCGGAAGATGCGATTTACCTGACAAAGATGGCGGCGGCTGTTGCTGGAGGCCTTCAAGAGTTAAGGAAGAGACCTATCATATCAGCCGCAGCCTGCATGATGTCACCCCTAATTCTGCCCTTAGACCAGACAGATGCCGCACTAGAGTTTTCTAAGCAAGGCCTCCCAATGGTTGCGATGACCATGCCCTTAACTGGAGCTACTAGCCCTATTACCCTCGCTGGCTCGGTGTTGGTGGGAAATGCACAGGTTTTGGGAATAAACACCGTGATTCAGATGAAGTATCCAGGGGCTCCGGTGATTTACGGTTCTTTTGCCATGTCGATGGAGGTGAGAACAGGTGCCTTCGCGGCTTCTTTTCCTGAGGCTACAATGGTAACTGTCGGTCACATCCAGATGGCTAGGCACTACGGACTGCCGAATTTGGGCGGTGGGACCGTAGGTTCTTCAAAAATACCAGATGAGCAAGCGGCATACGAAAAAGCTTTGTGCGGTCTTATGTGCATGCAGGCTGGCGGTGACATATGTGGAACAATAGGGTTGCTGGAAAATTACACGGTCTTATCTTATGAGCAACTCTTGATTGACTACGAGATGTACGATATTATGTTGAGGCTCGTTCAGGGGATAGACGTAAATGAAGACACGATGGCCCTAGACACGATTCATAAGGTGGGGGCGGAGGGACACTTCCTAGCGGAGAAACATACGTTGGAGCATACGAAAGACGTTTGGATGCCTATGCTAACAGATCCGTCGCCCTATGGAAGATGGAAGGATAAGGGAGCGAAATCGGTGGTCGACGTCGCTAAGGAGAAGGTTAAGGAGATACTGGCAACCCATAAGCCAACACCTCTAGATAAAGACATAAAAAAGAAGCTCGCTGAAATCATCAAGGAAGGAGAAAAAGTGATCCCACATTAGCGCCTTCAATTTGTGGAGAAACGATGCCTTTAGCAGCTTTAAAACTTGTGCGTAAAACTATTATGTGACGATTAGATGCATGCATTAACTCTTCTTCTTTGGGAGCCTTCCGAGTTTGTCTAGGCTGTCCGCCACGTCTTTCATGCCCAATTTTACAAAGGTTTCCCTTGTTGG
>Ga0209636_10007675_pt1 | contig 11001 bp, 5 predicted proteins | sample DeeMarSWOR152_54_FD_187464 | JGI IMG/M metagenome (GOLD analysis project Ga0209636, IMG submission 187464) | Marine sediment microbial communities from White Oak River estuary, North Carolina - WOR-1-52-54 (SPAdes) (version 2) | ecosystem: Environmental > Aquatic > Marine > Intertidal zone >... | reverse complement strand
AAATAGTTGATATGGAGGCCACATGCATAGTTACTCTGTGCGAGCTCTTTGCGAAAAACATCATTCCCGAGTTTCATCAATTTTTTGCCCAGAGTCCGAGAGACTTGGAAATCCAGCGAGCATATATACGTGGAGCCCGTTTTCTGCCACCGAAAGAGGTAGTCAGTACTATTCTCACGCTGTTATTTCGACCTGATACAGAATACGACATGAAGCTCAGGATAATCGATACACTGAAAGCCATGGATCTTTCGAGCATGGAGAGGGTTTCACAGGTTCTTATACGGCTGTATGATGTGTCATGCGAACCGGTGGTTGGTGAGGGTGCCGCTGAGGTAATTTCCCGATACTGCGATGTAACACTTTTCCATACTCTTCTTGATCTTACAAGAAAAGAAGACACTGTGACCAAGGTTCAAGGCATGCGGATCCTGAAGGAGTTAGCAAAGAGAGACAAACGTGTGCTCATGGATGTACTGACACATCGTTTATATCTCCTCCTTGAAGATAGGGAAAAAGACATACAGATAGAGGCTTTATTTACCCTCCTGGAGTTAGGAGATGATTATGCGGTAAAAATCCTCAAGGATTGGCTCGATTACGATGATGATGAGCTTGTAACCAAAGTGCTCATAAGGGTAGAAGAGGTAATGACCGATGGGCTGCTTCATAATGTGCTAAGCCTTATCATATCAGAAAAAGTGAGTATTCATGAGCGTCTTCGGGAGATTCTTCCCGGGCTCTGTTCTGGAGAATTTTCGAATAAGGTAAAGAAAATACTGCTTGCACATCTTGAGGCTGTTCATGGTACAGCACCCCCGGTGGACAGAGTAAGGGAACGTGCCGGTTTCAAAGAAAAGGAAAGCCTCATATCTCACCCAAAGGCTGAATTCAGGTTCAGGCGCGAGCATTCACAAATTCTGACGGTTTTCTTCATTGATATTGCGGGATATACCGACCGCTCCACCCGCGTTGACATGTCCAGTCTCATGTTACTTGTAAAGACCTTTGAAGACATTGTGGTCCCGCATGTGGAAGGGTACAACGGGCATATTATTAAAAAGATGGGAGATGGCATCCTCGCAGCCTTCAGACAGCCGATCAATGCAGTTTTGGCCTCGCTGGAAATTCAGGAGGAAGTGGCCAGCCATAACCGTTATACGGTGGATGAGGAGCGCTTTTTCGTGCGTATTGGGCTCCATACCGGTTCTGTTATTCGAAAAGAGGGTGATATCTATGGAGACGTGGTGAACCTTGCATCCAGGATGGAAAGCGCTGCGAATCCGGGCGAGATAATGATTACCGAAATGGTGTATAATGAGGTAAAGGACTACATAAAGTGCAGGGAGATAGGAAAGATCAATGTCAAGGGTGTCAGAGAGGCTATTCCCGCTTACATGCCTGAAAGGGCGCTTGAGGATACTCAGAAGGTGCTCTCAACGCGGAGTGGTGATAATTCTGTTTATATAAATGTAAATAAGAACAGTTCGCTTGTAAAATTGAAGGAGTCCCTTTTTTCTCCCCATTTTCAGCTTCCCAAGAGCCTTGATCAGTTTCAGGGTATGCACCTCATGCTCCGAGAGCTCTTTGAGGAAATGGCAAATGCCGTAGGTGAGATAGCCCACAACTACCATGAGGAATATGTGTTCAGACGATACCTTCAGGATAAATGGGACGAGATGATTTCAAAGCTCAAGGAGCCCTCTGAATGAAAAAATCTTCAGTTTAGACCTAATTATTCTATTAGGATCCAGCAGTCTTCAGGTGAAAATGAGACATCTACTGTTTCGCCGATTCGGCATGCCATAGGCCCAAAAAGCTTTACGGTAAATGTGCTTTCTTTCATTTTGAGTGAAATAATCGTACTGTCTCCGAGGTATTCGCATCCGGTGATTTCACCTCTTACTGTATTACTTTTGGCTTCAAATCTCCCAATCGTACATTTTTCAGGCCGTATGACAAGAAATACTTCTGTATTTATTTCAAGTTGTTCATCAAACTTTACTTTAAAGCTTCCTTCCTGGCTTTTGAGGAGGGTGATCTCTCCATCTTTTCCTGCGATCTGCGCAGGAATCATATTGGTGATCCCCACAAAATGGGCGACAAACTGCGTTTTCGGTCTGTTGTAAATCTCAAAAGAAGTGCCTGCTTGCTCCACATGACCAGCGTTCATTACAACAACTCTGTCTGAAATGGCAAGCGCTTCCTCCTGGTCATGGGTGACGTACACCGTGGTGATATTAAGCTCCCTCTGTATCCGCTTTATCTCGCTTCTGAGCTCCTTTCGAAGCAGGGCATCAAGGGCGCTCAGAGGTTCGTCAAGAAGGAGTATATCCGGATTCGGTGCCAAGGCTCTCGCAACTGCAACCCGCTGCTGCTCTCCACCGCTCAGCTCTGTGACAATACGCTCCTCGTATTTCGGGAGTCTGATAAGATGGAGTAATTCATGTACCCTTTTCTTAATATCGTTTTTGTTCCACCCCTGCATGCGGAGCCCAAAAGCGATGTTACCAAAGACATTCATGTTCGGAAAAAGCGCATAATCCTGAAACACAAGGCCCACTTTCCTGCTGTATGGAGGAAGCATGGTCACCTCCCTATTGTTGAGGAGAATCTTCCCTGTGTCGGGCATGATGAAGCCCGCTATGATGTGAAGGGTTGTGGTTTTACCGCACCCGCTCGGTCCTAACAGGGTAAGAATCTCCCCCTTGTCAGCAGAAAAGGCAACATCGATGAAAAAGTCAGGGTAGCGTTTTGTAATGTATTCAAGTTGTACGCTCATCTAGGTCACCTCAAAGCCGATTTTATCGATAAGAAGGAATACAAGGAAGCAGATAACCATCAAAACAGTGCCCAGGGCTGCTGCTGCAAAATAGTTATACGAAGATATGAGACGGTAAATTGCAATGGGAATCGTGGTGAACTCAGGATTATAGAGCATCAGGGTTGCATTTAACTCGCCAATGGAGATTGCAAACGCAAAGGTCGCACCCGCGATGAGGCCAGATTTAATGAGGGGAAGCTCCACCCTCCAGAAGGCTTTCCAGGGAGTTGCTCCGAGACTCAAAGCTGCCTGCAGGAGGCGAGGATTGATCTTCCTGAAAACCGACGTTGCTGCCCTAAGCACAAAGGGGTATGCAATGACTGTGTGTGCAAATGCGATCGCATACCATTTTCCAGTAATATCTACAGGAAGGTTCTGGTAAGCTTTGATATATCCCAACCCAAGGATGATTGAAGAGATCCCCAGGGGGAGCATTGCGAAGGCCTCGAGAATACCGCGACCTGGAAACCGTTTTTTTGTTGTAATATAGGCGATTGTTGTTCCCAGGGGAAGGGACAGGAGGACCGTTATAGAACCGAAGAAGAGGCTGTTTCGTATAGAAGTCCTGTAGGCAACTGCAATGGCGCTAGCGCTGATATCGGTAATTATTTTTCTGTACCATTCGAAGGTAGGAGAAGTTCCTCCGGCCCAGCCAGACCGCTTGATGAATGAATACCCCCCTGCCGCAAGCATTGGAGCAATGATAAGGATAAAGGTGATAAAAAGGTACAGAACTGCAAGCACACCGTAGGGTGACCTGAGGATGGTTCCAAGACTTTTCTTCTCATACTGGAGCTTTATCTCTTCCGCAAAGCTCACCCTCTTCTGGAGCTTTATATATAGGTACATAAAGGAGATTGAGAGGCAAGCCTCAACGATGGCGAGCGCACTCCCCGATTTAAGATCAAGGCTTACTTTTGCAAAACGGTAGATTGCAACCTCCAGTGTCGAGTATTTTGGGCCACCGCCAAGCACCAGGATCACAGCAAAGCTTGTAAAGCAGAAAATGAAGATCAGGGCGGCGGCAGCAAGAATGCCCGGCATGATCTGAGGGAGTAGCACGCGGAAAAAAAGCCGAAACCCCTTCGCTCCCAGGCTCTGGGCCGCCTTTTCAATATTTGGATTGACCCGGCTCCATACCGCAGAGACAAGACGGATGCAGATGGGAAAGTTGTAGAATGTATGGGCCAGGATGATTGCCTTCATTGAGTACAGGATCTTGAGTGGAGCATTTTCAAGGGAAAAAGCAGCCATGAGAGAGCGGTTCAGCACGCCATTGTTGCCGAAGAAGATCACAAATCCCAGCACCACAATGATTGACGGCAGGACAAAGGGAACTGTTGTGATTGCTTTAATAATGCTTTTTCCTCGAAAGTCATGACGCGCAAGCAGGTACGCGCCCGGGAGCCCGAGCAGAACAGATGCTGCCGTGCTGAGCAGAGCCTGCTCCACGGTGAAGAGAATCACACGAAGCGAGTATGGGTCAGAAAAAACCCGGATGATATGACTGAGAGTAAGTTTCCCCGTTTCATTCGTTAGGCCTTCATTGAGAATCGAAACAAGTGGGAAGTAGAAAAAGATCGAAAGAAATATCAGGGGGAAAAGAAAAAGAGCCGCATCCTTTCCCCCAGTTTTTGGTGTTTTTAAATGTTTAACTTCTATATTTGCCTGATTCATCAAGGATTGGTCACCATCCCTCAGATTATTTTTCAAATTTAAGCCGTGCGTTGATATACATCTTGAAACATTACCTCGTCACTACTCTCAGCCACCCGTCGATCCACCTCTCCTGGTTCCTCTGTATCTGGTAGGTATCAAGAGAGAGGCTTATATCCGGCTCAGGTGCATACTTGAACGAATCTGGCAGTTTTACCCTAGGGTTCACCGGGAACATCCAGTTGGTGAGGGGGATCTCACCCTGAAAATCCTCGGTTACCATGAAGTCGAGGAACTTCTGTGCCATAGCCCTATTTTTTGCCCCTTTCAGAATACCCATGCCTTCTATCTGGCGGTAGTTCCCTTCCCTGAAGATCGCAGCCCTGTACCGTGTGGTATTCTCATACTTCACATGATATGCTGGGCTTGTGGTGTAGCTCAGCACCATTGGGGCTTCACCGCTTGTGAAGAGCCCGTATGCGGTGTCCCACCCCTCTGTGATGGTAAGAATGTTCGGCATGAGCTTCTCCCAGAACTCGAGGTATCTGTCCTCCCTGTAGACTGCAATGGTCCAGAGCAGGAAACCCAGACCCGGACTTGAGGTTCTCGGGTCTTCGAGGATGATTTTGTCTCTGTATTCAGGCCTTAGAAGATCGTCCATGCTTCTCGGGGGGTTTTTCAGCCTCAGGGAGTCATACACGATTGCAAAATACCCGTGGTCAAAGGGGGTGACATGGTACGTTTTATCGAAGATGAGATTATCAGGGATAAGATAGATGTTCGGCGATTTATATGGCTCAAGCACATCCGCATCAAGCGCCTTTGCAAGCAGATTATTGTCAATTCCCATGACGATGTCCGCTTTCGGCCTTTTCTTTTCGAGAATTGCACGATTGAGGACCTGACCTGCGTCTCCCGCGGATAGTAGCTGTACCTTTACGCCATATTTTTGCTCGAACTTGGGGATAACCTTCCCCGCAGGCCCCCACTCGGACACAAAGGAGTCGTAGGCGTATATAGTGAGGTCAGCTCCGAAGGCAGAAACAAAGGTCAGAGAGCTGATAAAAACCAGCACGAAAGTGAGTGTGAGAAAAAATCTTTTTATGTTCATGTTGTCCTCCTCCTATTAAAAATTCTCCATTTAGTTAAATAATGGGTAATTGTTTTATACAGGGGAATAACTCGTCATATTAAAGTGAGTTAGCATGACGAGTAGAGATTCAACCCTTTTGATAAACCTGAAATGGGTAAAGTTAAAAAATATTGGATATCACGATAAGACAAAGTGGTGTATCCTACTATAAGTAAATTGGGAAGAGCAGAACAGAAGAAACTTTAATTCCGTGACTTTCCTTTCTCTCTTCTGCGGGATACGGGAAAATCCTTTCTTTGTTTCTTTTAAAAAGCTAGCATGGAGGCATTGAAAATTGAGTAATAAGATTAAAAATGGTCTTCTGTGGTGTGAAATAACCATCTGCTCCCTCCGCCGGCATTACCCGGATCAGGTTCAAAGGGTATAATCTCAGGCTAATCACCACCCCTGTTAATGTAAAATATATATATTAGTATTGATTTGGTCAATATGTAAATAACTAAATAGGGCATATATAAATTGAAAGATAAATGTTCATCGTTTTAATTCCATTCCTCTCCAATGACATTATGGTTCATAAAAAATTGGTATTTTCCTCGGTTTGAAATAGCATTAATGAATGTCTATAAAAGTATACATCAATAAATATTTAATATCCCCAAAATAATTTGTTATTTTGTATTTGATTTTTATTGTTTTCAAAATCTGATAAAATGATTAAATATATAAAGAAGAATTTTTCTTGCAATTTCTTGCGTAATTCGACTAAATAATCTTCTATTTACAAAGATTTATAATTATATTGAACAAAAAGTATATTTTTTTTAAAAAAGTTATAAAAAATAATAATATAGTATTTTCTTTTATAATAATTAATTAACAAATTATTTAAAAAAAAGTTATAAAAAATTATAAAAAAATCTTGACAGATTTTAAAAATGTGGTAAACTTAACGTAATATGGGAAAGTTTGGCAGTGATAAAATTTTTAATGGTATTAAATATGACAAAATAAAGGAGATATTTATATATCTATTAAGTAAATAATAATTAAATGAAGGAGATTTAAAAATGAAAAGAAAATTTTTACTAGGAGGCATTCTTGCAGTTATTGTATCAATTGCTCTAATTGCGGGATGTGCCATTGAGAAGCCTGCGGGTGATGAGGAGGCGATTGTAGAAATCACCATCAACCAGGATATGTTCACCGCAAAGACGATTGATCCAGGCTTCACACTGGAAATTGCAGAGTATGAAGTAATGTGGTGGCTCACTGGTGGTACAGTAGAAACTACAAGAGTACAACCGTCAACGGATGGAAAGGCCACGGTGTATTTATTGCTGAAGCCCGGGGGATATCATTTTAAGGTCGTTGGATACAAGACAATTGGTGAGACTGAAAATCCAATTGGTGAGAGTGATGAAATCGTGCAAACAATTGACCCAAAAGTCAAAGTGAACATTCTCATTCCTGTGGGGCCTGTAAGTGGGACGGAAACGTTTTCAATTACAGTTGACTGGTCTCAGGCGGTCATTGATAATATCAATCCAACAATTTACGTTTATGTTTATGATAATCTAGCCGAAGATCCAACTGACACAACTTTGAAGGATTATGAATTTAATTTCACCAAGGTTCAGACGGATGATACATCTGCAACAGGAACAAGTGCTGAACTCGATACTGGCTACTACAAATGCCTTATCCAGATGAAAGAGTCAAGTGATGTTGATGCCCGTATTCTCTGGTCTACAGTAGAAGCCCTGAGGATTGTCGATTATTATCCATCTTCAAAAACATATACTCTCGTTCGCCATCTTGAATCACTGGTCCAATTAGATATTGATGATAATTTGCAGAATCCTCTCATACTTACTTACAGAGTCAATGACGTAGATTATGATGAAACACTTCCTGCTGATCCTTTTTCAATCGACTATGGACAAAATATAAAGATAAGAGTCTGGGCACAAAATCCTGAGGATATGAGCCCTGTAACTTTTACTACAGATGACCGTGAGTGGTATCTGAATGGATATGATGGAACAATTAATCTTTCAGATTCTGCATATCACGATCCTAACAACTACTACACTCAGCTCAGTGTTGGCAGTGGGCTTTCTCCAGGATTCTGGTCTGTCAATGTCCTGATCAAGAAAGATGGTATTGTCAGCTCCGGAACTGTTAATTTCATTATTGAGTTGCCGTAAAACGATGGTGAGATGATAATTGTGTCACTTGCAAATGGGTTTTTTACTGCAATCCTCCTGCATAAAAATAGGTAGGAGGATTGCAGATAAAAAACGAGAGTATGTTTTTTCTCAATTTGACAAAGGATTTCGTAGTGTATAAAATTGTTATTAAGTTATAAGAGGTTATTTGTTTAAAGGTAAAAAGACCGTTTAAGGCAATTAAGATGAAAAAAGTTATTTTTTTATTATCAATTATAATAATAATCATGTTATTTTCCAGTTGTGCTGTAATTACCATTGTGGAGGACCTTGAAAATCCTTTCAATATAACCTTCACCTGGAATGATGTAACACTCCTTCCCGACTCCGATACAGGCGAGCTCCCTGTGCAGACTCTGGATGATGATGGTGCGGTTGTCCAGGCCTCGGTCACGGATGAAGACGGAAACCCTGTCGTCACGAAAATGTATGAGTGGTACCTCAATGGTGAGCTGTTCGAGGAGGGGGAAGACATAGTTTTCATCAGTGGTACACTCGAAATAGGGACCTACTGGTTGGATCTCATTGTGGGAAAAGGGGAAATTCTCAGCTCTGAACAGGTTGAATTTGTGATGGAAAAATGAAAGCATAGCTTAAATTTGGAACCGAAACCACCTTCAATTAATGCATTTATAGTGAGAATGATTACGCAAATGGTTTTTCAAGATAATCATCGCTTATATTTATATTAATGAAAAAGTTAATTAATAAGATCAATTTTCTAGCAAGATAAATAATTCTATTAAGCCGATTTTCAGGTTTTCAGCTCGGCCTACTTACACATAATTATACAATTTAAAAACTTCCTATTTTTTTACCTAATCATTATATTCTTAATTTCAATCCTGGCAATCAAACTTAGGTTCAATTCTACTAGCAGTGCGTCATTTTTAATTACGGATCAAATACACGTTATCTAATCTCAGGTAAATAATAAGGCTTGTCGAAAATAGATATATAGTTTTAATCTGACCACTTTTTATTATTTGTGTTTTTATAAAATGTTTTATAAAAAATGATACTTCTACTCCTTCTAATTTGGGCATTATATTGATATTTTAATAGATTGTGATATTTTGTATACCGTAGGATACACCTATATTTGGGAGAAGTATGCGAAGAAAGCCCATTCTCCTCATTATTGTTGTCCTGGCTGCGTTTTTCGTAGGGGCAGGTATGCTCTTCGCGCAGCAGGAAGGAACTTCTGCCTCAGGTGATATTTCTCCTAATACTATTATAGCCACAAGCGGAACCACTACCTTAACCTACAGGATAACAAACACTTCCGGGGCTGCGAATCGAGTTTTTGACGAATTCAGGATCTACAATCCTGCCGGTTACCCTACAATGGCGGTGACGGGCCAAATTAATGTAAACGGTGTAAATTACAATACACTTGAGTCTCCTGCCAAGCCGGTATCGGCAAATTGGGCTTACTGGTTTTATGTTACTGGTCCACCAGCCTATTTGTTTATACAGCTTCCCGCTGATGACCTTGGCCAAGGTGAGTATATCGATATTTCTTTTACTCAAACTGGTTTAACTACGGCCACAACTGGTGTGGATTATACCGCGACCGCCGATCAGGCTTCAGAAGGAACTCCAAATTCAGTGGTTGCAACAGATAGTGATTACACGTTGATCATCAACCCCGATGTGATCCACCATTTCACTATTAACGCTATTGGATCTCCTCAGACAGCTGGTACATCCTTCAGTATAACTGTAACAGCCTATGACCAGTTCAACAATGTGGTGAGTTTTGGCCCGAATAACTTCAATGGGGCCGGCGATACTGTCGATTTCTATGATTTTACCGGCACAATATCTCCTGCTACATCTAATACTTTTACAGATGGAGTTCTCAATCAGAATGTCACCATCACAAAATCAAGAACCAGCAACCGTATAACTGTCTACGACTCAGTGGGCGGACAGGGAACAGGAAACGAAACCGGAACGAGTAATACCTTTGATGTTGATCCCGCAAGTCTCGATCATTTCATTGTGAAATCTGGTACTGGTGGAAATATTGGAAACCAAGTTGCAGGAACTCCCTTTACAATAGACGTTACAGCGCAAGATCAATACGACAATACGGTCACAAGCTTCACAGGTGCAGGGAGTACTGTAGATATCAGCTTGAGCAACGGCGGTGGTATTACAACACCCAGTGGAGCTTTTACAAATGGCTTTTTAGATGATTTCAGCGTTACCGCCACTACATCAGGAACTGCAGTCACTGTACGGGTAGTTGACAACGGTGGTGTGCCGGGAAGCGGTAATTATGGCGTAGATCCAAGCGGGGAGAGCAATACCTTCAATATTACACCAGGTGCTGCAACACAGTTTGTAATTGTGACGACGATAGCAAGCCCCCAGACCGCTGGTGTAGGGTTCAGTGTGCGGTTTGAAGCACGTGATGGCAACGGGAATGTGGACACGGGCTACAATGGTGCGGGAATAGTAGTAGATGATGGAGATGGGACCCAGAATACGACGATTAGCCCTGGAACTGTGGATTTTACGAACGGTGTTTGGGAAGGTACCATCACCGTTACAGAAGCTTCTCAGATAACTCTTCGAATAGGTCAGGGGAGTGGATTGACCCCGGGAACCCAGGGACCGATCGACATAGACCCCAATGTTCTGGATCATTTTATCGTAGAGGCTGGAACAGGTGGGAATATCGTAAACCAGACCGCAGGGCAAGCCTTCGCTATCGATATTACGGCAGAGGACGTGTATGGGAACAGGCTCGACAGCGGGACAAACCTGTACAGCGGAACGGTTGATTTAAGCCTCAGCAATGGGGGGAGCATCACCACTCCAAGTGGTAATTTTGCGAATGGCTTTTTAGATGATTTTAATGTAACGATACCTGGTGCAGATACTGGCGTAAGGATTCAGGTAGTTGACAGTGGTGGAACATACGGCGTTGATGAGAGTGGTCAAAGCAATCTATTCGATATACAGCCTGGGGCAGCTGATCATTTTACGGTGGTGACTACTATTGGGAGTCCGCAGCAGGCTGGGGTACCATTTAATGTGAGGGTAGAGGCACGGGATGCGTATGAGAATGTGCTTTCGAGTGGAGCGAACATCTACAATCAGAATGATGCGACGTTGAGTGATGTGGGGCCTGATGGGCTGGTGGTATCGGCTCCAGTGACATTAGACTTCAGTGGGACGCCTGG
>Ga0209636_10007674_pt1 | contig 11001 bp, 8 predicted proteins | sample DeeMarSWOR152_54_FD_187464 | JGI IMG/M metagenome (GOLD analysis project Ga0209636, IMG submission 187464) | Marine sediment microbial communities from White Oak River estuary, North Carolina - WOR-1-52-54 (SPAdes) (version 2) | ecosystem: Environmental > Aquatic > Marine > Intertidal zone >... | reverse complement strand
GCCTATACACATTCTGGTCTGTGCGGGATCGTGATGGTGGAGAAGGTGGAAAACCAAAAGCCCGAAGCAATTCCGAAAGACGATACCTCACGTGGACGGCTGATCCTTCCATTCGAACCACCACCCCAGCGGATCTTCCTTGGGGAAGATAAGGAATACCCCATCAGAGTGAAATATTTCGTTCAGTCGCATCGTTTCCCTAAATTCATCCGACCGGGAACGGGGATTGAGGAGGGTAATCTTATATTTGAGTCATGGGTTTCTTGGCGTAGAGCTCAAGGTGAAATCCCTGCTTCAGTCTTCGGCTCATCAGCTAAATGGGCCTACAATGCTGAGTGCCTGCCTTTGGGAAATACGGGAAAGCTCCTCGTGCTCCTATGGCTTCCTGACCGTTACCTTAAATTCAATTTCAAGAACGGGGTGATCCTATGAGAGTTGTCTTGTATGCCCGTGTCTCCTCAGAGAGACAGGCTGAGAAAGATTTGTCAATATCTGCCCAACTCAAGGCACTCCGGAAGCATGCCTCAGAAAGAGGCTGGGATGTTTATAAGGAGTTTGTGGACGAAGCGGAAAGCGCTCGTTCTGCCAACCGTCCTGCCTTTAAGGAAATGATCGCTCTTGCCAAGCAAAGGTATAAGCTCTTTGACGCTATCCTGGTTTGGAAACTCTCACGCTTTGCCCGTAACCGGGAGGATTCCATTATTTACAAGTCACTTCTTCGGAAATTCGGCATATCTGTTATCTCCATTAATGAGCAGGTAGATGAAACCCCTGCAGGAAAGCTCCTGGAGGGGATGATTGAAGTTATCGATGAGTTCTACTCCACCAACTTGGCCCAAGACACTCTTCGGGGAATGAAAGAGAATGCAGAGAGAGGCTACCATACCGGAGGCATCATACCTATTGGCTACAAAGCCAAAAAGGTGATGGACGGAAGTAATGAGAAGACTCGGCTTAAGCCAGACAAGGTCTTTGCCCCCATTATTAGGCGGATATTTCAGATGTGCGTTGATGGCATGGGAGCTAAAGAGATGGTAAAGACCTTAAACAGCGAAGGACTTAAAACCAATAGAGGAAGACTCTGGAGTAAGAACAATATTTACTACATCCTCAAGAACGAGGCATACACAGGCACCCTGGTTTGGAATCGTCAGAGTAAAAGTCAGGGTCATTCGACACCGAAGGACCCTAAAGAAGTTATCCGTATTGAGAACAATCACCCTGCGCTTGTTGACCGGGAGACTTTTGAGAAGGTGCAGAGGGTTCTAAGGAAACGAAGCCCTGAGATTACTCACCCCAGGACCGTCAATAGCGATTATCTGCTTAGCGGTTTCCTCTTCTGTGGAAAGTGTGGCTCCCGGATGGTTGGCTGTGCCGCCAAATCATCAAGATTCTTTTACTATGCCTGTCATCGCTATTTGAAACAGGGAAAGGATGTCTGCCCTGCCAAGCTTGTCAACAAAGACAGGCTGGAGAAGTTAGTTATTGATCGGGTTAAGGCCAACATTCTAACAGAAGAAAACCTAACCTCCTTAGTAAAGCTCACTAACGAGGAAATCCGCCAGACTAAAGATGAGAATCGGGAGAAACTTTCCGTCATAGATGGCCAGTCAGAACGCTTGAGGCACCGGCTTGATAAACTCTACGACACTCTGGAGACAGGTAAGCTGGAGATGGAACATCTGGCCCCCAGGATCAAGGAACTGAAAGGCCAATTAGACAAGTTAGAGGGGAAAAGGATTGATCTGGCGGAAAGTATCCGGGATGCTAAGGTGGAGCTGTTGGATGCCTCAGTGGTCAAGGCCTATGTAGAAGACCTTAAAGGGCTTCTCAGTAAAGGCTCCATACTTGAGCAGAAGTCCTTTCTACGATCCTTCATTAAACGGGTTGAGGTAAACCTCCCCAAGGTAGCTATTGACTACACCATCCCCCTTGAAACGAAAAAGGTAGAACCACTCACGAGAGAAGTTCTACCTTTTGCACAATCTGGCTCCCGCGGCTGGACTCGAACCAGCGACAAGGTGGTTAACAGCCACCCACTCTACCAACTGAGTTACGCGGGAACGCTTTTTATGTCTTTGTCGGAAAGCTAATATATAAGTTTGGAGATATTTGTCAAGAAAATAGTGATAGAGGAATAAAAGCTCTGAGTTGGGTGAAAAAGTGTGGAAATCAACTCTACTTTTTTAATTTTTCCAGCTTGAGCTTCTCCATTTCTTTACTCAACTCTTTCATATTTTGCTTGAGCTGTTTGAGCTCTTCTCGTAATTGATCCAGCAACTTCTTATCCCGTTCTGTCCACTCTTGAGCCTCCAGCATTTTCTTATATGCTGTTATGTAATCAGCTTCTAAAGTTGGAGTCTCCAAGCCCGTGCTCCAAGAATAACTATAGGCAGGTTTTGCCGCTCCTAAGACAGCGGTCAACTCTTTTATCTTACCATCATCTTTCATGATTTTCAGTTCAACCGCCTCATTAGCTCTCCTACTGTAAATAAGCTGACGGATGTGAGCTACATTTTTAACATCTGTTCCTCCAAACTCGATGATTACGTCGCCATCGGAAAGACCCACCTCCTCTGCAGGACTCCCCTCCACCACTCCATCCACCAGTACGCCAGAACGAACATTATATTTTTGAGATAATTTCAGACCCAAATTTTGAGGATAAATTCCCAGATAACCGTGTATGACATTCCCGTGCTTTATTATCTCAGCCGCTATGGCTTTGACCTTATTTATCGGCAAAGCCAAACTGACTCCCGAGGAGGGAAGCTCGATTGCCCGCGGCGGGATGGTAATTGCTTTCTTCATGTCGTTATATATCTGGATAGCGCCGATGTAAGACGGTTCAGACAACTTGGCAGAGACCAGACCGATCACCTTCCCATATGTGTCCAGCACAGGTCCACCGCTGTTTCCTGGACTGACGTTGGCACTCATCTGAATAAACCCATCCTCCCTCACTCCATTAACCAATCCTAAAGCTACGGCATTGGGAAGCCCGTATGAATTTCCCACCACGGTGAGCCACGCCCCAACTCTGATTTTATCCGAATTTCCCAGTTTAGCCGGAAGCAGATCAGTTGTCTCCACCTTCAGAACAGCTAAATTCGACTCGTCGTCTGTTCCCACCAATATGCCTTTCAGTGATTTCTGATTGGGTAAAGTCACCTTAAGACTTTTCATCCCTCCCACCACACTGGCTGTGGTAAGAATATATCCATCTGAAGTATAAATGACTCCTGATCCCACAAAAGTGGAGGGTATGTTTTTCCTTTTTTCACCCTTGACGGTTTGGCTTTCCGTCTCTATGGTTACCAAAGAGGGCTTGATCGACTCCACCAGGCTGGTGATATCTTCCTCCAGGGATGATAACACCTTGCGCTGCGCATGTCCTGGTTCTGGCCAACTGAAAAGAAAAACGCACAAGATCAGCCACAACAAAACTGAATAGCGAAATTTCATTTTCTTCTCCCTTTTAATCTGGTTTATCAGACTATATTATTGAACCTTCGAAAACGCTCAAATCTAAAGGCAAGCCTCCATCAGTAATCTATCTTCTGAGACACTTGCTGAGTGGATACCACTGGGAGCACATAGTGATTTCCCCTTCCCCTCTGCCTGGTAAGAGGTGACCTCCTTTCGATGACAAATCTCTTGTATAAATCTTCTGGCCGAATTCTCCCATCCTCTCCTTTACTTGCAGAAAAGCTAAAATTGTCGATAATAAAAGCTTTGTTCCTGATAATAGATGTCTGTGCTACTCGATTTAACATTTCTTGATGTAATGAATCTGCAATATCCTGGGAACTAACCAGAGTTTGATTCTCTCTCTCTGTGTCATTTTGGGAGAGGTATTCCTGGCGAATGGAGGTTTGTCTTTGGCTGAACATAACAGCCCAGGCAACAATTATCACTGAGACTGCGCCCGCCAAAGCCCATCTCAGTCTTACAGAAGGAAACACTTCATGCAGTAGCCGAACCCACCAATTTCTTGTATCTCTTACCGTCACCTCAGAGGAGAGGGTTTGAATTTTTGCCAAAAGTTTTTTATTGAAGTCGACTGAAGGAACAAAAGTTTCCAGATCATCTTTCAGCAGAAGGTTTATCCTTTCGATCTCCTTTGCCTCTTTGGCACACTTAGCACAGTTATCCAAATGAGCTTTGACTCTTTCTCTCTCCTCCGGGGAGAGCTCCTGTCTAAAATAGCCAAATAGGTATCGGCGAACTTTTCGACAGTTCATATTGCTCCTCAAATTTTGGCTTTAATTTCTCCCTCAACATCAGCCGTGCACGATTAACCCTTGATTTCACGGTGCCCAATGGTATACTCAGAGATTGAGACATCTCCTCATAGGAAAGTTGATTGACCTCCCTTAACAAAAACACAGTGCGATATTTAACCGGCAGAGATGCAATTGCTTTCTCTAAGGTGGAACTCAAACAATTCCTGTTTTCTATCCCTTCAACGGCATACCTGCGATCATCTTTGACCAAATCTATGCCAAAAAATTTAAATCTTTTCTTCCGTTTTAGCTCATTCCGGCAAAGATTCAAGGCTATAGTATAAATCCAGGTGGAGAAAGCGAAAGTAGGATCATAGCTCTCTTTTTCCTTAAACACTCTCAAAAAAGTTTCCTGCAGAATATCTTCAGCCTCCTCCCTGTTTCGCAACATTCGATAGATGAGATTAAATAACCTAACTTTGTACCGATCCACCAGGACCGAGAAGGCAGTGGTATCGCCCACCTTCACCCTTGCCAGAAGTTCCTTATCATCAGCCTGCCACTTACCGTTCGGCTCGTGTTCTGAGGTCGGCACTCTCTTTCTCCTTTTCATGAAAGATATACAATCTGGAGGCAAAAAAGTTCCCTGATTTTGTTCATACCGCACCAAGCTCGAATTAACCGGAACTTTCTTTATGCCTCATTTTTACTACGCTATCACAAAAAGAAACTTTTGAAGCGAAAGGACAAGGTTTTCTGCACTTTAATTACAGAGTTCTTTAGCAGGAATAAAAATATTAATCAGTTAATAAACTGGACATCTTGAAAATTGAAAATCTCACCCCCTATCCCCCTCTCCATGTCCTATGGATCCTGCGGAAAATGGAGAGGAGAACAAAGGGGGAGAGGTAGAAAAAAACACAGCCCTTCTTGTCCTTACAAATCTAATTCAATACAAAAGCAATTATATTGTGATATCTCTATGAAAGAAGAAACTTAAAAAGACTGTCGTTGATTGATTTTTTATGCCCAATAAATTGGGCAACTACAGCGGGCAACTCGCATGAAACGTATCTGCTCAGAATTTGAACTTTTGAATAACCAAGTATATTAAAAAGGAGAGGTAGGCTTCCAGATGCCTAAAGCCGATAAGACACGGAAACAAAGATTTGATGGGTGGTGTATTTTTCAGCCAGGTCCGGAGTGAAATCCTGCAATTCCCAGGATCCGTGCGCCCAGGCGATGTCTAACGTCATCACCTGGTCGATTAAAAATCCAATTCCCGCGGTAAAACAACTGTGGTCTTTTTTTATCCATCGAGATTTGTAGGGCAGTGGATTTCGATAAAAGCCGGCTCTCACGCTGGTTCCAATCTGCGGAATAAGATATTCTGCTCCTAGGTGGAATCTGAGAGCATCAGTATAGGTATCCTTAATCTGTCGATTAGCTTCGGCAAGGTTTTCCAATCTCTTATATTCCATCTGAGTCCAGTCAGTGTAGTTTATGTCTCCGGCTAAGGTCAGATTATTCACCTGCAACGCTATCCCCGCTCCCAGGCTAAAAGGCAGAGAAATCTTATATTCCGAACTTCCATCGTCGTAGTAACTCTCCTCTTCTGTATCAGTGAGCTGGGTCCAATCCTCTTTGATTGTATAGGTGACAGGCGAATCAATTGTTCCGCCAAAGATGAGGTATTTATTGGGCTGAATTCTAACTCCTAATTTTGCGTTAAATCCGGAATACCGATCTTTGATGGTATCATCGTATCTGGTCCACAGTGGTGTATAGGATTTAAGGTTTCGCTCATATAGCCAGGTATAATTATCTTTTCCACTCCACCAGTTCAGTGCTCCACCAACGGAAACATTAGGTGAGACATCAATGGCAGCACCAAAGGACCAGAGATAGATCCCGCCGGATTCGGATTCAATACCTTTCTCACCATACCCATAACTATAACCTTCAGAAGAGAACTGCATGGTTTTGTCAAAGCTCTTCACTCGATTCACCCCCAGAGCAAAAACCAAGCTTCCCCGATAGGTGGGAACGGGCAAAACCACATTGGCTGAACTGAAGCGGGTGTTGTTCAGCAGGCGTCCGTCATTGAAACCAATATTTTGTCGAGAATAACCGAAGTCTGTTTTGTTATTCATTCTCTGATGAGTGAGACCGCCAGAGAACTCTATTCTGCTAACCCGAGCCAGTCCCGCTGGGTTGTATACCAGGGCGGTAGCATCATTAGCCACAGCTATATGTGCACCACCCATGCCCAATGCCCTTGCACCCACCACAAAGAAATTTCCCGCGGTGGCTTCATCCACCACATCATATCCCTGGGGAAAAACGCTCAAGGGAAATAAAAATACAAAAGATATAAGAAATAAAATCAACGAGAATATTTTTCTTGTCATAAAGTTTACCTCGATCTGTGGCCTATTTGAAAAATCTGGTTTTGGTTCTCGCAATCTACGAAGCTATAGTGAACGGCTCAAATTTGTTTTACTCTGTTCTCCGCCTTTTAGCTTTTTTCTCCTTGGATTCCTCTTCTTTCTTCTGTTCCTGTTTTGTCTCTATTTTTGTAGGTTTGGGTTTGTCTTTTATCTCCTGCGATTCTTTACCTTTTATAGAAGCAGGAGGGATAAAGGGCGTTGAGGGAGTTCCTCCAGGACGGACATATGGAGGTGCCAATCCCCTTCTTCTTTCCGCCTTCTCTGCACTCTCAGGCACATATTCTCCGTCATCGTAATAGTAGTAATCATCATCCCACCAATACCGATCCCACCACCAGGGGTAGGCATAATAGCGTCCCCAGCGAGGATAGTGCCAGTAGTAGTCAGGGTAATAACCATAATAGAATCCGTATGGATAGTTGTGGTAATCCCCGTGGCAGTCAGTGCAGTGCTCTCGATAGTAGCGGCCGGTGTGTTCAATTGCCTCCCCCTCTTCCCCCTCAACCCGGGGGTGAGTGAGGACGGTGTAACATCCGATTACCATTATTCCCAAAATCACCAGCAATATCCCCAGAAGAACAATTTTTCTTTTCATTTTTGTCAACACCTCATTGAAAATTCACAGCCTTCTTATTTGCAGTTCATCTTCTGTTAACCTCTTTTCAGTAATTATGACACGGATTTTTCGCAAAACTTGCGATCAAACATTATGTGCCCTCTGTGATCCAATTACCACCTACAATACTATTTACGTTTTATCGGACAAAATCAAACACCCAATAACGAGAATTTAGAGTGTTCACCTTATGGTCTTCGACTAAATAAGTTAACATATTAAGGATTCCATTTTGGTTATTAAAAGGCTAACGCCTTATTTTCTATGATCATGGCTGAATCGTGTCCAAATGCGAATACATCAACATATTTAGTTATTACCAAGAGCATAAAATAGTTTACTTTGAAAGAACCAAGTGGTCATTGCGAGGAGCGTAGCGACGTGGCAATCTTTAGGAGATTGCTTCGCTTCGCTCGCAATGACGATTTCGTTACAATGTAAACTATAAAATGCTCCCAGTAATAATTACCATTAGGTGAACCAAGTTGATTTTTTTTCTTTTCCTGCAAAGCAGAATCCGGTGGTTTGAATCATTTGGTTCACACCTAAGGATGAGAAGTTTCAGTCAAGGTAAAGCTTGACACTCTAAAAAAATCTTTCTCCGGTTGATTTTCTGGAGCGCATAGCCGAGGCTTTACGCCTCGGTGCCAAGCTTTGAAGGCTTAACTACGCGACTATTTTTCGGATACTCTAAGAAGCTAATTCAAGTTCCCTAGAACGACTCGAAATACACGATCCTGAATCCTCTTCCCCAGGTGCTCACATCCTTTCGATTGAGCAATAAGTTTTTCAGATTGAATTGCAAAAACAGTCTCTCAGAGAAAATCCACTGGACTCCAACATTCAGATAACCATATCCTTGCCCAAAAAGCTCTTCTGCTTTATCATCATTTGTGCCCAGGTCATACTCTGCTACTACTCCTAAATTATCGCCAAACCTAAGGTCTGCTCCCAAAAAGATGGAGATGTCTTTATCCTTGTCATCATTTTCCAGGCTATAATTTGCTCCCCCATGAAATGCGATAGGTACTTCGCCCATTACGTAGCCCTTGCTCATCACCACATAAAAACCTTTTGATTTATATACATATCTGTCTAAACTATCGTCATAAGCTCCATCACCTTGAGAATCATAGCCGATTACGAAAGCGGGAAGAGCCCAGCTTTCGTTGATTAATCTGTATTTGGCGGCGAACTCTATTCTGGGGTTCCAATCCGGTTCCCCCTCGCCGATCACGTTCTCCCCTCCAAAGGACATGCCTACCATAAAGCTTTTCATCAATCCAATGTCCAAGCCAAATATTACCCCTCCCTCAGGATAAACTCTGATATCGAAATCAAAGCTTGCGCGCGGCAAAAGCCCGGCTGTGGGACAGTCAACCAGCCTCCGGGGCTGAACTTTGGGAACCTGCGAAACTGTGGTGACCACCTGACTCTCTTGGGCAAATATCGACGTATTAAACATAACAAACAAAAGTAATATTAATTTTCCTGTTCTATTTGTCATCTTTCCCTCCTCTTTCTGATGACTTCACTGCTTTACAATTTTGATCAAATCTAACCAATTTCTCATGATTAGTCAATCAAAAAGAGAGGGAAAGCTTATCCTGAGATTTTTTTTCATAACATGGTCACGAACTTTTGCTGACCTAAAGATATTCATATATTTATTTCAAGTCACATTTTGAACTTTCTATCAGTAAAACAAAAAGCAATAATTATGCCATTAAAACAAAGCCACTCCCCATTATGGCAAGTGGCTATACTACAACAAAATATGCTGATAACTTAAAGCTTAAAACCAGGCGTTCATTTTGCCTGGTGCACAAATATTGTACGCTTCTTGAAATTTTTTGTGCAGGTTACTATTAAGCCTATCGAAAAATGTCATTCTGACCCCGCCTTTGGCGGGGGAAGAATCTCAAACTCGTATGAGTGCATATGCATTTGTAACATGTTTAATTTATTAGATTCTTTATTTCGTTTTCTACGAATCCAAATTCGGACAGAATGACATAAAGGACATTTTATTAATATTTATCGTAGAAAACAATCTCCTGAAGTTTTTTTCTGGGCTCAGGATCCGGAAGAAATTTGGGATAGCCTAACGGCATGATTTCCACCACTCTCATCTCCTGCGGGATATTTAAAATCCTTTTCACCTCATCCTCTTTGAAGGCTCCGATCCAGCAGGTTCCCAATCCCTCTTCCACCGCCTGAAGGGTCATATGATCCATGGAGATGGCCACATCTATGGTATAGGCTGGCTGACCGCCGGAGAGGACATAGTCAACCATGGTGGCACAGCCCACAATGACCACCGGCGCCTCAGCGATAAAATATTGATTGTTTGACGCCACCGCAACCTTCCGGCGGAGTTCCTTGTCTTTGACCACCACATATCTCCATTCCTGACGGTTTTTAGCAGATGGAGCCAATCTCCCTGCTTCGAGGACGCGCAAAAGCTTCTCCTCCTCGATCGACTTATCTTCAAAACTCCGGATGCTTCTTCTGAGTTTTATTGCATCGAAAACGTTCACAATTTTCATCTCCTTTTTAAAAAATTTTTGGCTCATCTCCAATTTAGCGGTGTCAAACACCAGCACCTCGCACTCTCTCCAACATACTACAGAACATCTTTAAAAGAAAAAAGCATTTTATGAATAGGTTTTGCCTTCTCAATTAGTCTTCTTCTCATCAAATAACATTTTTTGAGCAGACCCTCTGGCCTCATCATATACATCCTTCAAAGGAATTTGTTGTCTGCTTGCGATTTCTTTGCAATCTTCATATTCGGGAGCAATATTTTTGATTTGTTTCCCGATTCTGCTCACTTTCACTTTTATCTCTCCAGATTTTGTCCTCACCGAAATAATTTCCCTTACAAGTTTTTTTCTTTCTAATCTTTGAATCCGAACCCCCAATGTGGTTGTTTCTGTGAAGATGATTGAGAGGACTTCCTCGAGTTTGTCCGCAGGGACCAGAACGCTGAGCATGGTTGCCGGTCTGGTCTTCTTCATGAATATCGGCGTCATAAAAACATCGAGGACACCTTGCTTCAAAAGCATCTCACAGGTGTAATCGAAAAGTTCTGGACTCATATCGTCGAGGTTCGTTTCGATAAGAATAACTTCGTCTTCCTCATATTCTCCAGGGTTGGTTTCACCAATATAGACTCTCAATAAATTCGGTATTTCCAGATCCCTGCTCCCAGCACCATAACCGATTTTCCTCACCTTCATTTCTGGCATAATGCCGAAATTTTTGGATAAGGTTTTGAGAATACAAGCGCCGGTTGGTGTGACCAGTTCCGCCTTTATGCCCTTAGAATAGATTGGTATCCCCTTAAGCAACTCAAGGGTAGCAGGAGCGGGAACAGGAATAGTTCCATGCTCACATTCAACAAAACCTGTGCCCACATGGATTTTGGATGAATGCACACCCTCAATGCCCAGCTTCTTTATCCCTATAAGTGAACCGATCACATCGACGATAGAATCTAATCCTCCAACTTCATGAAAATGTATCTCTTCGATATTCTTATTGTGGATCTTTGCTTCAACTGTGGCCAATTCTTTGAATATTTTTTTGCTTAAATTTTTTACATCGTCGCTTAGATCACTCTGGTCTACGATTTCAATCATATCTTTTAGATGTCTTTCCACATGGTGTTCTGTTACATCCACTTTAAATTTAGTTCCTGAGATTC
>Ga0209636_10007671_pt1 | contig 11001 bp, 7 predicted proteins | sample DeeMarSWOR152_54_FD_187464 | JGI IMG/M metagenome (GOLD analysis project Ga0209636, IMG submission 187464) | Marine sediment microbial communities from White Oak River estuary, North Carolina - WOR-1-52-54 (SPAdes) (version 2) | ecosystem: Environmental > Aquatic > Marine > Intertidal zone >... | reverse complement strand
AGCGCTAAAGTACTGCATAATTGATCTTGGTTTAAGCTCACTCGATCTCTCAATAAGCGAAATTATATACTGTACTGCATTGTCATCAAAAGGATAAAAAGTGCCTGGAACTTGATCCGGGTCTGGTCTAAACTCATACAAAAGATCAGAAACAAAAGAAAAAGCATCCTGAGTCGACATTTTTGGAATTTCAATGATCTTTTGAATACCAATTCTATCAATAATCTCTTTTGACAGATGAGCAAACATTTGTTTTTTTTGTCTTACAGAAAATGAAAGAAAAAGCGAAAAGGAATTCGGGCAGGCATTAAATACCGAGTGGAGTCCGGTATTAATGTCTTCTAAAACATCTTTTTTTTCACTTCCAATACGCTGAAACTCATCAATCATCCAGAGTATTCTGGAACACCTTCCTGAAAGTTCAAGCATTTTCACAACACAGGCAATGACCCGAACAGCATCGTCCGATGTTTCAATCCTTTTGCCAATGCCATGTTTTGAAAGAAGAGATCTGTGAAGTTTTTCTCCCATAAGCCAGCGTTTTACCAACACTCTATCTTTTTTTAGAAGCTCAAGAACATGAACAAAATCAGATGAAATGGAAAGGAGTTTCTTTTTTATATCAACCGAATTTCTGCTTAAGAGGACATCAATGCCAACATCTGCAACAAAGTCAATCCCGAGCTCAGAGATAAAATACACATACAAATCTAGAAAAGACTTAACCGTCTTTGGATATTCAGTATAAACTGGAAGAAGGGTTTTAATTTTGTTTTGGCATAGATGCACCATATGTTTCAAGGTGTGAGACTTTCCTGTGCCATACCATGCCCAGATAAGATTGATAGTTGAAGGTTTTCTTCTTGAAAGGTAGTTCAAGATATAATATACATCCTCAAGCACGGTACGCCTGTCAGCCCATATCCTTGTAAATCGTTCATCAGGAACAGTCTGAAACGGCCAGTCTTTTAAGAAAAGATGTGGATATTTCACGTCCTCCTGGGAAAGGGAAAGCTCCTTGGCCTCTTCAACTGGGGACGGTGTCTGAACTTTGTTTTCTTCCATTTCTTCGTTCATGATTGTTTTCTTTTTTATCCCTTGTCATTCTGAGGGACCCCGACTTTAGTCGGGGGACCGAAGAATCTTACAATCGTTTTTCTTTCACCTTGTGAGATTCTTCCCCCGACCTACGGTCGGGGTCAGAATGACATCAAACCATCCTACCAATCTTCCTATACTGCTTCACATACTTAATCAAATTCTTCCCCGGACACCTTGTAAAATTAAGATACAGCTTAAGTTCACCATGTCCAAAAACATTCTTTCTCGATAGATTGAGTTCTGTTATAAGTTTATTAAGAAGTACTTCTAAGATCTTCAAATTTTCTTTTTTTGGTTCTTGCTTATCATAGTCGCCAACAAGGGCTACTGCAAGCGACTTCTTATCGGCTAGATGGGAATGCCATGTTACATTTTCAAGATCGTTGCACAAATAAACTTCGCCGGCTTCATTTATCCAGTAGTGAAACCTTATTCTCGGAAGCCCCATGGGGTGAAGAGCTGTATTTTTAATCTCAAGCTCATTGGCAATCTTTATATCATTTATATTATTCTCCGTGTCATGCACAACTATTAACTTTATATCACTCAAGGATCTTCGTTTCCTGTAATCCTCCCATGTGTGTTGGGGATTTATCCAGAGGTGTTCTCTCATATCATGTATCTCAAGCATATTTAATCTCCAAACCACATTTTGTCTCGTCTTCCCCTATCAGGCGGCTTCCACGGTCCTTTGTAGATCATGTTGAAAATGACAAAAATTACGAAAAGAATTAAAAAGAAAATGCCAATATCCATCTAAAATCCTAATATCTAAATAACCAATCACCAAGATACAAGATACAAATTCATCCTTCGCAGTAGCTTTGCTACGGAGAATGGACAAATTTCAATATTCAATAATCAATAACCAAACAAACCCGAAGACTAGAATTTTTGATTATTGAAATTTGATTATTGTATATTATTTGGCCTGCCCGGCCAGGGGCCAGGGTTATTGTATCTTGGTTATTGAATATTAAACCCTACTTTACTTAACTTAAACCTTTAGCTCTTTAGATCCTTGCTTGATGATCTTCCTCAAATACTCCCCTGTATACGACTTCTTATTCTTCATGACTTCTTCCGGTGTTCCTGTAGCAACTATCCATCCGCCTTCATCGCCGCCATCTGGACCTAAATCGATTATATGGTCAGCAGTCTTTATTACGTCGAGGTTATGTTCTATAACTATGACAGTATTGCCAGCATCGGCTAAACGATTTAGAACATTCAGAAGTTTTTTTATGTCGTCAAAATGAAGCCCGGTTGTTGGTTCATCCAAAAGATAGAGTGTTCTTCCGGTGGACCTCCGGGAAAGTTCTGTTGCCAGTTTAACTCTCTGTGCCTCGCCACCTGAAAGAGTTGTTGCAGATTGACCGAGTTTTATATAACCCAAACCAACATCATGGAGAGTCCTCAGTTTTTGCCTTATCTGCGGAATGTTTTCAAAAAGTTTTAATGCTTCTTCCACAGTCATATCCAGAACCTCGAATATATTTTTGCCCTTGTATCGCACCTCGAGCGTCTCACGATTATAGCGTTTACCCTTGCAGACATCGCACGGAACATAAACATCGGGAAGAAAGTGCATTTCTATTTTTACAAGACCATCTCCACCACATGCCTCACAGCGTCCACCTTTAACATTAAAGGAAAACCTGCCAGGCTTATATCCTCTGACTCTAGCTTCTTCAGTTAAAGAAAACATGAGCCGAATGTGATCAAAAACACCTGTATATGTTGCTGGATTAGACCTTGGTGTCCTACCAATTGGAGATTGGTCAATTATTATTGCCTTGTCAATAAAGTCTGTGCCTATAATCTCTTTGTGCTCCCCTGCTTTTTCTATTGAGCGATAAAACTTTTTTGCCAGTGCATTATAAAGTATGTCATTGACAAGAGAACTTTTGCCAGAACCGGAAACTCCAGTAACACAAACGAATTTTCCAAGTGGAAAAGGGATATCTATATTCTTTAAATTATTATGCCTTGCGCCTTTTACTGTCAGAAATTTACCGCTTCCCTTTCTTCGCTTCAAAGGCAGAGGGATTGATAGCTTCTTTCCAAGGTACTTTCCTGTGACGGAATGCTTGTTTGAGATAATTCTAGAAACTGGACCCGTGGCAACGATTTTACCTCCAGCAAGTCCTGCGCCAGGACCAATGTCAACAACAAAATCTGCTGACCTTATATTCTGTTCATCATGCTCAACAACAATAACTGTATTCCCCATGTCCCGAAGATTTTTAAGCGTCTTTATAAGTCTTCCATTATCCCGCTGGTGCAAACCTATCGAGGGCTCATCAAGAATATAAAGCACTCCAACAAGACCTGATCCTATCTGCGTTGCCAGTCTCGTCCTCTGAGCTTCGCCGCCAGAAAGAGTGCTTGCTTCTCTGTCAATAGTAATATAATCGAGCCCAACATCAGCCAAGAATTTAAGTCTTGCTTTAAGCTCTTTAAGTATTTGTTTTGCAATAAGTACTTCCCTTTCTGAAAGCTCAAGAGAATCAAGAAATCGCATAAACTCTTTAACCGACATTGCAGCAACATCAGCTATTGATTTATCTATGATTTTCACAGCCAGACTTTCTGGCCGCAGCCTCTTCCCTTTACACTCCGAACATGGAACAGAACTCATATACCTATAAAGAGCATAACGAACATGTTCAGATTTTGTCTCAAGATATCTTCTCCTTAAATTATTAACAACTCCTTCAAAGATATCTTCATGCTCCCAGTATCCTCGATTCATTACATGCTTGTATGTAACCGTATCTTCACCTGTTCCATAAAGAATGACGTTGAACTGCTTTTTTGTAAACTTTTTAATTGGGGTATCAAGACCAAATCCATATTTAGCGCCAACTGCCTCAAGCTTTTGCATATAATATGTTGCCGCTGAATTCCATGGAGCAACAGCTCCCTCAATTATAGACAGATTCTTATCAGGAATTATAAGGTCTGGGTCGAACTCGAGCTTATCACCAAGACCGTCACAGGTAGGACATGCACCATAGGGACTGTTAAAGGAAAAAATCCTCGGAGTAATTTCATCTAAGGAAATACCACATTGGGGACAGGCAAACTTTTCGCTAAATGTAAGAGGTTTAAATCCTGAGGTGGGCTTACCTTTTCCCCCTAGCTTTCTCAGTTCTCTTTCCACAAGCTTGTCTATAACAACAATGCCTCCTCCATAGCGAAGAGCTGTCTCAACTGATTCTGTAAGCCTCTTTTTTGCTTCCTTCTTAACCGTAAGTCTATCGACAACTATCTCGATCGTATGTTTTTTCTTTTTATCGAGCTTGATATGCTCCGAAAGGTCTCTCGTTTTGCCGTCGATTCTTACCCTTCCAAAACCATCTTTTCTTATGTCTTCAAGAAGACCTTTATATTCGCCTTTTCTTCCACGCACAGCCGGAGCAAGTATTTGAATATGTATACCTCCTGCCTGCTTAAATATTTGATCAGCGATCTGCTCTGGAGTCTGGCGTTCAATAACCCTGCCACATTTCGGACAGTGCGGTATACCAATACTGGCAAAGAGAAGTCTTAGATAATCGTATATTTCTGTCACTGTGCCAACAGTTGAACGAGGATTCCTAGAAGGCGCTTTCTGATCAATGGAAATTGCCGGAGACAGTCCCTCTATATAATCAACATCTGGCTTTTGCATCTGTTCTAAGAATTGCCTGGCATATGCAGAAAGTGATTCAACGTAGCGGCGCTGACCTTCAGCATAAATGGTATCAAAAGCAAGTGAAGATTTCCCTGACCCGGAAATGCCCGTAAAGACTATAAAATTCCCCCTTGGAATTTCAAGGTTAATGTTCTTGAGGTTATGTTCGCGGGCACCTTTTATGATTATTTTTTCGTTTTTCATTTAGTAAATCCTTTACCTCGCGTAGGTCGGCCTCTTAGGCCGACATGCAGCCCTAAGAGGGCTGCCTACGCGGAAGCTGAACAATTTCCCTCTCAATCCGTTCAAGTGACGTATTAACCACATTTTCCTCCGTCAGTCCTGCCTCCTCTATAAGTTTCAACGCTTCAGAAAAAGTACCAAGCATGGTAGACATATGAGCATCAGAGCTTATGATGACTTTCCACCCTGTTTCTTTTATCTCTCTTGCAAATTCAAGACACTTGTCGTAACTCCCCTTTCTTGAACCAGTAAAAGAACTATTGTTTATTTCTATAACAATATTTTTTTCTTTAGCTTTTGCCACTATATCTTTAACTCTCACTGGATACATTGGATTACCCGGATGAGCAATGACATTCACATATGGATTATTCAAAGCTCTAAGCAAAACCTTTGTGTCTATCTCTTCTCCCTGACTGTCATACCCGGTCCGTGTATGAAATGTACCCATTACTATATCCAGGTCCTTTAAGACTTCATCCGGCAAATCGAGCTCGCCTTTATCATTAACAATGTTGCATTCAGCACCTTTATAAATTCTTATACCGTCTAATTCTTTAGGAACCATTCTCAAATTTGAAAAATGATAAAAATGGGGACCGCCAGGAAGTGCTGGACCATGATCTGTAATGGCTATCCCCTTTAAACCTATTTCCTTTGCTTTCTTAACATACTCCTCAATGGTAGAGTAAGCATGGCCGCTTGAGATAGTGTGGATATGCAAGTCTGCTATTATTTTGACTGAGGATTTTGTCATTGTTTTAACTTATCATTCTAGGTATTATTGTCATCCTGAGCGACCCCGACGTTCCGTCGGGGGAGCGAAGGATCTCACAAACTAGACTGAAAGATCCTTCGCCCCCCGATAAATCGGGGGGCTCAGGATGACAGATTCACCATCAGGATTTACTTTCTTCCTCAATTATTTCATCAGGTATATCAAAATTGGCGTGAACCGACTGAACATCATCGTATTCTTCTAGAGCACTTACAAGCTTTAAAACCTTGTGAGCATCGGGGCCAGTAAGTTTGACTGTGCTCTGAGGCACCATGGTCACTTCTGCGCCAGCAAGTTCAAGTTTCTTTTCAAGAAGTTTATCGCGAATCTCCTCAAGTTTTCCTGGATCTGTTACTACTCCTATCATACTTTCCTCAATTTCTATATCATCAGCTCCGGCATCTATTGCCACTCCAACAATTTTATCTTCGGGGACTTTGCCTTTTTCTATAGATATAAGACCCCTGCGCTTGAAAACCCAGGAGACACAGCCTGCTTCTCCAAGATTTCCACCATTTTTAGTAAATATTGCTCTTAAATCGTTAAGTGTTCGGTTTCTATTGTCAGTCATAACATCAATCATTATTGCCACTCCACCCGGACCATATCCCTCATATGTTGCTTCCTCTAATTCTACGCCTTCACCTCCACCTGCACCTTTACTTATTGCTCGCTTTATATTATCGTTTGGCATATTAACTTCTTTTGCCTTTTCAACGGCGAGCCGGAGTCTGGGATTTGCTGCTGGATCTCCTCCGCCTACTCTTGCTGCAGTCATAAGCTCTCTCGATATTTTGCTAAAGAGCTTTCCCCGCACAGCGTCTGTTTTTCCCTTTTTCCGTTTAATCGTGCTCCACTTTGAATGACCAGACATGAGATCTCCCTTCTGAATTTGTTGACTGACGTCTTAAGTTGATGAACGTAATATTGTAGCATAGAATTTGAAATTATTAAATGGTTTGTTTTGAAAAGCGTGGTAATTTTAAAAAGACTAGAAAATTATCACATAACTTCTTTCAGGAATTTAGTCACTTTCTCAGGAGGCGAAGGATTGATGTAAAGACCTGAACCCCATTCAAATCCAGCTGTCTTGGTAAGTCTCGGGATAATCTCGATATGCCAGTGATAGTCGTATTTTATTGTTCCCCAGTAATCAGGCCTTCCGGGTCTCGGGGTTGGATTGGGAGCAGTATGGAGAACATAATTGTAAGGAGGATCATTGAGCGCAAGTTTTAGTCTCTTCAATGTATCCCTGAGCATCATTGCCAGCTGGAGCTTTTCTTCATTCTCTATCTCCTGATAAACAGCATGATGTTTTCTCGGTAATATCCACAGCTCAAAAGGAAACCTCGAAGCAAAAGGTGCTATGGTTATGAAAAATTCATTTTCATTGACAATACGCTCTCCAGCATTTATCTCCTGACGTAAGAGATCGCAGAATATACAGCGTTCTTTATCAAGAAAATATTCTCTTGAATTCCCAAGTTCAAGTTTAACATATCTTGGAGTAATTGGAGTTGCAATAAGCTGTGAATGAGGGTGAGCCAGAGACGCACCAGCATCTTTTCCATAATTGCGGAAGATAAGGACATATCGAAAACGATGGTCTTTTTCGATATCAATTATCCTCTGTTTATAAGCCCACAAAATCAGGTCAACTTCTTCGACAGACATCTCGGCGATTCCTACATTATGCTTAGGTGTTTCAATGATGAGCTCATGGGCTCCGACTCCTCTCATATAGTCAAGGATCCCCAGTCCCTTTCTCTCCACGTCGCCTTCCTTTACCAGAGCCGGAAATTTATTTTCTACGACCCGGATTTCCCAACCAGGACTATCGGGTTTGGTATCCGGCTTTCTCCGTGCCAGAAGCTCATTAGGGGTCATGTTCTCATTTCCTTCACAAAGAGGGCAGGTCTTTGTCGGCGCCTCAATACCAACTGCAGTGGTCTTGAAATCTCCCGGTCTTTTTGCTCTCTCAGTAGCAATAATAACCCATCTCTCTGATATTGGATCCCTTCTAAGTTCAGGCATAAACTTTCTCCCTTCCGTGGTCTGTCATTCTGAGGAGTCCCCCGATTTATCGGGGGGCGAGGAAGAATCTCACAAGGTGGAAGAAAAACGATTGTAAGATTCTTCGGTTCCCCGACTAAAGTCGGGGTCCCTCAGAATGACATGTTACACCTTAATCTTCAATCCTTAACGCAAAACTGTAAGCGGTTTTCCCTTTTGGTTTAATGCTAACATTCCAGCCGGGAATAATCCTAAGTCCCTGAAAGATTCTATCCCCTCTCATAGATTTTGTCCCAGCAAAAAGTGGAAAACATAAAAAGTTTACATTATCAAACATATCAAATGATACACTAAATCTACGCCCCTCGTCAACGAGCTTAAGAGTTTTACACAGGACCTCTTTGTCACTATCGAGAGAAATCCTGCTCTCCTTTTGTGAAGAAAGATAACCAAAGTTTAGCTCTTGAGGCAGAGATAGATTGAATTCGTTAAAGAATTTAAAATTCAGTTCTTCATCACTTAAATTATCAAACTCATATGTAATATTGACTATTGACTGCCCTGCATAAAGCCATACATTTTTCACAAGTCTAATCTTTTTTTCATTTTTCTCTACTTCGCTTGCAAGAACTATATTTACCTCGTTTGTCCGCCTTTGTGCGCTCAAGCTATACGCTTTTTCAATGCTCCAGTCGGAGTTCATATTCTTTATATCCTCTTTTTTTGAATCCAAAGGCATTAAGTAATCGACAAAGGAAGATGCCCTCCTCTTCTTTTCCTCTTGATTTGATCCTTTATAATCTTCAAAAACATTCATAATATTTATGGCTTTTGGCTTGAAATCAAACTCAAACATGGCTCCGTCAGTCTTTGAAAAATAGATATTCATAATCTCGTTGCTTAAAATCGCCTCATCGTTTCCGTCTTTATCGACATCGGTCACAGAAATATCAACATACTTGGCATTCCCCCTGTTCAATCGGTCAATTAAATTTTCAGAGGCTATAAGAGATTTAAAAGCTGACTGTCTAACCCGGCCTTGACAAAAACCCTCTTCTGTATATGCTGAAAAGTTCTGTGCTTTCCACAATTCAAATGATGCCTGTTTTATAATTTTCTCCCGTTCTACTCCCCCACCGAATACAACTTTTTTCTTTGCTGCATCAACCTTAGTGCTGACATATATCATCTTTTTGTGAAGGTCATTCATCTCTGGGTGCCTTATTAGAAGATCCATATGACTGCTTATATCAGAAGAAAGATATATTCTTCCTTTTGCTTTTGCATGCTCCAAATACTCAAATGGCGCGATAAAGTTAAAAAAGCTTTCATTTTCTTTAAATGACTCAAGAATTTCTTTAACATTGGGCTGGGAAGATGAATCAATAAAGATCGAAACTGGCTCACTAAAATCCTGAGCCACGTTCTTTAGACTCTGCAAGGCTTCGGCAATCGGTCCTGATTGGAATAGACATGCCAGTGTTGCAGAATTTGGAAAAACTTTAAGTGTTTCTCCTTCACTTTCTGTAACATAATATCCGCATATATCCTTTGGAGAGATTTTGGCTCCAATAAAAAGTGAATCGTCAAGAATTATATATTCAATGCCTCCCTTGGCAAGTACCTTTGCTAAGCGCCCCTCCCAAACACTTTGAGCAAGCCAGGCTCCGGTCGGTTGATAACCAAATGACTTTTTAAGACAATCAGCATATGCATTAATCTGGCCGCTTATATCCCTTTCTGGTATAAGACTGAAGGCCGGTTCAAACATGCCACCCGAGATCATTTCGACCTTTCTTTCAGCAACAAGCTTTTTAAATCTTTCAAAAAAATCCGGCTTGTTTTTCTCCAGCCAATCGAACACGGTTCCGCCTATATGCAAACAAATTTTAAATCTCGGGTTTTCTTCACAGAACTCGATTAAAGGAAGGTATATATTTTCGAAGTTTTGTTTAAAGGACTCTCGAGGTGTGTCTGGTGGGAGGTGAGAGCATATACCAAATATAAGATTGGGCTTTTTCATTTTTTATTTTTTCTCGGGGTGGAAAACAATTTTTATGCTGAATATCGGTATGCCTAGTCCGATGCTTACCTCGGTATTCTCAAGAAAGCGGTAGCCAAATTCAATGCCAAAAAGAGGGCCAAGAACGAGCCGGACTCTCGTTGAAAGTTTCTCGGCAGTCTTAAAGCTCATAATGAATCCCACTTCGGGAAGGATCTTGTAGTCTGCTTTTTCTTCATCGGCATCCGGGGTTTTTTCTTGATATCCACATATACCAAGAACAGCGCTCAAAGCTGAACTTGCTTCTGGCGATGACAGCTGACGGTTGTAGCTCATCTCCCAGAAGCTGGAGATATAGCTACTGCTGCCGCCATAGTTAATCGAAGGGGTAAAGAATGAACCAAAGCTCGATCTTTTATCTTCCAAAACTTTTTCGCCAAAGAACATGATGCCATTTACATAACCAACGCCAATACAGTCCTCTGATGCAGAAAGATCCGCATCGCGGATGTAGGCCGTAGCAGGAGTACAGACCAAGGTTAAGGTTAAGATTAAGATTAAGAAGTTTAATTTTCTCATTTGCTGGTATTATACCATATTGAGAGGAGTTTAAAAGACATCAAAAACCTTTACCCTCAATTTCTTGACGAAGGTGTTTTAATGTGGGATAATTTTGACTGAAATAAAGGGGAAAATCCATTAAAATAATTAAATATTTAATAAAATCATTAACAGCTTTTGTCTTAAAGCTTTTTTGGGTCAGAAAAATAGGGGGTATTGAAAATATCCCAAAAAAGGGTGGCTTCTTAATTGCTGCAAATCACGCAAGCTACTATGATTTTTTTGTTATTCCTTTTGCTATTCTTGTCGCTGGAAGGAAGGAAAGCGTTTACTTTTTGGCTGCAAAAGAATTACTTGTAAATCCAATTTTAAAATTTTACATGAATTTAGGAATTGTTCATTGTATACCAGTAGATAGGAGTAAACCAGGAATTCAATTTTTTAAAGATACTATAAATGTACTAAAAAACAATAAAATTCTTGTTGTTTTTCCTGAAGGAACGAGAACAATAAATGGAGAAATGCAATCCTGGAAACCAGCTTTTATCATGTTAGCACGATATGCTAATTCACCAATCATACCAACGGCAGTAAATGGAACTTTCAAAATTTTACCTAAAGGGG
>Ga0209636_10007670_pt1 | contig 11002 bp, 8 predicted proteins | sample DeeMarSWOR152_54_FD_187464 | JGI IMG/M metagenome (GOLD analysis project Ga0209636, IMG submission 187464) | Marine sediment microbial communities from White Oak River estuary, North Carolina - WOR-1-52-54 (SPAdes) (version 2) | ecosystem: Environmental > Aquatic > Marine > Intertidal zone >... | reverse complement strand
ACCGTCGGGGTACCTCAGAAGGAGCATAAGACAGCAAACGTCCGGTGCAACAGATAAAATCGAAGCTTACGCATTACTGATAAACCTCACGCAACACTACCGCGAAGCGGTTTAGTCCAATCCGATTCTTACTTGAAAATTTCGAAAAATATTTTTTTTCGATAAAAAATCGGGATTTGGAATTTCCATCAATCATTAAATTTGACATCTGTGGAGACATTTGGTGACACGAATTTTCAAAGAATTCTGACGTTTTGCAACTTGTGGAAGAGTCCCATTTCGGAGTGCTTCGTGCACTACTCTGGGACTGATTGGCTTGTGGAACTGGTCCGAGATATTACGGCGAGGGAGAGAGGTGCGGTGTCAATGGCTCAGTATCATTACTCCCGGTTGCCCTTGCATTGCTTTATCCAGTTCTCAAGGGCTTTGATTGAGCAGGTCAAGCTATGAATTCCACCAGCATCCAGGAATTTTGAGGGGGGAACCTCAAGGATAATACTGCCATCAAAGCCTCTATTGATCAGCAGCTTGATAAAGTCCTTCCACGGAACAGTGTTATACACCAATGGGTGGTGATCATCACTGTGAACGTCATGGCAGTGAACATGCCTAACACATGGCAGTAATCCGTCTGGTGGATAAAGCTGAACGCCATACCTTTGTGTATTCAAGTACGCGTGTCCGAAATCCCAACATGCTTGGATATGGCTTCGGGTTACTATCTCCAGCAGTTCATCGTAGATGTCACCAATACGCTGAAGAGGTTCCTCAGGATTGGGGCTGATTTGCAATTCTGCGACAAGTTGGACTTCAGGTGCATTCCGACAGCACCACCCATGTGCCCACGAAAAGAAAGAGACTGACTTATCAACCAGATCACGCCTGGAGTGTTCCGGGCCACCGGCGGCCGGATGAATAGTGACAACAGTTGGTGATTGTTGCAGGCAGGATACTTCTGCGGCAAGAGATAGGAAGCGCCGATGCAATAAGCGACACAAATTGTTTTCCTCTAACGAAAAGAATGCCGGATTGGAAGCAGTGTTTTCTGAATACGCGTGGAGTGAGATTTTCAATCCCGCATTGAGGCAACAAATAACGTGTTCCATCAGTGCTTCTCTTTCGATTTCCACTCCTATCGGTGTCTCTATGACCTTGAAGCCCAATTCTGCTAAGTACTCGGGTATTTTACGATTGCCGTACAGCTGATGATATGATTCCTGTATCGAGAATCCAATCTCGAGCTTTATGCCGACAATTGTATCCGGGTTAGTGTCCTTAAATTTGTTCATGGATTGATGGCAAAAAGTCGAGCCGGAAAACCGGAACCGTTTTCGGGCTTCGGAAATGTGCAGACGATAATCGCGCCCTTCTCCGGCACTTTGTCTAAGTTTGTCATTAATTCAATCTGATAATGGTTCTGTTTTAGAATATAACTTTCGCATTCATAGTTGTTCTTGCTGGTACTCACCCCTGGATCTGTATCTGTTGTCTCATGACCAGATGCGATGATACCTCTTTTCTCATATAGATACCGCAAAGCTTCAAGGCTCCAACCCGGATAATGTGAAATACCGTTTGAATCTCTGTTCTGCATCGCGTCATTATCAGGCCATCGTTTCGACCAGTCTGTTCGCATCGCGGCAAAAGCACCAGTGGGTACTCGCCCATGCTTAGTTTCCCACTTATGAATATCATCTAATGTCAGGACATAGTCTGGGTTATTTGCTATTTCTTCATGGACATCGATTACGACCAACGGTAAAAACATTTCCTTTGGTTCGATCTTGTCAATCGTTCGAAGTCCTTTGTGAAAGTGAGCTGGGGGATCGCAGTGGGTACCCCATTGCCCAACGTGCGTGAATTCCTGTGCCCAAAACCCGTGCTCATCTATCTCGTAGACGTTTCTTACTTTCATTGGTTCGTAGCCCTTCCAGTGTGGTATGTTAGATCCAAATGCATGGGTCAGATCAACAAACTCCCTCTTTCGAAGCTCAGTACAGACAGACCAGAGCGATTTACTGGTTTCACTAACCTGCCCTGACCTATTTGTCAGAGTACTACAGGAAATGCAGCTAAGCGTTAAGAGTGATGCCGACACGAAGGTAATATAGTCCTTCAAAATCATATTTGTTCCTCCTTAACGAAGTTGTCATGTTTTTGCTTTTTCAGTAACACTTTTCTCTCTGCTCTAACGACCATTGTGAATTCCTTGGAGCTGTCATTCACACAACTGATGTTTCTCATTTTAGAATATTCGATGCCCAGCCATGATTATCCATTTACTATAGTAGCAGATATGTCTGATAACCGTAAAGGTTGTGTTTTATCTTCTTTCCTGCCATAATCTCGATACGGAATGACCGTTGGCAGGTCAAGGGCCTAAGCGTTGCATGTTTGTTGGCCGAGGCGAACAGTAAGAGTATCGTGGATTCGGACGTTATCGTATTGAATCCGACGCTCCCTCTTGGCCGAAATCATTGAAAGAATCAACTAAGTTCTGTAAAATCTGACAACAGCAACTCTTTGTTTTGCAAGACTGTAAAATTCGCATGAATTTTGGCACCCTCCAAGATAAGGAAAAAATGAGGATTAAAGATGAGCACGGTAATAAATCTTCCCGAGCCGAATCAGGATAATTCCATATCTTAGAACAAGCCATCACCAAGCGGCGGTCTCAGCGTAAGTTTGTATCGAAGGCCCTTACCCTTGAGCAAATAGGACAACTGTGTTGGGCAGCCCAAGGCTAGAAAGCCCACCCCGATAAAAATCGGGGCTATCGCACTGCACCTTCAGCCGGGGCAACATATCCTCTGGAGCTTCTTGTTGTGACCTGCGATGGTTTGTTTCAATATTTGCCTGCTAAACATTCACTTGAGAGACTGACTGACCAGGACCTGCGTGCAGAACTCACAATGGCTGCCTGGGGACAGAAATTTATAGAGGCTGCACCGCTGACTCTTGTTTTTGCAGCACAGTTTAGCAGAACAACCGGACGCTATGGCCAGCGGGGCATTCGTTACGTTTATATGGAGGCCAGCCATGCAGCACAAAATGTCCATCTCCAAGCTGAGGCTTTAGGACTCGGTTCTGTTGCCGTCGGAGCTTTTGATGATGGTTCCGTCAGCAAAGTATCGACATTACCGAACCACCTCGAACTATATATATGGTTGTTATTGGTTATTATCGTAAATAGTTAAATGGGCAAACATTTACGCCACACAATTGGGCTGACACAGTTGCATATCAGTTCCTAAGCCAGGGTTTTAATGCAAGAAAGCATCTGTCTGATTTTCGGTGCTACTGATACCGGCAAGACAGCCTTGTCTGTGGCCCGGGCAAGGCGTGCTGCTTCGAGTGGGCCGGTAGGATTTATCGATGCAGATATTGGCCAATCTCACATTGGAACACCAGCGACAGTTGGATGGGCTCTTGTCGATAACCCACGGATAGATTTTTCCGAGCTTGCAGCTGATGGTATAGACTTTGTCGGCGATATAACGCCGGTAAGTCATCCACTGCAGTTACACGGCCATCTCGCATCACCAGTCACAGGCAGCCAAACGCATCTACGGCTATTATATGGAATGAAATCAAAACGGCCACCTATGAAGAGCTCAAAGTCAAATACTAAAATCCTTGTCGCCACAAATTTTTTAACGCATCCTCTTCACGACATTTTAGCCAATGTGCGCTGATTTAATGGCTTTGCTAGGGAAAATCAAATGTCGAGTTGATTTTTGGGGTAGCAGATATCTGCTTTTGGGAGCCATTTTTCTGTATCCATAGACAAAGGAAAAAAATTTTTCACAAACATTGTAGTTTTGACAGCAGCTTTGCAACTAATAATATGAATTGGGAGCAACAACAAATGATTGATATGGCCAGAAAAAGCAGGTTTCTGGAGTTGGTTGAGCAGAAACAGGACATCGTTCACAAGATCTGCGGTTTGTATGCGGTGAACACAGATGATCGCAAGGATCTGAGCCAGGAGATTGTCTGTCAGCTATGGAAATCCTATCAATCGTTTAGGGGCGATTCCAAATTCACCACCTGGATGTACAAGGTGGCCCTCAATACAGCCCTGCTAAATTTGCGACGGTACCGGTGCAGGGTGCGAACCGAGAGTCTGAAAGAGCATCACGTAGATATTCCTGCTGAAGTTGCCGACCCGGAGAAACATGGAAAAATAAGCAGACTATATGAAGCCATAAACCAACTACGTAAATTCGATCGCGCGATCATACTGCTCTATCTGGAACAGTTTACATATAGGGAAATCGCTGAGGTCACCGGAATTTCGGAAGCCAATGTCAGTGTGAGATTGGCTCGGATAACAAAGAAGCTTGAAGAACTGCTTAAATGAGGGCTTTAACATGGAAAACAACGATCTCATACAGATCTGGAAGGAAGGAAATCAGGAAATTCTTAAAAATAGGAGATTTGAACGGTCCGAATTAGAAGCCTTCTTGAAACCGAAGATAAGTAAAACCACCCTCTCCTTGAACTTCAATATTTTTGTCTACATTGCAGCTCAACTGGCGGCAATGGTTCTTATCGGATTTGACCTATATGGATACCGGTCTAATCCGGTCATGTTGAAAGTGCTGATCACTATGTTCATCGTATGTTCATCCTTCTTTGGCTACGGAGTGTTTTTGCTGAGCTACATTTGGCAAATCAATCACGGCGACTTCGATCTTGTCACTACCATTAACAGGAAATTGAAAGTGTACCGGACACATTATGAAGCCTGGATGTGGATAGGGGCTGTTTCGTCATTGTTCTTGATCTTCGCCCTAACCACACTGATAGACAATGACCGGGGAACTTACCGCATTAATCGCCCGGTCTTTTTCGCAGTGGTGTGTCTGTTGATCCTCCTCTTTATTCATGGGGTTCAAAAGATCGCTCAATTCATTGCGGTTCGACAGATCAGAGTCTATCTGGCAGATCTCCAAAATGATGCCTTGGAAGGCAGTTGTTGGCTTGAGGAGACAAAAAAACGAAGACTGATAATTGCTCTGATTCTGTTCATTATTTTCACAATAATATTTATCTGGGGTATTATCAGGGCGCTTAGCACCTATTAGATGCTAAGCATGTCTAAATTAGCCGCGGCTTAAATGGCTGACTCCAAATTAAACTAGGTAAGATTATGGGAAAGTGGAATAATGAGGGAAAACTGTTTTCAAAAGCCAATATGGACTCAGAACGGCTCATTAAGAGCGGGTCTTCTTTTATACCCTATTCGTCAGACTTTGTGAAGAGAGCTTAAGTATCGCTTAAAAAATCGCACTGTACATTCAATACGTTTACAACTTTTGTGTTTTTTACTGCAGTTTCCAAGAAAATTATGGCGTTTTTTGGCCCCTAATGGCGAATTAAGCCTGGAATTATTTTTGTACGGTTTGCGTTGAGGGCCTAAAAACGCAAAAAATACTATGGGTTTTGGGCTCATTTACAAAATCTGGCTATTTTAAGCTAACAAGCATATATTTGCTTATCTTGGCTTACATCGGTCAACTTCCGTTTTTTGGAAAGTGCAGTTTTTTATAAAGCTTTATTAATAAAATATTTATGGAATGGGAATTTTTTCAAATTGGCAGATAACGGGTTGTACGGTTGTATCGGGGTTGTAGTGATCTGCGAGCGAAAATGGGGCCATTTTGGGGGGGTACTTAGGGCGCGGCCGAGTGCGCTTCTGGTTGGCTGGTGGGACAGGTCAGAAAGACACTCCTACACACGTTCTATAGGAACTCTCAGCTTTTGAGAATCTGGACGGTTATTCCTACTTTCTTTGCCGCGTAGGCCATCTCTCGAGTGTAGTCACCATAAGCCAACATACAGTGAAAGCCTCTTAGATTCTCCAGCACATCCTGTGTATTAGCATCAAGTTCCACTTCCACCTGCGCTCGGCACGTGGGCAGCCAGGGTGTGCCGACGATCTTGCCTGTTAGCGCCAGCCAATTCTTGGCCTCGAAGTCCGGTTTTATGATTGTGAGTACCTGGCCTTTACGGAATGCCACATGGGTCGCAGCACCGTGGTCCGATTCGTAGTGCGTGACGATCTCGACGGGCTCCAGAGACTTCCCATCCATCCTACGCGGCGCTGTGCAGTGAGCGAACACCATACGACCCTTATGTGGGAAGGTCGGGTTGCAAAGGTACGTTGGCTTACCGCATATGTAGTGCATGAGGATGCCGGAAGGTATGACGACGAAATCGCCTTCGCAATATGCCATATACCCGGCGTCATTAATCAGCGTCAGAGTGAGACAAGGCATGATGCCAGCATAACTGCCCATGCAGCCTCTGACCGTCACTGCAAAAGCTTTGGACTTATCCATCAGGTCGTGAAAGAGCTTCCTTAAGAGAAATGCCTCTGTGACGGCCTCCTGAGTTGTGCGAAGAGTAACACGGCCTTTGCCGAGATAATTTTTGCCTTCCTGGTTGCATTGGGCCATTAGCTCAGGATTCTTCCGAGCCGTTTCAATCATAGAGTTCAGCTCAGGTATAGGAACATCGATCATGTCCAGCTGGAATCGCTCACGGGCCAACTCTGGAGCTTTAGGGTAGGACCAGCCGCCCGGCCCTCCAATGCAAACGATCCGGCGACCGAGGGTGTTTTTCAAAGCGTAGAGTGCTCGCAGTCGCCAGAGTATCTCCTCGTCATCATCCACAACTACGTCATTGACATCCACACTGGGCTGTCTGATATGGTCCGTGTGACTTCGCAGGAACCTGGCGTGGACAATTTCGTCCCATAGGTAATACGGTTGCGAATGCTTCCTGACAAAAATGATCGTCCACTTGCTCAGGTCAACAAGCGTGTTGAGTATATCCGTCCAGCCACCGGCGGCGAACACTAACAATACGTCGGCCTCGACGTCTTTGAGCATACTGGCTTGCTCCTTGCTGGCTGCCATTGCTATGGGCAGTGCACGCACGGCGAAGTCGGCCGACTTGCAAAGCTGCTTTAGGTCCTGAGCAATACGGGCTGCTTCAAGCTTGGCCGCCTCCTCCGTCTGGATACCACCCCAATTGCGCCAGCTCCTGCGGTCCTGGCGGTGGGCAATGTCATACATCAGCACGGGCTGTACGATGAGCTCCTTGGCGCCCAAATGCATATCGAGAGCCTGAGCTTGCCTTGTCTGATCCAGAGCAAGAGTTGCGTTCTGTTGCCATGGCCCGGCAGTCGCCGCAGCTATACTGAGAACGGTACCCCCTTGTAAGAACTGACGACGCGTGATGCGTGTATGCTGCCCACACATTCCGGTCGGCCCACAGATAACCTTCGCGACTTTCATGATAGTCGATGTATCCTCTGTACGTCCCATGTCTGCCTCCTTTCTGCTTGAGATGTTCTTGCAAAGACACTGCTACAGCTTGTTGGATCAGCCTCTTTCGTCTTGTGTCACTCTTCTGTGCCTTCATGAGCGTACCTACTAAGTTACCAGAAGTCAACTTTCTTATGAAAAAATATTGGGATTAGTCGAAGGGCTGGGCGTTCTGTGCTTTCTGGGCAAGGCGAGCAAAAAACAGCAATCCGAAAAAGGTGTCGATGATCTCTTAACAGGTGGGAGAAAATTGGTATTATATAGTGGAAGATTATAATAGCTACGTAACAGCTGATGATTTACTTGAACGTGAACGTGGCAGGTAAACTGGAAGCTTTTCAATTAATGAGGGAACAGGATAATGAAGAACATGGTTCTTACAATCAGTTCAATCCTGATCGTGTCAGCTGTAGTATTAGGTGGCTGTAAGAAAAAGGAGCCGGCAGCAGAGCCACAGAGCCCGGAAGCTGAGAAGGCCTCCGGAGAGTCGGAAATGCAGCTCCAAAGCAATCCCGAGGCCGAGAAAGCTGCTCTACAGGCTGCCGATGCTTGGCTCCAACTATTTGACAGCGGCCAGTATGCCAAGAGCTGGGAAGAAGCTGCAAAATACTTTAGAAACGCCGTGCCCCAAGATAAATGGCAAAGATCTGCGGAAGTATTCAGAGAACCTCTTGGTAAACTGGTCTCCAGACAGCTCAAGTCAACACGTTACACTACATCAGCTCCAGGAGCACCAGATGGCGAATATGTTATAATTCAATACACCACGAGTTTCGAGAATAAGAAATCTGCAATTGAAACAGTGACGCCCATGCTGGACAGTGACGGCAAATGGCGAGTCTCCGGCTACTTTATTAAATAGTTGTAGCTAACGGTGATTTGCAGGAGCAAATACTCAAATTTCCGGTGACTTTGAAAGTAGAAACAGGAAAAGGAACTTCAGTTGGTTGTAACACGAGGAAGGTATTGATATTATTGTGGAATTGGAAAGCTTGGTCGCTTAGCTAAGCGTTTGATATGAGAAATATGAGACAATAGAGTAAGAGCCGCATCACAGTGCTCTATACGAGATAACAGGAATACTCAGCTAAGGAGAAATGATGAACGGACACAAGTTTTTTTCTCTCGGTACTCTTATTTTTCTATGCGCGTTCACCTCGCATGCAAAAACCAGTTCAACCATCAAAATTGTCCAGTCAACGCCAGTCAAGGGCGGGCTTATCGTGCACGTTGGATGCGGGGATGGAAAGCTCACTGCCGAATTGAGGATAAATGATCGCTATATTGTCCAGGGACTGGATACAGATACGACACACGTTAAGGAGGCCCGACAACATATCAAGTCACTTGGCATCTACGGCGAAGTGACGGCAGAGACATTTGACGGAAAACATCTGCCGTACGCAGATAATCTTATCAATCTCATGATTGTCGAAGAATCCATGGATCTCGCTACTGATGAGATAATGCGGGTGCTGGCGCCACGGGGTGTGGCTTGTATCAAGACAGATGGAATATGGCAGAAACGGGTAAAGCCCTGGCCTGATGATATTGACGAATGGACGCACTTCCTACACGGTCCGGATAACAACGCCGTCGCTGAAGACACACGGGTCAAGCCGCCCCGGTACACGCAGTGGGTGGCTGGTCCTCGGTGGGGTAGAAGCCATGATCATCTATCCAGCGTGAGCGCGGCCGTTTCAGCTTCCGGTCGGATTTTCTACATCGTCGACGAAGGTCCCATCGCTTCGGTAAAGGCCCCATCCCGTTGGATGCTTGTGGCACGGGATGCGTTCAACGGAGTGCTGCTGTGGAAGAAAGAAATCGCACCCTGGGAGAACCAGTTGCGGCCCTTCCGCAGCGGACCTGCAGAACTGCCAAGACGACTCGTAGCTGTCGGCGAGCGTGTATATGTCACGCTCGGTTATGGCAAACCGGCGACTGCTCTGGACGCGGCCACAGGAGAAGTCTTGCGTACGTACGAAGGGACAGAGAACACGCATGAGATTGTTGTTCACGGTGGATATCTATACCTTGTAATCAGTGCCCCCCTGAAAGGGGACAGCCCTACAACTGGTAAAGTCCTTCGTAGTTTCCCGGTTTGGCGTGGTTCATACCTGGAATATGTCACGCAGTATATGCCCAAACATGTTCGTGTAGTTGACGCCAAATCCGGCAAGCTGCTTTGGAAAAAGCAGGACAGCGAAGTCACAAATATTCTGCCGCTTACTCTGATTGTGAATGATGGGCAAGTGTTCTTCCAGAACGAGAACCATCTGGTTGCTCTTGAAGCTCTATCCGGAGACGTGTTATGGCGAGCAGAGAGACCTTCTATTCATCATCGATATGCTTGGTTAACACCCACGCTGGTCGTGAAGGACGGGATCGTACTGTCGGCCGACCGCTCGCCCCAGAGTCCGGTCGATACCGGAGGCCAGGACAAAACGCAAATGGAATGGCGTGTTTCCGCGAACCATATACTGGAGGGGGGAGAAATCATGGCTTTCTCTGCAAAGACCGGAGAGAAACTGTGGACGGCACCTTGTCACGAGGGCTTCAATTCTCCAGTGGATATTTTTGTTGTCGACGGCAAGGTGTGGAGCGGCATACTCGCATGGGGGAAACAACCGGGGATCACGAAGGTATATGATCTCCATACCGGCAAGGTTGTCGCCACGCGCTCGCCTGACCAGGAGATCTACACTCTGGGATTTGGGCACACTCGTTGCTATCGCCACAAGGCCACATCGAACTACATTATTCATGGACGAGCAGGTGTGGAGTTTGTCGATATGAATGCTGATCGGATCATCGCTAATCATTGGGTCCGCGGCGCATGTCAGTACGGGATACTTCCCTGCAATGGGCTGGTATATGCGCCGACGCACCCCTGTGCATGCTATATCACCGCTAAGTTGAGCGGCTTCAACGCACTTGCCGGCGGTGAATATTCCATGCCGAACACCGGATTCGAAGTGACGAACCGATTGGAAAAAGGACCCGCATATTCTAAAGTAAGTCGACTTCACCAGAGCTATGGTACCCAAGGAGATTGGAAGCCGGAGATTAGTAAGGACGAGTGGCCTACATACCGAGGTGATAATTCGCGGAGTGGTGCCGCAGGCTTCTCAGTTTCCCCCACGTTGGACCTGAAGTGGGAAAAAACTTTGCCGGATTCGGGTCCCTTGACCGCTGTTGTTTGTGCAGAAGGCAGGCTCTACGTGGCGCATCGAGATGCCCATACTGTGTATGCCATGAAAGCAGATGATGGATCACCACTCTGGAATTACACGGTAGCTGGTCGTGTGGATTCGCCCCCTACTATTCACGCGGGCTTGGTGTACTTCGGCTCAGCCGACGGATGGATATACTGTCTGCGCGCCGAGGAAGGTGCATTGGTGTGGCGTTTCTGCGTGGCTCCACAATCGCGACAAATCGTGTCGTACGGTCAGTTGGAATCCACATGGCCTGTCCATGGCAGCGTACTGGTGTGCAAGGGGCTGAAAGGCAGTGCTCATCCGGTGGTATATGCTGCGGCCGGAAGATCCTCGTATGTGGACGGTGGTGTGTACCTTTGCGCCGTGGACGCTGTGACGGGCGAGTTGATATTCAGACGGCAGATTTCCCATCGCGACCCGAAAACCGGTCTGGAACCACAGGACGTT
>Ga0209636_10007669_pt1 | contig 11002 bp, 12 predicted proteins | sample DeeMarSWOR152_54_FD_187464 | JGI IMG/M metagenome (GOLD analysis project Ga0209636, IMG submission 187464) | Marine sediment microbial communities from White Oak River estuary, North Carolina - WOR-1-52-54 (SPAdes) (version 2) | ecosystem: Environmental > Aquatic > Marine > Intertidal zone >... | reverse complement strand
CGATCAGAAGATAAGAGGTCAGGCCCACAAGCTCCCAGAATATGAATATCTCAAAGAAGTTGTTGGACAAAACCAGCCCCAGCATGGAGAAGGTGAACAAGGACAAAAACGAGAAATACTTGGAGAACCTGGGATCCCCGGCCATGTAGCCCACCGAGTATATCTGAACCAGCATGGAGACCATAGTAACCACCATGAGCATGACTGCGGTCAAGGGATCAACCAGCATACCCATCTCGAGTCTGAACCCAGGAAGGTTTATCCAGGTGAAGGTGAACTCGGAGGTGATCGGGTTGCTCAGAACCTCGGCCAGGACAATGACTGAAAGTACAAAGCCTATACCTACGGCTCCAATGGAGATGCAGGCTGAAAGCAGGCGCCTTCTTATGGTGAAGAATACAATAGTGGCAAAGGAGACCAGCGATAGAAACGGAATTATCCAACTATAAGGTTGCATGAGATTCTTTCAGTCTATTTCCGCGAGCCATGCGCGCGGTCTTTAAAATTCCTCACCATTTCATGACATTTATCTTATCAACGTTTATTTCCTTATGATGTCTGTAAATCAAGATCACGATGGCCAACCCCACTGTTGCCTCTGCTGCTGCGATGGCTATCACGAAAACGGCAAAGATCTGACCGGTGAGCAAAGTGGGCGTGATGAATTTTGAGAAGGCGATAAAGTTGATGTTGGCAGCGTTGAACATGAGCTCAATGGCCATCAAGACCCCGATGGCATTCCTTCTGGTAACAGCGCCGTAGATGCCGATACAGAACAAAATCGCAGATAAGCTTAGATAATGAACCAAAGTCATTAAAGTTCTAATCCCTCCTGGCTATTATGATGGCTCCGATCAACGCGGTTATCAGGACAATTGAAACCACCTCAAATGGCAAAACATAGGTGGTAAGAAGCGACTTGCCGATGACGCTCGTGGACTGGCCGGCCAGAACATCCCGGCTGACGTTCCAAACGGTTTTACTCATGGCCCATAAGGTAACTATCAATATGGTTCCCACGATGATCAAGCCCGGGATCACCTGCTCATTGACCTGTCGGACGCTGGGACTGTAAATCTTGGCGGTCATCATGATGGCGAAGATCAAAAGCACAGTCACCGCACCCACGTAGATCAAGACCTGCACCGCAGCCACAAACTCGGCGTGCAAGAGAACATATATTCCGGCCACGCTAAAAAAGCACAGAACCAGAAACAGAAGGGAATGGAACACGTTCTTCAGCGTGACCACCATAACTCCTGATCCCACAATCAAAGCCGCCAATATGTAGAAAATCGCAGCCGGGGTTCCAAACTCCAAATCACGACTCCTTCAGAAATTTGGTTTTCGAGTTCATCTGTCTTTGGCTCGATGAGTCCATCAACGCCAAAACCTTTTATTTGCTGCCTTTACCTATCTCAGCTAGTTTTTCCATATCATAAATGAGTTCTTGCTTGGTGTAAACTGAGAACTCGTACTGATTGACGAATTTTATGGCCTTTTCCTTTACCGGGCATACCTCCTCACACAAACCGCAGAAGATGCAGACCCCTTGATCCACTTGAAATACCTTGGGGTATCTCTGTTTTTTCCCCGTCTCATCAGTTTCAGGCTCCATAGTGATAGCGGACGTGGGACAGGTCTTGACGCACATCGCACAGGCTATGCATTTGAGTTTTCCGGTCTCCGGATCGGTCGTCAAAACCACCACTCCGCGGGAGCGTTCCGGCATAGGCCAGCGCTCCTTAGGATACTGCAGGGTAATGGCATGGCTGAAAAGATATTTCACCGTGGTCCACATCCCTAAGATCAGATTGTAAATGCCGTTTGCTGTGATCTTTATGATATTCATCTTATCAACGTCCGGGCAATGCTTTTAGGCCAGAAGGCCGGTCAAAATAAGATTCAAAAATGCCAAAGGCAGAAGGAACTTCCACCCGAATGCCATCAACTGATCCACTCTGACCCTGGGGAAGGTCCACCTGAACCACATTACCACCCAGATCAGAAATAAGGTTTTGGCCAGAAACCAGATCCAGGAGGGAAGAATGGGACCATTCCAGCCGCCAAGAAAGAGGGTCGTGGCCACTCCGCAGACCAAAACCAGGTTGGTGTACTCTGCGAAGAAGAACATGGCCCACTTCATCCCGCTGTACTCGATGTTGTAGCCCGCCACCAATTCCTGCTCAGCTTCAGGTATGTCAAAGGGCGTTCGGTTGACCTCGGCAACCGCTGCGGTAAGATAGATCAGAAACCCCAGGGGCTGTTTCCAGATGTTCCAGTTCCATACCTGTTCCTGCGCGGAGACTATTTTCACCATACTTAAAGACTGGGTCAAGAGAACCACTCCCAGGACTGAGAGGGTCAAAGGAACTTCGTAACTTATGATCTGGGCAGCGGATCTGAAACCTCCCAAGAGCGAATATTTGTTATTAGAGCCCCAGCCAGCCATTAGAATCGAGACCACCGTGAAGGTGGTTATCGCTAATATGTACAATATCCCGATGTTCAAATCTCTGACGATCAGGCCCTTTCCAAAAGGAAGACACACGAAAGCCAGAAAGGACGCTACGAATATGATCACAGGCGCAATCAAAAAGACCGGCTTGTCAGCTGCAGCCGGAGTAGTATCCTCCTTGAGCAGCAATTTTATCCCGTCTGCGGGGAGCTGAAGCGAGCCGTGCCAGCCGGTTCGCATAGGCCCGAATCTCACCTGGAAGTGAGCACCGATTTTTCGCTCCCACCAGACTAAGAACATGGCCGCAATAGACATCACCGCCAGAATGATCCCGGCCACCAAAATCATTGTGAAAAGGTCAAACCAGAAATGAGGTATGCCTAAACTGCCGGAGATTCTTTCCAGCCACAAATAAACCGCTTTGAAAAGTCTCTCTAACTCTAACAAATCTCACACCTCTTGATCAGACATCTTTTGCCAGGGCCGCACGGCTTCATCTGTCAACATCCGGCATGATCACGTCGAAGCTGGCGAATATCGCTACCAGATCAGCAATAAGGCATCCTTTTGTTATCTCCGGTAAAACCGCCAGATTCGAAAAGGAGGCCGTGCGAAGCTTCACCCGGTAAGGTTTGGTCGTCCCGTCCGAGATGATGTAAAAGCCCATCTCGCCCCGGGTCGATTCGACCCGGGTATAGACCTCACCTGCCGGCGGCTTGAAAAGAACCGGAACTTTTTTCCTGAAATCTCCTTCGGGTATCTGCTCCAGAGCCTGCTTTGCAATTCTATTCGCCTCCCTCATCTCCCTTATCCTGACCATGTACCTGTCCCAGGTATCCGAATTTCCGCCGGTTGGGATCTCAAAGGAGAACCTATCATAGACAGAATAAGGTTCGTTTTTCCGCAGGTCCCATTTGAAGCCGGTAGCTCTGAGATTGGGACCCGTGACCGAATAATCGATGGCCAGCTTTTTGGGGAGCACTCCTATCCCCTTTGTTCGGGCCAGGAATATGGGGTTGTTGGTAAGTATATCTTCATATTCATCGACCTTGGGCTCAAAATAGTCGGTGAATTCTTTTGCCTTGGGAATGAATTCAGGGTTCAGGTCTCTTGAAACTCCTCCCACTCTCATGTAGTTAAAGGTCATCCTCTGTCCGCATACCATCTCAAAAAGGTCCATAATCTTTTCCCTTTCTCTGAAGGCATAAAGAAAGGGGGTAACAGCTCCAATATCCAGGGCAAAGGTCCCCAGCCAGATCAGGTGGCTGGCGATACGGTTGAGCTCCATCATTATCACCCTGATGTACTCTGCCCGCTCTGGAACCTCCACTTTAGCCAACTTCTCTAATGCCAGACAAAACCCGTAATTGCAGAACATGGCTGAAACATAGTCGATTCTGTCGGTAAAGGGGATATATTGAAGGTAGGTTCTGTTCTCCGCGATTTTCTCCAGGGCCCTGTGCAAGTACCCGACGTGAGGAACCAGATCCACTATCTGCTCCCCGTCCATTTTCAGAACGAAACGACAGACCCCGTGAGTGCTGGGGTGCTGGGGCCCCATGTTGACTTCAAACTCTTCTGTCCTCAGTTCTTCGGTCATCTCACTTCTCCGGCAGTCTGACAAAATCCCTACCTTCCCAATCCCTTCTCATGGGATAGCCTTCGTCCCAATCCTCTGGCAAAAGAATGCCCCTTGGATCGGGATGGTTCAAAAACTTTATACCAAAAAGCTCAGCTATCTCTCGCTCGTGCCAGTTGGCCGCATTCCAGACGGGAGTGACCGATTCTATCTCAGGATTATCTTTAGGCAGGGGAACTTTCAGGGTAAGCTTATGCTTCTGCTCAAAGGAGAAAAGGCAATAGATTACCTCGAACCCGTCCCCCCTGTCTACACCCACCATGCACGAAAGCAGATCATAGGAAAGCTCTTTTGACCCTTTCAAGAACCTGCTGACTTCCAGTATTATGTCTTTATCCACCTGTAAGGCCGGCGAGAAATCACAGACCTCTTTCTCTTCGATCTTCTCTGGAAACTTTTCCAGGAGTGCCTTTTTAATCTTCTCAGGATCCATAGGGATCAATTCCACTCAGTGAGCTTCTGCTTTTTTATCTTCTCTTGAAGCTTTATGCAGCCTTCCAGAAGGGATTCGGGTCTGGGAGGGCAGCCCGGGATATAGACGTCCACGGGAATTATGTGATCTATCCCTTTGCAGACATTATAGCTGTCATAATAGAAGGGCCCTCCGGATATGGTACAGCCACCCATGGCAATAACGTATTTGGGCTCGGGCATTTGATCGTAAAGCCTTTTGACCCGAGGAGCCATCTTCTTGGTGAGGGTCCCGGCCACGATCATCAAATCAGCCTGCCGGGGCGAGGCCCGGAAGATCATCCCGAAGCGGTCAAAATCGTACCTTGATGCGCCGGTGCACATAAGCTCAACAGCACAGCAGGCCAGGCCAAACAAAAGATACCACATAGAACAGGCTCGGGAGTAGTTCAAAATCCCGTCCAGAGTGGTGGTCAAAATCCCGCCGCCGGGCAGCTTCTCAAAATAGACTGGCAGCTTCTTTATCGCACCCATTTCAAGGCTCCTTTTCTCCAGGCATAGACTAAGCCAAATATCAAAATGGCCAGAAATATCATCATCTCCACGAAGGCGAAAAAGCCCAGGCTTTTGTAAACCACCGCCCAGGGGAACAGAAAGACCACCTCCACGTCGAAGATAACAAAGATCAAAGCAAAGATGTAATACCTCACGTTGTACTGGACCCAGGCAGAGCCAAAAGGCAGTTCTCCGCATTCGTAGCTTCTCTGCTTTTCCGGATTAGGCTTATGAGGCCGGGCCAATTTGGCCAAAAAGAAGATGAAAAGGACAAAAAGGGCTCCCACTACCACGAAAAGTCCTGTATAAGTATAATCACCGGGCATGACGTCAGACTCTCATTTCGCCAACTTCGTGAATTTCTTCACAAACTAATTCGTATAAAGTACGATTTTTTTCTTTCATGTCAAGAAATTTTTTTCAAGCACTTTGTGAAATAATTAAGGCCCTCTCAGCTCACCGCGCAAAAATAGCTCCGTTTTGTTGGCGGTTCGAAAAACTTTGCTTGACTTTATTCCTTTTTGACACAATATATAGGCGTGGCTAAAGAGTATTTAACCCGGGTCAGCGCAAGAATCTCCGGAAATACCCTCTCCCGCCCGGCTTTTCTGGAGGTCGATCTGAGAAACGTGGCTTTCAATGTCAGAAACATCAGAGCAAAACTAGGCAAGAAGGTAGAGTTTCTGGCCGTGGTCAAAGCAGATGCTTACGGCCACGGGGCCTATGATGTCTCGCAAGTAGCCTTACAAAACGGCGCCGACCTTTTGGGCGTAGCCATCCTGGAGGAGGGGATCGAGCTCAGGGAAAAAGGTATCGAAGCCCCCATCCTGATCCTTTACCCGGAGTTCCCGGGAAGAGAAAAAAAGATTTTGGAATACGGCCTGGAATCAACGGTCACTGACCTGGATTTTGCTCGAAACCTATCTCTCCAAGCCGCAAACCTGGATAAGATGACCAGCATATACATAAAGGTGGATACCGGGATGGGGAGATATGGATTGGCACCGGACGAGGCTTACCGGTTCGTAAAAGAAGTCAGGAGTTTGAAGAACTTGAAGATCAAGGGAATTCTCTCCCAGCTTTCGTCCGCCGAAGAAAAGGAGGACCGTTTCACCTTTCAGCAGATCTCGAGCTTCAGGGAAGTTCTGCAAAAACTGGAGGAGTTTAACCAGGGTTTTTTGAACAAATCCATAGCCAATTCCAGCGCGGTTTTAAATTTGCCCGAAAGCCACTTTAACCAGGTTAGGGTGGGCCTGTTATTATATGGAATCTACCCTTCTCCTGACGTCGCCAGGTCAATTTTGGTCAAGCCCGCTTTATCTTTCAAATCCAGAATTCTCTTCTTGAAAGAGGTGGATAAGGGAACGCCCATTGGCTACGGCAGAAGTTACATCGCCCCAAGGAAAACCAGGGTGGCAACCATTCCCTTAGGGTATGCGGATGGATTCAGCCGGCTGCTTACCAACAAAGGTCAGGTTTTGATCCACGGCAAAAGGGCGCCGGTGATCGGCAGAGTCTGCATGGACGCATTTATGGTTGACGTTACCGACATTCCGCAGGCGAAAGCCGGAGACGAGCTGGTCCTGATTGGCAAACAGGGAGAAGAAGAGATAACCGTTGAAGAATTTGCCGAATGGAATCAGTCCATCAGTTATGAAGTACTCACCAGGATGGGAAGAAGGCTCCCCAAAGTCTACCTGCAAGACGAATAATGAGTTTCCTCTTGATTTTTGTTATGGGGCGAATCTACGGGAATACCGATACAGAAAAAGTGAAAATGACCAAAGGGATAATTGCTTTATTTGCGTTCTTTGTCGTCCTTACCGCAGCGTCGTTGAGTGCTGCCGCGCCTGAGATCAAAGTCGTCTACCCCAGAGAAGGTGGTCAGATCGGGGTCTCCGATTCAACCTTTATCTTCGGGTCTGTAACTCCTGGTTCGAAATTGAAGATCAATGGGTTTGACGTGGATGTGTACCAAAATGGGGCTTTTCTGGCGTTCCTGCCCCTTCAGCCGGGTGATTTCGAATTCAAACTAAAAGCCACCGCAAAATCCGGCACAGCCGAAAAAACGGTCAAGGTTAAGGTTCCACCCCTCTTGGCCCCGATCACGCTGGATACGCTCAAAATCGAAAGGGCAAGCACCCTTCCCAGAGAGGAGGTCGTTTTAGCTTCTAACGATGTGATTCAGGTGGGCTTCAAGGGAACACCAGGATGTTCAGCTTATTTCAAGATAGACGGTCTAACTCCGTTTCTGCCCATGACCGAGGCAATTCTTTCGAGGCAGCCCTACTGGGGCGAAGGAGTTTTCGGAAAAGGAAACAACAGGAAGTTCTTTCTGCCCGAAGGTACGTACATCGGTTCATACCGGATACAGGCGCCTGATAAAATAGACTCAACAAGGGTCATTTTCAAACTATCCAAGCGGCTGCCTACCGCACCCATGACCCTGGGAATTCATCTTCCAGCCACTGCAGTAATCGACAGCGCCAGGACCTTTGTCAGCATCTTCGACACAGCCCAGGGCAGGGTCTCCGTAGGATTAGGACAAGTCCCTCAAGTGGTGGAGTTCATAGACCCCACCCTGATAGCTCGCACCGGCCCCAAGTTGGGCTACACCCTCCTTTATCAACCAGCAGGAATCAGGGCCGTGGCCACCGGCAAGATCGGCAAATGGGTCAGGTTGAAGCTCTCCGAGGACGAGGAAGCGTGGGTGGAAGAGGACAGCATAAGATCTCTTCCTCTGGGCACACCGCTGCCCCATTCATCCATATCATTTGTTCGGACCGAAAAGCTCGAGGGCAAAACCCAGGTTCAGATCCAGCTCAGGGAGCGTCTACCCTATAAGGTCGATCAGGAAATTAATCCTTCGTCTTTGATCCTGGACATCTACTATGCCACCTCCAACACAGACTGGATCAGATATGACACCCAGGATCAGCTCATAAAGGGAATAAAATGGTCTCAACCCAAGAAAGAGGTCTACAGGCTCAAGGTCGATCTCAATCATCCTCAGCAGTGGGGGTATGATGCCCATTACGCTGAAAATACTCTAATCCTGGAGATCAAGAATAGACCTGACATCGAGAAGAGGCTAAAGGGATTAAAAATATGTATCGATCCAGGCCACTCCAAAGACCCTGGAGCAATAGGTCCCACCGGCCTGGAGGAGAGAACAGTCAACCTGCACATCGCCCAGAAGCTGCGATATGTTTTGCAGAAAAGAGGGGCAGAGGTGATGATGACCAGGTACGGAATGGAAGACGTCCCGCTCTACCACCGCCCTCAGATAGCGGTAGAAAACAACTGCGACATCTTGATCAGCATCCACAACAACGCACTGCCCGATGGGGTCAATCCATTCTACAACAATGGGGTCAGCACCTACTATTATCATCCCCAGAGCCAGCCTCTGGCAAAAGAGATCCAGAAGGAGCTGGCCAAAGAGTTAGAGATACCCGATTACGGTTTGTATTATGCCAATTTAGCCTTAACCCGTCCTTCCCAGCTTCTGTCCGTTCTGGTGGAATGCGCCTTCATAATCCTGCCCGAGCAGGAGGCGTTACTGGCTAGCACCGATTTCCAGACAAAGATAGTCGAGTCAATATACCAGGGCATCCAGAACTTCATAGACAAACAAGAATAACAGTTCCGGTCGATATAGCGTAGGTGCGGAGTAATTCGCCAATAAAAACCGCGTAGGGGCGGAGTTCATCTCCGCCCGGTTAGTTCATGGTGGTTGGTCATTGACAATTGGCGGGTAGTTCTGGGTCTCCCGACTCAAATCCAGGAGGATGAATCTGTTTCATCTGTCGGGAGAATGTCTCAACAAATTCCCCTTGACTAATTCATGCCAGATCGCTTAAAATGAAGTTGGTGATATAAATGATCGAATCCTACGATTTCGGCGAGATAAGGATCGACGGCAAAACTTATACCTCGGACGTAATAATCTATGCAGACCGCGTAGACTCCTCCTGGTGGAGAAAAACATCGCACCAGCTGGGCACACATGACATACCGGACGAGGTTTTTAAACAAAATCCAGACGTGATATTAGTTGGCACAGGCTCCACTGATCTGATGAAGGTCTTACCAGAGGCAAAAAAATTAATAGGATCAAAGGGAATAAAACTTTTAGTTGAGGACACTCAAAAAGCCTGCGAAACGTACAACCGACTGAGAAATAACCAAAAGATCATTGCCCTTTTCCATCTCACGTGTTGACCTACGGTGAACCTGAAGTCGTAGATCCCGCGCATTTTTCGGGAGGGTCACACTCCAATTTCATACCGTTTTCCGTTCGCTGTTGACTGTCTACTGATTAGGGGGTTGAACGATGTCGACAAGCTGGATATCAAAGGTCAGCTCTTTTCCAGCCAGAGGATGGTTGGCGTCTAAGGTCACGTTCGATTCGGAGACGCCGGTAACACTGACTTTGATCATCCGACCATCAGCTTGACGCAGTTGCAACCGCTGACCAACCTTCGGTTCCAGATCGGGTGGGAACTGGCTTCGATTAACGGCCACCACCATTTCCTTGCGGCGCGGGCCGTATGCTTTTTCCGGCGGGATCTTGGCGCTTTTCGATTCGCCCGGATTCATCCCTTCCACAGCTTCTTCAAAGCCCGCTATCACCTGACGCTCACCTATGGTGAATTGCAGGGGATCGCGTCCCTCGGAGGAATCAAACACTTTGCCATCTTTAAACTTGCCCGTGTAGTGAACTTTAACGGTATCACCCTTTTTTGCCTTTCCCATTTTGTTTCCTCCTCTCGTTTGTCAGCTCTCAAGATCCGATTGTCAAACCATAATAAAACATTCAGGCACAGATTCAGATGATCTCTTGGCATTGAATCTGTGCCTTTTTATTTATTAACGTATATATCAGCTTAGAAGTTTGTCTCCGAACGTGTAGGTACGAATTCATTCGTGCTTTTTCTGCACAGATGGAATCTCTGCCTACAAAACCGTTTTCAGTTTGCTGTTTTCCGTTTTCCGATCACAGGTTTGTTCCCAAGTCTTTTTTAAATGCCTCAACCAATTTTGTTACCCAATCTTCTTTGGGTTCGAGCCTTCCAAAGAAGAATCTCAAAACCGGCGGCTCCTCCACGAATTTCATACCTTTGATCAGATTCCGGTACTTGTAAAGCCAGATGATCCTATCGATGACGTAATCGATGTGGGAAAGAGTGTAGACCCTTCTGGGCACTGCCAGCCGGGCTAATTCCAGGTCAGCAAAGACCTCGTTACCATCTTTGTCCCTGTCCATGGATACGGTTCCCCGCTCCATGCATCTTACTCCGGATGCGATATAGATGGCAGCAGACAATGCCGCAGCCGGGTAGTCCGTTTGGGGCATACCCTGCAAAAACCTGGTGGCATCCACGTGACAGGCCAAAGCTCCGGGAGGTGTGACCACCGGAATTTTGTTTTGATCGAGTCTGGTTACAAAGTACTTCACCTGTTCGGGCACCGCACCGGCGACCCCCACATCGGTCATCTCCCTTATCCCCACTGCCGCTGACTCAAGCTCTTTGATGGACATGCCGCCATAGGTAAGAAACCCCTCGTAAAGCGGAAGCCAGGGCTTGATCATCTCGAAATATTCCTTATTGTTGGTACAAATCAGCCCCCCTCTCGAACTGCTATTTTTCCTGGCGCTGGCATAAAACAGATCCAGCAGACCGGTCATCTCCCAGATTATCTCCTGAATCGATTTATTCTCATACCCCTTCTCTCTCATCTTTACGAAATATGCATTCTCCGAGACCAGACTTCCATCCATAATCAATGGAATGCCGTGCTCTGTGCAGATAGCTCTTACCTCCTTTAGATTCTGCATGGAAAAGGGTTGACCCCCTAAAAGGTTTGTCGTGGCTTCTATTCTGACAAAGGGTATTTTGTCCTTGCCATATTTTTTTATGGTATCCTTAAGCTTC
>Ga0209636_10007668_pt1 | contig 11002 bp, 9 predicted proteins | sample DeeMarSWOR152_54_FD_187464 | JGI IMG/M metagenome (GOLD analysis project Ga0209636, IMG submission 187464) | Marine sediment microbial communities from White Oak River estuary, North Carolina - WOR-1-52-54 (SPAdes) (version 2) | ecosystem: Environmental > Aquatic > Marine > Intertidal zone >... | reverse complement strand
ATACTTTCAGGAGGCTCGCATCTGTTGAAAGAATTGGCGACGAAGATTCAGGCGCCGGTTACGACGACGTTATTGGGATTGGGCTCATTTCCTGAGACTGACGAACTGTCCTTGGGCATGTTAGGCATGCATGGCACCGCTTACGCAAATTATGCGATACAAAACTGCGATTTAATTATTGCTATCGGCGCACGTTTTGACGACAGGGTTACCGGAAAGATAGACGAATTTGCACCTCATGCTAAAATCATTCACATCGATATAGACCCGGCAGCCATATCCAAGAATGTCAAAGTCGACGTCCCGATAGTCGGCGATGTCAAGAATGTTTTGACCGAACTTTTGAAGATAGTTCATAAGCCCGCCACTAAAGAATGGCTTGAGCGGGTCATGCAATGGAGACAAAAGCATCCGCTGGATTACAAGGCCGACGAAAAGTTAAGGCCTCAGTACGTCATCCAGCAGATATATGAATCAACGAAGGGAGAAGCGATTATTTCCACCGACGTCGGCCAGAATCAGATGTGGGCTGCGCAGTGGTTTACTTATACGCGTCCTCGTTCCTTTATCTCGAGCGGCGGATTGGGAACGATGGGATTTGGTCTGCCGGCTGCAATCGGCGCTAAGGTTGGAAAGCCCGATGAATACGTCTTCGTTTTGGCCGGTGATGGATCGATTCAGATGAATATTCAGGAGTTGGCGACAGCGGTCGTCAATAACATACACGTTAAGGTTGCGATTTTGAACAATGGATACTTAGGTATGGTCCGTCAGTGGCAGGAATTATTCTATAAGAGGAGATATTCCTATACGCGCCTGGTCAATCCGGATTTCGTTAAGATAGCAGAGGCCTACGGCGCTGTCGGCATAAGGGTTGCAAAGAAGGAAGAAGTCCGTCCAGCGATTGAGAAGGCATTACATACGAAGAACGTAGTCGTTATGGATTTTTTAATCGAAGAGGAAGAAAATGTCTTTCCGATGGTTCCCGCCGGTAAAGCGATAGACCAGATGATAGGGAGCATGGCATGAAGCATACGATATCGGCCTTAGTCGAAAATCATCCCGGAGTATTAGCGCGTATATCCGGCTTATTCTCCGCGCGCGGTTTTAATATCGATTCGCTTGCAGTCGGAGAGACGGAGGATCCGACGGTCTCGAGGATGACGATTGTCGTTGAAGGCGATGAGCGGACGCTGGAGCAGGTTAAGAAACAACTCAACAGATTAATAGATGTCATTACGGTTCAGGACCTGACACAAAAGGAGTTTTTAGACCGAGAGTTGATTTTAATAAAGGTTAAGGTCACGCAAAAAGATCGCGCTCAAATTATAGAGATCGCCGAAACCTTAAAGGCGAATATCGCCGACGTCGGATTAAATACGATTACGCTGGAAGGAGTTGGCGAATCGGCCAAGATAGATACTATGATTGAATTATTAAAGCCGTTCGGAATTAAGGAGATCGTTCGCACGGGAAAGATTGCGATGGTCAAGGATCAAAAAGCGGAGGAGAAATAATGGCTAAGATTTATTACGATAAGGATGCGGATTTAGAAGTATTGAAGGGTAAAAGGATAGCGATTATAGGGTACGGAATACAGGGCCGCGGACAGAGCCTCAATTTACGCGATTCAGGACTGGAGGTTATAGTAAGCGAACTAGAAGGGACTCCTAATTTTGAACAGGCGAAAAGGGACGGATTTAATCCGATTTCTGCCCGAGAGGCGTCGGCAGCAGCCGATATAGTTCAGATTTTAACGCAGGACCATCTTCAGGCGAAATTATATAAAACAGATATAGTAGAAAATATGAAGAAGGGCAAGGCGCTCGCGTTTTCGCACGGTTTTAATATAAGATTCAAACAGATAAAACCTTCAAAGAAGATAGATGTTTTTATGATAGCACCGAAGGGTCCGGGCTCGCTGGTCAGGAAGATGTACGAGGAAGGCAAGGGCGTTCCTTGCTTGGTCGCGATATATCAAGATGCGACAGGAAACGCTTTGAAGTTAGCGCTTGCCTATGCAAAAGGTATCGGCGGGACGAGGGCCGGAGTTATAGAGACGACCTTTGAAGAAGAGACCGAGACAGATCTCTTCGGAGAGCAGACCGTTCTTTGCGGCGGCGTTACCGAGCTTATCAAAGCCGGTTTCGATACGCTTGTAGAAGCAGGTTATCAACCGGAGATAGCATATTTTGAGGTATTGCACGAGTTGAAACTTATAACCGATTTAATTCAGGAGACGGGCATCAGCGGCATGAGGCGCCGGGTTTCCAATACGGCTTGTTACGGCGATATAACGCGCGGGAAGAGAATTATAAACGAGAGAACGCGCAAAGAGATGAAGAAGATTTTGAAGGAAGTTCGCTCCGGAAAATTTGCGAGGGAGTGGATTAAAGAGAACGAGATGGACAGGCCCAACTTCAATTCTATTTTGAAGGCAGAAGATGAGCATCCGATTGAAAAAGTTGGGCAGCAATTGCGCCAGATGATGCCCTGGATGAAATAAATTCAAAATTCAAAAATCAAAATCCAAAATGGAAAAGATAATAATTTTTGATACCACATTAAGGGATGGCGAGCAGTCTCCGGGCGCAAGCTTGGGGTCGCAGGAGAAGTTTGAGATTGCAAAACAGCTTGCCAGATTGAATGTGGATATAATCGAGGCGGGATTCCCTATCTCTTCACCCGGGGATTTCGAGGCAATAAGGTTAGTTGCGCGTCGAATAAGAGGTCCCGTCATCTGCGGACTTGCCAGATGCATAAAAAAAGACATCGATGCGGCAAGGGATGCTTTGAAGCCGGCGAAGAAGAAGAGGATCCATGTGTTCTTAGCTACGTCGAAGATTCATATGAGATATAAGTTAAGGAAAGCGGAGGATGAGATAGTCAAGCTGGCGGTCGAGGGCGTCAAGCATGCGAGGCGTTTCACGGATGATGTGGAATTTTCGCCGGAGGATGCATCAAGGAGCGAGACTGAATTTCTCTATCGCGTGATAGAGGCGGTCATCGACGCCGGCGCAACGACGGTTAATATACCTGATACGGTTGGATATGCGATTCCCGAAGAGTTCGGTAATTTGATTTACAGGATAAAGAACAACGTCCCGAATATTGAAAAGGCGATAATAAGCGTCCATTGTCATAATGACCTGGGCCTTGCGGTTTCAAATTCGTTGGCAGCGATAAGAAATGGAGCGCGTCAAATCGAGTGCACGATAAATGGCGTCGGCGAGCGTGCCGGCAATGCCTCTTTGGAAGAGATTGTGATGTCGATTAAGACCAGGGAAGATTTCTTCGGATTTTCCACCGACATCGTAACCAGGGAGATTTATAAGACGAGCAGGTTGGTCTCCAAGTTGACCGGTTTGGTAGTCCAACCAAATAAAGCCGTCGTCGGACAAAATGCGTTCGCGCACGAAGCGGGGATACACCAGGACGGGATATTAAAGAGGCGCACCACCTATGAAATTATGAAGCCGGAAGAGGTCGGTTTAAGTTCCAGCAGGCTTGTATTGGGTAAGCATTCCGGACGCCACGCCTTTAATGAGAGGTTAAAGAAATTGGGATTTTCGTTAAGCGCTTCGGAACTTAACGTAGCGTTCAAACGATTTAAGAGGCTGGCCGATAAGAAAAAATTTATTTACGATGAAGATTTAGAGACCATCGTTGAAGAAGAATTCGCGGAGATACCGGCGACATGGCAGTTTGCGTATCTTCATATCGTCTCCGGGACGCAGACGGTTCCAACGGCTACGATAAAATTAAAGTCCAAATCCGGATTGGTCGGCGAAGCGGCCTCAGGAGATGGTCCGGTGGACGCATGTTATAAGGCGATAGACAAGATAACCAAAAGGAAAGGTGAACTTTTGGATTATGCCATTCAAGCTGTAACTAAAGGCAAAGATGCTTTGGGTGAAGTTACGGTAAGGGTTAGGTCCAAGGGAAAGGTCGCGATAGGAAAGGCGGCCTCGACCGATGTAATTGAAGCGAGCGCCAAAGCGTATCTTAATGCGATAAATAAATTGATTCACAAGGGAAATAAAAGATTGAGGATTGAAATTTAAAGGAGAAGGAGATAAGGCCCTTTAGCTTTGATTGTATTTTACGTCCGCCATACTTCTCGGCGGACGAAACGTTTTATAGGAGATGAGCATGTCAGAAGATGTCGATGGGAAGACAAAGGTTTTCGGGATAATAGGATTTCCGGTTAAACACACATTTTCCCCCTATATTCATAACGCTGCGTTTAAGTCGTTAAAGATAAACGCCGTATATGTGCCATTCGCAATAGCACCGAAGGAATTAAAGGATGCTGTTGGCGGGCTCATCGCATTGGGCGTAGGCGGGGTTAACGTGACAATTCCGCATAAAGAGAACGTGCTCGCCTTATTAGATAAAGTATCTGCTCAAGCAAGAGGGATAGGAGCAGCGAATGTAATTTTGTTTAAGGATGGCAAGGCAATAGGATACAATACCGACGGGGAAGGATTTTTAGTCTCGTTAAAGAAGGATTTGAAGGTCGGCCCTAGAAATAAATCTATTTTCATCATTGGTGCCGGCGGAGCGGCTAAAGCCCTGGTCTATGTTTTAGCAAGAGAGGGCGCAAAATCTATAGCATTGGTTGATATACTACACGAGAAGGCAAAGGAGCTGGCACTTAAAGCAAACAAGGATTTTCCAAGTTGTGAAACCACGTCCATTCCATATTTGAGTTCGAGAATAGACGAGGAAGTTATAAATGCGGATATTTTAATAAATGCAAGTCCCGTTGGTATGCGTAAGGACGATCCCTGTATTGTAAGTCCAAGCGCCTTACATAAGGATTTGGTGGTTTACGATTTAATCTATAATCCGTTGGAGACTAAATTGTTGAAGGAGGCGAAGAAGAGGAGGCTTAAGACGGCGAACGGCATCGGGATGCTTTTATATCAAGGGGTGCTTTCATTTGAGTTGTTTACAGGAAAGACGGCGCCGATTTCCGTTATGCGTACTACGCTGGAGAGATTGATTAAAAGATGAGGTTAGCTTATTTTCTTGCCTTTGTGCTCGGTTCAATCGTAGGGAGCTTCTTAAACGTATGCATATACAGGATGCCGCGCGGAGAGTCTATAATTCTGCCGTGGTCGCATTGCACGAATTGCTACAGGCCGATACCGTGGTACGACAATATACCGTTTATAAGTTATATCGTCTTGAAAGGCAGATGCAGGTTCTGCATGGCGAAGATATCTTTTCGATACTTTATCGTCGAGGGATTAACCGCGATTACATTTGTTCTGCTTTTATGGAGGTTTAGGTTTAGTTTGGATTATTTAATTTATGCTGCCTTTTTGTCGGCTCTAATAATAATATCATTTATCGATTTGGAATATAAGATTATCCCGGATGAACTGAGCTTAGCAGGTATAATCATCGGCCTGGTTTTAAGCGGACTTTATCCGGCGTTGCAGAGCACGGCGTCATGGAAAATTGCTATGTTGGATTCGTTTTTTGGAATTTTAGTTGGAGGGGCTTCTATATTTTTATTGGGTGTAGTAGGCTCGACGATTTTTAAGAAGGAAGCGATGGGCGGAGGCGATATAAAATTGCTCGCATTTATCGGTGCATTTTTGGGCTGGAAGTTGACCTTGCTTACATTTTTTGTTGCCCCTGTTTTTGGTACTATTGTAGGGATACCGCTCAAATTTATTAAAAAACAGGATACGATATCATATGGCCCGTTTCTGTCGTTAGCGACATTTGTTTCGATTTTCTGGGGCGATAAGATAATAAATTTTATAATCCCAATTTGAAGGAGGAATGGATATGTTAAGATATTTAACCGCTGGAGAATCGCACGGAAGGTGTTTAATGGCGATATTAGAAGGCATGCCTGCCGGTTTGAAAGTCGATGAAGAGATAATAAATCGCGATTTAAGGCGCAGGCAAACGGCTTTCGGACGAGGTCCGAGGATGGCGATGGAATATGACACCGTCCAGGTCCTATCGGGGTTACGCAAGGGGGCAACGATAGGCAGCCCCATCGCTTTAATGATAGAGAATAAGGACGCTTCTATAGATTCCTTGCCTGTCATTACTAGTCCGCGACCGGGTCATGCCGACTTGGCCGGTGTAATTAAGTATGACAGCAACGATATTCGCGATATTTTGGAGAGGGCGAGCGCGCGCGAGACGGCTATACGCGTTGCTTTAGGTGGGGTATGCAAAATTTTGCTCGATGAATTCGACATCGAAATATTAAGCCACGTGGTAGAACTGGGCGGCATCAAGGCGGACATCAAAGGCCTTAGTTATAAGGAGATTAAATCGAAGGTCTTAAAGTCGCCCCTCAATTGCGCGAATAAGCAGGCAGAAAAAGCGATGGTTAAGAAGATAGAATCCGCTAGTAAGAATGGGAATACGCTCGGTGGAATTTGTGAGATAATCGCAGTTGGAATTCCAATCGGGCTTGGGAGTTACGTGCACTCCGACAGGCGTCTTGACGCGAGGATTGCAGGGACTTTGATGTCGATTCAGGCGATAAAGGGCGTTGAGATAGGTTTAGGTTTTAAGGCAGCGGCACTTTTAGGTTCCAAGGTTCACGACGAAATAGTTTTTGACAAGAGAAAGGGATTTTCTCGCCGGACGAATGCCGCCGGTGGATTAGAAGGCGGGGTTACTAACGGCCAGCCTTTAGTCGTGAGAATCGCTATGAAACCGATTGCAACCTTAGGTAAACCTTTGGCCTCCGTTGATATTAAGACGAAGCGAAAACTTAAGGCACAGGTTGAACGACACGACATCTGTGCCGTTGCAGCTGCCGGGATTGTGGGCGAGGCGGTGCTGGCGTTTGAACTTGCTAATGCGATGAGGGAAAAATTCGGAGGCGATAGCCTCTCCGAAATGAAGCGAAACTACGCCGGTTATATAAAACAGGTAAGATCATTCTAAAGCCTGTTTTGAAATTTAAGTCCCGCGCAGAGCCGGTTTATGACGCAGCCACATCTTAATCTTAAGCGAGTAATAAAATAGGCCAAGCGGGACTTAAATTTCAAAGTAAGTAATATAATGTAACTTAGCGAGAATTTATGAGAAACGTAGTTTTAGTCGGATTTATGGGGACGGGCAAGACTGCAGTTGGTAAAGAGCTTGCGGAGAAACTTAAGATGAAGTTCGTCGATATAGACGATATTATCGAAGAACGAGAGGGCATGGAAATAACCGAGATCTTCGCCAAAAAAGGCGAGCCATATTTTAGAGATGTCGAGAAGGAAATCATCAAAGAGATTTCCAAGAAGACGGATCTTATAATTGCTGCCGGAGGTGGGGCGGTAATCGATGAGGAGAATGTAAGAAATTTAAAAACCGGCGGCATTATGATTTGCTTAACCGCAAGCCCCGATAAAATTTTGGAAAGGACAAAGGGGTATGTACATCGCCCGCTCTTAAACGTACCTGATCCGAAAAGAAGGATTGCGGAATTGTTGGAGAAACGCGCACAATTTTATGCCCGCGCGGATTGCCAAATCGATACCACGAATCTTACCATAGATGAGATAGTCCAAAAGATTTTGGAGATGCTTTAGGCTATATGACCGATTTAGAATACCTCATATTATTAAATTTATTGCCCGACATAGGGTTTATTAGACTTAATAGTCTCCTTAGACGTTTCGGCAGTATAAAAAATATATTTACTGCAACACAGGCGGAATTAGAGGAGGCAGATGAAATCGGGCCTAAGATCGCCGCTTCGATTTTAAGTTGCAAGGACGTAAAAGGGCTCGAGGCAGAACTGAAGTTAATTGATAAATACGGTGTAAAGGTTATTTCGTATTTGGATAAAGATTATCCCGAAAATTTAAGACAGATATATGACCCCCCTATAATATTATATATAAGAGGGAATATCTTACCCGAGGATAAATTCGCCTTCGCAATCGTCGGCTCCCGACATGCGTCTCGTTACGGGGTTACTACGGCAGAACGATTAGGTTATGAACTCGCGAGCAGAGGGTTTAATATAGTCTCCGGATTAGCAAGGGGCATAGATGGAGCCGGACATCGAGGCGCTTTAAAAGCAAAGGGCAGGACATCGGCAGTACTAGGAAGTGGTTTGGCGGATATCTATCCTCCAGAACATATAGGACTAGCAGATGAGATAGCGGGAAAAGGCGCCGTAATTTCAGAATTTCCGATGCAGGTTGCCCCGCTAAGAGATAATTTTCCGAGGAGAAACAGGATTATAAGCGGACTTTCGCTGGGAGTCGTAGTGGTCGAGGCCGCCAAAAACTCAGGCGCGCTTATCACGGCAGACTTTGCGTTGGAACAGGGAAGGCAGTTATACGCAGTTCCCGGGCAGGCGCGCGCTTCTAATTCTTACGGTACAAATATGCTGATTCGTCAGGGCGCAAAACTCGTTGAGACGGCAGACGATATCATAGAGGAACTTCAGGATGTTATAAAAGGATATTTAGGGTCCAGGATGAAGTCGGAAGGCAAATATGAGCCCGATGTCTTAGAGGTCTCGGCGGTTCGTAATTTAAACGAATCGGAACGGGAAGTATTTAAAGCAATCAAAGGCGAGCCAACATTTATCGACGACATAGTAGAGGAGGCGGATTTATCCACGAGCGAAATCCTTGATTGTTTGACCAGGTTAGAATTGAAGGGGCTTATAGAGCAACTTCCCGGAAAATCGTACGCGAGGAAAGACTGAAAGTGAAAATAGTCTTAAACGGCAAGGAAAGATGCGGCGGGGATCAAATCAGATGAAAGAATCGTTAGTCATAGTCGAATCACCAGCGAAGTCCAAGACGATACATAAGTTCTTAGGCGAGGGTTACGTAGTCTGTTCCTCCATGGGGCATCTTATAGATTTACCGAAGAAGAAGATGGGGGTAGATGTAAAGGCAAGTTTTAAACCTGAGTACGTCGTGATACCGTCAAAGAAGAAGATATTGAGAGAATTGGAGAAAGAGGCGGAGGACAAGGACAGGATTTATCTAGCGACCGATCCGGACAGGGAAGGCGAAGCGATCGGATGGCACTTAGCAAATCGCATAGGCAAAGATAAACAGGTCTGGCGCGTCGTCTTTCACGAGATTACGAAAAAGGCGGTCGAAGAAGCGTTTAAGAATCCGGGGCATATAGATTTAAATCTGGTGAATGCACAACAAGCCCGTCGAATCTTAGATAGGATAGTCGGATATTCGTTAAGCCCGCTTTTGTGGAAGAAGGTCAGCCGAGGATTAAGTGCGGGTAGGGTGCAATCGGTCGCGGCCAGGTTAATCGTCGATAGAGAAAGGCAAATACAGGCATTTATTCCGCAGGAATACTGGGAGATAGATGCCGAGCTAAAGAAGATAAGAGATACGAGGTTATTTATCGCGAAGTTAGAGAAGATAGATGATACAAAGGCGGAGATAAAAAATAAGGAAGAGGCCGAAGGGATTGTTCGGGATTTATCCGATAAACAATTTAAGGTCGGGGAGATAAAGGAGTCGAAAAAACGCATAAATCCGCCGGCGCCGTTTATTACATCTAAGTTACAACAGGAGGCATTTTATAAACTGAGGTTCAGGGCGGGAAAGACAATGAGGATTGCCCAACAATTATACGAGGGTTTGGAGATCGGAAAAGAGGGCTTAGTTGGATTAATTACATATATGCGAACCGATTCGGTAAGGGTGACAGGCGCCGCTATCGAAGAGGCGAGGGATTTTATAGTTAAAAAATTTGGCCGCGAATATCTTCCATCGACTCCAAATGTTTATAAGTCTAAAAAAGCCGCTCAGGAAGCTCATGAGGCGATACGCCCCACGTCCGTAGCAAGAGAGCCGGATTCGTTAAAGGATTATTTAACGGCCGACCAATATAAATTATATAAATTAATCTGGTCCAGGTTTGTTTCAAGCCAGATGACCCCTGCGTTATATTCCGTTACTACTGTTTACATCGAAGCGGGCAAATATATATTTAAAGCGACCGGCTCTGTCCTAATTGCCCGAGGATTTAAGGTCCTTTATGAGGAAGACGAAAAGAAGGAAGAGGAGCATCCGCTTCCCCCGTTAGAAATAGGCGAGCCATTAGAATTGATTAAACTTACTCCAAGTCAACATTTCACAAAGCCACCGCCAAGATATACCGATGCCACCTTAGTAAAGGAGCTTGAGGAGAAGGGCATCGGTCGCCCCTCTACATACGCACCTATAATCGAAACGATTGTCTCGCGACACTACATAAAAAGGGATAGAGGTAGCCTTGTACCTACAGAACTCGGGACAGTTGTAACGGACCTATTAATTGAACATTTTCCCAAAATTTTGGATGTGAAATTCACTGCCACGATGGAAGAGGAATTGGATGAGGTGGAAGAAGGCAAGATGGAGTGGACGAAGGCCCTAAACGACTTTTACGAACCATTTAACGAATGGCTTTCAAAAGCACATGTAGAGATGAGGGAGGTCAAGAAGGACATCATAAAGACCGAAGAACGTTGTGAAATGTGCGGAAGGATTATGGTGATAAAATGGGGCAGGCGCGGAAAATTCTTGAGCTGTTCCGGTTTTCCAAAGTGTAAGAACGCAAAACCTATTACTACCGGAGTAAAATGTCCTGAGCCCGGATGCGACGGAGAGTTGGTAGAGCGCCGCTCTAGGCGCGGATTATTTTATGGTTGTTCGAGGTATCCTCATTGTAAACATATAGAGAAGACGCTTCCAACTCGCGACACACAGGAGGCGATTTAAACGGTGATAAGTCGGTATATAGAAAAATTCATCAGGTATTTAGAGATCGAAAAGAACGCATCGAAGTATACGATATTGAACTATTCGATAGATTTGAGGTCTTTTAAGGATTTTTTTAAAGACCAGCCAATAGACAAAATAGACCATATCGCATTACGCAGGTATCTCGCTCATCTTAAGGAAAATAATTTGTCTAAAGTTTCCATCGCAAGGAAAATTGCTTCCATAAGGTCATTCTTTAGATTTTTATGCAGGGAGGGTTCTATAAAGAC
>Ga0209636_10007662_pt1 | contig 11007 bp, 11 predicted proteins | sample DeeMarSWOR152_54_FD_187464 | JGI IMG/M metagenome (GOLD analysis project Ga0209636, IMG submission 187464) | Marine sediment microbial communities from White Oak River estuary, North Carolina - WOR-1-52-54 (SPAdes) (version 2) | ecosystem: Environmental > Aquatic > Marine > Intertidal zone >... | reverse complement strand
CTCTCGTACCCAACTATTAGAAACAGTTCATTAATATTTGCGGATTTTAAGGCTGAAAGTGTATGTTCTATGAAAAATTTCCCTGCCACGGGAAAAAGAGGCTTTGGGCGCGTATAAGTTAAAGGTCTTAAACGCTTTCCCTCGCCTGCTGCCAATACAACAGCCTTCACGAAAAATCAACACCCAAAAAACAACAACAAAATATGATGAAGGATGAAAACTTTGCGGTAACTAATAAGGGAGAAAAAATATCAAATTCTAATTTATTTTCTATGTTGTTGTCGTTGTTGTTTCTATGGTTTCTTCTTCGGTTTTCTCTTCTTCCTCAGGGACTTCTTCGGTTTTCTCTTCTTCCTCAGGGACTTCTTCGGTTTTCTCTTCTTCCTCAGGGACTTCTTCGGTTTTCTCTTCTTCCTCAGGGACTTCTTCGGCTGGCTGAACTGGCACTGCTACCTCTTTTTCTTCTTTTGGTTTTGGCATGCTTAAAAGCTTTGATTTTCTTACTTCAACGCTTCTTAAGGGGAAGATTTTCTTTGTTTGGTTGTGGATTTCACCAGCTATTTTACCTAAAACCGTCTGTTGTACTAAATCGTGGAAGTTGAGCTCCTTTGCTTTTCTTTGAACAACCTCTCTCATCACTGCTCTTATTTGGTGTTGATGAGAATTTTGGCATCTGTGGGTTGTTAGAGCTATAACACTTACTCTTAGTTTATAGCCGTCCTTTGCCGTCACGTTGAAAATTCCATCAAGTCTCGTACTTTTACGCCTTATTAAGGCCCTCAGGTAATCTCTAGCAAAATCGTGACCAATAAATCGTGTCTTTGCTATATTTCCCACAACATCATAAACTTCAAAATTTAATTTTACATGTATCTGGTCAAACGATCCTGAAAGATCGAAAAGGGTTGTTTCAACGATCCTCCCTATAAGTTTTGAAGGATCGTCAACAGGTGTAGTTCCCAACACTTGCTCAGCAAACATAGGTGGAGCTAAAAGGGTATACCATTGCTTCTGTTTCCACTTATCCACAATTTTTTCTCGTCGTCTTTTTCTCGGCATCAGCATCACATCGACAACAAAATCAAGCATCTACTTTTAAGTTTTAAAAAGTTGTCTTTCTTAAAATAATAATTTTGTCTTTCAGGTCTCAGTTGCTTTTGATTCATCTTTGGGGTTTATCATCTTTTTGGTAACATTTTCAGCAAGGATTATGCTTATAAGAAGATCGTCTACCGTGGATAAAAAACGCTCGAACTTATTATTTTCCAACACTATTTCGTTTATGAGAGTGTTATTTTCTAGGTAACTTTTTACTTTTAATGGTGGAGGCGCGGTTAGATTGTCAGGATTAATAGCATTAAAAACGCTTTTTGCAAAGATTTTATCAGGATAAGTAATTTTTATCACAGCTTGCATAAGCATTTTAATCCTCTCTTCTACTCTGCGCATTTTTTTCCAATCTTATTCACTTAACTTTTTACGCCTAAGTCCCATCATACGGCCTAAAGATTTACCAAGCCAAGCAGCCATGACTACAGAAACACCCACCGCTATGTAAATAGCTACAACGCTATATGAAGATTCTTTTCCATCACTGTCAACCACCATATCAGAAACTTTAATCAACCAAACATCAGCACTTCCAGCACCAAAGGAGGTTGTGGAGCCTGTTATTATGAATCCCCCGTCAGAAGTTTGCACAACACATCGTCCCTCATCCCAGAGTAGACCTCCAAAGGTTTTATCCCACAAATAGTTACCTTTTTCATCAGTCTTAATTAACCAAACATCGCCGAAAATTTCATCATAAAAATATGTACAACCCGTTATTATGTATCCACTGTCTGTGGTCTGCTCAACACAATAACTCATATCAAAGTTTGTTCCTCCGTAGTTTCTCTTCCATTCTTCGTTGCCGTTTTCATCAGTCTTAATCAACCAAACGTCATAATTACTAGTACCAGAAGATTTCGTGATGGACTCTATGATGCCTGTTATTATGTATCCTTCATCAGAGGTCTGTTGAACACAACGCCCCTCATCTAAATATGTTCCTCCGTAGGTTTTGTCCCACTCCTTATCACCGTTTTCATCAGTCTTAATCAACCAAACATCACGATAACCAGCACCAAAAGACCCCGTGGTACCTGTAATTATATACCCTCCATCAGCAGTCTGAGCAACACAATAACCTTCATCCCGGCCTGCTCCTCCGTAGGTTTTGTCCCACATAATATTGCCAGTTTCATCGGTCTTAATCAGCCAAACATCTGTATCATACAAACCTCCAGTAGCAAAAGATTCTGTGGAGCCTGTTATTATGTATCCTACGTCAGAAGTCTGCACAGCACTCCGACCTGAATCCATGCCCGTTCCTCCAAAGGATTGGTTCCACTCCTCGTCGCCACTCGCATCAGTTTTAATCAACCAAACATCCGTATAACCAGAACCATAAGAGTATGTATTGCCTGTTATTATATATCCTCCATCAATGGTCTGAACAACACAAGCACCATAATCTTCTTCTATTCCACCATAGGTTTTATTCCACTCAAGATCACCTATTGAGTTAGTCTTAATCAACCAAACATTATAACCATTAGAAACAAGGATGTGAGATACTGTGGTACCTGTTATTATGTATCCTCCGTCAGCAGTTTCAATAACAAAATTACCCTCATCAGCGGATTTTCTGCCATAAGTCTTATTCCATTCCATTGTATCATTGTCGTTATTACTGTTAATCCTTTTCTCCATCATAGTTACTTTTGTTTGCGAGTTTAAAGGAGTCATTATTATTGCTATCGCTATTGTTGGTACTGCTAAAACCATTGAAATAATTAGAAACATAATTGTTACCGTTAATGTTAGCCGAAACGAACTTCTCCTACGGTTTAAAACTGCTATCCCACTTTTTAAACGGCTAAAAATCTTAAAAAAATCTCCCAATAACAATCATTCATCCCTCACAAAATCGTAATTCTATACGGTAATGGCATATAAAAAAAATTTTTGTAGATTGCCTGTTTCTACTCCTATAAACGTTGAAAAGTTATAGTTATGAAGATTTTTATTTTTCTTCTTGAAGGAATGAGCTACTCCACAAAACAAAAATAGGATTAGAAACCCCATGTCTCTAATCTTGGGAAGATATTAGCTGTTTGGCGATTATTTCATCCACGATTTTCAGGAATTTTTCTAAGAGGTTTTCTGGCACCTTAGCGCCAGCAGCTATGTTGTGCCCGCCACCCACAGCTCCTTCGTTGATAAGAGTGCTTGCCTCTCTCATAGCTAAACCTAAATTCACACCCTTTTTCACAAGATACTCGTTTGCCCTACCGGATATTTTAACTAAATCTTCTGAAAAGCCTGCTATGGTGAGAAGAGGTTTTTCAGGCGATAATAAACGATTTATCGCAATCACAGAAGCTAAGTGGCTCATAATAAACTCGTCTACAACCCCTCTTCCATCGATAAACTGAGTGTGTTTAAGCTGTTCCACCGCTTTTTTCTCATTGTTAATAAACCATTGCAAACTACGAGCAAATTTCGCCCGATATTCGTTGAATATTTTCACTCCCTCCTTGTAAGTTTCGCCTCTATCACCAAGACAGATGCTTACACCAACTCCATTTTTACTTGATCTACCACAAGAAGCGATTAACGCGTCATACTCCCTCGCGTTCCGAGTATATGAATCCCTAGATTCTTGGGGAAATATGTATTCTTTTCCAAAAATTTCTTTGAAAATAGAAGTTTTGTCTTCCCTTCTTTTTTCTGCAATCTTTTCCACTATAGCCTCTAAAAGTTTTTGTTTCTCTTCATCACTTAGATCTGAAATAGTGCGCCAAACTCCATCTTTCTTCAACGGAATATTTAGCCCTGATAAAAATTTGTTACAAGTCTCAGGAGAAAGAGAAACTCCTGGCACCAACGGGTCAATCGTATACTCAAGAGCTAGCGGTATAGGGTCTCTCTCCCTACCAAAAATCCTGATGTCTTCGATTTCTACTATTGCTCCAACGCTTTTTCCATCTTCTAATATCTCCCTATTAAGTCCATAAAATCCATGATTTTCTTCTTTATCCTGTTTATCCCCTAAAGCACCTACTAAAGCAAGGGAAGACAGGTCTTTGTTTTTTTCATCCAAAGCCCTTGCAACGAAATAGGTAACCCCTGAAGCAGATATCTCTTCCGCCCCATCAAACCCGAACAACATAGGATTAACATGAACTATCTCCGAGTCCTCAAAATCCTCTAAAAGGGGCTGATGATGATCTAAAATAATCACTTGCCTTCTTCTATCAGGATAATCTTTAAACACTTTTATAATCTGATCTATCTGACCCGAACCCATATCACAAAAAACAAGGACAGAACTTTCAGATTTAAGTAATGAAGAAATTATCGAGTAAGTTGGCTGAAAAAGGATTCTTATATGAAACAAAACTCCCAACCGCATTAAAGACTTTGCAAGCAAACCTGCAGCGCTTAAACCATCTGCATCATGGTGGGAGATTATCCAAACAAACTTACTATCTTTTAAAACCTCAGAAGCAACCTTTAAAGACTCATTGAATTTCTCTCGATTCTTCGACATAAAGCATCTCCCAAAAAACAAGAGGGGAAAAAGGAGATATGGATAAAGGGGAAACTTTTTACCGCAATAGTGTTGCGGCTGTTTTTGGATCATATTTCCAGTCCGGAGGCAAAATTCCTTTCTTCCTATAATACTTCGATAAACGCCATATTTTTGCCTCAATAAGCTGTAAACCCCTCTTCCCATGTTTATCTTTTGGATGTTCTTCGAGATGTTTTCTTAACGAAACTGCCCGTCTCATAAGATCAACCAAATCCTCTGGAAATTTTGGTACAAGATCATGTTCTTTTAAAATCTGAAGCATAGATTTCTTAGTCACCAATTTCACAGAAGGAACGCTGTAAACATCCCGCAAAATCATTCCGATTTTGCTCATACTATGACCTTCCTTTGCCTTAGTTACAACCAAGTCCTCAACCTGCTCACTATCGAGCATTATCCAGCTTGGAGGCTTTGACTTAAAAGGCCTCGGAGGACTCTTAGAACCCGATTTACCCTTTCTATGTGAGTGCATCCTCGCCATTAAACACTACCTCAAAAGAAATCCTAAGTACTTAAGTAAAACATTATTATTTTTATAAGACTAACTCTTTTGAACTTTTCCATAAAAATCCAAAAAGCAAAAAGGATTAAAAATACTTAGCAGTAGCGACGAAGAAATACGATTGCTATTTTGTAATTTTATCTTTTTTGTTTTTAGATTTTTATTTCTATGGGGCTATTCTTTTTAAAAATGTAACAGTAGAATTTTTTAAACTCCAAATAGTAGGAGATATCTACAAAATAGTTGTTCATCCACTCTGCTTCATTTTTTAAGCGACAATTCTCATTGAGGTACACTGTGAAATATTGGCCTTTTCCTTTGTTTATATGGACGAAATATCCTTTTTTGAAACCGTGCTGGTTTTTGCAGAGTTGGAGATTTTCAAAACATTTCTCAATATTTCCCTTTATTTCTTTTACTTCTTCTGGTTGCCCGTTTTCATCGTAAGATGCTATAGTGGCGCTCTTTATTTGGACAGCGATTAGCGGTTCTTCCTCCTCCTTCTTTGTTTTTTGAAATATAAACAAGTTGTTTTCAGAAACGAAATTTTGAGAAGGAAACTTATGAGTTAAAACTAAGGAAGGTGAAATCTCTTTTATAGATCCCTCTAATTCCTCATAAATTTGCCTGAAAAGACTTTTCTCATCTTTTATAGACCCTCCTATGAAATCACAAACCGCGCTTTCAAAAGCTACAAGAATATCACTTTCCAAATGAGAAAGGATGAAGGAGACTGCCATTTTCCTTCTCACACCCTTAAAAAGCTTGAAAACCTATTACAAAACTTATTTTTGATTTTTTAACTTTTTTAAAAAAACTTGGTAGCGGATATGAGTCCGAAAGGACTTGTTGAGCGTTTCTTTCGGTGTTTTTGTCATCTTCTTTTTTGAGGGGTGATTTTTCTGCTTATTTTTCTACAAAAAACGCAGAATGTAGAGAATGTAGAAATGTAAAGGATTCGGAGGGCCAAATTTCCAATTTTTAGAAACAATAAAACTTTCATTGGAAGAAAGAGGTTTGGATGATAAAAATCACGGTGTTTTTAGGGAAGATCATCTTCTCTAAGTTTTGCTCCACAATTTGGGCATTTTTCTTCGATCCTTAGCCATTCTTTTATGTGCGATCTATGGACATTTATGTTGCAACAAGGTGTTTCTGTGAAATCTGGCAGAAGGACTGGGAGTTTGCATATAATACATTTTTGAAAGGATTTTTCGCAGTTTGGACACTTTTTTGCATCGGTTGAGACTGGTTGATTGCAGTTTGGACAAAGATATTTTTCTTCCTCTGCTTTTTTTTCTATTTCTGGAACGAGCATTTCTTTTTCTATTTCTTCCTTTGTAACAAGTTTTACGCTTTTTTCAACGTCATCCAGTTTGATAGGGAGACCTTTTGATATGCCTATCATTAAAAGGAGGGCTTTTAAATTCTTTTCACTCGCCATGTTAAACTCGTTTAGGAGCGTGTCGAACCCAAGTTTTTCATAGACATTGAAGAGCTCTTCCATCCTTTTCTTTGCATATTTTACACCGATGAAAGATTTATCTGCCACAACACCCCATAAATCCCCCTTTTCATTTAACTTTTTGACGGTTTCTTTTATGGATGATTGAGCAACTTTTAAATGGTTACTGAGGTCTTCATAAACAAGGGGGGATTTCTCAGAAATTTTCAGCAAATACTGTTCTTCTTTGGAACTTAGCTTTCTTTTACGCCACTTTTCCTTCTTTTCAGACTTCACCTTCTTTTTCTTAACTGGTTTGGGAGAAGAAAGAAACTTCTTATGTATGTAAATATAAAAAGCGGCAGTAGCTGCAAAAAGAACAATATATGTAAGAATTTGTGAAGTGCTCATCTCAGATCAAATCCTCAAAAAGACATTAGTTAACTAAAATATGTAATAAATCCTTTTAGAATATTTTCCCCTAAAAAAACGCTTAATAAAGATGATGAAATAATCCAATATGGGAGGAAATGACCTAAAAATAAAGATATAAAGCTGTTTTTGCCATTTTGTTTATTGTTGGATAACTTTTCCTGCTATTGCTTTTGCCATTTCAAAGGTTTTTGCTGTTCCGCCTAGGTCGTAGGTAAGTACTTTTCCTTCTTTGAGCACATCTATTACCGCGTTTTCTATTTTTTTCGCCGCTTTTTCTTCCCCTAGGTATTCGAGCATTATTTTTGATGCAAGAATCGTGGCCGTAGGATTTACTTTGTTCATACCTGTGTATTTTGGCGCGCTTCCATGAATAGGTTCAAACATGCCGAAATTATCGCCGATGTTTGCTCCAGGTGCTACGCCTAGACCTCCAACTGTTTGTGCTGCTTCGTCAGATATAACGTCTCCGAAAAGGTTAGTGGTAACGATTACGTCGAAAAACTCTGGTCTTTTTATAAGTTGCATAGCCATAGCGTCAACACGTCTCTCATCAAGCTCGACTTCTGGGAAATCCTCGGCAACTTTGAAAATAGCGTTTTTGAATATGGTATCTGTGATCTTTAATATGTTAGCTTTATGCACGTAAGTTAAAAGTTTTCTTCTTTTCATTGCAAGGTTGAAAGCAAAGCGGGCGATCCTCTCGCAACCCTTGCTGGTGATTATTCTTAACGCTATTCCTATGCCTGGGACAACTTCAAACTCTTTTCCCACATAGAGACCTTCTGTGTTCTCCCTTACAACCACCATGTCTATATCTGGATGCAAGGAGGGTACTTTAGGCAGCGTTTTGCACGGTCTCACGTTGGCATATAAGTCAAAATATGTCCTCAAAGTAACAGCTACACTTCTTGGAGATCCTGGTTCTTCTGGAGTCGTTACAGGTCCCTTTAGACAGGCATTGGTCTCTTCTATTATCTCGAGGGAGTGGGCAGGCAAATTGGTGCCGTATTTATCGATAAATTTTAACCCTGCTTCAACCTCTATAAACTCAAGGTTGAGGCTGGGAACAGCGTCTTGCACAGCGTTTAAAACCGTTATGGCTGCTTCTGCAACCTCAGGACCTATACCATCACCCGGAATAACCGATATTTTATACGTTTTTACCATTTTCAGTATCCTCTTTTACTAAATTTAACGTTAAATCTATTATTTTTAGTATTCTCTGGTTTTTTTGATTGATTTAAAATTGATTATTATAAATGTTTTTTTTCAATATTTTATTTTTCTAAAAAAAATGCAAAAAACAGTTCTAGCTTAATTTACGGTTCAGAAATAACGCTAAGGAATATTCTAAAACTTTTGAAAATTAAGAGTTCTAAATTTCCCAATTTTCAGCCTTTTATTTTGAAAATTTTTTGTGATTACTTCTTTTTTGTTCTTAAATATTTTTGAGTGAAAAAGCTCTTCCTAACGCTGGAAAATTATTGATTAAAAGTGGGTATTTAAGCGGCTGATTTTTAAAAATCATTCTTTTCATATTAACCCTCAACTTTTTTTGATTTTCATTTTTCATTTTGTTCGACTTATACCTGACAATAAGGGAAATTTTTAAATACTATAAAAACCTTAGATAAAGGTCAGGAACTAAACAAAAAAGTTCTACCTTCTTGGGTAAGAAAGCAATTATGAGAGGAAAATAAAATGGCAACATTTATCGTGCAAAAGGCCTACCGTGACCTCGCTAAGAAAAAAGGTTTTCTTGTAGGAAGCGACTCCATTAAAGCTCTTGACAAAGCCGTAGAAAAACTAGTTACGGACGCAATGGCACGCACAAAAGCAAACGGTAGAAAAACAATCAAAGCGCAAGACATTTAGAAAACAATAACAAAAGCTTTTTTTTTTCGATGACATTTTAGGAAAATTCTCCCGCTTTTTGCCCATTGTTTTTCATATTTTATCAATCAAGTTTAATCCCTTCTCCCCGCGCGTTTCTACACCTATAAATCCTCAATTTTTCTGGTTTTTTATGGGTAATGCCACCACTTAATGAGAAGATAAGGAGTAATATTTCTAAAGTTTTCCCGCGTTATAGGCCTTGTAAGATGGCGTTGGGCTCTGGGCGGTGGAACATATTTTCCTTTCTTTATCTCTCTTGGTAAAACTTTTACAATTTTTTCCGCTTTTGAAAGAACGCTTTTACATTTTTTACATTCATAACCTTGGTTTTTACCCATACTTTTCATATTTTTACCACATTTCAAACAAGGAGGATTTGTTCTAACTATCTTCTGAGCTAACCGCTTAACCTCTATCTTCTCCAAATTTACCGTTATGGGGATTTTATTAGGAGGTCGTATACCTCCATAAACCACCACATTGTCTCCTATTATAAGGCTTTTAATAACGTTTCTAAAAGCTCCTGTAGGTTCATAAGCCGCACAATCTATGAAACCAGTTTCATCAGAAAGCTTAAACACAGCATGTCCTCCTTGAACGGTTTCAGGCTTTGAGGAAACCTCTCCTTCTATAATAACAGGCAGATAAGGTTCCACTTCCTTTATCTTATACGCCCGCTTGAGGTGAGCATCAGTACCCTGATTTGTGCGAAAAATAACCCATCGCTCCACAGGTTCCAAAGTTTTCACCATTCCTGCAGCCTCCTTCACAATTTCAGGATCTTCTCCCCTTATCCCAAAAAAAACAGGATCAGGACCGCGAGGAGTTATAAGGACACGCTCCGTTTCAAAATCTATATTATTAAAAGTCCTTTGCCCCATTTTCCGATCCATCTCAAACACTGAATCCCTATCGATCCTCCGAGGCTTCCCCCACATTTCAGGAACTCTATAAGCCATATACTCATAAGTATGATCAAAATTCCGCAAAACATTCCCTATAGCGCCCAAAGCCCCAATTATCCCTCGTCCATTACCATGAGCAAAAACCCTCATCCCATACTTTTCAGCAAGAAGCCTACCCTCCTCAATACTCTTAATACCAGTAACAACGCTCTCCCCAAAAAGCTGAACCTCCCTTGGAACCTCTTCTCCCTCATACATAACAACCCCCGTATTAGTATCCGGATGATGAAAATCCGCCAAGGATACTAAGGTATCCAAAACCATCTCAAAAACCCCATCCACCCCAACCTCTTCAGCGACAAAGCGGAGACAAAAACCCCCATTACCCCGCGTCTTATAAGGAATATTAGGATTAAAACGGATCAACAAGGGATAATCCAAAAACTCAACAAAAGACGCCAAATTCTCAACCAAAACCGCACAAACGTAAGTAGTACACATACCTAAAGGCGAATCAGCATCATCAATACCTAAACTCAAAACAGACCTCTTTTCACTCATCATAACTTCACTCTACAAAAAAAGAAGGCTTTATAGAACGTGAAAAAAACCAACCGTACAACGCTTTTTTAAAAAAAATGAAAGAGCCAGAATTCTACTAAACAATCATCATTATTCGCTATTATGAAAAAATAATGAAAAAATTGAGTTTTTTATTCCGTTTTATCCTTAAGTAAGGGAGATTATTAGTAATGATGAAATGATTAGTAAATAAGCTCGTTTATTTATTAACCGCCACCCTCACTGGTTTCAACACAAATCATTGTCAGGGTGCTTCTTACTTTACCCAGACGCCTAATCTTCCAAGTAACTGTTTGCTTGAGTTCTTCCATGGTTACTGCTTCAACCTTTGCTACTATATCATAGACCCCATATACGATGGAAGCTTCTATCACCCCTTCAACTTTAAGCAGCTCTTTTGCTAAAGCTTCCTCCGACCCTATTTCGGCATTTATTAAAACATAAGCCATTGGCATTTTTTAACCAAACCTCCTTAAAAACCTCAAACTTATGACTATATTCCTATACTTAACGTTTTCGCAAAAAAAAGGTGAAAAAAGATTTAATGAATCACCCTAAAATTTTCTCATGATATTAAAATTTTTAGGGGAATTTTTATGGA
>Ga0209636_10007661_pt1 | contig 11008 bp, 11 predicted proteins | sample DeeMarSWOR152_54_FD_187464 | JGI IMG/M metagenome (GOLD analysis project Ga0209636, IMG submission 187464) | Marine sediment microbial communities from White Oak River estuary, North Carolina - WOR-1-52-54 (SPAdes) (version 2) | ecosystem: Environmental > Aquatic > Marine > Intertidal zone >... | reverse complement strand
CAGGAGAGATAAAACCAGATAAAGGCGAAATTGCTTCTGACATAAAAATTTCTTACAAACCCCAATATGTTGAAACTCAATTCAAAGGAACAGTTAAAGATATTCTATCTTCTTTTGCAAACATAGAAGAACAAAGTTACAAAGCAGAAATAATTAGGCCTTTGAACCTAGAAAAATTGATGGAAAGGAACGTTCAAGATTTATCAGGAGGAGAACTACAAAGAGTTTCTATCGCTTGTTGTCTATCACAGCAAGCTGATTTATATCTATTGGATGAACCATCTGCCTTTTTAGATGTTGAACAAAGATTAACCGTAGCTAAATTAATTTCTAAAATCGTCGAAGTCAAGGAAAAGAGCTCCTTGGTGGTGGATCATGATTTATTGTTCTTAAGTCAAGTTGGAAATAGGGCGATGGTATTCCTTGGAGAATCTGGAATAGAAGGTTATGTAGACGAGGTTACTTCTGTTAAAAATGCTTTCAACAAGTTTCTTTCAGTTGTTGGTGTGACTTTTAGGTCAGATCTTGCTACAGGAAGACCGAGAGCGAATAAACTTAATTCTAAATTAGACAGGGAACAGAAAGAAAAAGGAAATTATTTCTATGTTTGATTAATCATGTCTTCTATTTAAATTCTGTCTTTAATTCTTCTGATCTTTCCCACCATTGAAGGTCGGGTTCAATGTGAAAACTCTCACAGAACTTTTCAACATCTCTTCTTACAATTTTCATCGACAATTCTGTTGCTAATTTCGAGTCTTCAAAGGCAAAATCAAGGTTTTTAAATTGTTCCAAACCCGCATAAGTTCCTTCAACAAGTGGTATCATCATCTCGGAAATTATTTTTGGTCTTTCTTGAACAAATTTTTGAAATGTTGGTTCATCGATGGTTTGGTAAGAAGGAAGCATCGATAGAATAAGAATATTTCCTGTTCTTTCTTCAATATCTTCTCTTATCCTGCTTATATCATCATGACCAAGTTGCATAAAATTTGTAATCGGTACATAAAAAGAACGAAGAGCTTGAGTCGTTTCCTCTTTATTATGTTTATCATTTCCCATAGAAGCAATTTCATTCACTATAGCTGCAGATCCACCACCAATTCTTCCCAGTTTGTTTAATAAGTCCAATAAATTATTGGTGTAATTTTCTCCATTTCCTACAACTTTCATAACACCTTCTACATCAGATTTTCTCATTAAAGCCGAAACTTCAATATCTTTGCTTTGATAAGGCCATATACCATCCCTTTCATTTAAGTAAACGTCTAAAGCACTTTCACTAATTTCTCCAATCAATCTTTCATATAATTTCATTAGATAGTCTGAGCTTCTAACTAAATGAAGAGGCACCACCTTATTTTCAGTTTTAGAATCAATATATGGTGTTTGCACCTTTGCTAAATCATAAAGTGCTTCCATATCAGTAATCATTTTTAAGACATCCTCTTCTGTCCAATTATCTCTTTCTGCAAAATATCTAACAACTACCTCATCTTCAAAATCATCTAACATAGTACCGGGTAAGTATGCAATATTTTGATATGACACCATTTGTTCATCTGAAATAGGTGGGGTAGCACCGTCCTTTATATTTGAATCGAAAATTGAAAATGTTTGCATTCCTAAAAACTTTAATACTCTGGTTGGATAATTCAGGACCATATCTAATTCTTCATCTTTTCCTTCGTATTCTGGTAAAGTTGAATATAGATCTTTAATTAAAGACTTCGTCATTTCTTCAGCTTTACTTAGCCGACCCCCATATTTAAACCCAGCAATAAATTCTTTCCAGCTTGGAATGCGCATTTACACCACTTTTTATGCCTTAATAAATTAATTATTTAAGCCTTTTTCACGGGTTTGAAAATACAGGAACCGTCTCCGGAGAATAACCATCTGGTTCTTTCCAACCTAAACTCTCCATTAGCCAATTCGTCAATAATTCCACTACTATATTCTATACAAGCATTACACATAAACGAGTTTTTATTGTTCTTTAAAGTATCAAAGAATGGACATTCTACAACAGCAACTTTTTTTTCTTCGATTAAATCCAACTTTAGACCGAGAACCATAGCAGCCATGTTCAAAGTACTCTTTATATTTTCTTCTGTCGGTTCAGTCAACCCTGTAACTTCTTTTAATAGTTTACAATCTCTTTTTCCAAGTTCTCTTATCTCTCTTTTCAAGACTGTTGACAGGACACTATATCCATCACTTCTAACCAGATGTCTTCCAAGAATTCCAATAATGTTCCCTAAAGTTTGTGAAGCCATCTTTTGTTTATCCTTTGGGCTAAGTTTTTTATTTAATAATTTCTCTAGTTTTTCAAGTTTCCAGTGCTCCATATCCATTTTTAATCCCCACTTTTCCTTTTCTTTCTAATCTTTTTTACGTTTAGCAATCCAGGACAATTTAAACAAGCTATTTTTTCGTCGTACCTTAGTCCACAAGGAAGGTGCTCTGTATTGTCAGTATGTAATAATCTCAATTGTTGAAACTCCGGGACTACAGTACCAACATTCCCTATGTTTACTTCAACATGCCTGATACCTGGCTCTGATCTTATCTGATTGTTTAACAAACTTTCTAACTGTTCCATATTCTCTGATACTATACTCAGAATTAAGTTATGCATTCCTGAAGTTCTGGACATGTGAAAAACCAAAGGACAATTTCTCAATTTTCTAACCAATATATCAGTCCCTTCTGAATCAGATTCTATACCAATAGCTGCTGTTACAGGAAAGGTTTTTTCGGTGTTGAATAATACAGAAACTTTGATTAGTTTATTTTCAATCAATCTTTCAATCCTTTCTTTTACGGCTGCAGGAGTTATTTTAAGCTTTCTTGCTAGGGAGGTATATTTTATTCTTCCGTCTTTGTACATCTCTGAAACTATAATTCTGTTCACATCATCCTCTAAAATTTTTTTACCTTTCATGTAAATCAATTAAATAAATTATACATTAAAAGTATTTAAGTTTTATTTTTTATAGGCAAACTTTAAATATAGTTAAAATAATAATTAATCCCAGAAGATGATTCTTTTTCTAGATGATTCGTTAAGATTTAGGAGAAAAAACATGGAAGAAACAGTTATTTGCAAACTATGTTTAGAACCGATATTTAATTTTATATGCATAGATTGCTTAGGAGGGACCGTGAAGAGATGGCTAACTTTAGTTAAACCAAAACTATTGAAAGGTTTTTCAAAATTTCATGAACAGCTCTTCAATTATTTCTCTTCCTTTGAAAATCAAGAAAGATGCATGAAGTGCAATAATGTAATAGACACTGTCATATGCCCTTACTGTTACGAAAAAGAAGTTTTCTGGTGGCTTTTCCCCAAAGATGTGAAACTTTCAAACATGTTTGCAAAACTATTCAACTTCGATTTTTTTGGTCCTGGCTATTTACCTACTATTAAAACAAGAAACTTAGAACCAATAGTTATCGTGGACAAAAAAAATAAATCAGACTTGAACATATGTGAAAACTGTGGTCAAGTTTCTGATAATCTGAAAAAAGAAAACGAATCTTGGTTTTGTGAAACCTGTATAGAAATGTAATTATTTGCAAAAACTTCTTATCTCTGTCACAAGCCTTTCTATGTTCTTTATCCTTTCGCTCAAAGTTTCGTTCTGAACCCTTAAACTATCAATCTGTGTGTTTATTTTTTCGAACCTGGTAAGTACCAGATCCATTTTTGCTTTAACATTCTCTACTGTAACTGTTCCTAAAGTTGATTCTGGAACTTCTTCTGGTTCTGGTACTTCTTCCTTCTTTCTTCTAAAAATTCTACTCAAAATACCCATTATGCTAACCTCTCCCTCATAACCAAACCTAATATTGATCTAAATTCTGTTTCTAACTTTTCAATCCCCTCTAATCCTATCTTTAAATATCTTCTTCTTATGTTGTTATAAATTAAATGATGGTATAACCAAACAAACGGGGTGACTATGGCTTTTTGCCAAGCCGTACCCGTAGGATATCTTGTTATCAAGTCGCCACTTATTTCTAACACCATTTTACCATCTTTGTTAGGATTTGTTGGTTGTGTACCAAATATCTTAAGTCTTATGTACATTGTGGTCCATTTATCCAATCCCTTGTCAAGATGTACCTTGATAAAGAAAGGATTTGGATCAGCTGTTACATCCCATCTAAATTCATCCTCAAAAATATCTTTTCCCCTGGCATGGAAAATTACTTGAAGATTACGGGATATCCTAGGATATATTGAAAAAGGATTTTTACCATAATATTCGATTGTTATGACTCCTTTTGGAGCTAAGACATCATCCGTAATAGCATATACCATATCCTTATACCTTTATCCTTTTGATAGTATGCCAAAGAAAGATTTCATATTATTCTCTATATCATACATCCAATCCCTACATTGTTGAGTGTATTTTTCCCTTTGATCTTTGTAAAACACTTTGTGATAAAACGTTCTAAACATCTCATAGAGAAAACTTCTTTCCCAAGTAGTATCTTGTGGGTATTCTGTCCTGACCATCCCCTCCATTACTATACTTACAGATCCCTCCTTTCCAAATTCTTTACTTGGCTTAACGCGTCCGCTTAACTTTATTAAAAGAAACATGTAAGAGAACTTATCGAAATCTTTTATTGCTTCAAATTCAGCAGTGAAACTTTCTTCAGGTTTTGTTCTATCCCACTTAAAGAGTTTTTCTTGTACATTCCCTCTTGGTATTTGTAAATCTTTGATGAGTATCTCTAGTAATCTTTCATAAGCTTTCTGGGGGTTTGGTCCTGAGAAGTTAAACTCTATCCTAGGTCTGTAAGTCAAACAACGCTCTTCCATCATGAGTTTTGTTCTAGCGAATACAGGCATGTTATCCCTATAAAAATGTTTTGTTTTATTAAAAGAAATATTATAGTATGAAGAGAGAGGTTGGTATGATAACAGCATTTGTTGGATTTTTACTTTTAATGATTGCTGGTCAGACCAATGATTCAATTATATTTCAATTCAGTATCGTGTTTAGCATCCCGAGCATATTTTTTGGGTTAAAATTGTTAGTGACTTGATTAGATGATTACGAAAATCTTCGGTGCAGTTTCAATTTTACTTGGTGCATTCTTTCTGTTTATTTTTCCAGAAAACATAAAGTTTCAACCAAAGTTTTTTACTAATTTAGCCATAATTCTTGGCATATTTTTAATTTTATTTGGAATATATTTACTGAAAGTATAGATGGTGAAAAAATTGGTTACTGCTCTAGATGAAATAACTAAAAAGGTGAAAGGTACTGTGGGTACTGAAGATGGATTCATTTGCGAAGGAATAGCATATCATGTAGCCCCACTCAACCAAAGGGTTGTCTTAGATTTGACAACACCACCAGGTAAGGCCAGTGGAATATTATTAGGTTATTTCTTCTATCTGGGAAAAAGAGGGTTTGCAGTAGAGAAAATAGAGGACCGGATGGAAATTTCGCCTGTACATGCACAATATTATGAGTTAACAGTTCGACAAAAACAAACACTCGAAAGACAGATGAAAGAAGGTCTTGCAGGCATATCAGCAGCAGTATCAGACTTTGAACTGCTTTGGCACGACCAAAGAAAGTACGAGGAATTCATGGACGTATTCGAGAAAATAGAAAGAGCAAAAAAAGAGAAAGATGAAAAATCATTGAAAGAAGGTGAGCAAACTCTGAAATCAATATTCATAGATCAAGTTGATGTTCATACTGGTGAGGGTATAGCACTAAAACTGATTGCTCCCAGATGGCCGACGATAATCGCTGACTTCATGAGGTTAAAAGATGAGGATGTTGAACCAAAGAACATATCAAAAACATACAAAGTTTCTGAAGCTGAAGGCGTAGTCCTAGCAACCAAGAATAAACTTTACCAACAATGGAGAGGCATGTTCAAGTCTACTGTTATGGGAAGGTTTGAAAGAATAAATGGTTTGGTGAAAGCTAGGGAAAAATCCATCGAAGAATACAGAAACATGATGAGGCCATATGTTACAAGGTTCAGGTCTATAAGAGAGCTAGGTGAAACTCCTGAGGGTAGAAGATTTTTAGAGAGAAAATCCTGGTACAGACCTTCTGCACAAGCCATATCTGTTGATATAACAAAAACTTGGGCTTGGAAATCTTTTATTCCTCCAGAACTCTCTAAAGCATCAGCCGAGGCCACCACAGAAACTTATAGTATTTTAAAAATGCCTTTTCCAAGACAGTTCAAAGCTCTTATAAGAAGACATTATAAAGAGATTAAAGGAAAGGATTTGGAAAAAGTTGAAACATCACCAACTGGTATAGAGCCTTTAGATAAATTTGTACTTACATACATCCATGATATAGAAAAACATTATAACATAACTTTTTCGATTTCAGATGTTATTGAAGCTAGAAATGCGCATATTGATATGTGTAAAAAAATGGAGTGGACAAGCCCATACTTTATATCCATGGAGATAGGATCTGACAGGACAGTAATGAAAATGCCCGACGGTTCTGAGTTTGAAGATATGTGGCTAGAACCATTTTATTCTTTTTTGGATACACAAAATGTAATACTATTAAGGATGTTGGAAATTAAGGCTAAAGAAATAGAGTTAGAGAACTATATAACTGAAATTCTTGGTGAAACCAGTGAGGGGAGCAAGATCAAAGAGCTAGTTAAGAGAAAATACCCGAGTATATTCGGAGAAGAAATTAAAAAGGAAGAGGAAAAAGAAAAAACTATGTTTGAATCTCTAAGTAAAACTATAGGTAAGACCATGAGATCTTTGCATTTGATAAAACCAGGCCAGTATGAAACACATTTTGAGGATAGGATTACTGGTCCTTACTTTACTGAAATTGCTGATTCTATATATATGCCTTCTATATCAATTTTCAAAGCAGCAGTAGGTGTACCAGGATTCAGGGCGGTTACATGAAAGTTATAATACTTGCAGGAGGGCTGGGAACCAGAGCAAGACCATTCACAGATTATTCTCCCAAACCAATGATTCCTATCGATGACAGGCCAACAATAGATCACATTCTAAGGTATATATCAAATTTTCCTGAAATAGATCAAATCATAATAGTGTCCAACTTCGAGAACGGTCATGGTAACCAAATAAAAAGTTATTTTGAAGGTAAGGAAAGCACATTGAAAAAGAAAATTAATTATGTTGAGGATAAGCTCGAAGGTACAGGAGGTGCACTTTTAAGGACGAAACAGTTCTTGAAAGGAGAAGAAGATTTTGTTGTTTGGTTTAGTGATAACCTATGTGCAATAGATTTAAGAGACATGATGAGGTTCCATAAAGAAAACGGTGGAATTGGTTGTATAGGTGTAAGGAAAAAGAAAATTGAAGAAACTGGGTTTGTCATGGTTGATGATAATGGTCTTATAATCGAATTCAGTGAAAAACCTCTTGTTGAATTAAAAGATCCGGAATGTTTAGGCATCTACATTTTCAATAAAAGAATTCTTGATTACATAAGTAAAGAAATTGAAAAAAAGAAAAGTGTTAATCTTTCTTTTGATGTTTTACAAAAACTACCTTCACATGAAAAGCTGTTTGCTTTTGACATAAAAGATTTACCTTGGATTGATGTGGAATCTCCAGCAAGGATTAACAGAAACATCGACTATGTCAGAAAAATCATCAAGCAGATGGAATCTGTATAAAATTCCATTTTCTTAAGTTCTGAGAATAAAATTAATATTTAGTGAGTAAATGGCCTATGTAGTCGGAGTTTCTAGTGGAGCTTTTACAGTTACTGGTAGAGAAGAAAAAATGCAACTTATAGGTCTCTACAAAAAGGCTCAGTCTAGCATAACCAAAGGCGTGCAGTTTGTCCAGTTAGATTTGGAATCTATATCTGAGTTCAAAGAACCAGGACTGGAGACCAATTTAAAATCCATTGAAAGATTGGGAATTACTTTTGGTATCCATAGCGAGACTGCTGCATTTGGAATAGAAATGGCCGAACCTGATTCTGCTATAGAAATAGATTATAAACATTGTCATGAAAGATTAGGAGAAGTCTTGGAAAATGCTGGGAAGATAGGGTCTAAGTATGTTTTAATTCATTCTTCAGAGTCAGTTCCATTCGGCCTTTTGGGTCGACATTTGCAACCAGCTATTTTGGTAGATGTGTGGGGAAGACCTTTAAGGAAATTTATAGAGCAACCAGAAAATCGTTGGATACTTGAATGGATGTTACCCAAAGAAGGAATTCTTGATCCAGATACTACTGAGCTGACTGAAGTAAGAGGCAGAGGAACATTCATTTGGACAGATATAATAGGACGTGAACTTAGTGTTAGAATCAAAGAAATCTTGGAAGACTATATGGAATCAACTGAATACCAGTATCAGATAGAGAATAAGAAAATGTCTCATGAACAATTAATAAAAAAGAGAAAAGAAAGAATAAGGAAAGATCTTGAAACAACTTTTCTCAGTTTTATAGAATCTAGGTCTCATCACTATGGTCCTGAGAGATACGCATACTATGTAATTGCTAAGTGGATGGAAAGGAACAACGACCCACTATGGGACAGCATGATTGAAGCAAACATCAAGTTTTTTGCAGAGTATGAAAAGAAAACTCCAGAACAATGGAAAGCGGACAGAGGTATAAGACAAGTGAACGGTAAATGGTCCATAGACGATGAAAAGTTCCGTCTTGAATTTAGATTATGGGTTCCTTCTGTTTCAGCAAAATATATTTGGGGACATTTCAGCCAAGACAAATGTCCTGATAGACCTTCTCCATATAGAGATCTTAAAGAGAAATTGAAAGTAAAAAAAGCAGGTAAAGAATACATCATGCCTGTAGTGTTAGAAAGTCCCATGGCCCATAGAGGTATAGAAGAATGGTTACGTCTACCAAACCCACTTCAGTTCTACTATCTTGGTAAAGAGGTTGGTTTTGATTATATTCAATTGGCCTTTGATTTAGAACATATGATTAGCATTAGAGTCGATCCAGAAACTGTTGTGAAACTTTTACCAGAAAGGAGTGGAGAAGTTGTTAGAGTTATTCATGCTGGCTGGCCCGCGGCTCTAGCTCCTTCTCATCTTCCTATTCTTCTAGGTTCTGACCAACAACTCTATTTATACAAGATATACTACATGCTCAGACAGAAAGGATTTGGAAAAAATCCTAGAATAGATCATTATATAGTGTTTGAAAGAGGAGGCCCGGAAACCTTTCAAGAGTCAGTGATTTCTTTAAGAAAAATAGTAGAATCTTTGGAAAAAGGTATACCACCAGATAAGTTACCTTCAGAATTCTTTGGAATAGCTACAGGAGAAGTTGCTTCATATGAAAGACAGATAACAGCGATTAGGGAACATGTCGAAGAACCATTGAAAGGAGTAATAGCTATACCAGAGGAAGAGCACACTTTTCTTGGAAGGGCTGCAATGGCAAAGCCTGGTGTTTCACCAGAGAAATGGAAGAAGGAAGAACTGAAGTAACCTGTCTAATTCATTATTTTGATCAGTTGTAAATTTTTTAATTATAAATTTAACTACCATTCAGTGATAGTAATATTTATATACAAGTAAAGATAAAGCATAAATATGCCTTTAGAAAAACTTGAGGAAGAGTTGGAAGATACAGAGTTAGCAAAAAAAGAAGAACAAGACGAAATAAAAACCCCTAAAGAAGTATACGCTAAGGTAATAAAGTTCACGAATGAAGCAAGAAAGCACTATGGTGACACGATAAAATCTGTTCTGATATTTGGTTCTGCGGCAAGAGGAACTATGACCAAAGGCTCAGACGCAGACATATGGATTATTCTTGATGACACAGCGACTAAAAGTTCTGAAGATTTGAACAAGATTAACACTCATCTTTATTTGATAGCTCACGAACTGAAAGAGTTGCACATACAAACAACGACTTTAACAGAATTCTGGGATTGGGTCAAAATGGGCTCTCCTGAACTAGTGAATTTCTTGAGATATGGTTTACCAATCTATGACACAGGTTTTATCAAGCCTGTTCAAAGGATGCTTCAAATGGGATTGATACCACCAAGCGAGGAAACTATAAAGTTAAAACAAAAGACTGCAGAAGCAAGATACAAGAAAATTAAACTAGACATGAAGTCCATGATATTTGAGTTGAGATATACTGCAACAGATATTTGCCAAGCTGTTATAATGCATTATTACAAGGCCCAACCAGATCAAAAGGCAATACCCGAATTTTTGGAAAAATTAGTTAAAGAGAAGAAGTTGGAGAAAGATTATATCGAGAAATTCAACGAACTGGATAAACTCTGGAAAGACATAGACCATAAGGAAATAGAAGAAGTCAATACCCAACATTTGGAAAAGGCACTAACACTTACAAAAGAAATTATCGATAGGTTTAAGAAACTCTTGCCAAAAGAAATAATAGAGGAAGATTAAATGGCAGAAAAAGAAAAAAAGAAGGAAGAGAAAAAAGAATCAAAGAAAGAAAAGCCAGAAAATAAGAAGGAAAGATTGGAAGAGATAAAGAAGTTTTCCAAAGAAGTCCTAGAAAAATATGGAAAGTACATAAAATGCATAGTTATGATGGGCTCAGTAGCGAGGGATGAATTCAAATCAAAAAGTGATATAGACGTTTTTGTTGTTATAGATGACACTTCTTTCAAGATAACTCCTGAGCTACATAGCAAAATGGATGACGATATAGAAAAAATTGGAGAAAAAATTTCTAAAAATATTTCAGTTCAACCTTCTTATACTTTAACAGAATTCTGGGATTATGCTAGAGTTTGTCATCCTATAATTTACAATTTTATAAAAGAAGGTGTTGCTGTATATGATACAGGATTCTTCGGACCGGTCAAAAAACTTTTAGAAATGGGTAGAATACCAGCAACTAGGGAAGCAATAGAAAGCTACATGGAAGGAGCTCCTAAGAAACTGATGAGGGCAAAGACTGTTAAACTGCTAATGTTAGCAGAAGATTGTTATTATGCCATGCTTAACACCGCACAAGCTGTT
>Ga0209636_10007659_pt1 | contig 11008 bp, 9 predicted proteins | sample DeeMarSWOR152_54_FD_187464 | JGI IMG/M metagenome (GOLD analysis project Ga0209636, IMG submission 187464) | Marine sediment microbial communities from White Oak River estuary, North Carolina - WOR-1-52-54 (SPAdes) (version 2) | ecosystem: Environmental > Aquatic > Marine > Intertidal zone >... | reverse complement strand
TGGTAACTATCAACGATATTCCTCTCTTTTTGAGGGTCGCCTCAAACCTGGAAACCTGTGTGGATTTCCCGCAACCATCTATCCCTTCAAAAGTAATAAACAACTAGATGCCCCTTTTTAACCAAATGATTTATTATACACAATCACCTCCCGGGAATCAACCTACATACACGTGCGATTTATCAAAGGATTCGGCTCGCTAGACGCCTTTGATCTTGCATGTTTTTGCAATAGAATTTAATATCCTTTTATTATACAAAACGTTATGTGTTATTTGTCATTTGTTAAAAGAGGAAGCTTCTAACCATTGGCGTGATTCACTAATGACAAATGCTTCCGAGTTCCGGAATTCGGAAACTATTGACAAATGACATTCTACAAGGAACCAGGGCCTTGAAATTTAGAGAGATTGGGGAGTTCGGTTTCATAGATTCCATTAAAGAGCAATGTGTCACCTCTCTGAAAGGTGTTGTCAAGGGCATTGGTGACGACTGCGCCGTTTTTGGCCCCTATTCCGGCCGGGTTTTGCTCTTTACTACTGATATGCTGATAGAGGACATCCATTTCCTAAGGGATAGAATAACCCCTTATCAATTAGGGTGGAAGGCAATAGCTGTAAACCTGAGTGACATTGCTGCTATGGGCGGCGAGCCCCTTTATTGTCTTATCTCCTTGGGCATCCCTGTTGAAATGGATGTTGAGTTAATTCAGGATTTCTACAAGGGCATGAAGGATATCTGTGAGCGCTACAGGGTTAATATAGTAGGAGGTGATACGGTTGCCTCACCAGACAAATTGACTATCAATGTCTCCCTGATTGGTGACGCAAAAGAAGGTGAGGTTCTCTACAGATCTGGCGCCAGGCCAGGGGATAAGATCTATCTCACGGGAAATGTGGGGGATTCATCCGCCGGACTCAAGATCTTAAAAAACGAGATTTCGCCCCCGAGGTCTATGAGCGGCCATTTCCTTAAAACCCACAATGAACCAAAACCTTTGATTGAGACCGGAAGGATTGTAGCAACCTCAAGACTTGCCAGTTCCATGATCGATCTGAGTGATGGACTTCTCTCAGATTTGGGCCATATCTGTGAGGAAAGCCGTGTTGGTGCACTGCTTTTTGGGAGTAAGATTCCCCTCTCTTCTGAACTCAAACTGCTCGCCTCCCGTGCCAATTTCAATCCCCTTGACCTCGCACTTTCGGGCGGAGAAGATTATCTCCTATTGCTAACGGTCCCTGAGGCCAATACACATGATCTGGAACTGCTATTTGAAGATAACAGACCATCACCCCTCTACCTGATAGGTGAAATGACGGAGGAAGAGGGCATTAGAATGGTTACCGAAGATGGGTCAGTGGAGGAACTTGGCCCAAAGGGCTTCAATCATTTCATATCATAGTCATTTACTACGGAGAGCAGACTTTCCTTTCGTGTGACAAAAGCCACTCCTTTCTCCATACTCCACTCGCATAACCTCTTAGCTTTCCGTTACTGCCTATGACGCGATGACACGGAATAATAATGGCTATCTTGTTTTTTCCATTTGCATTTCCAACTGCTCGCACGGCCTTTTCATTGCCAATGGATGCTGCAATATCCTTGTAGGACGATGTCTCACCAAATGGTATTTTCATCAGTTGAGTCCAAACCTTCCTTTGAAAATCCGTGCCCTTCAGGTGTAGGTTCAAAGAGAATTCTCTTCGTTTCCCCCTGAAGTATTCATCGATTTGCTCAATACACTCTTCTAAGCATGGGTGGATTTCTAAATTATTCACAGGTTTCTCTTCCACAAAACCTACAGACAATATCCTGTTTTCCGTTCCAACAACTTCTATATCCCCTATTTCCGAATTATAATACGTTCTATACTCGTTAATCATGGTAGTGACCTCCTTAAATAATCGTTCAGGAATTTCTACAACTTATTGAAGTCAGAGGAAGCAATGACTTACTGTGATTTCTCCTCCACTTTTACAAGGCGCTTGCCTATAAGGTTCAATTTAAATCTTCTGATGGTTTCCGGGTGTATGACTTCGCCTTCCGGACCCTTGAAATACAAGGCATCGAAGGGGCATTGAACGATACAGGCGCCACATTGGACGCACCGGCCCCTCCTCGGTATTGACGCCATATGCCGATTTCTATCAACCTCATAGCAATTCCTTGGGCAAACCTGCTCACAAAAACCGGCACCCTTACATTTCTCCTCATCGAGCATGACTCCTAGCAATCTATCCTGGTGCAGGCCACTCTTGTATACAGGGGTACTGCCCATTAAATCAATGCTTAAAAGCAGCACGGCAATGAAGGTAATGAAACTCCACCGAAACACAAATCCCCAGCTGAAGTCACCGGCTCCAAGGCTATAGATAAGAAGGCCAAGTACAAGGGCACCCCATAGAATCAGCTGAAACCCTCCTCTCCCAAAATCAAAAAAAACAAAGCCGGTCCTCTTATCCTCAGAGCTTAGCCACCGGCTATAAAGCGGGAAAGATACGAAGATTAAGAAAGACAATCCCCAAACCAGGAGCGTAAGAGCCAAAATGGCCTCACGCCAGAAACCAACCATGATGAGAGCCAGGATGACGGAAATTGGAAATGCCCAGGCAACAGCCATCTCAATCCGGTGCCTCAAAGGAAACTCTACCTCCCGCATGGTTGGGGTTTTCTTGAGCTCGTTTCTTATGAAAGCGGGAATATCCTTCGCATAAACCGGCCCCCAGATTACCTTCCATCCGGCCCTTTCCCTTATAACATGAGCTTCAACACCTGTAGCAGCGAGCTGGGGCAGTATCAGATTTCTGTGATCCACCAGTCCTTCAACTCCACTCACCTTTAGCACTGAAATAACATGGTGATTGGTAAAAAGACCACCTGTAGCAGCACACCACACATTGATTCCCCTGCTGTTGGCAACAAGAAGATAAGCATCGATCCCCTTCAATGCTCTCTTGACTCTTTCTACGGTCAGATGGTAATTGCACGTTAGAAAAACAGGTGAATTCCTGTCCGGATTCCCTGTCTTAATCAAACCCGTCTTGCACCGGAAGGGAAGGACCCTCAACAGGGTTTCAACTATAGTAATACCGATAAATCTCAGGAGATTCATTTCGTTCCCTCTTCAGGCTTCCTTCCAGCCACCTCGATAAAGTCCTCTGCCTTGCTCAATCCAATTGACTCAATCACCAGACCCGCTTCTTGAACCTTTTCCGGTAGATCCCTCACTGCCTTGGTAGTAGTCTGGGTAATGAGGTAGGTAATCACTACGAGGGGAAACCTTATCAGCCAATTCAGTATCATCTTTGAAATGCTTTTCGGTCTTACTTCATCAGCAATGAGCAGGATGCCCCCTGGTTTCAATATTCTCTTTGCCTCTCTCAGAGTATAGCGCAACTCATCTTCACCTAATTCCGAAAGGCAGAGACCACTCATCACCACGTCGTAGCTTTCGGATTCTTCACCTCCAAGCTCAGCAACACCCATCTCACATAGCTCCATGTTTTTTGCAAGATTTGCCTCTGCTGCCCGCTTCTGTGCGATTTCTAACATCTCCGGATTTATATCAATCCCTTTCACCTTTGCTGCTTTCTGAGCAGCCCTTATTGTCAATGCCCCGGTTCCACAGCCAAGATCAAGGACCTTCTGCCCTGGTTTTATGTATGATGTTAAGCGATCATAGGCCTTATCCAGTCTTCCAAGCGTAAGAATACGAATCCCCTTGTCATATCTGCTCGGAGCGGATTCAAGAATCTTCATCAAAATATATGTGCTCATTTGCGTATCATCTTGTCACTTGAAATGCCCGAAATTTCGCCTAACCGTGCCTTGTTTGCTCAGTCCGCCTGAGGTAGTTTGGATTTTTGGAATATACCCCAAATGTTCTGCACCTTCAAGCAGGCGTTCCCCTTCTTAATCTGGACAATTTAGATATCGGTGTGATATGGTAAATTTTTAAGGGGTGTTGAAAAGGGATCAACCGTCATATGTATTGGATTCTTTTGACAAGACAAAAATCCACGTAAGATTTCCATACATACAAGGAGCGATGCCATGTCCAAGCCGGATATCGACGCACGTTTGCCCCTCATCCAGGACGCAGATCTCCAGGACAAGATCGTCCTGGTTCGAGTGGACCACAACGTGGTCAAGAAGGGAGAAATTCGCGACCCCTATCGCATCGATGCGACCTTGGGCACCCTGTACAACATCGTTGAGCGAGGGGGTCGGCTTATCATCATGACTCACGTGGGCAGGACCCGAGACAAGAACACCGGCACGATCAAAGTGGGAGACGACACCTCGGTCCAGCCGGTGGTCGAGTATCTGGAACGTAAACTCTACACCAAGTTTGTGGTGCCCCAGTTTCCGGCCGATCCCGAATGGGGCATCATGGATATCGACACCTCAATCAACTTGCATATCAGGGATCTGCGCGCGCACCGTATTGGGGGCATCTACCTGCCCAATACGCGGTGGTTCCAGGGCGAAGAAGCCACGGGCGAGAGGAGGGAGCGCTTTGCCCTGCAGCTGGCTGGCCTGGCCGACGTCTTTGTCAACGATGCTTTCGGATCGTGGCAGTCCCATGCCTCCACGGTTGATATCACCAAGCATGTGCCGAGCTTCGCCGGCTTTCTTCTCCAAAAGGAACTCAGCAACCTCAAGCACGTCCTGGAACCCAAACGGCCCTTCGTGGCCGTGGTGGCCGGAGCCAAATATGACACCAAGATTGGCCCACTCAATGAGATCTACAAGAAGGTCGATCACCTCATACTGGGCGGGGTAATCTACAATACCTTTCTGTGCGCCAAGTATGGCGTTCGGGTGAACGGCATCAGTGAGTCCGACATCGAGGCAGCCGGGAATCTGGTGGACCAGGACACAAAGGCCAAGAAGGTGCTCGAGCTGCCCCTCGTTGTTGAGTCGGACACCATTGAGGGGCGAGTGGAAGGCAAGTACAGGACACGCAGCATCAGGGATTTCAAGAAGGGAGACGAGTATGGGTACTTCCTGGATGTGGTTCCCGAATCGTTCGATGCACCCGGGGTGGCCGAGGTAATTGGATCGGCCGAAACCATATTTGTCAATGCAGTCATGGGCTTTACCCCCCACTTTTTCGAGGGATCGGTAAAGCTAGACCGGACCATCGACCAGAACCGGCACGCCCAGAAGTTCTACGGCGGGGGAGACACGCTCCAGGAATTCAAGAACCTCAGCCCCGGCCTGTACCTCGCCGCTATGGACAGCGCCCAGTACTACTTCTTTACCGGGGGCGGGACTGTGCTCAAGGCCATCGAGGAGGGTACGCCGTACGGCCTCGAACCGGTCAAGGCGCTCATGGAAAACGCAGGGCAGCAGCCAAAATGATCATGCCCCAATGTGCTTTCAGGCAACGCAATCCACTTTAAAACGAGGAGGGAAACGGTGGCCTCAAAGAGCCATAAGATCGAGGATTTGACTCAGTTTGCGACGGAGGTGATCCGCCGTTTAGGAGAAGAAGCGCTTTCCTACTATGGCAAGGGTAAGCCCAACCTCAAATTCGATGATGACCTGGTCACAGAGGCCGAGCTTCATCTGACGGGGTTCTTCCAGGATCAGCTCCACGCTCAATTTCCTGAACATCAGATCTTTGAGGGCAAACAGGAGAATAAAGGTTACACCCACGAGGGAGAGCGATATGTCTGGATCTTTGATGCACTAGATGGAGTTGCCAATTTTCAGGCTGGAATTCCTATCTGGGGCATCTCACTGGCGCTCCTCGAGAACTTCTGGCCCATTCTTGGCATGTTTCATATGCCCGCGACCGGCGATCTCTTTCAGGCACAAGCAGGACATAAAGCCTTTTGGGGCAAAAAGGAAATCCGCGTTTCCGCCCAGGAAGATATTAACGACGAGAGCCTTCTGCTCACCTACTCCCGATTTCACCACCACTACCACTCCACATTCCCCGGCAAAATCCGCGATCTGGGATGCACTGTTGCTCACATTTGTTATGTTGCCACGGGTCGGGCCGAGGCGGCCTTCATTGCCAATGAGTCGTATCGGGATCTGGCGGCGGCTCGCGTCATCCTTGAAGCGGCGGGAGGGAAGATTTACAGAGTGGACGGGAGCGAGTTTCTCCTCGACGAATACATCGATGGGCAAAGGATAGATGAGCATCTCCTGGTCGTGGCCCCTGAAATCTGCTCTCAGGTTCGTACCTATCTGGAGGAGACCCCTTAGAGTACCCTCCGGAAGCCCATAAATCACTTCGCTACCACGCTCAGCCTGGCAATCTGTATTGGTGGGGTCAAGAGTGAACCTCCAGCCCATTCGGCCTTATCGCCAATAGCCGCGATGTTCTTCAGGGCATCGTACGTGTTGCCTGCCAGCATAACATCCTTTACGCGCCCGACAATATCGCCCTTCTCTATCCTGTACCCCAACTGTACATTGACGGAAAACTCCCCGCTAATGGGATTGCCTTGACCCAGGCCCAGTACGTTGTGGACGAGCAAACCTTCTCTGGTGTTTTTCACCATTTCCTCAAACGGTGTGTCACCCTCCTTGATAACAAGATTCGTAGGGCTACAACCAATACCGTTACCGGTGGTCTCTGTCCCTGCCCTTCCTGCTGTGTCGAGGTCATAGAGGAAATTCTTTACGACCCCGTCCTCGATGAGTGGAGTGACCTGATGAGGTACACCTTCGCCATCGTACGTGCTGCTGCCGCCTGCATAATCAAGCAGCGGATTATCAGTAAGGGCAAACGCCTCATCAGCGATTTTCTCCCCCAATTTGCCTGCAAGGGGCGATGAGCCTAAGAACACGTTCTTGCCGTCGAACCCCAGAATCAAGGCCAAAAGAAGCACCCTCACCCCTTCAGGCGTGAAAACCACCGGCATGTCACCCGATTTGATGGGGGCAATGTTCTCTGCCATCTTGAACAGTTTAATAGCCTTCTTGGCAACCTCCACATGGTCAATCTCTCGTTTTTTCCATCCGAAGCCGTGTCCGGCCATGAGAATGTCGGTTCCCCGTATCCACTGACCATCAACTCCGACACCGAAGTTTGTGGTCTCAGTGCTGTACGCCATGCCGGCAGAGTTGGCAAATTCGATGCTGCTCACACCCCTGCTTGCCCTGGCATTGACAAGGATGTGGGGACTATATTCCTTCATCAGTGTCATCATCTCCTCGCCAATGCGCACCATTTCCTCTTTGGTCACCGGCACCACAGCATGGTCGTAGACCTTCACATCCGGTCCTTGTTGTGGGCCTGGAAACTCGAAATGCGCGGGGCTCCCAAACTCCGCAGCTTCCAAGGCCCTCGCTACGACGCCGTCCACATCGTCTATATCAGTCGTGTGGGATGAGCCGATCTTGCCATCCACGATGATCCGTATGCTCATCCCAGTGCCCTGTGAGGATCTCACCGATTTGAGCTTATCGTTCTCAAAGGACACGCTTGTGGATTCGCTTTGCCCCAGAGACGCCTGCGCTCCATGAGCCTTCTCCATGGCCTTTTCGATCAACCGGTTTACTATCATTGCTGCCTGCCTCCTACCACAACCTCGTGAATGCGAATGTACGGACCACCCAATGCTACGGGCAGGGGTGCCTGCGCACCTTTTCCACAGCCACCGCCTACCGGGGGCAGTTCTACTGCGTCGCCTATCATATCGATATTCATCAAGGTTTCAAAGACGTTGCCTGTCAGTACTATATCCCTGACCAGTTCCCCTATCTTGCCATTCCTGACCATGTAGCCATAAGCGGCACTGAAGGTGAACATCTCCATGGAGGTCTGACCGCCGACCATGTCTATTGCATAGAGCCCCAGGTTCACGTCTCTTATCATGTCTTCAAATGTGGCATGGCCTTTATCAATGTAGGTGTTGGTCATGCGCACAATCGGCTGGTGTTGGTAACCGATGGCCCTGGCATTGCCTGTGGGCTCCTCACCCATCTTGGCAGCGGTCTCGCGGGAATGCAGTCTCCCCACCAGAATGCCGTCTTTGATCAGGTAGTTCTTTCTGGTTTTCACCCCTTCATCATCGTATGTGTGGGTGCCTCTCAGACCCGGGATAGCCCCGTCATCGATGATGTTCAAGATGTCTGAACCGAAGCGTTTTCCCAGCACCATCAGCTCTTTCAGGCGCTCGTTTTCGTATACAAAGTCCGATTCACTCAGGTGTCCAAAGGCCTCGTGGGCAAAAACCCCTGCTAATCGGGGATTTATGATTACCGTATATCTTCCACCGGTAACCGGCGGGGCGGAGAGCAAGTCCACGGATCGCCTGGCAGCCGCTTCCGCCTTCTCCTGCAACCCCTCAATGACCTGGAAGCCAGCAGTACCTGCGACGCTCTCAAATCCCCGCTGGACATTATCCCCCTCCCTGGCAGTGGCCGAGAGTCTCACGCCCGCATCGGGTCGCTCATCCTCGATGTAGGTTCCCTCCGAATTCCCATACCAAACCTTTCTGAAACTGTCGCTATAGCCAACATTCGATGTCTCAATCTTGTCGTGGTAACCAAGGATAACCCTGTTGTACTCCTCGATGACCGACTTTTTCTCCGACAACGAGATCTTTCGAAAGTCCTTCTCCAGGGTGGCTGTTGTCTCATCAACAACCGGCTCCACTTCAGCGAATTTGCTTTCTTCTCTACCCACCAGCCGGGCAGATTCACAGGCTTCCTTCACCCTGTCTTCAAGGGAACTGAGATCATTGAAAGTAGCATAGCCCCAGCCGCCTTTTACCAGAGCCCTCACAATCCCACCCAGGGCCTTTGAGGAGCCGATACTATCGAGCTCCTCGCCTCTGAATTCTGCCCAGGAAGAAGCGAGGCTTTCAATTCGGATCTCCGTGTATTCTGCATCGCTCTTGCGCAGCGCCTTCTCTATCCTTTCTCTCATAACAATCGTCCCCTTGAAAAACCGGTTTGGCGGTTAACGGTGATTGGAATATACCCTAAATCTGCTTCACCTTCAAGTATGGGTGTGGTGAATTTGTGTTCTGCGAGCGACAAGGAAGGCTTCGCGATGATTATTTATCTTAGGGTACAGATGAAATGAGGCTTTGGTTTCTTTCGCTTTTTTGATAAAATGCAGAAGTTACGGGAGGAAAGATTTGTGAGTCACCTCATATCTGATATTATCCCTTTCCCGTAATATTTCCCTTGACATTCCTATGTCTTCCGTAATACGTTAACAACGATCCGTTATTAACGAACCGCACAAGGTACTCATGGAAAACCCTTTTAGATACGGGGGGATCGTCCGTGGTCCCTATTTTGCCGACCGAACAGAGGAACTCCGTGAACTCATGAGGGAAATGGAGAACCTCAGCAGAGTTTTTCTGATCTCACCAAGACGGTTTGGCAAGACATGCCTCCTGTTTAACCTCATCGACACATTGCGTGATCTTGAATTTGCTACAGCTTATCTTGATCTTAACGCCTATCCTGAGGTAAGAAGTCTTGCCGCTGCTTTGACTCAACTGACCTCACGGGCTTTGGAATCAAACACGGAAAGGCTGCTGAAAATATTTTCAGGACTCCAAAGGCTAAGGCCGAAGGTTTCAGTTGGACATGATGGCTCGATAACTGGAACCGTTGAAGTGGGAACCGAATATAAAGAGGCACTACCTGCTCTTCTGGAAGGGATGCAAAATGCCGAAAAACTGGCAGAGAAAAAAGGGAGAAAGCTAGTGATTGTCATTGATGAATTCTCTGACCTTCCAAAGTATGATGGCCAAACCCTTGAAAAGGCCATGCGGTCTGAGATTCAACAGCATGACCATATTGGCTACATCTTTTCGGGTTCAGAACATTCAGTCATGCTGTCTATGATTCGAGACAGCAAGAGGGCTTTCTACAAATTAGGAAGGATCATGAATCTCGGTCCCGTTGACAGGGGAGCCTATTTGGATTTTATCTCTACCTGGTTTAAGAAGGGGGCTTACGAAGCCGAAAGGCATGATTTGGAACAGATACTGGACCTCGGTACAGAGGTGCCACATAATATTCAAAGGCTTTGCCACACGGCCTGGGAGCTGGCCAGTGACACGGGTGAGATAACCGCTCCCCTTATTGAAAAACTGCCGGCGGTTATTGCGCAGCAGGATTCCCCTCACTTTGAATTGCTATGGCAAACTGCGTCTCAGCAACAAAAGGCGCTCCTTATCGCCTTGAGCAAAGAGGCCAGTGCTAAACCCTTTTCAAAGGAATTCCAGCTGACCCACGGGATCGGCCCCTCTTCCTCTATCAAGGCCTCTCTTGATTCCCTTACAAGAAAGGCTATTCTATTTAGAACCCCAGAGGGTTCCTATCAATTCTCCGATATTTTTATGCGATACTGGATCGGTTACCTTAGAGTGGCCGAATAGTGAGGTCAAATTTGCACTCCAATGAGCGTTGGTTGATAAGTATTAGTTCCAAGATGACATGATACAGGAGGAAAGGGCCATGCGTTTTTTCAAGGCTTTTTTGATCGCCTTACTGCTGTTGGGGGTCGCTTCGAACTTCTCGCTGGCGACCGATCCTGCCTCAGGGATCAAATTAGATATCAAAGAGTTTAAACTGAAAAATGGGATGCTTTTTCTCATTGTGGAGCGACCTACCACACCTCAGGTTGCCTGCCGTGTGGCAATACGGGCTGGCTCAGCACTTGAACAGGCTGGTAAGACCGGCATCGTCCATTTGCTGGAGCACATGATGTTTAAAGGCACCAAGAATTTCGGTACCGTAGATCCGGAAAAGGATAAGGAACTTCAGGAGCGGATCGAAGCTGCGTATCAGGAGGTCCTCGCGGAGCAACAGAGGCGTAATCCTGACCAGGGACTCATTCGAAAAAAGCTCGCCGAGATGGACACCCTTCGAGCCGAGGTACAAAAAGTCTATGTGCCTCAGGCCTTTTCATCCCAGTTAGGCAAGAACGGCGCTGTCGGCGTCAATGCATTTACCACCAAAGACCAGACCCAGTACGTGATGTCGGTGCCATCCGACATGCTTGAGCAATGGTTCTCTAT
>Ga0209636_10007657_pt1 | contig 11009 bp, 13 predicted proteins | sample DeeMarSWOR152_54_FD_187464 | JGI IMG/M metagenome (GOLD analysis project Ga0209636, IMG submission 187464) | Marine sediment microbial communities from White Oak River estuary, North Carolina - WOR-1-52-54 (SPAdes) (version 2) | ecosystem: Environmental > Aquatic > Marine > Intertidal zone >... | reverse complement strand
GCATTCGATAATAGCTGGGTTTGTCATAGGTATTTTGCTTGGAGAAGCGATAACAGGAAGGATCGAAGAGAAAATAAGAACTATTAGTTATGGTATTTTCATACCCACCTTCTTCCTGATAATAGGCATGAGAACGGATCTGTCTGTCTTTCTCTCCGTAACATCGGTCATGTTGACGCTTAGCGTGGTAGCAGGGTTGGTGGCCTCGAAGATTGCAAGCGGTTGGGTAGCCGGGCGCTTGATTAAATTTTCCAGCGAAGAAAGCCTGTTGATAGGCGTCACAACAATTCCCCAATTGTCAACTACGTTAGCAGCAGCTTTTGCCGCTTTGCAGTTTGGCCTCTTGGACCAAGAATTGATCACGTCACTCGTTATGTTATCGATCGTGACGACTTTTATTGCTCCGCTGACTATAAAGTTCATCGTCTCTAGGAGAAAAGTCAGCTAAGAAGTGGGCCCAGTGGGATTCGAACCCACGACCAACTGGTTTCTTCTACTGCAACGCCAACCGCGTATGCAGTTTAAGAGCCAGCTGCTCTGACCATGCTGAGCTATGGGCCCAAAGTTTGGTATTATTTCAATATTTTTCCTACTTAAATATTATTAATTTTTTAGACCTTCAAAAACTTACTTAATAATATTATCACAACTACTGCGCCTATAGAGACAATTAGGGCAGTATACGACTGGACTACCCAGGCCTCTTTTATCGGCATCATACCTGTTATTGCTTCGTTATATCTATCTATGAACGCCCTTATCGCATCTCTCCAAAGAAAAGCAGCAACAAACGCGAACGCACTTGTTAAGAACGTCGCCAAACGGTTGCGAAACTCTTTTTGGAAAGCGCTCAACCTCTCCTTTATTCTACCTTTACTTATACCGTCTAATCCTTTTTTTACGAACACATAGTCACCTATTCCGAAACATCTACTATAGCGCCTTTTGTATATTGTATTAAATCTTTCGTCTTTATTAAAAGTGTCGCATACGACGAACCAGCACTCGAATGAACGTATTCTTTTTCGAGCAGACTTTTGTCCAGATATTTGTGAATATGGTCGCAACCAAGCGGACTCACACCGCCGACCTCTGTGCATGTATGTCTCAACACTTCATCCGGTTTTGCAATTCTTATCTCTTGGCCGACGATTTTTTTCAACTTCTTCGTATCCACGCGCCTGTGGCCAAGGATTATTACCATATATGGCGAGCCGTCTTTTGCTATGAAGAGGATAGATTTTGCTATATCTGATGCGTCTACACCCAAAGAAGCACGCGCGTCGGCCGTTGTCGCACCACGAACATCATGCCAAATGATTTTGGCGTCGAGACCAGTTTCTTCTACGATTTTCTGCGTCTTGTCAACCCGTTCCTTGTCCGCTTGTGAGACTTTTGGATTATTTTTGACTACATCCATAACACTAATTATTCGCTTTAGAAAATAAAAAAATAAAGAAGGTTATCTTCTCTGGCTTAATGCAGACGCCAATATTCCTGCGAGCGTGAGCAACACCGCACTCAACACAGGCATCTCCGGTGTAATGCCGAGTAAATTGGCACCTGTTGTGACGATCCATAGGTTCAGCATGAAATATATCAGACCAAGGATTATCATCAGCACTGAAGCTATTATTATAGATGCTAAGTTTCCAAAGCTGTCTAACATTTTATCACTTTAATAAATTTATCAGCCCATATAAAAAAGTTTTGTTTATTTAAAATTTCTACGTATGTTTAAAGGAGTTAGAAATGAGTGGGGGGATATATACATCTATCGTTTTTTAGGGAAAGTTCATAAAAAATCAGGAAACCTTAGTGTGAATTTCTCTTTCTATCCCATATATTCATTAAGTTTTTTACACCTACGAACGTAGATAAAACAGACCCCACCATTATTGTTAATAAAAGACTATATTTTTGTGTTATCCATGAGTCGTAATCTTCTTTTGCTATAAGGTCATAAAGAGAATAGTGTGTATAGTGTGTTTTTAATACGGTCCCGTTTTGATATTTTATAGGAGCTCTTAGTTGATAACTATAAGTTCCCTCTATACTCCCGAGTGATATAGTTGTAATGCAAGAATCTTTTTCATTTTTATCAACTGAAATATAACAATAATATGAATATTCTTCGTAGGTACCATTAGCCAAATTTGCCCTGTTTATAACTAGTTCATTTATTTTAACCCTCTCCTCGTTATAATTTTCCATAGAAACATTACATTTAACAAAATTGTATATTGTTGGTCTCTGTTGACCGACAGGACCCTCACAACTAATTTCTAACAAGGTATTGTTTAGTTCGACTTTAATCGGGTAATTTAAAAAGTTGAAGTTATTTGGATAGATTTCTTCTACTGCAGCTTGACCAAAGAAAATCATAGCCACAACCAAAAATATCGACAAAAATACGAAATTGTTACTAAATTTTTCGTGAACCACACAGAGCATTTTATGACAAGCGAAAATAATCAATCCGCTAATAATTATCCAACCAAATCTAAACAAACTTTCAATATAAAAAGTTTTATATTTTAGCATCATAGTAACATGCTTGTAGAAAAAATACCAAGACCCGAAAAAAATGTATGTATAGATTAATAACGTAACAAGTAGAAACGCCCAAAAAACGTTTCTAAACGTCCTTTCCATCTCTAAATTTTCAAGATCTTTTTCATACTCGTCTCTTATATTTTTTAATATCTTCCTAGCCTTTCTTCTTATACTGATACCCAGTTTTAGAGTTTTTCTTGTTTCTTGTTGTTTTAATTTCTTTTTTGTAGAAGATTTTTTTGTCATCTTACTCATCATAACCCTTTAAATTTGTCCTCTACCATACTACCAATCACTTAGAGGTGAATGATAATATGGTAGATTTGGACTTAATTAATAATACTAAAAACTCTGATAAATTTCTTTTCCTAGACGGCTATGGTGTAGATTTGCGAGTAAACGACGGCAAACTTGTCATAAAAAACGGCGACGGGTCTAAACACACGTTCTTCCCTAAACGATTTCCTTTCGATAACATCATAATATACGGCACTAGAGGATCTATAAGCTTCGAAGCAGTACGATGGATAACAAAACATAACGCTCAAATAAGCTTTATCAACTGGGATGGTCAATTGCTCACGGGTGTTCTGCCGCCTGAAGCTAGACAGACTAAACTAAAATTTGCTCAGTATAGAGCTTATGAAGATTCTAAGAAACGGGCGATAGCCAAAAAGCTACTAGAAGCTAAATTCCAGCGGACTAAGGATGTCCTAGGATGGCTCAAAGAGAGATATCCAAAGGTTGATATCGATATAGACAGAGAAGTCTCCAAACTTGGCACAACAGATAACATTAAAGATATGCTTGCAATAGAAGGTAGGGTTGCGCACATCTACTGGCAACAGATAATCAAAATAATTCCGAAGAAATTCAAGTTCGAGAGCAGACAGTATACTAACAGACCTTTTGGATCAGTAGATCCTATAAACACTCTGTTAAACTATGGATATGCTTTGCTTGAGGCTGGATGTAGAAAAGCGATAAATTCAGTCGGACTAGATACTCACGTGGGATTCTTGCATGAAGTAACTGTAGGTAAAGAGCCGTTGGTATACGATTTGCAAGAGCCGTTCAGATGGATAGTCGATGTGGCTGTAATCAAGGCTTTGGAAAATAATGTCTTTGAAAAGAACGACTTCATACGCACGGGTAACTACAATTTGAAATTGAGAACTAGCGGAGCTAAGAAGCTCACTAAGGAACTTGAGAACCAGTTCAATGAATTTGTCAGCTATCGTGGTAAGAATCGTAGATGGTCTTACGTTATTCTCCTGAAAACTAGAGAATTGGCTAAGTATATAGCTGGAGAAAATAAGGGGCTTGATTTTGTTAGACCGAATGTTGAGCTGGAAAGAGTAGATAATAATAAGATTAGAGAAAAGATTCTCAGTATGTCTTATGCCGAGGCTGGGAGGCTGGGTATAGGGAAGAGTACGCTGTGGTATTTGAAGAGGAATGTTAAAGCTGATAAGTCTTTTAAGATTTATAAAAAGATCAAAAATATAATAGATATCGAGGTACATGAAACCGAAAATTGACAGTAGCGCCGTATATGAATTTTTAAAGTCTTTACTATCTAATAGAAAAAATACTCGGAGTATTTGCGAAGAGCTAAAACGAAGTTTTACAAAACCATTTGATAAACAAGAAGATATAATTGACATATTTTTGGAACTTATAAAAAATGAGACAGATCCCTATTTATTAATAAGCATCCTTACTGCACTTAGATATTACTTTGGGATTAACCCCCAAAAAATTAATAAAAAGATTTGTGATCCTCTTATAAAATGTTTAAGGGACAAACGTCCAACAGTTGCCTTATCTGCAGCTTGGACTATAATGTATATGGGTTCCACTATACCTAAAAATTTGGATAGAAGCAATAAATGGAGCGGGTATGATAGGCATGAAATACGATATTTCGCTAACAGACCAGAAAAAATAAGGAAAACTATACCTCATTTAATTGATAATCTTAATCGTCCAATTAGTTACGATAAAAGTAGATTTGCAAAACGTTGGTCCGCTTGTGCGCTGGGTGCAATAGGATTTGGGCGACCTGATCTTGTTGAGAAGTCTGTAGAACCCCTTATAAAAAGTTTAGAAATTCCTGGGGGGAATGACGGAGTAATCTATGCTTTAGGCTGTATAGGGTATAAAAAACCAGAATTAGTTAAAAAAATTGTTCCTTCTCTTTCTAAAATAATAAAACTAAGAAGAAAATATTCTTCTGGCATGAGCCTTGAAGCCATTTATGCATTAAGGAAAATTTTGAAAACATCTGATTAAATATTAAATTTTAATACATTCTTCTTCATTAGTCAGTGTTTTGATTTATATAGCTAAAGACAATATCTCGGTTTTCTAGAAATTCTAAGACAGATATTATAACTACCCACAACATATAGAATCTAATAAAGATACCTGTTTTAGTCGGATTCATCCAGAAAAATAGGTATGATGACAAGAGCAAACTAAAAAATCTACCATACCTGCTTTTGGGAGAAGCGGGTTTCTTATTAGATTTCATACCACCCTTAGTTTTACGTTTTTTAATAATCATCAAGTCTATTTTTGAAAGTAGCCCAAAAACCATCTGAACAATTAGAAATGCTGGTTTAAAAAATACGTCTACATACTTTGCTAACCAATCAGCAAAATAAAACCCAATCGAGAACACGAGCACAAGAAGAGTCGCAGTAAGTGTAGCATTGATTATGGCTGGACTTAAGACCCAGCTATAATCTCCTTTCTTGATATAATCTGTCAATACCTCCGCCTTCATGTATTCGAACCCTGAGAGGTACGTTGCTACAATAGCTCCTACAATACTAGCTATAACTAATTCTGCCATTTTGATATCGAGAGAATGTTGCTTTTTACCCATGATTAGAACTACAATTGTTGGGATTAAAATCTTTTAGCATCGTTTGAAAAATTAGCAACAATTCGACGTAATTGACAACAATTGATAGTAATTAGCAGTTATTGTACATAATTTGACATTATTTGACGTTATTAACAGTAATTGGCATTGTTTATCAGCAATTCGACTAAATTCGACCTTATTTTACGTAATTGTGCATTATATTCCAGCTCTACCCATTATACCTTTAGCTATCAATTTACGAGGTTCTGCATAGGTACCGCTGATTATTTCGACACATTCTTTATTTACTAGATGTTTTTTCTTTTCAGGTAAGCGCTTGTACAAATCGAGACCTAGTTGTATTAGCCCTTCATCATGAACAAACTTCCTACCAGTTCTTATTCTATTAAACAACGGAGATATCGCTTTTTCCGGATTGAGATATATTAGAAGTTCAGCTGAGTAATAACTGGACGTATCTTCCTCCGAACTATCTTCTACGTATCCAGCAAGTTTTTCTAAGAACTTCTCATCTCTAAGAAGAGCAAATTTACGTTTCATGGATTTAAAATTTAATTTGATGGACGTGACAACTATATTGGACAACAGTTTTATCAGAGACCTTCTCGTATATTTGTCTGACTTAGGTATGTGATAAACCATAAAGTCTACGATTGGTGGATAAATAATAATCATGCCACTTCCGATATCATATAGCTTCCCCGCCAATACTCGTCTAACGTCGTCGTTAGATTGGTTTTCAAAATCTTTCATAGTTTTCTTTAGTAGATTATTATCGGCAGTAACTACGCCTTCCATGTCAGAAAATGCCTTCTCAATATCAAGGTTCCTATCTTCTATTTCAGACATGTTTCTAAAAACGAGTTCTGACATATCTGGCTGTATTTTTTTAGAATCGGCTTTGCTATCTTCTTTTTGGGTCTTTTCCTTTCTTTTTACTCTTAAAACTCTAGATGTGCCTACAGTTTCCGATTCGATTATACCATTTTTCTCAAGATAATCTATCTCTTTGATAAGGGTGCCTTTAGCCATCTCTTTTTTAAGAGAATTATGAAGTCTGTTAAGCCAGATTCCCTTATCTTTCCACTTCTTAATCTCTCTCAGTATCATTTTCTGCCTATCAGTAAGATTGATTGAACTGATTGGTTCAACATTTGGACTCATTAATCTATGTCTATCATTTAATGCTTAATAGTTTTACGAAGGTGTCAAATTTGACAATCAATAAACATCTGAGTAAAATGACTTGGAAATCCCTCAAACCCAAAGAACGCCACATGCGCATACTCTCACTCAAAGTTCTAGACCTTATGAGAGATGGCAAGTCTTTAACAAACGCTTCAAAGGAATTTGGCCTGACCAGAGAACAGACGCGACCGCATATCAGTTCAGCAATCTACAGAAGAAAGGGAAAATTGGTAGCCAAAAAGAGAGACTTTATAGAACGGAGATTGAACATCTACTCTGAAGGCAAAATAAAATCAATTTTGGTATCAGATTCTAAATATGCCTCACGTGTCGGAAAATATTACAACGATGTCAAAAAAGCTTTAGAAACTAGAGATGTTTCAATTCTCAAAAAATACAGACGAAGGAAGGTCAAAGATTCCAAAGGCAAGTGGCATAAGTTAGAGACCAAGTTAGATAAGATTCACGATATTGAGGAAGCAAAGGAAGAGCCAGAATTCTTTGAGATTTACCGGGTGTGATTATGGATAAGAATCGATATAGAGAATGCACTAGAAAAATGCTTGAAGAAAGTAACTATCCTAGCGGAGTTTGTTATATATGCGGAGAGGACGACCCTAGAATTCTAAAAGAAGAGCATCATATTTTTGGGAAAGCGAATAGTGAAGAGAAGGTATTGCTTTGTCTGAACTGCCATAGTAAAATTACTCAGGCTCAGAACAAACTACCTCCTAAAGTGCGAAGTAATGACGCTTCAGAAAGAGACAAGATTGTTGTTGCCATTGTTAGCCAAGGTTCTATTCTTGAGGTAATAGGCAAAAAACAGAAAGAATTTGGCTATAGACTTCTGGAGGCGTTCTAATGTCAAAAGCAGCAGTAAGAGTATACATAGAAGCGAAGCAGAAGAGACCTAAATCGCGAGACAACCCGCTATCTCATGAAAGAGTTCTAGTATTAGACACAGAGACCACAAACGATGAATATCAAAACTTGCTATTCGGGTCGTTTAGAGCCTACTTTCAGGGCAATCTAGAGCATTTAGGAATATTTTACAATCCAAAATGTGTGAGCGAGAAAGAACTGAAAAATTTGAAGTCTTACACTAAGAAACATAGCATCCCATTATACACCTTGGAAGAGTTTGTGGAAGACATATTCTTTCCACAAGTTCATCAGTTGAAAACGTTATGTATAGGATTTAACCTTCCATTCGACCTTTCCAGACTCGCTATAAGATATAGCTATGCCAGAGGATCTATGAACGGAGGATTTTCTTTTCAACTTAGTGAAAACATGGCATTCCCAAGGATAAAGATAAAGCATTTAGATAGTACAAAAGCCTTCATAAGATTTGGTTCTTCTCTTATGGGTAGTTTTTCTGGCCATTTTTTGGATTTGAAAACTTTGGCAGTCACTCTCACAGACGACAAACACATCACACTTGATAAAGCGTGCAAAATCTTTAAGACAAAACATAGGAAGCTAAAGGAGATTAAACACGGGAAAATAACGGAAAAATACATTGAATACAATCTTTTAGATACTAAAGTATCATATGAACTCTATTTGAAGATGAAAGAAGAGCTGAAAAAATACCAAATAAAGATTCCAATCACAGAAATTTACTCTTCTGCTTCCCTAGGTAAAGCTTGCTTAGGACAATTGGGAATAAAGGCTTTTTTCAATCTTAATCCAAAGTTCCCGCCCAAAATTATGGGTTTTCTGATGGCCTCATATTATGGAGGGAGATCTGAAGTTAAGATTAGGAAAACCCCTACAAAAGTAACTATTATCGATTTCCTGAGCATGTATCCTACGATGTTCATATTGATGGGCCTATGGGATTTGCTGACTGCTGAAAAAATTGAGTATGTAGACGACACAGAAAGCGTTCGAACGCTATTAAATGAGATAACTTTAGAAGATCTGAGAAGGCCAGAAATATGGAAACAGTTGAATGTAATAGTTAAGATTCAACCTAAAGGAGACATCTTTCCTGTCAGAATGAAATATGGCAACAGATATACGTACAACATAGGAGTAAATCAAGTCATATCCGCTATCCCTTTTTGGTATACGCTTGCTGACACCATAGCTTCTAAGTTACTGGCCGGGGTCCCACCACGTATAATTAAAGCGATCAGGTTTGTTCCTAAAGGCAAGCAAAGCTCTTTGAAGGAGTCGGAAATTCTAGGAGTTAAAATATACCCAAGAAACCAAAACCTCTTCAAAGTAATCATAGAAGAGCGAGAGAGATGTAAGCGAAGGAAAGAAGGATTCAGACAGAAAGCTTTGAAAATCTTGGCCAATTCCACAAGTTATGGCATCTTTGTAGAGATGAATGAAGAATCGCTGAAAAAGGAAAAGGAAGTCAAAGTTTTTAGCAATACACAATTCAAAACAAAGGTCAAAAAACTGGAAGAACCTGGTCGATATTTCAATCCAATTATTGCAGTGATGATTACTGGGGGAGCTAGGCTAGTTTTAGCTATAGTAGAAGCCATATTGAAAAACCATGAAGAAGTTCATGCTTTTTGTGACACCGACAGCATGGCTGTTCCTACGAACAGAGTGAAAGAGATACAAAACTTCTTCGAGCCATTAAACCCGTATGACTTCGAAAGGCCTCTATTCAAGGTCGAGAAGAGAGATGTGTGGTTGTATGGAATCAGCGCTAAAAGATATGTAGTCTATAGAAAGAAGGGTAAAAAATTCTTGATTGATGATGGAAAGGATAGAGGGTACTCGCTTCACGGCCTGGGTCATTTGACGAATCCGTTTGGGAAGAATATCGAAAACTGGCATAAGAAAGTCTGGGAGGATATACTTAATCTACATTATGGGTATATCACAAAAGAGCAGTTTTTCAACAAATATTCCAATCTCTTCGCTATATCCGAGTTCTCCGCATCCACATACGAGTTATTGAAGAGATTTAGAAAGATCAACGATGGAAAGACATATGAACAGCAGATAAAACCGTTCAACTTCTTTTTGGTTGGGGTTTCTAACGATAACTCAATCAAACCAGTGAGTCCATATTCAGATAATCCACAAGAGACTGTGCACACAAAGTTCGTTGATTATAATAGTGGTGAAGTATTCGAGGGTCTAGAGTATTGGAAATCCCTTATGGACACCTTTTCGGATTACATAGAGCATCCAGAAAGCAAATTAGAAGATGGTATTGGGGTACTAGATAGAAAGTCTATATGGGTTAAAGACCCGATTCACATAGGAAAAGAAACTAATAGTATGGAAGAGACTGAAGCATTAGAGAACCTTCAATTGAAGCAAATCAACAAAAAAAGATCTAAAATCAGAGTCTGATTTTCATATTTTTTACAATTTCTAACGGGGTTGTTCCACGTTCCATTTTTTCAATTATCTCAAGCGCGCTGTTCATATCAATAAAAGAAAACCAAACCCACAGGGCCCCTATTTCAGACACTAATATACCAATCACAAGAGGAATTAAGGACATATTAGTAAATTCTATTATAAAAACTCCTATCATTATCAAAACAGAGCCGAAAAAAACAGCACGCATATAATTATCAGTTTGTCTCAGTAACAATTCAAGCTTATATAGTCCAGCTATGTTTTTCATGAACTCTCTTTTGTTTTTATTGACCAAGTGAGTGGCATCATTTAATAATCGTTCTAACTCTGTAGTTAATGAAGAAAGGGAGGTCGTCTTTTTCTGATTAATTTGTTTATAGATGATGGCACGTACCCCTATATTAGTGAATCCTAATATAACGCCAAGCGCCATTGTGATGGGGAGTTCCATGTTGAATATTGGGCGCTAAAGAAATTTATAATTTATTCTAAAATAACTAAATATGGATTCGGTTGAAAAAGCAGAACTAGAGGTCAAAAATTCTATAGCACTAAAACAACTTTTGGAAATCCCTTTAACCGATGAAGAGCGTCAAAAACTGGTGGTGATCCTTCTCTGATTTTTTATGAACTTTCCCTAAAAATCGAGAGATGTATAATATATTCCTCCATATTTCTTTTCCGATCTTCTTATGGGAAGTCTGTTGTTCTTTTCATTGAATAAGGAATTCTAATGCACTGCCTATCACTATAAAAACGAAAGCGATAGCGAATATCTCCCAAAAAGTTTTGGGAGCAATACTACCTATGTACCAGGCGACCAGAGAACCTCCCGTCATCCCACACCCTATTTTAGTAAACACAGGGCCTGAAATCTTCTTTACTCCTTCCTTTGCGCCCTCAATTAAATTAGATCTCATAATTTTAGTTGAGAAAGAAATATTGAAATAGTCTCTGATTTTTTATGAACTTTCCCTAAAAATCGATAGATGTATATATCCCTAGAAATGAGTGGGCCCAGTGGGAT
>Ga0209636_10007656_pt1 | contig 11011 bp, 9 predicted proteins | sample DeeMarSWOR152_54_FD_187464 | JGI IMG/M metagenome (GOLD analysis project Ga0209636, IMG submission 187464) | Marine sediment microbial communities from White Oak River estuary, North Carolina - WOR-1-52-54 (SPAdes) (version 2) | ecosystem: Environmental > Aquatic > Marine > Intertidal zone >... | reverse complement strand
CAGTAGTGATATTTTATAATTTTGATACTCAGTAAAATTATTAGACATTCTGGTTGGACGTCTTAGAGCTGTATCAATACGATCTTGTGTGAGGGCACCTTCACCTCGAGACTTAGCAGTCTGCTCCTTGTTTACATAAATAGTTTTTGGAACTTGTTCTGTTAGACTGTGCAGGTACATAGCGGTATAGTGCGTAAAATAACAGGCTGGCTGTAGAGTCATTAGTAACTCATACAAAGGCGATTCGCCCCAAACATACTTTATGATTTTCCTGTTTGGGAAGTCAAAACTGACCTTTTTTAGCTTTGTTTCTTGTAGCAAGAACTTTATAAATTCATCGACGGTCATCGATCTTCGTAGTCGCCAGAAAATCCTGTTATTCTCTAGAATCATTTCGATGTCATTCTTCTTGAAAATTCTGACCGCTGATTTCTCGAAAGTCTTGATTATATCGGCTTTTGCTATTTTTATTCGTGTTTCTGCCATAATTTTTGTCTTTCTTTATATGGTTACATGTAGTATATATACTACATGTAACAGATATTGCTAACTTTAATACTGAACCATAGTGTGAGTCTTGGCTTATTCGTCGAGGACGACTATGATCCTGTTGTTATTATGTTTATGACCATTCTACATAGTTTCGTCGCGATTCCCACAAACTGTTATCGTTTAGTATATATACTACGATAACAGTTTGTGAGAATAATATCAAAAAATCCTTGAAAATATATGAATGTAATAATGTTGTTTGTGAAAATGTTTGACAATTATACGATGGACTGTAGTATATATACTACAGTCCATCCATAAATCCAGACTTTTTTGTAGCTAAACTTTACCTTGAAGATTTATAAAAAGTGGCCTTATATGTCGTTCGTAGATGTTCTCTGTTACGTTTTCTGCGATGATATCCTCATATTTGTCCAGCGCATCTGAAAAGCGTGTCCCCATCTCAGCGGCAATCTTATACGCAACGTGAAGAAGCTGCCGGAAATTGGGATTATATTGCTCGCACGATTGGTCGTGTCTTAGGGCCGAGGCAAATCTTTCGCCATCCCATTTGTCAACCTCTTGCGCAGTCGGCAGTTTTTCTCTGTCGATATCAATAACTGTCTCATACGGTCCACAAAGCTCATCCATCCGCAACAGGGCCTTGGCGTAAACCTGTTTTGCAATTGATAATTCATCTCCGCCGGCCGCTGCCAAGCCGATTAGCTCTTCCAGCCAGGTCGTGCCCGCTGTCTTAATATGCAGCCCGGTATCGAATTTCTTCATCGCCCTGGCTATCGGCTTATAAATCGAGAACTTGTCAGAAGCCGAGTGAATGCTAAGTTTCAGATTCTCAGACAAGCCGAATTCTTTGACTGCAAAAGCGACCACCGCCACGTCCTCTTCGAATTCTTTCGCAAAACCCGTAACGTTACCGACGTAATCAACCCCTTTGTTGAATCGGCCTGTGAATTTCGGTGCAATCGTTTGGGCCGGAATCCCCTCATCAGCGATAGCCGCTAAGATAAAGAACATCTCCACCGGTGTCTGCGGGTGGTCGGTCTCATCCATTGAGACTTCCGTAATAAAATCATCTGTGCCTTTAGCCGTTTCAATATAACGATATATTCTGCCCGCCTGCTTAACCGCCAACAGAAATTTATCTGATATTGCTTTGATTTGTTCTTCGCTAATATTAAAGGTCTCATCAATACCATCAATTGCAAGTGAGCCAATATATTTTTTATGCTTTTGAACAAAGGAATTCACATCGGCTTTGTCTGGGGTTTTGCCGATATAATCAGCAACATCAAGCGTAAAAAAATCGCTGGACTTGATGAATCCGTCAACATTGTTCAACCCGATATGGTCGGCATCCACGAAATACGACCCATCCCAGCCATAGGCCATTATCGCATCGTCAGCTTCTCTGCGCGTGTCCGCCGGTGTTGTCCCGATTATGGTATGCTCCCTGTGGGATTTGTTCCAAACAGGTGTAATATCAAGGCCCTGTTCTTTCGCTTTTATCAAAGCGGCTAATTGCGGCTTGCCTTGATGGCAGAACCTGTCACCAATTCCAAATGAATACTTGCCTAAAATCATAAATTCATTCTCCGTCATTCAATCAATGCTCAAACACTCAGTTGTCATTCCCTCGAATGATAACCTTTTTGACATCGGTCATACGCACTATCGAACCAGCATCTGAAGAGCGGGGAGCATTCAGACTGTCAATTAACGCGTCTTCAACATCTTTTAGGACAACTCCATGACGCTGGTCACTCTTTGCCAATTGAAGCTGCACGTTGAGCAGCTTCAAGCCCTTAAGATGACGGCAATAAAGCCCGTAAGCCGGCAGTCTGCCGAACATCGAGTACTCCGGATAGGCTTCGGGCTTCTCGGGGACGGCTCGGCCGGCATCCTCTTTGGTCCCGCCACCGGCGAACGAAAGCCGAATGTTGCTAAGTGTAACGTTCTCTATCTTTGCCTCCGGCAGCCCAGAAATTGCACAGCCGGTCGCATTGGCACCAGTCGCTTCGATATTGCTTATTGTAATGTTGCGCATTATGCCGATGCCTGGCTTGGCCATATCTTTTTTGAAGGGCCGAGCGCGATTGCCTAACCGCAAGAAGATTGGCGCTCCGATTTTGTTTATTGTGATATTCGAGACAACGACGCCGTCCATCGTGCCGCCATCTACTATCTCCAGCGCCACACCGGCCAGACGGGTATCATAAATCGAGCAGCCGGTAATAACGATATTTTCAAAACCCCCGTTGGATTCCGTACCCATCTTCAGCGCATTACACCGGGTACTCAAAACGCAGTTACTGATTGCCACGTTTCTGCACGGCCGGGCCGATGTGCTCTTAAGCACAATTGCATCATCTCCTGAACGAATATTGCAGTCTGAAATGATAACCCTCTCGCAGGAGTCGATATTGATACCATCGTTGTTGGCGTTGACAACACTTCTAACCGTGATTCCGCTGATGTGTACATCGTCACAGGCTAAATAATGCTGCACCCACATCGGCGAGTTCCTGATGGTTACATCCTTTACTGTGACGTTTCGACATTGAATAAATCGAATAATATAGGGGCGCACCTTATAAGGCCCTTTGAACGAACGCCCCTGGCCATCGATGATGCCTCTACCGGTGATGGCGATTCGCTCGAGATTTTCCCCATAAATTAGACTCTTGTCCGTATAGTTGTCTGTGTATGACCTAAAAGCCTGTACGGTAGGGGGGTAGTCTTTCAGGTCCGCACTGCCCAACAGCGTACAACCGACGTCGAGTTTCAGTGTCACGCCGCTTTTCATATAGATAGTGCCGGACAGAAAAATCCCTTGCGCTAGATAAACAGTCCCACCGCCGTCCCCGGCACATTCGTCTATTGCCCTCTGAATAACTTTTGTACACAGTGTCTTGCCGTCAGCTTTAGCCCCATAGTCACGAACGTCATAGACCGTCTCAGCACCCAGAACCGACCCCACTGTGAACATCCATATTAGTCCAATGAAAATCAGGTATTTTACCTTGTTCATAGTTTCTCCTTCCTTAATGTAATCCTCTGCTTTCAAATTCTTACACCAGTCTTAGCTCCATAAAGACCGCACCCTCTATCGGATTGTATCGATACGGCCCGATCTTTTTGAAACCGACAGAAACATACAGTTTTCTTGCCACCTCCATCGATGGAACCGTGTCTAACCGCATATAGTTATAGCCAATTTTTCGTGCTTCCTCAATAACAGCTTCAGCGAGCACTCTGCCGAAGCCCAAGCCGCGAAACTGTTCTCTAACGTATAGTCTTTTCATCTCGCATACACCTTCACTCAACTTTCTCAGCCCGACGCACCCAACCGACTGCCCTTTATATATAGCGAGCAGAAGACAACCCTTTGGCCGAACATAATCACCCGGAAGATTAGCCAATTCTTCTTCAAAATTCTGAAAATCTAAACCAAAATCGAGCGTATCCGCATATTCACCAAAAAGTTCTCGAACCCACTCAAGATTATCATCACTTTCAGCTTCGATTATTTCCAAAATATGCTCCTAACCCTGGGACGCTGACTTTAGCCGTTTTCGGCCAACATTTCTTCAAGAATTTCAACTGCATCCTGCACTATATTTGGGCATATCGTGGAAAACAGGCCTTTGTCTTTTGCCTCTTTCATACCCTCCGACGTGCTTAAATCACAGCCAAGCAGCTCCCTGCAAGTGACAGAGTCGTTCCGGGCTTTGAATCGGCTTGTATATTCCTCGACTTTTGTGTATGTCTTTGCTTTTGCTTTCTTATCTTCCGCAGTGGTATTTCCATATTTTAATCCGAGAACCATAAAGGCTCCGCTAACTGCCCCGCAGGTACTACCCATACGCATCCCGCCGCCAAATCCCGTAGCCACTTTAAACGCCTTCTCGCATTCAAGACCAAACTGTTCACAATAACTACCCAATACCGTCTGAGAGCAATTAAAACCATTCCTGAATCTCTCGACCGCCTGTTCAGATTTCGCACTCATCAAGCTGCTCCAAATGTTTTCTATGCTCTTTTTCTATTGGTTTAAACTCAAACATCTTCCACCAGGATTATTTTCACTACATCTGTAAGAACCCGACCTTTATGTTTATGTTTTTCGCCGAGCGGTATGAAAAGCCCATCGCCTGGCCTGAAAACAATCACTTTCCCATCGAAGTCTATTTCCATTTGGCCTTCCAGAATATATCCTATATGTCCTTTAGTACACCAATCAGGCTCGAAAAATTCTCTTGTAAACTCCACTAAGCGAAGCTTTCTTCCGTTTCGTTCATAAGCTTTGAATTTAACACCAGCAGCCGCTCTCTCCCAAGGCATCGATTCAAAATCTATTCTATACTGCTCCATATTGAATTCTCCTTTCTGCTCTAACTGTGCTTCAAGTCAGTTTTCCCTCAGTAGCTATCATAGTTGGGTGTTTTAATCGTAACACAGCCGCGACCGTAAGGAGCAGTAATTGCTTCTTCAGTTACACATTAGGTTACTATTGAGCGCTCGCAACCGATAACCCACCTATCCATAGATTTCGTAGATACGATCGTATGCCTCGTCCTGCTCCTCAAGCGTCTGGCAGTAGGTAACCACAACCAGTTTCACCCCCGGCTTCCATAGTCTTCGGACCACACCGGCTATAGTTTCGGGAGATTAAACTGTTCTATTTCTACACATCGAAATTTCAAAACGGTCATAGTCATTTGTAGCAGTCATTTGACTACTACACCAAAAATATTTTTCCTGATTAATACCTTTTACTTTTGTTGTAAGTTTGCACGATTTTGAATAATTGTATGACTAACTCGACTTTACTCTGAACACCAACGCGTTTGTAAACATTACCGAAATGAGCTCTCACTGTATTATACCGTATCTTCAGCTTTTTAGCTATCCTCTCGTTATCCAGACCGTCAAATAGCGATTTGAGTATCTGCATTTCCCGGTCAGAGAATCGATAGCACTTCTGAATGTATTCCCACTGTGTACGGCTAAATAACATGGCGGCATTATGGCTACATTCTCTCTGTTTGTCACGCATATTTTACCGGCATTTTACTCATTCGGTTTCAACTTAGCCTGTGCTATTTCAGGTTAAACTGTTTTGTATCTACACACCGGAATGCCAAAAAAGGTCGCAGTCATTTGTAGTAGTCAGATGACTATTACACTAAAGATCCCCCTGTCGATTTATGCTTATGATTCTTTGGGCCTTAACGCTTTCAGATTAACTTGTTCTATTTCAGCTTAGCCTGTTCTATTTCAGCTTAGCCTGTTCTATTTCAGGTTAGACTGTTTTGTATCTATACACCGGAATGCCAAAAAGGGCATAGTCATTTGTAGTAGTCATACGACTATTACGCTAAAAGACCTGTCGATTTATGCTTATGATTCTTTGGGCTTTAACTCTTTATGCCAACGGCTTATCTGTTTACTGTCCCAGCGCGGCATTGGTCAATGTAATGACAGCACCTGGGTTGACTACTATCTCTGTTGTGCCGTTAGCAAGTTGGGGCGGGGCTTTTCGCACAGCGTTTTCGTGATACGGGTCCACTATTTCCATCTCTGTGAATTTTACACCCGCCCACTCCACACGCAGCCGCCCGGGTTTTGTCGAACGGTTCAACACCACAACCGTCCCAGTGTCACCTTTGCCGGCGAACGCCGAGACCAGCAAATCGTCGGCATCGGCCTTGGCCTCGACGCGAACCATTCCCTCACGTATCCGTCGGCTGTAGGCGCCAAACACCCGTAGCTGATGGCTGGATGCAACAGGCACAAATCCGCGCGAACGGTTTGGAACATACAGCGATCGTGTCCAGCCGAAGGATGGCTGCACAACATTCAAAAGCGTCCAGCAATAGCAAATCGCCACGGCATCGGTCAGCACAAGGTTCTTGTGATAAAGCTGACCCATCGTCAGCGCAACACGATACGTAGGCCGCTGATACTTATCGTTATTAATACACAGTTCCGTGGACAAAAACGGCTTATCGCCGGTCATTTGCTTCCACTGTGCAAGCCGAGTATCGAACCCGTCCGGATTGCTGAAAAAACTCTGATAGTCATACATATGAGCGGCCGAATAATCTATCGCCGCCCAGACCTCCTCGGAACTGCGAAATTTCTTTGCCCGTTCGAGACCACCAGCAAGCCTGCTGCTGTCACTCATGTGGATACGGACAGATTTAAACCCGGCTTCGTCAAGCCGTCGTCGCAGTGCTAACGTCATCTTATGGAACATCGACGCCGACTGGTTCACTTCATTCTGAATCCCGACAATGTCCGGCGGGGCACCGGCTCGCTCCTTCGAGACTTGACAATACCGCACCATGGCCTCAGCATATTTTTCCGCATCGTTCCCGACCCATGGTGGCAGCGCCCAGAACTCAAACCACACTTTTCCACCCAACTGCCGCAGCCTCTTGATATAGGCAAAGTCACTTACTTCACCATTGGGGAAATTATCCCCGTAATAATGTGGCGTGGCGTCTTCCAGATGGTCCCAATTATTCATCTGGCGATTCAATCGTGTCCCTATCGGATATTCTCGTTGAATCAGCAGGTTATATGCACGCACCAGTTGCCACCACCGGCGCTTACCTTCATCGCTGAGTTGCGCATAGGCGGTTGGTGTTACTATACCGCCAAAGCCCATCATTGTCTGATGCCGCTTGGTCGGGTCGATACGTACGACAGCAGACTCCGGTATTGGTTTAAGCATCTTACCGCAAACTCTGCCTTTGTTACCGGTCAGTCTTAATTGATGTCGGCTTACATCAAACAGGCAGTCTTCTCTCAGAACCGTTTGCCCATTCAGCGCAACTGACAGCCCGAGTTTGTGGTCCATCCTGACTGTTACTGCTCGTAGCGTACCCTTATAGGCGGCCTGCGCCGTTGGCGCGCGCCACTCAGGGTGCCGGGCCTTACTCTTTGTGACCTGGTTAAATCCGAATGAATCGTAAAAACGCTGATAGAGACTGACCTGATTACAGTCGATCGTAACCGTAAATCCTCCCCGCTCGCCTGTGAATATCCACTGAAGCTCACTGACCGGCTCGAACTCATCCGGCACAACCGTCCGCTCAAAAAGGGCTGGAAGAAACTCTGAAAAGAACACGCGCAGGTCCCTGCCTCGGCCCCACGCGCGAAACTCTCCTTTTCCACCACCAAGTTCGATTGCCGTCTCTTGAACGTCGGCTGGATGTTGCCACTCCCCCAACGCCTCAACGCCTGAGACCGAACCCGCCAGCACCGAGCATAAAAGAGCGACCGTTATTGTCACTTGCTTACTTGCCATAATCATTCCTTCTTGATGCCTGTAAGGGTTCTCCTCTCAATTCTCGACTCCCGATTTTCTTCTACGAGCATCAAGCACCAGGCATCGAGCATCGGTTAAACCTTTGCTATCAGATATACTGAGTAAATAATCGCCGCCACGCATCCCCAGCCGGCCAAGAATCCGACCACCGATGTACGTGATGGAATTGTTATTTCCAGACTGCTGTTTGGAAAGATATTTCTTTTCTCAGGAACCTCAGCATCATCCGGCAAAGTACAGGGCAAAGATACCTGCTCGCCCGGCTTGACAGGTGTTCGCACCAACGCATAGAAATTATCGAGTTTTTCCTCCGGCACAGGCTTGGTGAACAGACTTACAACGATTCCGACAATTGTCCCCGCCGACAAATAGAAAACCATCTGCCACGGCAGATAAACCTCCGCAACTCCGTTTTTAATGAAAATGAATGTTAGCGACTCGGCCATCGAAAGGCTGCCGAGCCACGAGATGAAAAACTCCTGTGTAGTCAGCCACCACACTCCGAAAGCCGTAAGTGTTGACGCCCAGGCCCCGGCTGCTGTTGTGCGCCGCCAGAAAAGACCCAACCAGAACGCAATACCCATCATCGGCGAAATCTTCCAGAATATCTCGAGTCCTTCTACAACACCCTCAAGCCGATACGCAAAAACTACGCCGCCGGCGACTATAGCAAGTGACGCCACCCTGGCAATGAAAACATAATGTTTCGCAGTCCTTCCGGGTAACAAACGTTTGTAAATATTTTCCGTGAATAAACCTGAAGATGCTATCATAAATGAATCGCACGAGCTCATCACGGAAGCCAGAAGGGCCGCTAAGAAAAGCCCAAGTATTCCATGTGCTATCTTGGGCAAAAAGTCCGCTGCCACCAATCCAAAAATGTGGTCTGGGTCAACATCAGGGCCTGTAAAATATACAACCGCTGCAAGCCCTGTCAAACACCACGCCACCGTACACACCCGCTTAATGAAGTTACCAAACATCCAGCCAAAGCGACCTTCCATCTCAGTTTTACCTGCGGCACAGTTACCCATAGTGTGCGGCTGGGTCACAATGCCCACCAGACCATTGAAGGCAATTACCGTTATGTAGAAAAACCCAATCTCCGCCGGAGCTACGAGCGATAACATTCCCGGGTCCTTTATAGATTCGTGGATACCCTGCAAGCCCCCAACTGCATTCAAAATAAACGGGAGCAGGATAAAAGAAAAAACAACTGTCAACACCCCCTGGATGAAGTCGGTGATAATAGCTGCTGAAAGCCCGCCGGCCATGCCGTATATCACGAACATCACAGTCATCACGGCGATAGCGATATTAGACGAAACAAGACCAGCGGTACTTGCATTAATGACGGCACCGGCGCCCTTAAGCATCACGCCAATATTGATTGAGAGGTTCAGCATCCCGACAACTGCAAACAGCATCGCGACACTGGGGCTGAATCTCGCCTCAAAAACATCCGCAGTTGTTATCGCCCGAAAACGTCGCATCACCGGCGCAATCACCCAGTAAAACGGCGTCGCAAACAACCACAGCCACTGATACCATATGCCGGATAGCCCGTTTGTAAAACTCTTCGAAGCTACACTGACAGCCTGGTCGGAATGTGTGCCTGTCCCGAACGCATGTGTTATCATCATCACTTTGCCGAATCTGCGGGGCATAAAGAAATCGGCAATATTCTTTATCCGCCTTGCCGCCCAGACACCAATAAAAGTTATCCCGACAAGATATATCCCCAACACCAGAATATCCGCAACGTGCAATCCCATCTTCGGCGTCAATTACCTCCTATTGATTTTCAGCATTTTCTCCCAACGGTCTATTGGAAATCGACCGTACAAGCTGGAAATCCACCATCCACGGTAGACAGACTTCAAGCGAAGGAAAATAGTAAATAGAAAATAGTAAATTAAAAAACCCCGCAGCGCATCCTTTCGCCACGGGGCAATGAAAAAGACCATATTTCCTGTCCCATACCTGTTAGATATAAGCCAATACTCAATAGATACCCCAGAGGGTCCCAACATAAACCATTACGACCTGGTGTTGAACCCTGTCATTATCCTTACTCTTCTTTGCGTGACTCTTCGGCTATCTTGTCCAGCCTCTTCGTGCGCTTCTCGGTTTTACGCGGTATTCTTACTTCCACGCCGAGCCGGCCTAATTCACCGGCCACATCCGGCTGTAGAGGGTCGAGCTGAAAACTACGCTTCAAATATTCCTCTGCCCGGACTTTGTCGTTCTTGCTCAAATAATAGTAGCCGAGCTGCCTGTGAACCCTGGCCGAATTAGGCGCCAAGCGAAGTGCCTGCTGATAGCAATCAAACGCATACTCATCAAGAAGCTGCTTCTGAAACCCAAATCCAAGTCGATATGACCCACTTGCTGAATCAACAACCTGGTTCATATAAATATCGGCATAAGTTTTAGCCTTGGCAGTATCCCCACTATCGAAAAATAACTTTACCATTGCCGCTTGAGCCTCCCTGTGAGTAGGGTCAAAACCCAAGGCTACATTATAATGACGCTCTGCTTTTAGCCACGACCTCTCGGCATGATACAATTGACCTAATTCGAAATGAGCGTTGGGATTTTCAAATTTGCGGTCGAGTGTCTTCAGTAAATCGGCCTTCTTCTGCTCAGCAGGTGTGCTCTCGACTGTGCCGGTTCCAGCAACCTTGGCTTTTTGACTATTGCACCCGAGGAGTAACATTGTGCATAAGAAAAGAAGGGCAAAGACAAAAAGAGAAACCGAATCAAGCCAAAAGACAAATCTTCCAGTTTTCAATTTCCTGCTTCTGACTTTTCCTGTCATTCTGTTCTCCCTCAAAAAAATCTCGACCCGCCAAAGGCTTTCCACCGGCAGGCTGGAATGCTGCAATTTTGCCATGCCGCCAAAAGCTTTGCAAGAAAAAATTTCAGCAAATCAAATAAAAAATATTTTTTATTGATACTTGATAATTGACCCGAAAGGAAGAACCGTGTATCGAGAATTTCTGTAATAAAACAGGCGGCTCCAGCGACTAATATAGCAACGGCTCGCCCCAGGCGGGCTTAAAACAGATTTGTTCGCCCCTTTAGGAACTCAATGAAAGGGCCCCGCCTCGCGGGAACCCAAAAGCGGGGCAAAAACAAATATTACAGTAAATCGTATCA
>Ga0209636_10007655_pt1 | contig 11011 bp, 9 predicted proteins | sample DeeMarSWOR152_54_FD_187464 | JGI IMG/M metagenome (GOLD analysis project Ga0209636, IMG submission 187464) | Marine sediment microbial communities from White Oak River estuary, North Carolina - WOR-1-52-54 (SPAdes) (version 2) | ecosystem: Environmental > Aquatic > Marine > Intertidal zone >... | reverse complement strand
AGGGGTCTCGATTTTCATCGCGGCCATATTTGCTTTTGCTACGATGCATTTTCATTATTCGGTGGTTACATATGAGCAGACGCAGGTGGCCGCCTTATTACTGCTTGCTATGATTTTTTTAGTTAAAAATTTGCATCATAGACGCTTTTTATATGCGTGGCTTTTGTGTCTGTCACTGGGGCTTTGTCTTCTTTTCAGGCTCGGGTCTATGTTGGAAATTTTGCCTATTTACCTGATAGCTGCTGGTGAGGAGATAATCAGTAACGGTGAAAAATCGCGATTTAAGCGGGTTGGTAAGTGGCTGTTGGCCGGCCTTTGCGGTGCAGGTGGAATCATTGTGTTCCTCGGTTGGTATAACTATATCAGGTTTGGCAGCGTTTTAGAAAGTGGTTATGGTCTGGCTACCTCTACCGCTCTCGGCGGACACGGCATATTTGAGAGCCGACCTTTGCCAACTTTGGCAGCGAAGCTGTTCAGCCCCGGCAAAAGCATATTCTTGTATAATCCTGTTCTGTTGCTGTTTCCGGTATGCGTCTATGGCTTTTATCGCCGCCATAAACTACTGACTTTGGCGGCATTTTCTGCAGTTGTCAGCAGCTTTATATTTCACAGCTTCCATACCACCTGGGCGGGCGATTATGCCTGGTCGATTAGATATGAGGTTCCGGTTTTGGCGTTTTTAGTTTTGCCATTGGCGAAGTTATTTAGTAGGCCGATGAAATCTATGGTAAAAATTTTAGTGATTCTGCTCATTTCAATAAGCTGCACCATACAACTGGCATCGGTGGTTTACAAATTTGACCTCGAATTTTTCCAGAACCCCAATCATAGCATTATTCCTGATGATTACGTTTGGGACCGGTCTCAATCACATTTGTTCAGGCGATTTTATAATATATGGGCACATTTAACCGGCAATCGGGATTTTAGTTCGACCGAGGTAGTAGAGGAGCAGCCGCTTATAATGAAAAGAAATTTTAGCCAAGAGGATGTAGAAAAAGCATATCACGTTAATTTTTTCCCCTTTAAGGCCAGAAGTATCCCATATTCAAATCGTTTTTGGATTCCCTTGTTGTGTCTTTGGTTTGTTTTGCTGGCGGGTTTTTGTGTAGCAATATTCAAATTGGTTCGGCTTTTAGTGTATCAATGAACAACCACAGAGATTCCATAGCGAATTTTTTTCTTGCTTTCCAAAAAAGTCTATTTATTAGACTGTTTTATTTTATTGAGTAGATAGTCGATTCTTTCGATAAATAAGAAGGGACGTGGGTGACAACCGACCAGAGGTTCGGAGAGCTTATCACTATCAGGGTACTCAACGTAATAAGTGGGATAATAGTCGACGTTATATTGTTTGGCGATTTCAGGTTGTTTGTCCACATCAATTACAATGGGGATAAAGTTGGTCTCAACATATTTTATAGCTTCAGGGCTATTATAAACATACTGTTCCATTACCTGGCAAAAGCTAATGTTTCGCTTGTGGAAAGCCAGCAGTATTGGTTTGTTCTGCTGTTTTGCCAGGTTAACGCCGACATCATAATCCTCGACCCAGTTGATTGTGTCTCTACGGTGGGTCAGAAATACAATTACTACAATGGCTAAGAAGACCAGGAAAAGTATCAACAGCGGCCGAAGATACTTTTTTTCAGATGCCTGTGAAATATTCTCAGGCATTTTCAGGGTGCCGGGGTCGTCATTGTTAAATTTTTTCTCTGCCATAGGAATCTGTGAACAAAATTACTTTATTTTCAAGCGATAAGCATTAATATAGATAGAAGTGTCAATTAGTCAAGTTTTACGAGATTGTTTTTTTGTTTTAAAGTGCAAGGAATACCTAAACAAGATAAGACTACTGTAACTCAAAGCACTTTGCTTTGGTACCTTATTGTACTAACCGCTTCCGGGTTGCTCTATGTTTTTACCTGTGCTCCAACTGTTCTGTGGCAGGACAGCGGATTGTATATTTATCGAATCTGGCATAATGATATTCAGGGAAATCTTGGTCTCGCGCTCTCGCATCCGCTCTATATTCTGATAGGTATAGCCGTTAAATGCGTCCCCATCGGTGAATTCGCATACAGAGTGAACTTGATTTCTGCCATTGCCGCCGCAGCGGCGGTTGCAAATCTGTTTTTGCTCTTGCGCATTTGGCTTGGCAGGGTCCTGCCTGCCATAATAGCTGCCGTCACTCTGACGGTTTCCTGGACATTCTGGCAGCACGCTGTAATTGCGGAGGTTTATACTCTGTGTATGGTCCTGCTGACTGCTGAGCTGATTATGTTATTGCAGTATGTTCGCACGACACGGATTGGATATTTATATCTATTAGGGCTTTTAAACGGCTTGGCAATCGCCAACCATATGTGGGGGGCATTCGGTTTTGCCTGCTATACAATATTCTTAGTAGTTTTGTTGGTTCGCAAGCAAATAGGTCTGAAACATCTTGTTATTATCGCCCTGCTGTGGGTAGCCGGTTCGGCACCGTACGAATATCTGATAATAAAAAATATTATTTTGTCCGGTGACGTAAAGGCGGCCCTGACTTCAGCGGTCTTTGGCAACCTGTGGCAGGAACCGGTTCTTAATGTATTTATTTCTATGAAGATGATATTGGAGAATATAATATTCATCCTGCTTAACTTTCCTACACCTAACCTGGTGCTTTTCTTTGTAGGGTTGTGGGTTCTGAGGAAGAAAGCTCCAGCCGGAAGTTTTGCTAATATTGTTCTTGCACTCTTAGCGTTATATTTTGTGTTTGCTTTTCGATATACTATTCCGGATAGGTATGTGTTTTTTCTGCCTTTCTATTGTTTTGCCGCTGTGCTTATGGGGTTGGGAGTGGATGTTATCCTGAAGCAATATAGCTATAAAGCGCTGATATTTGTGGTGCTGATGTTTGCTCTGCTGCCGATACCAACTTATTGCGTTACTCCAGCCGTGGCGAGAAAAATGTACAAACCTCTTGGCCAAAGAAGACAAAGGCCCTATCGTGATGAATATATTTATTTTCTTCAGCCCTGGAAAAGAGGCTATCGAGGTGCAGAGAGATTCGCCAACGAAGCCTTGGATGCGGTCGAAAAAAATGCGATAATATATGCTGATTCTACAACCGTGCATACGCTTTTATATGCACAGCAGGTCAAAGGAAAACGACCAGATGTTAAAATTGTGTCAGGCTATGACAGAAGTGAAAACGCACCGATTTTTACTGAAGATACTATTGAACAGTTAATGGAAAACTCAGCCGTATATGTGGTGTCGCCATTTCCGGGATACTGTCCGCAGTTTTTGTTAGAGCAATATAAATTTAAGCAAGTGGGTATTCTCTGGAGGGTAGTCGATTGACACGTAGAGCCGCATTTCACGATTTACTGTGATATATGCTCATCACTTTTTTTGCGAATGGCTCCCCGCAACCCTTCCATTTTCAGGTAACCTTTCCTCCACACCACTAAGAACGAGACCACAAAGACAAAAGTATGAACAACCGCGGCATATCTTGTTCTTATTTGGCTCATCGCCAGCCCAATCAGCGCATAAGCACCGGCGAGAAGATAACAAATAACCACGGTCTTTTTCAAAGGTATCCCTCTATCTATCATTTGGTCGTAAATATGGCCCCGGTCTGAAACAAATAGAGGCCTGCGATTGAGCAATCTCCTAACCAGCGCTACTGCAGTATCGACGATGGGTAAGCCGAAGACCACTATCGAGGCCATCCACCATCGCGGAAGCCCCTCTGCAAACAGCATCATCAGCGCAGCTGCCATAAAGCCCAGCAGCATACTGCCGGCATCGCCCATAAATATCTTTGCCGGATACCGATTGAAAGGCAGAAAACCACAAACTCCTCCTACAAGGCCGAGACAAACTATTATCCGCACCGGGTCACCGACTTCACTAGCCCCCCACGTTGCCAGGTGCATTGCCAGAAGCAACATAGCAACGGTAATAATCGCTGTTACTCCTGCGCAAAGTCCGTCAAGGCCATCGAGCAAATTTAACGAATTTGTTGCGCCAAGAACAAAAAATATCACGATTAAAACTTGTAAAATCACCTCAAGATTAGCAGGCAAAGGCAAATTTAACGGCCCGGTTATAGAGCGGAGGTTTGGAACTATACCTACCGCAAGCAAAGTAACGGCTGCAAGAATTTGGCCGAGAATTTTTTGTATCGGCTTTATATCAAATATATCATCTGCAAGCCCAACAAAACATGCTATTGCCCCCCCTGCCAGTATTCCCAGCAGCCATTTTGATGCCGGGCCGAAAAACTCCTCGTTCCGCAAACAACCGATACCCACCAGTGTAGCGACAACCAAGCCGATTAATATGCCAACGCCACCAAGATACGCTATGGGTTCTCTGTGTGTTTTCACAGTGGCGTCCGGCCTGTCGACGATTCCGAATTTTATGGCAATCTTTTTGCATAGCCACGTAGCTGCCAGTGAGCCGACGAAGGAAGCCACCAGTATGGGCCAAAAGCGAAAAACCCAAGTAACCTGTCTGGTCGGTCCAATTATATTATCGAATATCATTTTTCAGTCCTTTAGGAGTTGGGGTTCTCCAGCCAGACTTCGCCGTCGTAGCGAAGCATAATTAAATTGTCCTTGAAGCCATCAAATCGGATATTTGGTTTTTCCCCAAGGGATTCCTGTAATATCCATTTGGGAAAGTTAGCACCTGCTTTGATTGACAGCGGCACACCACCTCCGAATCGCGGATTTATCTCGATAAATTTTATCGTATCATCGTCGGTCAGAAACAACTGCAAAGTTATGACACCAGGTCCGGCTCCGAGTGTCTCGACCAGTCTTGCAGTTTCATTCATAATGCGATGATGCTTTACTACCTGACCCTTGCTGACCTCGCCGGCCCTTACCTCAATGCGTTTTCTCGGAACAACACAGCGGACCTTCATACTAAAGTCAACATATACATCGCAGGTGTGTTCGGTGCCGCTGATAAACTTCTGGCAGATAGCGTTCGGTATTTTTTTTGAAAAGAATAGCAGCTCTTTACGATTGCTCACGACAGCATTTCCTTTGCTGGCAGAGCCATAGCGGGACTTTAGGAAATAAGGCCAGCGAAGCTTCCTCTTTGAAAGTGCGGTTTGAGCACTCATAGTAACAGGTGTGTCAAATCCTTTCTTGACTAAAAAACGGAACGTTTTAGTTTTGTCCTGGCAAATATCGACCACATCCGGTGCTGAAACAAGAACACTACAGCCCATTGCAGCAAATCTCGGTTTGTTTTTTGCCAGAAGTTTCAGGTCCAAATCAACAGTTGGAATGAGCAATTTTACTTTGTTGGTTTTGACAATATTCAGAAGTTGTTTGATATAGTTGGCGTGTGTTACCGGCTTAACCAAAAAGCCTTTATCACACAATTGTAGGGCGGAACTCAGTTTGGTAGAATCGGTTCCAAGCACCGAAAGGTCTATTTTCAATTGTTTAGCAGCCCTGCGAAAACTATTTAGCAAAGAGACCCTTCTACCGATACAAGTAAATAAAATATTTAAGCTACCAGATGGGTCTTGCCTTACTTTAGCCATAGTTTTGCCTAACACATTTACTATTACACAATAAATCGCAAAGAGCCGCTACGGATTAAAATTTAACTTCAATAATAAACAACATATAACCGCTTGTCAATCTAAAACAGTCGATGTTACATAGGCAATTCTTTTGACTTTTTGCTGATATATCTCTAAGATAATTGTTGTAATTTAACTAATCGGCCAAAGTTAAGTGTTGGTTTAGGTATTATAGGTAGGGACAATGTTTTTAACCGGACCGATTTTGCGATATTAAATTCAGGATAAACAGGTAGTTTTGCAAAGGTATGATTTATGACAGAATGGGAAAGGAAAATCAAAGATAGAACCGTTACTGTTGGTGTTTTGGGGCTTGGCTATGTCGGGCTGCCGTTAGCAAGAGCGTTTGCTTCAACAGGTCTGAAGGTGCTTGGCTTTGACATTGACGATAGAAAGGTCAAGATTCTCAATACCGGTCGCAGTATCATTAAACACATTGCTCATTCACAAGTTAAACAAATGATAAAGGCCGGCACCTTTCGTGCAACAAGTAATATGGCGCACCTCAAAACTGTCGATGCCATATTAATTTGCGTGCCTACACCGCTGACGCAAAACCGTGAGCCGGATATGCGATTTATCATCATCAGCAGTAAAACGGTTGCCAAGTATCTGCAAGCCGGACAATTGATTGTTCTTGAAAGCACAACTTATCCTGGCACTACTCGCGAGCTTATGGCACCGATACTCGAAAGCAGCGGGCTCAAAGTGGGAAAGGGTTTCCACCTCGCATATTCGCCCGAGCGGGAAGACCCCGGTAACAAAAACTTTACGACAAAGAATATCCCTAAAGTGGTTGGCGGCCTGACCGATAAATGTCGCGATATGGCCTGCAAACTTTATAATGCTGTTGTTGTTAAAACAGTCCCTGTATCCACTCTTGAAGCAGCCGAGGCCGCTAAAATCCTTGAAAACGTTTATCGTTGCATAAACATTGCTATGGTCAATGAGCTAAAGATGGTCTTTGACAGAATGGGAATTGATGTCTGGGAAGTTATCAATGTCGCAAGCACAAAGCCTTTCGGCTTCAGTGCTTTTTATCCCGGCCCCGGCCTTGGCGGTCACTGCATACCAATCGACCCCTTTTATCTGACTTGGAAGGCACGCCAGTATGGTATGCCCACGCGTTTTATCGAATTAGCTGGTGAAATCAACACCAATATGCCCCATTATGTTATAACAAAAACAATGGAAGCCCTGAATCAGAAAAGCAAGAGCTTAAAAGGCTCAAAAGTCCTTGTATTAGGACTGGCATATAAGAAAGATATCGATGATTTACGAGAATCTCCTTCCGTAGAATTGATTGAGCTGTTGCGTCAGAAAGGTGCAAAGGTTGACTACAATGACCCATATATCCCGAAAACTCATAAGCAGCGCCGGCACAATCTGGCAATGACAAGCAAAAAATTATCGGCGAAAATGCTGACAGGCTATGATGCGGTTTTGATTTCAACCGACCATACTAATTATGATTACCACTGGATTGTTAAAAACGCAAAGCTTATAGTTGACACTCGAAACGCTACCGCTACAGTTCGTAAAGGCCGCAGCAAAATTATAAAGGCTTAGAATTTGCGAGGCAGTTTAATGCAGGTTCCATTATTGGATTTGAAAACACAGTATGCCACTATCAAAGATGAAATTATGCAAGCCATAACTGACGTTTGCGAAAGCCAGTTGTTTGCTCTGGGCCCAGCCGTGGCTGAATTCGAAAGTAAAATAGCCGAATATTGCAGCAGCAAATACGCAATCGTAGTCTCAAGCGGTTCCGATGCTCTGCTCGTCAGTCTAATGGCACTGGATATAAAGCCCGGTGACGAGGTTATAACCACACCTTTTACTTTCTTCGCAACAGCCGGCTCTATCGTTCGACTCGGCGCAAAGCCGGTTTTTGTTGATGTCGACCCTGACACCTATAACATTAATCCGGCAGGTATTGAAGAAAAGATAACCGAAAAAACACGAGCAATTATACCTGTGCATTTATTTGGGCAGGTTGCTCAGATGAAACCTATTATGGGAATTGCCGAACGCAAAACCATCGCTGTTGTTGAAGATGCCTGTCAAAGCATAGGTGCGACACAGGACGGAGTAATGTGCGGCAATTTTGGCTGCTTAGGCTGCCTCTCATTTTACCCAACGAAAAATCTCGGCGGTTTCGGTGACGGCGGTTTGGTAACAACCAATGACAAAGAACTTGAACAGAAAATAAAAATCCTTCGTGACCACGGGCAAAACCCGAGATACTTCTATGAAATCGTCGGCGGAAACTTCAGACTCGATTCAATCCAGGCTGCGGTTTTAACCGTAAAGCTCAAATACCTCGATAAATGGAATGAGAAACGAAGACAAAATGCCGCTCTTTACAACGATATCTTTACCGGTTCACCTGTTAAGCAGCCCAAGATTGATTCAAATAACATAAGTGTCTATCATCAATATACTGTTACCGTCCCCCAGAGAGACAGGCTGCAAAAATTCCTGGCAGAAAATAAAATCGGCTCAGGAGTTTTTTATCCTAAGCCGCTGCACCTGCAGAATTGCTTCGCCGGGCTTGGATATAAGAAAGGTGATTTCCCAATTACTGAAAGGCTTTGCAGGGAAGTTTTATCGCTGCCGGTTTATCCTGAGCTGACGACCGAGCAGATTCGGTATGTTGCCGATACTGTCCTTAAATTTTATGGTTCAACTTAGCGAGGATAAGATTGCTTAAAGCAAGCGAAAATCCGTCTGTCATCTGGCCGGAAGGACAATCCATCCGCGATTTCACCGGCTTATGGTGGGTTGCCCATACAAAAAGCAGGAATGAAAAAGCGCTGGCACACGATTTGGTTAGCAAAGAGATAAGTTACTTTCTACCTATGCACTGGAAAGTTCGCCGCCAGAGGGGCAGAACTATACGTTCGCTCCTGCCTTTATTTAGCGGGTATCTGTTCTTTTGCGGTGAAGAAAACCAACGGATTGAAGTGTTGCGAACCAATCGTGTAGCCAACCTAATCGAAGTCAATGACCAGCAGAGATTACTTGACGAGCTGGTGCAAATCGAGCAGGCCATTCGGACAGGTGCTAATTTGACGCCGCACAAATATCTCAAGGCAGGCCAGCGCTGCCGGGTTATTGCAGGACCGTTGGCTGAGCTGCAGGGTATTATCGTCGAAACCAGAAATGCCGTGCGTCTGGTTTTGCAGATAGATATGTTAGGCCAGGCTGCAAGCGTCGAGATAGATACCGATATGATAGAAATCGTCGAATAAAAAAGGAACTGAATAACATCGGTTAAAACAAAGGACGAAGTTATGGATACTGTCATTAAAATTATAGGCATAGTTTTCGTTTTTGCCGGGATTTTGTATCTGCTGAAGCCCAATATTATCAAAAGCTTAATGGAGTTCTTCAAAAAAGGCAAACGAATGTATCTCGCAGGACTTATAAGGTTCGTGCTTGCGATTGTCTTTTTGCTTGCTGCCCGCGAATGCGATATTACCTGGGTAATAGTTGCTTTCGGCGTTCTTTTCCTAATCGGAGGACTTTTAATATTTATACTCGGGCCCGAAAGAGTCAGAGCTATTATCAATTGGTGGCAGAGACAGCCACTTTGGCTTCTTAGAGTTATCGCTTTAATCACCCTGGCCATTGGAGCGGTAATCGTCTATTCAGCATAAACAGTCCACTGCCGGAGGCGGCGACCCCGTGACCCGTGACTCGTGCCCCGTGGCTCGCGGGCCGTGTCGAAATTGGATTTGTCCGCCGTCGCACAAGGCTATGGCGGATAAATTTGGGTTCGATTGGGTTTGTTTTTGTGGGTTCATAGTTCGTTGTTCATTGTTGTTAGTCATTGTTATTACTAAGTTTATAGTCATTTTGGTATTTTGAAAATTGGGTTTGTTTTGCATATATTCGTCGCTCGTGGCTCGTGACTCGTGGCTCGTAAGAAGGCAGATGACAGCAAAAATTCGAAATTCTAATATCCACCCTAAGGTGTCCTGTGGAGAAATCCTAAACAAATTCGAAAATCAAACTTTCAAATGCTATAAACGCAGTTTAATAGATTATTTGACTTGGGCCTGCCCGCCATCACAAAGATGTCGAGGTAAACTGGACCTGAAACCTTGCCCTGCTGGGCTGTGTGTATTATACCAAATTTCAGGCAAAAATCAAGAAAAAAGGGATTTTTTACTCTTTTAGACCTCTGCGCATTTGATTGATTTTTTGCCAGAAGGAAGTTTAGGGGGCCTTTTACATGAATCCTTCTTTTATGAGAGGCTTGATGCATCTGAGATCTTTGTCTGATTCTGTTTCAGCGCCTTTATTGCACCAAATCCCTGAATCATTGTTAATAATATAAGTATTCGGAAAACAACCGATGCTATCAAGAATACTCGGGGCAGGTCCCAACGGAAAATAATTGCAACGATCATATCGATAGCGAATATTCCCACAGCTATGGCCAAGGCAGTCATTGACCTTCGCATTATGAAAAAAGCAAGCACGAGAAAGAGACAACCTATGACAACAGGCCAAATACCAGCAACAGGAATGTTCCACGGTTTACTTTGAAACGGCGAACCGATTAGCCCGAATACAATATTCGCTCCACCAATGAGAAATGTGATTTTGTAAGCAAAACCCAACCGCTTAGCGGGTTCCGGACCCGGAGATGGAAGAGGCTGGCCGTCTTTGAGGATATTGATGAAAGGAAAAATAGACTTACGTTCCAATTGCACCTTTAGTGAAGTCCCATCTTCAAGCTGAAACTCTTTTCCTTCCTTTAGTTGCTCAATGTCGGCTATCGAGCCGATTAAGCTTCCGTCCAGCCGAACAGTAATTTCGTTCCAGTTTCCTTTCCATGAAACTTCGAGCCTTTTTGGTCCGCCCTTTTCTAAGGCGTACTTAACTTTCGCCATATCTTTTTTTCACCTACCATTTAATATTTACGAATTCAATAATTATACAGTCTGTATAAAACGGGAAACACAAACTTACTTTTACTTTATAAGGAATTCCCGTTTTATAAAACAATAGAATACTCTTATTGATTTGACGGCTCTCCATTTTCAACGTCGGGGTCGACGCCTTTGACTATGAACTTCTCCATCTCATCAGGAGCACCCGACCTGAGTCCCTCAGCGCACATCTGCTTGTGCCAAGCGGATACTGCAGCCTCCATGAGTTCCAAGGGTTGTTTCCAGACCGGCTTTAGATGCTCGATCCAGAGTTCGATCTCTCTTTCTGTGACTTTTTGCTTCGGTAGGAGAAACTGAGCGATCCGGAGAGCCTCGCGAGCGAGTTGTTCGTCAATGACTTCGGTCGGTATTGACCAGTGTCGCTCACCGAGACAATCCGTGTAGAAACCCAATTGCTTGACGTTTTCGAGAATAAAGGGATGCTCTGCGCCGACTTCCACTAAGGGTC
>Ga0209636_10007654_pt1 | contig 11011 bp, 11 predicted proteins | sample DeeMarSWOR152_54_FD_187464 | JGI IMG/M metagenome (GOLD analysis project Ga0209636, IMG submission 187464) | Marine sediment microbial communities from White Oak River estuary, North Carolina - WOR-1-52-54 (SPAdes) (version 2) | ecosystem: Environmental > Aquatic > Marine > Intertidal zone >... | reverse complement strand
ATAAGATCAAGAGGGCTGTTGCTGGGTTTGGATGGGATCTTGAAGCACTGGAAAAGGAGGGAAAGTTAGTTTTTATTGATGTTGCGAATCGATGGATCACGGATATAGGGGATACGAGTACTGCATACGGGCTGGGCACAGTGATAAAAGAAGTTGAGAATGCTGTTAAAAAAATCGGGGCTAAAAGAGTTGTCGTTGACCCGACCTCTACATTACTATTACAATTTGATCTGGCTGTTGCGGTGAGAGGCGGGCTGAATAAGATCTCTAAATCCCTTGAAGCCCTGGGGTGCACCTCTATACTCACGACCGAAAAACCGGAATCCCTTGGAATGACCACATGGAAGAATGTTGAAGATTTTGTGCTCGACGGCATAATAGTGTTATACAGCAGGGCGGAGGATGGTAAAAGGATCAGGGAGGTGGAGGTTGAGAAGATGAGGGGGGAATCTTTCTTAACCGGAAGACACCCGTTTAGGATAACAAATGAAGGGGTGGGGGTTTTTTCGATGCCGAAGTATGAGCCGTCTGCCGCAAGCGAAGAGAGGGTCAGTATCGGCTCCGAAAGCATTGATAAAATGATTGGAGGGGGCGTGTTTAGAGGGGATTGCACACTGGTGGCTGGTCCAACGGGAACCGGAAAAACCCTTTTAGGCGTGCAGTTCATAAAAAACGGTGTGGAAAATAATGAAAAAGGACTGATTATTTCCTTTGAGGAGTCTCCCGGCGTTTTGATAAGAAACGCCGAAAATATAGGATTTAATTTAGAAAAGGCTGAAAAGGACGGTTTGGTAAAGATAATTCATCCCTCCACCATCGATTTAATCCCCGAAGAATTTTTGTCGATGGTAGAAGAAGAATTAAATGGCGCAGACAGGGTGGTTATCGATAGTGCTACATCTTATTCTTCTGCGTTCAAGGACCCTGCATCATACAAAGATAATCTTGTAACCATGCTCCAGTTGTTTAAAAGCAGGGGTATAACCCCCATCATCACATCAGAGATGCCGGAGTTATTTGGGGCATTTAAGATAACCAACTCCGGAACTTCGTTTATTGTTGATAACATTATAATTTTGAAGTATGTTGAAGTTGCATCCGAAATACGTAAAGCGATTTCTGTTTTAAAGATGCGGGGCAGCCAGCATGAAAAAGGCATTATAGAGTTCCATATTACATCGGATGGAATAACAATTGAAGAAAAATTTGAGGCATTGGAGGGCTTGCTTGCAGGAAGTGCAAGAAGGATAGGTAAAACAACTGCTGAGAAATTAAAGGATGAATTTACAAGAACTCTTGGACCCGTGGGATTGGATGTGTTTGAGCGGTTCAAAGAAAGTCCAAAGGACATTGAAGGTTACATCGATTCACTGGTTAAAGATAAGATCATCACAAAAAGTGAGGGTAAAGAGTTCAAAGAAAGGATAAATGTGATCCTTAAAATTAATCAAAAAGCACAGGGTAAAAGGAAACCTTAATACACTTAAAAATTGAGGCGCATAAGAATGGATAAAAAAATTTTAATCGGTGTTGCAGCTGCAGCTGCCATAGCGGCAATTGTCATATTCTTTATACTGCAAACAAAGGAAGAAGTAACCGGGAAAGTAACCCTCTATACTTCTGTTCCGCTCGATATTGTCGAGGGCGTGGTCCAGGAGTTTGAGAAAGAATATCCCGGGATTGAGATAGAGATAGTCAGAGCCACAACGGGCTCGATTATGGACCGGGTTTATCAAGAGGCAGAAAATGGAACAGATAATGCCGACATAATATGGGTGGCGGATTTCTCTAACGCCGAAGAGTTGAAAGAAAACGGAATGCTCCAAAAATATGTCTCGCCCGAATCCAAGAACATAATTCCCATATTTGTCGATAATGACGGATATTATACCGGGAGCAGGCTTCTTAACATGGTGGTCGCCTATAACACCCGGTTTGTAGAGGAGAAGCCCAGGAATTACCGGGATCTGCTGAATCCAAAGTGGGCGGGCAAGTGCGGCATAGTTAATTATACATCCGGAGCTTCCTTTTACACTACCGGCACATTAATTCAGAATGATGACTTTGGCTGGGGGTATTTCACTAAACTGTCAGAGAACCAGTGTAAGGTTGTAAACAGCAACCCATCCATGACGGATAAAATAGCGGACGGGGAACTCTATATAGGAGTAACCATTGATTTTACCGTCAGAAACCTTTTGAAAGATTCTCCTGATGCAGAGATAGATTATATATTCCCCGAAGACGGTGTCGTATCAATAGCCAGTCCGATAGCAATCAGCAGGGATTGCAAGGATGTTCGGGCATCCAGGATATTCATAGACTGGGTGCTTTCAAAGAAGGGGCAGGAGTTCATGAGCAAAGAGATGGGGGTTTCTCCCGTGAGGATGGACGTAGACGTTCCCGAGGGTATGGCGCCGTTATCGCAATTGAAGATCATCCCTTCGGATGCCAGAACGATATACAAAAATGAAGAGAACATAACGGGGAAATTCAAAGATATCTTTTCATGAAATTTAGATTATTTGAAGAAAAATGAGACTAACTATCCAGAGAAAAATAATTATGGTTATAACGATAGCCTTGCTTTTTTCCCTTGGAATTAATACTGCAATTAATATCCTTCAATTTCAAGAAAATTACAAAAAGGTCTTAATAACAAAGGTCGTGGTAATAGGAAAAGAGTTAAAATATACATCCGAGGATATGTTGGATTCAGGGATTTCCATAGATAAATTACCGAAAGCAAGCGAAAAATGTCAATATCTTGTGGACCACTATGAAGAGATCGGCTATTGCTATATCGCAGATCCAAAAATGAAAGTACTTCACCACAATGACCCGTCTTACGTTGATAAAATCTTACTGGTCCCGCCCCTCGAGGAAACCCTCTCGACTGAAGAGGCAGCCATTTATTTTTCTTCCTTTGAGGACGAGAAATTTTATGAAGTCACCTTACCATTGCTTAATAAAGGGGAGCAGGCAGGGGACATAAGACTGGGGATTCCTGTCCGGGTTATAAATGATGAAGCGGGACCTATCTTGCTAAATTCCATTGCAGTAATGCTCGCCTCCTTTGTTCTTGCAGTTTTACTTTCCATCGTTTTAGCCAGGGGCATTACCGGCCCGATTGAAAAATTAACGAAAACAGCGGATGAAATAAGTAAGGGCAATTTAGACATGGAAATAGAAATCAAGTCAAAGGATGAAATTGGCGAGCTGAGTGAAGCGTTTCACAGGATGGTTGTTAGTTTGAAATTTATGAAGAAGAAGAAATAATTTTAATAAAATTCAAATACAATATTAAATTAAAATGGCACTTGTCTCAGCTACAACAATCGGGATGTTTTTGTGCACCCTGCCTTTCTGTATCATAGCAGTGCATTCATTCAGGGAATATCTGATGGACAAACAGGATCCCAAGAAGAAGCATGTTTTCTATGCGTTCTTGTGCTTTTCTGCTGCGTTTATATTAAACCTGATTGCATACATATTTGTTTTACCGGACATGAGCCCGGGTAGATTTATGGCTGTAACTGGTCTTTTCAAATTATTTGATGCCGTTAATATTGCTGGAGTATTCTGGATTTTTGTTTTTCTCACGGATTTTATGAGGGGGATGAAGAAATATTTACCGCTTGTTTTCATTCATTTAGGCATTAGTTTGATTTTAATTTTTGGAATGCCGTATGGAGTGGATATAATTGACGGCACAAATTATGTAAAAGACCGTGCTGCTGTTAGTTCACTTGCGATATTGGCTTTCTGGTTTTTCTACTGGGGCATAGTTGCATACAATTTCTGGAGTCATTCAAAATTAATGACGAAAAGGGTAGCTGCACGAAGGTCTCAAATGATGAGCCTGGGGGGAGTATTTTCGGTTTTATCATATTTATGTGCGATATTTTCGAACGTGGCTGCCAGTGCGATTCTGGTACATCTTGCCCTATTTTTCGCGACGGCGGCGGGAATAGTTTTCTACGCGGGCTTTGTTGCCCCGGAGCGGCTGCGCAGAATGTGGGGGGAATAAATTTATATTTTCTAAATCCAATATTATATTGGTAAAAATGGTCTCCTTTATAGCAGTGGGTATACTTTTGTACACCCTGCCCTTCTCTATCATAGCGGTGCACGCACTGAGAGAATATCTGAAGGACAAAGAAGATTCCAAGAAGAAACATGTTTTCTATGCGTTCGCTTCATGGTCCGTTGGTTTCACGCTGGATTTGATCGGCGCCCTGCTGGTTGCGCCTGAGATGAGCCCAGCAAGGATCATGGTGATAAATGTTCTTTTCAGGTTATTTGACGCTTTTAACGTGATCGGGTTGTTCTGGCTTTTTATTTTCCTGAAGGATTTTATGCCGCAGTTGAAGAAATACATAATCCCCACCCTTGCCTACCTGTCAATTACGTTGATCGTGATTTTTGCAACCCCTGCCGCGTTTCACCTGACAACAGGGACGGAATACATAATAGACAGGGCAGAAATCCGCAATTTTGCGATAATATTCTTCTGGTTCCTCTACTGGGGAGTGATTGCATACCAGTTCTGGAGCTATTCAAAGTTAATGACCCATAAAATTGCGATACGAAGGTCGCAGACAATGGGCATCGGAGCGGTATCTGCGATTTTAGCTTACGTTCTTGTGATAACCGCCGAAGCATTTCAAAGCATGACCCAAGTATATCTTGCCGAAATTTTTGCAATACTTGCGGGTGTTGTTTTCTACGCGGGCTTTGTTGCCCCGGAGCGGCTGCGCAGAATGTGGGGGAAACAATGAATTTTTCAGATGGTTTTTATAATTTAATCCATGTTTAATATCCATAAACAAGAATGAGTTCACCAACCGCCATAATTGCGATCGTGCCTGCAGCAGCGGCATTCATTCTATTCTTTGTAGTGCTGTTCCTGAAATACAGGAAAAAGAGGGACAGGGTAACCCTGTATTTTATGCTCTGTTTTCTTTGCATCGGACTCAGCTACTGCGGATGGGTTACTCGCTCGGTATTTTACCCTCCCGATGCCGATGCAGAAACAGTTTTTTTCTGGTTTAAATCCACATACATGGTTGCTTCACCGTTTTGCGTTTTTCTTGCACTGGCCGCGTTTGAGTTTCTGAAGCCTGAGACCATCAGAAAAACCGGAAACCTGATTTTATTTGTGGCACCAATAGTTTTCCTTGAGGTATGGACGTTCTTTTCAACCCCCTCCATAGTAATTATAGCGGGGCAAAACGACGGCATATGGCCTCCTGTTTTATCTCTTGGATATGCCGTGATTGGAGGGTTCTATCTTGTCCTCATAAACTATGTTTTTATCCGGTTCTTGCTGGAGAACCCAAAGCATCGCTTATACGCTAAAGTCGTGTTAATGGAAATAGGGTTGATTTTCTTTACGTCAGGTACGATACTTGAGGCTTCAAAAATCGGCGTGGGGTCCGTGGAAGCATGGGGGTTATTTGTCAGATGGTTCACGGCATCGGGCGCATTGATAATGATGTATGCTTATATGAAAAAGTAGGCGTGTGGATAAGAAAGCCCCCGGTTTATTGTGATCCCCAGAATATATATGGGCAGAAGGGCTGGCAGCAGGGAACGAGATTATCACTTATAGAAGGCATTGACGGGTCGCTTATCATCCGGGAGATTAAAGAACAAAAAATTGATTAAAACCTTTTTATATTCAAATTTACAATTAATAAGTAATACTTATTAAAATGGACATAGCAACAGTATCGAGCAGGGGGCAGTTGGTAATACCAAAGGACGTAAGGGAAGCAATGGGAATTAAAAGCAGGGATAGGTTTTTTGTTATGCAGAAAGACGACAGTATATTATTGAAAAAGATAGATCAGGAGAGGGCTAAAAAGAGAATGCTTGAACTTATGGATTACTTTTCAGAGAAATTTAAGGAAGCGGGGATAACAAGGGAGGATGTGGAGAATGAAATCAGGGCATACAGAGAAGGAAAGAGAAAATTAAAATGAGAATTACAGTAGATACAAATACCTTAATTTCTGCTCTGGGATGGAAAGATAGTAATGAATGGCACTTAATACAAAAATGTATTCAGGGGGATACTAAATTAGTATTGAGTGAGTCAATTATAGAGGAATTTACCGGTGTTATTCATAGAGAAAAATTTAATTTCATTCCAGCAAAAAAGAAAAAGGAATTTATTGAAAATTTAACTGAAATTTCTGACGTGGTTGAGCCGGTTGAGAAAGTAAATGTAATTAAAGACGACCCAGATGACAATAAAATCCTGGAATGTGCTTTATGCGCCGGAGTTGATTATATTATCTCCGGGGATCATCATCTACTGGATATGGAAGAATACCGGGGCATCAAAATAGTCAGGACCCGGAGGATGCTTGGCTTACTTAAATAAAGGTCAAGAGAATGAAGAATAAAGCCCCCGGAGGGATTTGAACCCTCGACATGCTGATTACAAGTCAGCCGCTCTGCCAGTCTGAGCCACGGAGGCATAAATTTTATCTTGATTATTACTTAAATTACTACTTAATCATATTATTACTTTCCAATACATATAAAAAAATAACTATGAAATTAACCGCAAAAAATACAAGATCACTTTCCGGCACGGTGAATGCCCCGCCAAGTAAATCATATACCCACCGGGCAGTCATTATCGGTTCGCTGGCAGGGGGGGAATCGAAAATAATCGATCCATTACTTTCTGCCGACACCCTGGCAAGCATTAACTCCTGCAGGGCAATCGGTGCGGGGATTGAGGTCAGGGATAACAGGCTGGATATAAGGGGCGTTGGCGGCGAACCGACAATCCCGGGGGATGTGATTGATGTTGAGAACTCCGGGACAACGATAAGGATCATGACCGCGGTCTCGGCGTTGTGCGGCGGGAGGGTAACCCTCACGGGAGACGAATCTATTCAAAAGCGCCCAATGGAGCCCCTGCTTGATGCGCTTGAGCAGCTGGGGGTTGAAACAACGTCAAAAAACGGCAAACCCCCCGTTTCCGTCTCGGGCCCGATAAAGGGCGGGAAATGCCGGATCAGGGGGGACATAAGCTCCCAGTTCATCTCCGGGCTCTTGATCGCATGCCCGCTGGCAGGAAATGATACCGGGATCGAACTAACGACAGAACTCAAATCAAAGCCTTACGTCGGCATGACCATCGATACGCTGGAGAAGTTCGGGGCTGAGATTGATTTTTCCGGCAACAGATTCAAGGTAAACGGCAGTCAAACCTATACCCCGGGCGAGTATGTTGTTGAAGGCGACCACTCGTCCGCCGCTTTCATCCTCGGTGCCGCAGCACTCACGGATTCAGAGGTTACCGTAAAGAACCTGTTCGGGGATTCAAAACAGGGGGATAAAAAAATTGTTAAGATACTGGAGGGGATGGGGTGCGAGCTTGAAGTCGGGGGGGATTACGTCAGCGTTCACGGAAGCAGCAGGTTGGAGGGCGTGGAGGTTGACCTGTCCGATTCCCCGGACCTTGTGCCGATAGTTTCCGTGCTCGGCGCGCTGGCTGACGGGAAAACGACAATAGGGGGGGTTGAGCACGTAAGGTATAAAGAATGCGACCGCTTAAGCGCGATGGCTTCAGAGCTAACAAAAATGGGAGCCAACGTTGACGAATTTAAGGACAGTCTGTCGATTTCCGGGGTCAGGAAGCTGAAAGGGGCAAACGTGGGCGGCTGGAATGACCACAGGATTGTTATGGCATTAGCGGTTGCGGGATTAAGGGCGGAAGGCGAAACAAAAATAAGCGATGCTGAGACCGTAAAGATATCGTTTCCCGATTTTGTTGAGGTCATGCAAAAACTGGGCGCACGAGTTTTCCAGGGTTAGGTTTGTTTATGCTGAAACAGGATGAGCATCAGAAAAGGTGAAAGTAACTCGCTGCCGAGGTGATCCGAAAACACTCTGAAAACATTTTCATAACCCCGGATATATGCTTGTTCATCCAATAAATTAAAAAAACAAAATGAGAGATACAAAAAGTAAACTCAAATTTCTGGGAGCATTAATCTTAATACTGATCGCGATACTTTTAATAGCAGATATCTTGGACTTAATCAAAGGCGGCTTTATAGATAAAAGGATAAAGGAGATAACCATTCCTGATGGTGTGGGTGCCAAAATTACGGGAGTAAAAGACGGTGTAAACGATGGTATTGAGCTTAAGACATATAATAGGGATGGAACAACAAACACAAGGAATTTTCCGATAGGAGATTATATCTTCAATACGGAATATGGCACAGTAAGCATAGACGAAAATCTTGGGGTTGACATTTCAAATGAGAGTGAATGGTGGCAAGGGATTAGAATATGGGGCTCAGGTGTCAATGGTTCGCTGTTATGCAGAGAGGAGGTCAGAGATGGAAAATGTGAAAAAGTTCAAATTAGGATCGGGGATCCTGACCCTGCATGCGAAATTTTGAAGAATAGTGATAAGTTTAAAGAAATTACGAAAGGTAGGGAATGGAATATTACCGAAGCGGGTATCAACATCCACTTTTACTCAACCAGCGGCGAGATATATGCTTCATTCGCTCGTATATTTTTTGTTGTTGATAATGAAACATTTTATAGAGCAACTATTGATCCGGAGACCGATGAAATTAAATACATACATGAGATAGGTCCAAATACCTGCAAAGAAGTGTGAATTGGACGATTTAAGGATGAGATGCGGGGAAATAACGGGACATTCTCCCGGATTGAAGTAATATAAAAAATATATTAATAATAACGATGAAATTGGTACCAAAATTAATACTCGCAGCAGCGGTATTTATCGTTTCGGGATTTGTGCTCGGGATCAAACTGTTGAACCCCACGCAAATTCAGATTACAATTGAGGGCAATAAAACAAGAATCCTGCCGATTCAGGAATTTTTTGGTTTCTATGATGTTTTAATAATCGTTTTCGCAACAGCAGTTTTATGTATTACTGCAATGTATATTCTGTATTCCAATAGCGGCAATAATAAGGCAATTGAAAATGAAAAACGGAAAGTTGAGTTGGAGAAACAGAAATGGCAGCACACATTGAAAACATTAAAAGATGATGAAAAAACCATATATGAAGCGATATTCCTTGAGGGTGGGCTTATGTACCAGAGCGAGTTGGTTGCTGAGGCCGGATTTTCGCATGCGAAAGTAACGAGATGCCTGGATGCGCTGGAGAACAGGGGTCTGGTGGAGAGGAGAAGGAAAGGGATGGGAAATATTGTTCTTCTGAGGTGAACACTCTCCGCTGTCTGTATTTTAATTAAAATATCAGTTGGCAACCAGTCGCATACTCATGATACTTATGTTGTTTCAACCAATATTTAATACATAAGAAAATGAAGCAAAAACTTAAAATATTAGGATTTTTGATGATGGTTTTATTGAGTGGGGTCGTAAGTGCTTGCGATCACTACTGTAATTCATGCGATGATTGTGAGGCAAAGATAACTGCAGCATCCACTGGAGAAACTATATGTTTAAACCAGAATATAACTAACCATGCCGAAACCTGCATTAATGACCCTTCCGGATTTAGCAATAAAATATTTGACTGCCTGGGAAATACGATAGATGGGACTGATGGATTTAATACCTATGGAATTTATGCAGAAAATAGAGAAGATTTAACGATAAAAAATTGTGTTTTGACTGATTGGATGAGTGGGATTCGTTTATACAATTCAGACAGCAACACCATCACACACAACACAGCGAATTCAAATAGAGGCTATGGAATCGGCATGGTGTATTCTGACTTCAACACCCTCATACACAACAACTTCAATTCAAACGATTATGGAATTTCTTTATCTTCTTCATCACACAACACCATCACACACAACACAGCAGATTCAAATAAGCATGGAATTGGATTAGGTTTTTCAAACAGCAACACTATCACACACAACACAGCAGATTCAAATAATTATTATGGGATAAGTTTAGGTTATTCCTCACACAACACCATCACACACAACACAGCAGATTCAAATAATTGGTATGGGATCGAGTTATTTAAGTCAAACAGCAACACTTTTATGAACAACATCGCAAATTCAAATAGTCAGCATGGAATCCATATATGGAATTCAAACAGCAATACTATAATGAACACCACGGTAAACTTTAATAAAGAGGTTGGGATCTATCTATCTTATTATTCAAACAGCAATACTATAATGAACACCACGGTAAATTTTAATAAAGAGAAGGGTATCCGTCTGTCCTCTCATTCAAACAGCAACACTATAATAAACAATACAGTAAATTTTAATACTGGCCAGATACCCCCTGGTATGGGGATATCATTATCGGGTTCAGACAGCAACACTATCACATACAACACTGTAAATTCAAATAATTATGGAATTGATTTATTTGAGTCCTTATACAACACTATCACATACAACACCGTAAATTCAAATAGTAAGGACGGAATTCATCTATTTAAATCCTCAAGCAGCACGCTGTCCAACAACACAGTAAATGATAACGGCAATTATGGAATTTATTTATGGGCAAATTCTGATAGTAATGATTTAATGAATAACAATATAACAAATAACAATGCTGGCATTTACTTTTCTTCTGATTCAAATAACAATGACTTAATTTCAAATTTAATCTGCGGGAATGGTTTGGATGTGAAGGATGAGGACACAAATCCTGGTGATGAAAACACCTGCGATACAACACAAAGTTATGATGATATGACTAACGGAAACCCCTGCACTCATTCCTGTGATTCATCATCAGTTGAAATTTGTAATAATGGCATAGATGATGATGGATTAATAGATTGTTGCAATTCTTATTGCCCATGTCCAACCGGACAGATTTGTGATGCAACCATCTGCACTTGCTACACCCCACCAGCAGTAGAAAATACAAGTTTACTGATAGAGAAATGGGCTGAAACCCCGCATATAGCGCCGGGTGAAAAAGTACGCTACTGGGTTAGAGTGCTGAACGCAGGCGATGAACCCGCTGCGAATATCACAAT
>Ga0209636_10007653_pt1 | contig 11012 bp, 11 predicted proteins | sample DeeMarSWOR152_54_FD_187464 | JGI IMG/M metagenome (GOLD analysis project Ga0209636, IMG submission 187464) | Marine sediment microbial communities from White Oak River estuary, North Carolina - WOR-1-52-54 (SPAdes) (version 2) | ecosystem: Environmental > Aquatic > Marine > Intertidal zone >... | reverse complement strand
CAACAAGAATCTTATGCATATTTTCGGAATATGGAACTACGTATATCTTGGCGACCCAACGATAGGACCAGAAATTCGTTTAAAGACCGACCTGAACAACGACGGAACAGTCAACATTCAAGACCTCTTCACAGTGGCTAAAGCTTTTGGTTCTCACGGTCCACACATTCCAAACATGGGAGACCCTGCTTCTGAGAAGTGGAATCCTATCGCTGACGTGAACAAGGACGGTTGGATAAGCATAAAAGACCTTTTCGAAGTAGCGAAAGACTATGGAAAAATAGTATAACTAGTGCTATAGCAATAGAATATTCTTTCACAAGCGTTATCTTTTGATTGAACTATTCTGGTTCAGGAGAAAGGAAACATGAATAGAAAAATAGTTTCTGGATTAATATTGACAGCTCTGTTAGCGGGAATGCTCATTCTAGCGTTCGACATTCAGCCACTCAAAGCTAACGGAACAATCACAATCAGATCCGACGGGTCAATTGGACCCCCTGACGGGAGGATAGTAACTGACGACCTAGTACACTACTACTTCACCCAGAACATCATGTATGATACTATTGTAGTAAACAGAGACAATATCGTGATCGATGGAGCAGGCTATACTCTAGAAGGACCTCCTCAGTTCTACGAAGGAGAAATAGGAATAGAGTTAGACCATCGAACGAACGTAAACATCACAAATCTAGAAGCAAAAAAATGGACTATAGGCATCGATATTTGGAGCTCATCATTCTGCACTATATCCAGAACCAACATAACATTAACGACGGAAATTGGCATCTACCTAGATGGGTCTTCAAACACGCTTTTCGAGAATACTGTATCGTTCGGTCAAACAGGCATCTGTCTGTTTGGTTCTTCACACGTTTTGTCGAGAAACAACATAACGGGAAACTATGTTGGAATCCAATGTCTTGGTGCTGCCGGTTCCAATAACCTTTTCTCTGAAAACCTTCTTGCAAATAACAACCTAGGCATGGAACTAGATGGGTCTTCAAACAACACATTGTCCGTTAATATTATTTCAGGCAATCCATCTACTTTTAACGAAGGCATCATCCTTTACGAATCGTCAAACAATATCTTGACTGGCAACACATTATCACATGCAAGCATAAAACTGGAACATTCTTCAAACAATGTCTTATCCGAGAACTACTGTTCTGATGGTTATATCTGGATCAGAGAGTCTTCACGTAACACGATTTCTGATAACACATTAGAATATTGTGGAATCTCCCTCTACAATCAATCAAATGACAATGTCTTGTCTTGGAACAACATAAAGGAAAGTCCACATAGCGGCATCGATGTTGACGACAATTCTGCGAACAACACATTATCTGGCAATACAGTGACAAAAAACTATGTCAATGGCATTTGTGTATGTTCATCTTCAAATACACTACGTGATAACACAGCAACAGAAAACAAGAATACTGGCATCCTCATCATTGGCGCAGAACAAGTCCGTACCTACAACACTGTATCTGGAAATACCGTGATGAATAATGAAGAGGGCATATTCATCTTTAATTCTTCTGAGAATATTTTGACTGACAATCTAGTCATAAACAATTACTGTGGCATTCAACTGGATAGCTCAGAAGGGTGCGGGGAGTTCTATGGTACAAACTTCAACACTCTATGTGACAATATTGTAGCCAATAACAGCATTGGCATCATAACTATTGGCCGGTACACAAGTTACAATCGCGTTTACCACAATGTTTTCATCAACAACGATGTCCAAGCAAGTCGAAATCATCAAAATGCGTTCTGCACACCCGAATACGATGAGGGCAACTACTGGAGCGACTATGAAGGCATAGACGAGGATGATGACCGGATTGGAGACACTGATACACCACATTATGGAGACGCCTATCCGTTAATATGTCCTCCAAAGCCGATTCCAGTTTTCCTCCAGGAAACAACCTACTATTGCAACATAGACAACAGCATTACAGTGTCCAGATTTTCCATGGATGAGAATAGAACATTAAGTTTCAACATCAATGGTCAAGGACATGTCAATCTGACAGTTTCTGAAGAGTTAATAGATGGTTCAATCAAAGCCTTCGTCAACGGGGCTCCCAAACCTTGCATTCTATCATGGAACGAAACTCACCACTCGGTTTACTTTGAGCATTCAACCTCCCAACCACTAAACGTAAAGATAGAAGCAAAATTCAAGCTTGTTGGCGACTGGAATGGAGATTGCCAAGTCAACATCAGAGATATTTTCATAGTTGCCAAAAACTTTGGAAAAACACTTGAAGACTGAAATGGATGGCAAAACTAAACTCATCTCTTTTTTTATTCTAAACAGTCAATGCCCGCTTGAGAGCAATTCCACTACTTTTAATACTTTTAATCGTTTTCTCTTCAAGATGAAACTTTTAATCTCTGAAACATACTCCTTGTAATCGCGACAACGCTATGTCCAAGCATATTTTTAAGATTTGATGGTTTGGGGATTGTTTGAATCTTTGCGCGAATTTGAAAGGAGGTTTTCTGACAAGTTTTGCATCAGCATAGAATGTTGTTCCATAAACGTTAAAGTTGAATGGGTGATAGTACAAGGTAGTTGGCTCATTACAAATAATGTGCGAAGAGAAAAAAGGAAGGAGGAAAAAGAAACGAAGAAAATGTTGACTGTGGTACTGATGCTACTAATGACGATATCTATTGCATTAATCATTCGATTCGTTGCAGCAGGGCTCAATCCCATAATAAACCTAAACTCTGACTTACCATTGATTTGTGTAGTGGTGCATGAATCGATATATGATGCCATTCAATCTTATATTGAGCGATATGTAACTGATGTTACGAAAATAGGTTTCAATGCTACTACTGTGTTGTTCAGCGAAGGAAATCATGAAGATGTCAAAGCTATTTTGATGGGTCTATATTCAAAAGGGTTGGTAGGCTGTCTCCTTGTTGGCGACATTCCTTGGGCTGTGTACGAAGACCTAGAAGTTGATCATGAAGAGTATCCTTGTGATTTGTACTACACGGACCTAGACGGCTTTTGGATAGATACCGACAGGAACGAAAAATATGATCAGCACACAGGCAATCGGGCTCCCGAGATTTGGGTAGGCAGGATCAAGATCCCAGATAGAGCAGAGAGTGAAGAAGTGTCATTAATACAAGATTATTTTGATAAGAATCATGCCTACAGAACAGGAGTTTTACCCCCCAATGGTAGAGCTTTAATCTACATAGATGATGATTGGGCGGATTTAAGTGAAGATGTGGACCTCGCTGTTGCTTTGGTCTACGAAAATCGTACACTCGTTAACAAGGAATCAACTACGAATTCTAGCGATTATCTCGATCGATTGGCTCAGAATTGGTCTCTTGTTCATGTTATGGTGCATGGAAGTTCTTATGGACATAACTTCATGACGTATGAACAGCCTGCTGGAGGTGTGTTTGCTGGAGACATTATGTCAGTAGATCCTCATGTTTTCTTTTACAACATCTTTTCCTGCAAAGTCATGAATTATAGCAAGGTTGATTATGTAGGTGCTTGGTATATATTCAACTGTAGCTACGGACTTGCTGCTATAGGTTCAACAGATGTTGGCGGCATGTTATATTGCGATGACTTCTATTCCGATTTTAAGTATGAGATCTTGGGGTTCTCTTTTCAGAGATGGTTAGCGACACGCGTGGATGCAGAAGATAGAGGGAGTTCGTACGGCTGGACCTGGTACTATGGGATGACAATCATCGGAGATCCCACACTATCAGCTGGACCAGACATAGAAGGGCCAGATCTAAAGAACACCGACGTTGCAATAACAGAGATAAACCCGTACAAGACCGTAGTATCTAACAACACTTCAATGTTTATTAATGTCACGACAGATAACCAAGGCCCGACAATAGAAACTTTCAACGTTACCCTCTACTACAACACAAACCAGATAGGAACTCAGACAGTGACATTATACGTATCACAAATGAAAGTTATAACGTTGGAATGGAACACGACTGGCCTCCCACTAGGCAACTACACTATAAGTGCTTACGCCACCCCAGTCCCAAACGAGACAGATACGGCTGACAACAACTACACTTATGGTTGGATCATCATTTCTATCGCAGGAGATATAACAGGAACTGACGGCTGGCCTGATAGAAAAATCAGCATTCAAGACCTTTTCATAGTAGCAAAGGCATTCGGTTCACATCCCAGACACCCGAAATGGAATCCTAACGCCGACTTGAATACTGACAAAAAGATCAACATAAGAGACTTGAAACTAGTCTCAGATGAATACGGAAAAACAATTGAAGACTGAAAGATCTTTCGCGCGTTTTTGTTAACAAACTTTGTTAACTTTAATTCAGTGTGACATAACTACACTTTCTGATGATAGACTGTTAAAGTTATAAGTCCTTGAAACGCATCCGTCTGAGGAGTTATTACGACCATTTTTCTGACTATGTGTCTGCTGCCGTATAAGAACTTGGTGAAGGCTGATATGTTCTTGTAGCTGTGGGCTTCCTCAACTATGATTATCCATTTTGACATCTCCTGTCTCTTCATGTCAAGGTGAGCGAAAAGGTTCTCAACATCTATCACGCCAACCTTGCTATGCGTGTTAGGAACGAACCGTATATGTTCGTTAAAATCCTTAAAAATTAGGTTGTAAAAGCCGTATTGAATGTCTGATAATTCGTCATATTCGTTCCAACTGTCAACCACTAACACTGGATATCCTTTCAGCGAAGGCAACAGTTTTCGCTTAGTAAAAGTTGTTTTGCCGCACAGTGGTAGCCCTGTCAGAACCACTGGCACACGTCCATCCATAACAACTTCAACGCTTGCCAAGTTCTCTGCCTGTTCTTCTAATAACCTGTGGACCACCCAAGCAAAGTTTCTGAATCCCACAGTCGCCTTGATCTTCTGAAGTTTTTGATGGTCTTCCTTCCATACTCTAATGTGCCTAGTCTTGTCTGTCTTCTTTTTCTGTTCCAAAAATGTCTTCCCTTCCTTTTCAGGCAAATTATTAAAAATAGAATTGGACAAGGTGAATTCTACTAATTAGTAAGGCGTGAAATTTGTTTGGTCAGTTTTTTGTTTACGTTTTTTCAGCTGAATCTATTCTAATTTTGTAGGTTAGTCCTCCTTTCTTTCATATCCTGTTAATTCTTCGTATTCTATTACGAAATTCATTAGTCTATCCAGAAAAGCACGCGATCTCTTCCAGTTTTGTTTGTCCCTTTTGATCATGCCTAAGTTTTTCAGTTCTCTCAAATAGAAATAGATTGTTGATCGTGAAATCCCTTCACTTTGTCCCCAATCATCCCAGTTCTTGCCATCCATACCCCTTCTTCCGCAAGACAGTATCTTTTTGAAGATTTTCAGCGGCACTTCGTAGTCTTTGCTCTTCCAGAACACGTGCTTGAACAACTCTTCTGCACAGTCCACCCTGAAACGATCGATCAGGACAGTCTTGGCTTTGTCCAACTCTCAACAACTAGAATAATGTTATAAACTCACTTAAAAATTTTATGATAACATTATGAGAATGGACATAAAAAAGGGCAGTTTGTAAAGATGAAAGTAACTAGAATGATATTTTGCGAATTACATCTCGATAACACAGTTTTTGAAGTTCAAAAACACTAAATTCTAAATGTTGAATGTTCACGGTTTCAGTGTAAGAAAATCAGTAGTAGATGAGTTTATAAAAAGAGGGAAGGTTAGTTCTGTTGTTTCTTTCTTTAATGTATTTTCAGTGTCTGTGAAACTGATAGGGCTTCAGTTTCCCGGCTCATACTTGTCAACTCTCAAGGAGCTGTTTAGACGGTTCCATACTCGCACAATATAGATTCGAGAGTTGATGATGTAGCTACAGTAGCGCAGTATCTAATAGTCGCCAACAAGAATAATGGCATACGGAGTCCACAATGGGTCTTTGAATTGGTTCACAGCATCGGGTATGTTATACATAGCCTCGAAACAGAAGTGTAGGAAGTAGACGCCAGGATTATTCGGAACAATGATATTAAATGTCTTTGATATCTTTCCACTACCTGGATAAGGCCCCGGCATGCCATCCCAAATCTCCTTATAGTAACCTGGGGGTGGCGGCCAGCTTGGTGTCCATGAATATATGAAGAACGCTTGGTTAATCTCTCCGGAGCGGGCCATAACTTGGAACTCAACTGTTGCGTTAATTGTTCCACCCTTACCCACAAGGACCGATTGCTGGTTCCCCGGTTCGTTCTGATTCAAGTCTAACGAATAAAGAATAGCCTGCGTAGATATTACCTCCGTAGGGACAGTAGCTCCAATTGGAAGATGAAGCAAGAGACCCGACCTAGCAGAATCAGTTGCAAGATGGTGTAGTAGTGCTGTTTTGTTTATCGGTTCCCCAGTTGTCCCAAATATTACAGCTAATTTGTATAGATCTGTAATGCCAATTTTTCCATCATCGTCAAGATCCATCCAGGGATCATATTCACGTTCAGCTGGGGAACTCCTGATAGGAATAATCAGGAACAATGCTGCTGTCAAACAGAAAGTCACTAACACAACGACAACCAAATCCTTTTTCATTACCACCATATCACCTCCTTCCTTCCACTCACTTTTTCAATTATTATACACCAGTAAATTGTTCCGCTTGCTTCAAGCAGTTTAACGTTGAATACAAACATCAACGTACATACAAGCAATGTTGTCAACACTAACTCAGAAACTATCTTTTTTATCATGTTCCTTTCTCCTATTCTAGAATATGTGTATTTTCAAATAACACTTGTGAAAGAATATTCTATTGCTGTAGCCCCTAGTTACACTGTTTTGCCATAGTCTCTGGCTACTTCAAAAAGGTCTTTTATGCTTATCCAACCATCATTGTTCACGTCAGCGATAGGATTCCACTTCTCTGAAGGCGGATCTCCCGGGTTTGGAATGCCTAGACCATGAGAACCAAAAGCCTTAGCCACAGTGAAGAGGTCTTGAATGTCAACTGTTCCATCATTGTTCAAATCACTCGTTAATTCGTAGTAGCTTAGGTTCAAGTACAGTTGTTCGGGATACTGGTCATCTATAACTGGATGAGGATAAACGTCATAGTTTTCCGGGTAGATTCCTATATCGTGATAACTTTCCAGGAATTCTGGTACTGTAAAGACAGTTTCGCTCATATATTCTTGCATCAGAGGAGTTGAGAAATTGAATGCTTCTTCAACGGAGACAAATCCGTTCTCGTCTGAATCTGCTGTTGAATTACAAAGTGCCTCAGTGAAGTAGTAGTTCCAGACACTTCCAATTATCGGAAGTCCTTCTTCTTCAAGACCAGCCCAAGCTACCTCATCTGCAGAGCAACACGCCAAAGAGATGTGGAGTGACGCCTCATCTTTGATGGAGTCAGTGAATTCTTCTGCATGACACGTATCTGCCATAAGAATCTTTTTTGACGTGTTTAGTTTTTCCCATTCAACAGGAAACCAATCATTCCACAAAAGAACATTTCGCATCCACATCCCATGTGTGAAAATGTATAACAGAGCGACATCATCATGATCTGAGTTATCAGCTAACCATTCGACCGCTTCCTGTACAACCGAGACGGTAAGATTGTCATGCATGATATACATATGATCACTGTGCCAGCTCAAGCTGAATAGAGCTGTTTGCATTCTTTCGGAATCAATAAACTCAACGGGCAAATCGGACCATCCTTCTGGAAACTCGTTCATCTCAAGTATAGCAGCCCATCCTTCCACTCTGGAAGGACCCGCCTTCACATCTGTCTCCAACCTAACAACAAACAGCACTAGGAATAGACAGACCAACATACAGATTGTCAGTATGTTTGCTTTCTGCATACTCTTACTTGAAACCTATCTTCAAATAACGTTTACGGAGAAATGTTCTATGGCATACAGCCTAAGGAACAACATTCTATTACAATGTACAAAACTCGTCAGCAAAAACTTTCTTTCAGGTATGCACGATTCCAGACTTCAAAATCTTTAAAAAAGGCGTGGACATAGAGTTGTCGCGACTACAGGGAGTGTGTTTCAGAAATTAAAAGTTTCATTTTAGAGAGAAAATTATTAAAAGTATTAAAAGAAAGGGGGAAGTCTAGTGTTGTTGTTTCTTTCTATGTTTAACATAGACTAAGGATACTGCTGCTACTGTTACTAGAGAAACTAATGTTATCCATGGAGCTAGCAGTTCAAACTTGTCTATTGAAACCCAGGTTCCGCCTACTGGTGGAGGCCAACAATAGCCATGTCCAGCTAAGCCCTTATTGTAAAGGTCTAGAATTTCTGAAACAGACAATGCTCTGTTGAAGATTGCTACTTCGTCGATATCGCCGTCCCAAGGATTGACAGCTTTCGATATAGTGAAAGAATAACCAGTGAGGTCAGCAGTAGATGATGGCATGGACCCGGAAAAAGTTAGGCTTCGTTCTACACCGTTGACATAGATTTTTGTTTTATCCGCATTTGCAGCGCCACTTCCATCAAAAACAAATGCAGCATGATACCATACACCAGAAGATATTACCGTAGAATATCCGCTCCAATATGCATACGTATTAGCTCCATTTCCCACCTCTATATATAGACGGTTACTGTATGTAGCTCCCGAGATGTCATTGTCCCATCCATCGCCTTTATCAAAATGCCGATTATGACCACCCATGTTGTTATCTTTATACCAACCAACAACCGTAAACGCAGATACCCCATTCAGTTCAGTTATATCACCACAATCAACATAATCATCAATACCATCAAAACTCAAAGCACCATTAACTTTGCCTAGGGTAGTCCAAGTTGGTTCTAAACCAGCTGGCTTCAAAATTCCGTCGTATGCACCCAGATAATCACTAGCAGTTGTTCCTGAACCATCATCTAGTTTCCAATAACTGACCATGCCAGATGGACAAGAAGCACTAACACTACCAACCACAATAGCCATAAACATCGATACTGCTATCGCTAAAACTACTATTCTTTTCATTCTCCCTTCTCCTTCAACAAACTATTGTTCCATAACTATGCAAATAAACGTTATGGAAACTAGTTCTATTTCCATTCGATATTTCCAAAACCATCACTATTTCACATCATTCAAAGCTTAGGCATTTGTTAATGTATAGTACTTCGTCACACAGCAAAGTCTTTAGCCAGTATATCAGAATTGATAGTGATTAGTGTTGAAGTCTGTTTTGAAATGGATCAAAAGAATCGTCTTTATTATTAAGCTATTTCTTTATGGGATGGCTGGAATGGACTTAATGATTGAAGTAGACTACAAAGAAATGAAGAGTATTATTTGAGAAAAAGAAAACATAATGTACTATTTGAAATCTTCTATTGTTGACTAGACTGTTTTTCCGAAGTTTTTAGCTATGAGCGCGCGCGCTGATGGAAGACTCCTCGTGTGCTCGGGCTTCGTGTACATTGAGAGATAGAATTACCTGATGGTTAAGGGTTAACTAAAAAGTTAATATTAGATGGGACTGTAAGGTAAACAACGTTAAATATGAGTTGGCACTATAGAATAAATGTGTGGGGAGAGAGTAATGGAAAGAAGGCATCTTTTCTCCTTGCCCTTTTTTCCATCTCCTTTCTCCTATTTCTCCCCACTAACAAGTTGGCTTTCATACTCTTATAGCTTCTGGAGAAATCTTCTATACCGATCTGTGAAGCTATCTTTCTATGAAGTAATGATTGTTCTCCTTCTATCATAAACGACAGAGTTTTTAGTTTCAATTGGTTTAGAATATTCTAGATGTATGAGGAAATGGTAGAAAAATAGTTTTATTCTCCTTCTCCTTTCTCCTCCTTACCATTTTCCTCATGAACACAAACTCAACTATTTTTCGCGCGCGCTGCCTTTATTGAATCTGAAAAACTTTTGAAGGACATAATAGTTTTTTATGGCGCATATTTGACTCATGAAAAAAATAGTTTTTTGCAAAAGAAAAAATGGGAAATCGAATACTTCAAAAAAGAGATTTTAAGAATCTGTCTGAAAAACAAAATTGAAGTTTCATCAATAGAAAAAGCTAGTTTTGGAAAATTAGTTGGGATTATAAGAGTGATGGAGAAACATGTTAATCAATCTTCTAGGCTATCTGAGAAATTAAATGAAATGTTGGGTCGTAGAACACTACTTGATGATGATCATATTTTATTGAAATTACTTGATAAAATCTCTAGCTACCGAAGATTTTATGTTCATGACGTTCAACAACGAATTCCATCAAAACAAAAGACAGCATTAGATGTGCTTTCATTGATGCTAGATCTTGCCCAAAAGATTAAGGATTTTTATCCAACAACAATTTTTGGTCAGAGAATAATAATTGACAAATTTGGAACAGCATATCTAATAGCAAAAGATGAACAAAATAGCCAATACACTATCTACTCAGGAGAACAACTTGATCCTGAACTTCTCCATCACCCGTATCTAATGAAGCCAACAAGTAGCCCTATGGTAATCAATTCAATATTGGTTTTGAAACCATAAAAACTTAGGACACATTATTGACTCTTATGAGAAGTAACAATTACCTGCTTTCAGTCGATTTTAGAATGTTTTTCTAAAATAGTATTAGATAGGCTCGCGCGCGCGCAAGCCATAGAAGGAAGAAATTCCGTAAAAACAAAACAACAATCAGTAACCAAATACAGTATCGGAAACGCCAGAGGGAACAGTTAATTAGATCATATCAAACAGAACAAAAGGAGAATGGAGAAAAGAAAAATGAAGAGTTGGACGAAGAGGAATGGCTAAGAAACTTCGTGAATTTTGGTAAACAGTGATTTTTACATGAAATAGTTTATGTTAAGACATACAACTTTCCAAGTTATATAACAACACGGCTTACATCATATTTCCTCTTAAGCTGCTTCAGAGTTTCAATACCACAGCCCGTGTCTATCAATACGATTTCTTCGTCTAGGATTAGAATTGAATGTGAATACGGGAACTTGCCTTC
>Ga0209636_10007651_pt1 | contig 11013 bp, 7 predicted proteins | sample DeeMarSWOR152_54_FD_187464 | JGI IMG/M metagenome (GOLD analysis project Ga0209636, IMG submission 187464) | Marine sediment microbial communities from White Oak River estuary, North Carolina - WOR-1-52-54 (SPAdes) (version 2) | ecosystem: Environmental > Aquatic > Marine > Intertidal zone >... | reverse complement strand
ACATTTGACATTGATGCTCTTGACCATGATACGTGTCCGTGTCTCGTGTCCGTGATGATTAGGACCGAACACGGCGGTTGGTAGACCGCGACCGCGTTAGAGGATCATGTTTCGTGCTCGTGATACGTGTTCGTGGAGCGTGTGGAGCGTTACGAGGTCTCGAAAAAACTCGCTCTTCGCCGCTCAAAAATCTTTTTTCGACCATTCCAACGCCCGCTTCATTGCAAAAATCGGCTAAGGCAATCCTTCGTTCCCGAGACTCGACGAAAAAATCTTTGATTCGCGCTCAGAGCTCATTTTTCCGCTCTCCCGAGATTTCTCCATTTGAACTTTGAGCTTTGACATTTGACATTTGTCCTTTTGTCTCTGGCCTCCAACCTCAAACCTCCTGCCTCTAACCTCAAACCTCTTTCCCCCTTCCGACCGCAGCACCCCAGCACCCTATAATTAGAACATCCCTGGGTCCGTGTAAGTCCCAAAAACCTCCCTGAAGACATCGCAGATTTCCTGTATTGTTGCATACTCCCTAACGGCCTTGATGATGTGAGGCATGAGGTTCTCGTCCCCTTCTGCGGCCTCTTCGAGCTCATTCAAATGATCTCTCACCTTTTGTCCGTTCCTCATTTCCCTCACTTCTCGCAACCTCTTGAGTTGCCTCCTCTCAATCTCCGGATCCATCTTCCATATGGTGACGGGGGGATGGTCGGTTACATACTTGTTTACCCCAACAGCCACCTTCCTGCCCTCATCGATCAGCTTCTGGTAGTGATAGGCGGCCTCGGCGATTTCCATTTGCGGATACCCCTTCTCTATGGCTGCGAGCATTCCCCCCATGTCATCGATTTTTTGAATGTATTCCAGGGCTTCTTCCACCATCCGACCGGTCAGCGCCTCAACGAAATAAGAACCCGCGAGGGGATCAATGGTGTTAGTAACCCCTGTCTCCTCGGCCAAGATCTGCTGGGTTCTCAGGGCGATGGTAGCAGCCTCCTCCGTGGGAATGGCGTAAACCTCATCGAGGGAATTGGTGTGGAGGGACTGAGTTCCTCCCAGCACAGCGGCAAGGGCTTCGTAAGCGGTTCGAACGACATTATTGTACGGCTGTTGAGCTGTTAGGGAACATCCCGCCGTCTGAGTGTGGAACCGGAGCATCCAGGATCGGGGATTCTTGGCCTTGAACCTCTCCTTCATAATCCGAGCCCATATGCGCCTTGCCGCCCGGAATTTGGCAATTTCCTCAAAGAAGTCGATGTGAGAATCGAAGAAAAAGGAGAGCCGCGGGGCGAAATCATCCACGTTCAGGCCTCTTTCCAATGCCGCTTCGACGTAAGCGATCCCATCAGCCAGTGTAAAGGCCAGTTCTTGAACGGCCGTCGATCCGGCTTCCCTGATGTGGTATCCACTGATACTGATGGTATTCCATCGGGGGACCTCTTTGGTGCAGTATTCTATGGTGTCGACGATGAGGCGCATGGAGGGCTTCGGCGGAAGCATGAAGGTTTTCTGGGCGATGAATTCCTTGAGCATGTCGTTCTGTATAGTTCCCCCGATCTGTTTTTTGCTCACCCCCTGTTTTTCCGCCACAACGATGTACATGGCCAACAGGATAGATGCCGGTGGATTGATGGTCATCGATGTCGTGACTTTGTCCAGGGGAATCCCCGCCAACAGGACCTCCATATCCTTAAGGGTATCCACCGCCACACCACATTTCCCGATCTCACCCCGAGCCATGTGCGAGTCGCTGTCGTATCCCATGAGGGTGGGGTAATGAAAGGCAATGGATAGCCCGGTTTCGCCATGTTCAAGGAGATAGTGAAAACGCCTGTTCGTCTCCTCAGGTCCCCCGAGCCCGGAGAACATTCGCATCGTCCAGATCCTTCCCCGGTACATAGAAGGTTGAACCCCTCGAGTGAATGGGTAGACCCCGGGAAACCCGATGTCTCTCGAGTAGTCGAGATGCTCGACATCTTTCGGGGTATAGAGCCCTTTTATCTCCATATCGGAAACGGTCGAAAATCGGGGCAACCTCTCGGGGACCTCCGAAAGGATCTTGCCGAGGTCATCAGCCCATTTTTTCTCCTCATCCCCGATGGCCTTCAAATGGTCTTCCCGAAACATCAAATCCCCCCTTGTAAACAAAGTACGGTGAGTTCTCTGAGAAAATCGCCCTTTGCCGCTCAACGGGCTGTTGCCCAAAACCCATTCCGCTCAAAGTTCGTGTCCGTAGTCCGTGTTCGTGCTCGTGAAGCGCTACGAGGTTTCGAAAAAACTCGATCTTCGCTGCTCAAACATATTTTTTCGACCATTCCTTCGTTTACGCCACTCTCGACCCAGACCTGTGTTTTCAGCCGCTCCTATTGCCTGGTAGTGGTTGCCGAAAAAATATAAATTCGCGCTCAGAGCTCATTTTTCCGCTCTCCCGAGATTTCTCCATTTGAACTTTGAGCTTTGACATTTGGATTTCATTTGTCATTTGGACTTTGACATTTGACATTTCTCCTTCTTCCTCCAACCTCATCAGACCTCAATCCCCTCCCTGGAACGGATGCCCTCCCTGTAGTAGTGCTTCACTTCCACCATCTCGGTAACCAGGTCTGCTCTCTCGATCACTTCCCTCTTGGCATCCCTCCCCGTTAGAATCAATTCCACATGGGCTGGCTTTGTGTCGAGGAGCTTTAGCAGATCCTCCAGGGAAATGAGTCCGTAATCAACGGCCACGTTGATTTCGTCCAAAACCACTATGTCGTATTCTCCGGCCCCAATAACCTCCCTTGCCAATTGCAAGCCCTGTTGGGCAAGTTCGATATCGATCTTATCGGGGTTATTTCGATCGACGAAGGTCTCACGGCCCATCTGTTTGATGACGATATTTGGCGAAAGCTGGCGGGCTGTTTCCAGTTCCCCATACCGGATATTTCCCTTCATGAACTGGATGATATAGACCTTGAGGCCGTGTCCAATCGCCCTCATGGCGAGGCCGAGGGCAGCGGTGGTCTTTCCCTTTCCCGGTCCCGTATAGACCTGAATCAACCCCTTCAATTTTCCCCTATCCCTCTCCATGATAACCTTTACGAAACCGTTGCCGGGAATACGGAGCTTCCCATCAAGCCATCATCTCGATCTGCACGAGGACCTGTTCGGTTTTGAATTGCCTTACCGTAATCGCCTTGACTGGGCAGATGGAATGACAGGCCCCGCACCCCTTACACAAAGCCGCGTTAACGGTCATATGTCCCCAGTACTCATCCCTCCTCAGGGCTCCATACTCACACACTTCCTCGCAGAGGCCGCATCCCGAACATATCTCCGCATCCACCCACGCAGTGATGGGCTCGATCTTGACCTTTCCCTTGAATAGCGCAGTAGTAGCTCGAGAGGCAGTTCCATGGGCGTGGGCAACGGTATCGGCAATATCCTTCGGGCCTTGGCAAGTACCAGACAGGTAGATCCCGTCGATAGCGGTGTCCAGGGGTCTTAGCTTGGGATGGGCTTCCATGAAAAACCGATCCGGGCCTTGACTCAGCTTGAGAAGGTTCCTCAGCCTATCGGCTTCCCTCGATGGTGTGAGTCCAGTGGCGAGCACCACAAGGTCGGCTTCTTCGTTATAGACCTCCCCAGAGATGGAATCCTCGGCCTTTACAATGAGCTTCTCCCCCTTCTTATAGATTTCCGAGGGGATACCCCTCCGGTAGATCACGCCGGCCTTCTGAACCCTCTCATAGAACTCCTCGTACCCTTTCCCAAAGGCCCTGACATCGATATAACAAACCGTGACCTTCGCCCGGCGAAATCTCTCCCTGAGGAGATCGGCCTGCTTTGCGGTATACATGCAGCAGATCCTGGAACAGTATTCGTTTCCAACGGTCTTATCCCTTGATCCGACACACTGGATGAAGACGATATTTCCCGGTTCACCCCAATGGGCTGGCAGATTCCCACCCGTTGGGCCCAAGGGGGAGAGGAACCGTTCCAGCTCCAGGCCGGTGATGACCCGTTCGTAGCGACTGTATCCGAATTCCGGCTTCAACCTGGCATCGAAGGGCTCAAAGCCAGTGGCAATGACGATGGTACCTATATCAATGGTCCTTACCTCCTCCTTTTGTGTGAAATCGACGGCACCGGAGGGACAGATCTCAACGCATTTGCCACACTCTCCCTCCGCAATGTATCGACACGCATTGGGATCAACCACATAGCCGCGAGGGATAGCCTGGGAGAAGGGTAGGTAGATGGCCGGTCGATGATCGAGGCCCAGGTTGAACTCGTTAAGCACCCTGACGGGACAGATCTCTTCGCATTGACCACAGCTCGTGCACTTTACGGGATCTACGTATCTCGGGTTTTCCCTCAGGGTTGCCGTGAAATTTCCCAGGAATCCGTCAACGGCCACGAGCTCGGCATAGGTCATGAGCTCGATGTTGGGGTTCTCCTCGGCCCGTTTCATTTTCTCCAAGATGAGGTCATCCGCCATTTCCATGGCGGGATAGGTCTTGTTCAATTGGGCCATGTGGCCCCCGATGCTGGGGTTCTTCTCCACGAGGAAAACCCTGAAGCCGGAATCGGCGATGTCCAGTGCAGATTGAAGGCCGGCAATTCCGCCACCGATGACGAGGCAGGATCGCATTACCGCAACCTCCGTTTCTTCCAGGGGTTCGAGAAGCGCTGCTTTGGCGATGGCCGCGAGAACCAGGTCTTTGGCTTTTTCCGTTGCCTTTGCGCGATCTGCATGGACCCAGGAACACTGTTCCCGAATGTTGGCCATCTCCAGGTAGTAGGGGTTGAGGCCTGATTTGGATATGGTCTTACGAAAGGTTCCTTCATGCATCGTAGGGGAACAGGCCGCTACTACGATACGGTTCAGTTGATACCTCTCGATATCGTTCACGATGAGGTCCTGGCCTGGATCTGAACACACATAGGTGTAGTCTCTGGCGATGGCTACGTGGGGACGTTCTTGGACAAAGCGCCTGAGCGCCTCCACATCAACGTGATCCGCGATGTTGATCCCGCAATGGCAGATATAGACGCCTATCTTCATGGAACTCTTCAGCTGCTCCCTTTCGCCAGCTGTATGCAGGAAAGCGATGCAGCTCCGCTCGCCTGGGCTACCGTATCGGAAATGTCCTTGGGTCCCTGACAGCAACCGGCCAAGAAGATGCCTGCCCTCGATGTGGCAATGGTTTCCTCCGTCCGGGCTTCTTCAAAAAACCCGTCGGGGGTATGGGACAGCCCCAACACTTTGGCAATATTCCCCGCATCCTTCCTGGGGACGAGGCCCGTTGCCAGCACAACGAGATCCGCTTCTTCCTCATAGGGCTCTCCGAGGAGCGTGTCCTCACCACGGACCACCAGGGACATTCCTCGTTTGTAGATCTCGGATGGATTTCCCCGCCTAAAGAGGATGTTTTCCCTCTGAACTCGATCGTAGAATTCCTCGTATCCCTTTCCGAAGGCCCTGATATCCATGTAACAGATGGTGATCTTTGCATCCGGAATACGTTCTCGCACCAGATGGGCCTGCTTGGCCGTGTACATGCAGCACACGCGGGAGCAATACTCGTTTCCCACGGTCTTATCCCTGGATCCCACGCACTGAATAAAGACAACCCGCTTCGGCTCCTTCCCATTTGGTTGGATTTTTCCCTGGGTGGGGCCTGATGCGGAACAGAGCCTCTCGAACTCGATCCCGGAAAGGACGTTTTCATACTTGGCATAGCCGTACTCCGGTTTTAGCTTGGGATCGAATTGGTCATAGCCCGTGGCAACCACGATGACACCCGCACGGACCGTGACCGTTTCCTCCTTTTGGGTGAAGTCGATGGCGTTGGCGCTGCAGGCCTTCCGGCATTTTGGTTCCTTTCCGCATTTCCCCTTGGCAACCATCAGGCAACTATCTGGGTCAATGACGTAGGCTTGAGGCACCGCCTGAGGAAAGGGTATGTAAACGGCTGAACGCATGCCGATGCCCATGTCAAACTCATTGGGGATCCTTTCCCGTTGGACGCACGCCTCGGCACAGAGACCACATGCGGTGCACGCCCTTAGATCCACGTATCGGGGTTTCTTCCTGATGGTGATATGGAAGTTGCCTACCTCACCCCGTATGTCGATAACTTCGGCAAAGGTCATGAGCTCTATGTTGGGATGGTTGCCAACCTCGACCATCTTCGGCGTCAGGATACATGAGGAGCAGTCCAGGGTTGGGAAGGTCTTATCGAGCTGGGCCATGTGTCCGCCGATGGTGGGCTCCCTTTCAACCAAGATGACCCTAAACCCTTTATCGGCGATATCCAAGGAGGCCTGCATCCCGGCGATGCCGGCCCCGATGACCAAGGCTGTCGGAATAACGTCGGCTTTTCGTTTTTTCTTTGCTCCCGCCATAATGTCAAATGTCAAGGGGCTTTTGCCCAAAACCCATTCCGCTCACCGTTCGTGTATCGTGTCCGTGTCCGTGATCATTAGGACCGCAGACCGCGAAAACCAGACCGCTGACCGACGACAGAAGACCGCGGAACGGAAAGACCGGACCGATGACGGCCAACAGAGGTCGTGCTGTTGTTCTTTTGTCATTACTCATCAACCATTTGACATTTGGATTTTCCCTTTTGGCATTCAGACTTTCCATTTTTAACCAATTAAACCAATAAAACCAAGCAACCAATTCACTTATGACACACATTAACTGCTGTCCGTCGTCCGCGGTCGGCCGTCAGCGGTCAATATTTGTGATTCATTTTCCCTTTCCGATCAGCGAGCTGGCGATGGTGTTTTTCTGGATCTCCCGGGTCCCCTCATAGATTTCCAAGATTCTTGCATCCCGATAGAATCGCTCCACCTCGTACTCCGTGATATAGCCGTAACCACCGAATATCTGAATGGCCTCGTCTGCTACCTCCACGCTCACCCTTCCCGCGTGCATCTTCGCCATAGAGGTTAGCAGTGGATCAATGCGACCGAGGTCGTAATTCCAGGCAGCCTTATAGGTTAAGAGCCGGGCGGTTTCGAGCTTCGTATACATATCAGCGAGTTTGTGTTGGGTTACCTGAAAGTCCACGATTCTCCGGCCGAACTGCCGCCTCTCCTTTGCATAGGCCAGGGCCCTTTCAAAGGCGCCCTGAGCAATACCCACGGCCTGGGCTGCAATTTCAATCCTGCTCTCGTCGAAGAACTCCAACACCTGATAGAAGCCTCGGTTTTCCTGGCCGATGAGGTTTTCCAGGGGTACATGGACATCGGAAAAGGAGAGCTCCGCCGTCGAAGTCATCCGGATTCCCATCTTGTCGCCCAGCTCCGTGGCATCAAATCCCTGGGTGCCCCTCTCCACGAGAATGGTGCACATCCCTCGATAGGGTGGATCTGCGTCCGGGTTTGTCTGGCAGAGGACCACATAGTGGTCTGCCAGTGTCCCATTGGTGATGAAGGTCTTCGTTCCGTTGATCAAGAATTCCCGCTCCTCCTTCACCGCGGTTGTCGAAAGCCGCGTGATATCGCTTCCATGATCTGGTTCTGTGTACGCGCCGGCGGATATCGCCTCCCCCTTAGCCACTGGCGGGAGGTATTTCTCCTTCTGCGCCTCATTTCCGAAGCGAAGGATCACCTCTGAACTGAAATCGGCCAGGCTCAGGGCGATGCCGATGCCGGAATCCTGGCGACAGAACTCCTCCACCACCAGGGTGTTTTCCAAAATACCCAGCCCTTGGCCTCCATAGGTCTCCGGAAAATGGAGGCCAATGAAGCCGAGCTCGCAGGCCTTCTTCCAGATCGATCTTGGGAAGGCGTGATTCCTTTCCAGCTCCAGGGCAACTTCCTTGTCGAATTCTCCTTGGGCAAACTCCCTGGCTGCTCGTTGAATATCCCTCTGCTCATCCGTGAGTTCGAAGTCCATGTTCGCTCCATACAGTCAGAGCGCTAAGCGCTGTTTACCAAAAAATCCTAACATCTATTCACCACGGTGACACAAAGTGCTTCGCGGAATGAGGTTTAAGGATCGCTCCGCTCCTTCTTCGCTCAAGGTTTGAGGCAGAGGATCTTCTGCCTCCCGCCTCAAGGCCCGCAGGGCCGCTCCTCCAACCTGAAACTGAGTAACACCATCTCTGGCTATGCAAACGCCTCCTGGATTTTTCCCTTGAGGGCCGGAACAATCTTGAAGAGGTCCCCCACGATTCCGTAATGGGCGAAACTGAAGATCGGGGCCCTGGGATCTCGGTTAATGGCGATGATAGTTCCAGATCCTTTCATGCCGGCAACGTGCTGAAAGGCGCCGCTAATGCCAATGGCTATATAGACCTTGGGTTTAACCGTTTTGCCTGAAGTTCCCACCTGCCGGTCCTTTGGGAGCCACTTCTTGTCGACCACGGGACGACTACACGAGAGGACGGCCCCAAGGGAATCCGCCAGTTCTTGCACCACAGGGATGTTCTCCGGATCCTTTATGCCCCGGCCAATGGAGATCAGAATATCCGCTTGCGTGATGTCCACCTCTCCGACCGCCGCCTCCACATATTCCAAGAACCTCTTGGATGCAATTTCCTCCGTCAGGGGCGAGCTCACCGTGGTGATTTCACCGCCCAATGAGTAGTCCGCCACGGAGACCGATGCGGGTCGGAGGGTGATCATGGAGCATTGGGCTGGCTTAAGGTGAACCTGGACATTGAGCTTTCCCCCGTATGTCTGGCGGATCGCCTCAATGTGATCGCCTTCTACTGTTACATCGATACAGTCCGTGGCCAAGGGGGCCTTGATCTGTGTAGCCAGGCTTGGGGCCAGATCCATTCCGAAGGCCGTGTGGCCCATGAGCACCAGATAAGGCTTCTCCTGTTGGACGAGGTTTTCGAGAACCCGTTGGTAGGCCTCCGAGTTGAAGTTCTCCAATTGTGGATCTTCAATAAGGACGACCTGGCTGGCGAGGTCTTTCAGATCTTGGGCCATCGCCCCAACGTCCTTCCCAAGGAGAACGGCTGTGAGCCTGTTGCCCGTCTTTTCGCACAACGTCTTCCCTTTCGTGAGCATCTCATAGGTGATATCCCGAATTGCCCCCTGCCGATGTTCAACGAGCACAACGACATCGTTCATCTAGGCAACACCTCCCTTCTCCTTGAGTATGGCGATGACTCGGTCGGAAATCTCGTCCACTGTCCCTTCAAGTATCTGAGCACCTTCTCCAACGAGTGGGAAAGATACCCTCTCCACAATGGTCAGGGATCCATCCTCCCCAGCCTCTTCGGGCTTCATGGCGAGATCTTGGAAGCCAAGGACCCTGATCTCCCTCTGGGCCGCCTTCCGTATCCCCATGATGGAGACATATCTCGGCTCATTGATGCCGGACTGAATGGTAAGAACCGCGGGGAGTTCGAGGTCGAGGACTTCCTCGAGACCGCCCTCCAGTTCCCTATGCACCCTGGCCCTGCCGTCTTCGATACTCTCTATTCGACTAACCACGGCGGCGTGACCGATTCCGAGCATCTCCGCCAGGGTCCCCCCCACCTGGCCGTAGCCATCGTCCTCCGTTTGAACCCCCGTGAGAATTAGATCGTAGCAGAGGGGTTTAATGGCCTGGCTCAGGGTTCTGGCAATTGCGTAGCCGTCAGCACCCTCGAAAGCAGGGTCCGTGAGCCGGATTGCCTGATCGGCCCCCATGGCCAGTGCCCTCCTGAGGGTTTCGTTGGCTCCCTCTGGTCCCATGGATATGACGGTGACAGAGCCCCCATACTTCTCCTTCAGGATGATCGCCTCCTCCACGGCGTAGTTGTCCCATTCGTTGATGTCGAAAACGAGCCCTCCTTTCTCTATGTCCCTTCCCGTCTTGTCAATGACGATATCCGCCTCGGCAGTCTCGGGAACTCGCTTGATACAGACGATGATTTCCATGTTCCCTCCTTTTCGTAAGGGCGTAGAGCAGGTTGTAGGAGCGTCCGCCTCCGGCGGACTTGAGGTTAGAGGGAGAAAATCTCTAGCCTCAAACTTTAAGCGGAGAGGGAGCGGAGGGGTCCTCCAACCTCAACCTGCAGCCCCTTTGTTCTGCTATCGTTCATAGGGTCTCAACTAAAATCTCGCTGATGTCCATAACCCGGAGTTTTTCCTCATTTCCCGTGGTCTTTACGGCATCCTCCAGCGTCAACAGGCAGAAGGGGCAGGCCGTGGCAAGAATTTCGGCCCCCATCTCGACGGCATCCTGAACCCGGCTCTCTGCCAATCGGGGGCCTTGATCAGAGGAGTCCACCCACATGCGTCCGCCCCCGCCTTCACAGCAGAGGCTCTTCTCCCGGGATCGATCGAATTCGATAAAGGTGACCCCCGGAATGCTCTCCAAAATGCGTCTGGGCTCGTCGAAAATCCCGTTCTGCTTTCCCAAGAAGCAGGGGTCGTGATAGGTGACAGTCTTTTTCATTTCCCCGACAAAGGGATTTTTTTTCTCAATGACTTCAGCCAAAACCTGGGTGTAGTGACGGACTTCCAGACCATCCTGGGCATAATCATTCTTCAGGGTGTTGTAGCAGTGGGGAGAAGTGGTGACGATGGACCGGATGTCATACTTGTTGAAGCTTTCTCTGTTCCCCTCCATAAGGATTTCGAAGAGGCCCTCTTCTCCCATCCTCCGGATCTCGCTGCCACAACACGTCTCATCGTTTCCCAGCGTGGCGAAGTCATATCCGATCTGGCGAAAGCACTGAACGAGGGATCGGGCCACATTCTGGACCCGGGTGTCGTAAGCTGCCGTACAGCAGACGAAATAGAGGTTCCCTGCTCTGTCTCCCTGGGGAAAGGACTTGAGGTCCAGTTCGCTTGACCAGTCGTTCCTCTTATGTTTGGCAGCACCCCAAGGATTTCCGTATTTGTAGGCACTTTCCAGGGCATCGATGATGGTCTTGGGAATATGGCCTTCCTCGACCAAAAGGCCTCGCATTCCAATGAGGAGATCCATGGGCTCCAGCCCCCTCGGGCAACGGAGAGTACATGTCTTGCAGGTCGTGCAGTCCCAGAGTTCCTCCCTATGAACCACCTTGGCCAAAT
>Ga0209636_10007650_pt1 | contig 11015 bp, 13 predicted proteins | sample DeeMarSWOR152_54_FD_187464 | JGI IMG/M metagenome (GOLD analysis project Ga0209636, IMG submission 187464) | Marine sediment microbial communities from White Oak River estuary, North Carolina - WOR-1-52-54 (SPAdes) (version 2) | ecosystem: Environmental > Aquatic > Marine > Intertidal zone >... | reverse complement strand
AACAAAACCTCATATATAATTATCTAACGGGGTAAACAGATAACACGAAAATAATAATCTGTGAAATCTGCGAAATCTGTGGTTGCTTTTCATTAATTAATTCGCGAAGCTATGTTCTATATCAACAAATCCGAAGCACTAATATCTAAATTCTAAATAATATCAAATTTCAAATTAATAATGACCAAAACTACGACAGTCCTGATCTCGCCTCTGATTTAGTTATTATAGTTTAGAGTTTATTTAACGTTTATTGATATGTTATCCTGGAAACTGAATACTAGATTACATAAATGCTATGGTAGAAATCTTTTACAATCGAATTAAATTGTTCACGATAAAGTTTCATGGCTGCAGGTAACTGATCCATGATATCTCCAGCGATGAGACCATCTTCTCCTTTTTGCTTTGCCGCAATGTCACCTGCAAAACCATGGATAAAAACACCCATACGTACGGCATCGTTAATCGAAAATCCGAGTCCGAACATCGCAGCGATAGTCCCAGTCAAAACGTCGCCGCTGCCAGCAGTCGCCATGCCAGGATTGCCACTGAGGTTGATAAATACGCTGTTATCTGGGTAGCCGATCAATGAATGAGCCCCTTTCAAGACAATTGTGGCGTTAAGTTCCTGGGCTGTGCTTTGCAGAACATCGATTTTATTTTTTATCATATCGTCAATTTTTTGCTTCGTGATTCTCGCCATCTCACCAACATGCGGTGTTAAGATTGTGGGAGCTTTCCGTTTCTTAATAGTTCCCAAATCATTGGCAACAGCAGTTATCCCATCTCCATCAATGAGCAACGGCTTGTTAAATTCACGGCTTAACTCTCTGACCAAAGTTTGTGTTTCTTTATTTAACGATAACCCTGGTCCAATGACAACCATATCGGTATTTTCAGAAAATTGTAAAAGCTGCTGCTTGTTTTCCAGGCTAATACTGCCTGAAGATGTGTTTTTTTGTGGGACGAAGATATTTTCGCTCCCTTTATTGCCGATGAAAGCAGACACATTTTCGGGCTTCGCTAAAAAGGAAAGACCGCCGCCAGCTTTTAGAAATGATAATGCAGCAAAGTAGGGTGCGCCCAGATAATTTGACGATCCAGCAATAAACAGCACTTTGCCATAGTTACCTTTGTGGGTATCTTTGCTTCTTGGAGGAATGGGTATAGGATCGTTGGTAGCGATTTTTAATCCATCAGAATCATAAACAGCAGGCGGAAAGGAAATATGGGTGACATATAATTTACCTCCCAGTTCGAACCCAGGGTAAAGCAGGTTTCCTATTTTTGGTAAACCAAACGTAGTCGTATAATGCGCCTTCACCGCTGAACCCATGACCTGTCCTGTATCGCCATGAATGCCCGATGGGATATCGATGCTGAATACTGGCTTTTGGCTTGCGTTTATCAGTTGAATAACATTTTTATATTTCTCGCCGACCTCTCGATCAAGACCTGTCCCGAAGATTGCATCGATTATTGCATTAGCGCTTTTGACTGCCTGAGTTGCCGAAGTGACATCTTGAAGATCGAGCATTTCAATTTGTAGTTTATCGACGATATCAAAATTCTGTTTTGCGGCGCCTTTGAATTTTGATCGATCACCCAGAATAAAAACAGTGATTTTGCCACCATTGGAATGAATTTTCCTTGCAACCACTAAACCATCGCCGCCATTATTGCCAATGCCACAGAAAATCACAAAATATTTATTTTTAACACCAAACTCCTTCGAAATAGTGAAATAAGAAGCCTGCCCCGCATTTTCAATGAGTATTTCTTCAACAATGCCATATTGTTCAATCGCCCGACGATCAAGATTTCTCATTTCATTTACACGACTAACTTTCATCAGCTTTTGCCTTATTGCTAATCCTTTGTTTTTGTTCTTTAATAAATAAGAGCGGAAACACAATATCACTCAAACAACAAGGTACCCAGACCGCAAGGAATAAGAATAGAAAAACAAACAGGTACGACGACCAGTGTAAAGAACTCCCTATCGCTAATAAAATATGAAATAACGAAGCCCAGGTGCTGAGCAATACATGACCAGCATGGGGAAATTTGGTTGTGGGCCGAAAATAGGCAATTGTTACCCCAATAACAACCAAAGGATTTATAAGCCACCACTTTTCGATAAAACCGAGATGAATTCCCCGATTAGGCATTCTTAGCATGACTTCCCCCAAATAGGGAATAACTGAATCGCTCAACGTGGCAATACCAATAGAACCGAAGTAACCAATCAGCAACAATGCCCAAAAGTTACATTTTCCTTTAATACATTTTTTACTGATATGCTCACATTCATGGAGCTCATAGACAGAAGCCGTAACAAGAGCACTTAGAACCACATGGATAGGATGGAGTATATAAAAAATGTTTAACGATGTCTCTTTCGGCAATTTATGAAAAAACATCATGATTAGTATGCCCGTCATAGCTCCAAAAGTAGTAAATGGTGCATGATTTTTTAGCTCTTTATAAACCTGTCTCAACTTTTCATATCTTTAATATTTGTAATTTTTATGAAAACAAAATGATTTCCATAAACTTCTTTGAAAATCATTTGTGCCTTATTTTGTTATACTCCCTGAGTATTCAAAAGCATTCTGCTTCATCTTAATCCATTTCCCTTCGTCAACACCGATTAATTGACCGCACATACATTGTACTATTTCCTGATCTCGAATCGGGTAACACTTGACAATTCTATTCTTATAGCAACGTAAGATCCAACCCTTTCCGACCTTTTTGTATTTGAATATTTTTCTTTTACATTTCGCACATTTTATGATAATCATTTTTGCATAATCTTTGGTTTTACCCTGTTCTCTATGTACAATTAGCTTATCGAAAAATTCATAGGCCTCTGGTTATTCTTACTCTCTTGCAGCTTTGTTATTCCTTTTTTGCCGATATGAGCAGATATAATTATCGAACAAGCACAAATCAACTCATATACGTCAATTGAAATTATTATAATTTATTCCATAATTGGGATAACTTTTTATTTGCCTCTTCCATTTCACTTGCCGCTTCTAATGCACTTTCATAAATTGCATCGTTTTTCATTTGCTTTACTTTTTGCGTCCATTTTTTGAATTTATTGCTATCTTGTATGTTATGCTCAATCCATGATGACAGAATAACTTTTAGTCTTCCTCTCTCATCAGTTGGAAATCTCTGGATAACATCATCAACCTTTGTCCTGATCACCTGTTCAGGAACTGCTCCGAGCAATTCATCGACTTTTTCGCCGTTGGCAAAGAACATTTGCATAGGTATACTCATGATATTATATTTGTTAGCTGTTGCGGGATTCTCATCTACGTTGATCTTGCAGAATTTAAAATTCCCATATTCCTTTGCAAGTTCGTCATATATAGGGGATACCATCAGGCATGGTCCGCACCAGGGCGCCCAAAAATCCACTTCAACGGGCACCTCTGAATTGATAACTTCTTGCTCAAAGGTCTGGTCAGTGACTTCTATTACCTTGCTCATAATTTCTCCTTTTGCCTAAACAGCTTTTCTCCAATTTTTCTTTTCTAAAGCTAAAAATTTTTGTAGTTCTTCTTTAGTCATTACAACAGTTTCGATCTCAACTGGTGCATCAATTTCTTCAATAGATTCTCTTACAATTTCGACAAGATAATCTTTTATAGAGACAGGAACATCAGTGAAAGGGAATGCCATAGTAATAATGACCTTCCCAGTTTTAATTTCAATATTTTTCACGATCCCAAGTTCAACCAGACTGCAATTTATAGTAGGATGCATTACATTTGCCACTTCTCTGCGAATATATTCTTCAGAAAAATTATTAATCATGGTTGTTCCTCCTGTTTTTTTATCTCGAGGAATATTTTTTCTCGCCAGCATGCACTGCCACTTTAAGCCAATTTTCGGGATCGACAAAAGGACAGGCGTAAGCATCATTATAGGCGCACCAGGGATTATAGGCACTATTAAAATCGAGAATCCACTTCCCGTCGGGAGTGTGATGTTGCTCATAATCAAGATCGAGATATCGTCCTGCACCGTAGGTCTCCTTACCGCTGGTTTCGTCCCGAAAAGGAACAAATAAGCGTTCTTCATGCGGATCGCTTTTATAAGCCTGAAGCGTGCACTCTTTATCACCAATCTTAAATCTGAATTCACCCCAGCGAAGGAACGCCAGTTCGTTGCCTTGAGAGTCATTTATTTTTAATATTTTCTTCTCCTCATGCTTGTGGAGTTCAATTCCGAACCGAAAATCTGGATCAGGTGGATAATAATCGAGCCCTTTGAACTGCTGGCGTTCCTCAAAGGGAATCGGCGATTGATAATGGTATGAAAAAAACATATCCTTCTGGTTACGCTCTTCTTGTATGTCTTCCTTCCATTTAGAAATTTCCATATTATTTCCTATTGCTTTGTTTATAAGACCATTTCTTAATTCCGTCAGGTTTTTATTATCAATTTGAGGGAATTACATTTTTTCGTTTTTTATGAAATTCAAAATATATCCTGTATCATAATTGTTATCATGGATGAGTTTTTTCAAAATCTTACATTTGAAGCAAAAATTTGCATTTTCTATCTCTTCGATGAGACTTTCCAATTCTATATCCGACAATTCCCATAGCGGTTCGTCCGATTTATAGTGCTTTGGGTAAATTGATAGAAGGCCGCCAATTTTCAAAACCCTGTAGACATCAAAAAATAACTCCCTTCTTTCCTTGCGGCTCATGTAATGCAAAATATCGTAAAGCAATACGACATCAGCAGAGTTATTCTCCAAATTGATCTTAAACTCTCCTGAAGTTGTTATTGGCACTATATTTTCGAGACCTTCTGATTTTGCTATCTGCATTAATTGGATTAAAGCTTCCCTGTCTTTATCTACGGCATACACCTTGCCTTCTTTTCCCACCACTTTTGCAACTGGAATGGTATAGTGACCCACACTACAACCAAAATCTAATACGACCTGATCTTTTTTGACACCAATTTCTTTTAAGAATTTTTTTCCATCTTTTGCCAACCATTTTCCAATATCTGTTTTCATAATTTTCAACTCTCATTACAAAATATATGCGCAAAAATCGATAGCAAAATATATTAGCCTGGGCATCCAGCCCAGGTAAATTATATCGCTCAAGTAGATCCACCAGTTGTGCAGCTTCCATTGCTGCGAGAATCAGAACCACCACCACTCGAAGCAAATGAAGAAAATAATTTCTTTGGTTTTGCTGCGTTGCATACTGGACAGTTCAATTCAGAACCATCTGCACCGATGCGCTGAAATGCCTCAAAAACATGGTCACATTTAGTACATTTGTATTCGTAGATTGGCATAGTTACACTGCTCTCCTTTCATTTTCAAATAACACAAAATGGCATCGTGCAAAGAATCAGCAGCCAACTTTGCACAGTGCTGATCTGCTTCAGGAAGACCGCCTAATTCATCCAATATTTTTTCAGCATTGATTTTGAAAGCATCCCTGATATACCGCCCCTTAATCAATTCCGTAACTGTGCCTCCACAAACGATGGACGGTCCACAGCCATCAGTGATAAATTTGGCGTCTACGATCTTATCATCTTTTATTTTTAGAAAGATCTCCATCGTATCGCCACAAATACCTTTCACTTTGCCATGACCATCAGCACACCCCATCTTCCTCAAATTTCTGGGATTCAAGAAAAGCTCAATAACTTTTTCTGAATAATCCCGTCGCATCTCATCCATGATGGCTGCTTCTAACTGGTCAGCGACCTGATCAAAATCTGATGACATGCCCTAATTCATCCTCTATGTTTTGCCAGATATTTTTAATCAGCTCAGCCGTTTTTCCATTAGAATACTCAATTATATTTTTGCCGTTTACCATAGCCCTGGTAATAACGTCATCATAAGGTATTTGACCGACAAAATGAATATGGTTGCTTTTACAGAATTCTTTAATCTGATCGGTAATTTCCCCATTCAAATCATATTTATTGACACAAACGAAGGTAGGTATTTTAAAATGTTCTGCTGCCAGACTGACCACCCGTTCCAAATCATGCTGCCCTGATAGTGTCGGTTCTGTAACGACAAGCACAGCGTTGGCACCTGTAATTGACGATATAACTGGACAGCCAATACCTGGCGCCCCATCTACAATAATGAAATCGGAATTTTGTTCTTCAGCCAGCAGTTTTGCCTGTCGGCGAACCAGCGTAACCAGCTTGCCCGAATTTTCTTCGGCAATACCCAGTCTGGCATGCACCATGGGACCGAAACGAGTTTTTGAAATAAACCAGCGACCGCTCAAATTTTCATTGAAGTCGATGGCATCCACAGGACAGAACCAGACGCATACGCCGCAGCCCTCGCAGGCAACAGGATCGACAATGAAATCGGGATTGATGGCATCGAACTGGCAGACTTCCACGCATTTGCCACATTGGGTGCAATCGTTTTCCCTGATGAATGCGGTTTTCCCGCTATAAAAATCCTCCTGATGTTGAATTTCTGGCTTCAGGATCAGATGGAGATCGGCCGCATCCACATCACAATCCGCCATGACTTTATTTTCCACCAATGAGGCAAAAGCCGCTGTGATCGTGGTTTTGCCTGTACCGCCTTTTCCGCTAATGATCACGATCTCTTTCATGCGCCTACTCTCCTCTCGATTTCATGGTACAATGCCTGAAATTTCGCCTTGTAGTCTGGATAAAGCTCCACCAATGGTGTGCCTCGAGAATAGGCTTCGGCAATCTTGCGGTCGTTTTTTATTTCCAATAAAATGTCGATTTTTTCCTCTTTGCAATATATCCGAACGTCATCATTGCCAATATCCGACCGATTGATGACCACGCCAAGTTTGAGCTTCAGGCTACGCACCATTTCCACAGCCAGTTTCAAATCGTTAAGTCCAAACGGAGTCGGTTCAGTGACCAGAATAACAAAGTCGCTCTTTTTCACCGATTCAATCACTAGACAGGAAGTGCCAGGCGGCGCATCGATAATCACGGTTTTGGCAGGATCAATCTCACTTTTCACTTTTCGAATTAACGGCGGCGACATGGCTTCGCCGATACGAAGCATTCCATGAGTAAATTCGATACCACCTGTGTTACCCTGTTCAAGAATTCCAAGCTCTCGATCAATCGGTGAAATGGCATCTTCAGGACAAACCAGCCAGCATCCTGCGCAGGAGTGGCACAGTTCTGGAAAGACCAGTACATTATTTTTGACTACAATAATGGCATTGTATTGACAAATCTCCCCGCATTTGCCACAATAGGTACATTTCGATTTATCCACTTCGGGAATAGGGGTGCCCACTGTTATTGATTTCTGAAATTCAGGTTTGATAAAGATATGTCCATTTGGCTCCTCGACATCGCAGTCTAAATATTGAACGTTATTTTCCAGCGATAGCGCCAGATTGACTGCCACTGTTGTCTTTCCTGTTCCACCTTTGCCGCTGGCTATGCCGATGATCATATTTAATAGGCTCCTTAATATCTTAAAAGTATTAAAAATGTTTACAATAAATGCTTGCTTTAGTTCTGAAAATTAGTTATATTTGCTCACTTAGAAATAATTAATTTTTTAACTTTTAAGGTTTGTTACTGATGTCATTAACAATTCCCATACCTGAAAAAGCAAAAATTTCTTTTAAAATCGAGGTCGATTCAACTTTCAATATATCGGCTTTTGTGGCTCGTCAGAAAGCTAATTTGTACCTTTTGATGCACCTGGGTGAATTGGTCTCCGCAGGGCAACCAGAACTCTGGATGGAGAAACAAATCTATTGGTGCATGCCTATTATCTATTCATTGCCCTCTGTTGGGACATTAGGTACAATTGGTGAACTTCTGGTTCAAATAGATAATGGTAATATTGAGTTAAAAGAGCCACAATCGATAAAGGAAATTGAAACTCGTGTCAAAAATATACTTAAAAATACCTCATTACCAACAGGAGTTCGAGTATAGCTGTTTAGCAACCTGTGCATGAATGTTCCTGAAGTATTGGGGGAAAAGTTTATCAGAAAAAGATCTGCGTAAACTTCTGAAGACCAAACCAACAGGAACCAGCCCAATAAATATCCATCATATTTCATCCTTGGGATTTGAGGTCGTTCTTTTTCAGAGTTCTATCCAGGAAATCCTGAGTTTCCTTCATCAGAATATCCCACCAATTGTATTCATTTGGCGAGAACCTATGTTACACGCTGTGGTTGTCGTTGGTTTCAATCAAGACACCGACCACTGGTACATAAATGATCCATCCGAAATCCAGGGAGCCAAAGAACTTGACATGACGACCTTATCTGAAGCATGGTCTTATTCCAACCAATTAACAGCGACTCTCATCAAAAAGTCCAGGTAATTTTTCGCAAGTTTAGTAAATTCACGTGTTTCTAAAATTACTCCTCTCCTTTTATTCCTTAATTATTTACTTTTCACGCCGCCCTCTTTTCCTCCGTCTTCATAATTATCTTGTTCACAATTTCCTGCATCGCCTCTCCTGCAGGCGCTTTCGCATAATCATAAATAAAAGCGAATCCATCATCGCCGCTGTCCACAATCTTCGGATCAATCGGAATTCTGCCCAGGAACGGCACCGCCAGGGAATGGGCTGCCCGTTCGCCGCCGCCGACTTTAAACAGATCAATCGGCTTGCCGCAATGGGGACAGTTGAAACCGCTCATGTTTTCAATGATTCCAAGGATTGGAATTTTTAACGCTTGTGAAAAGCGAACTGTTTTGCGGGAATCAATCAAAGCGACATCCTGCGGCGTGGTCACAATAATCGAACCGTCAGCCTCAGGAATCAACTGGCAGACGCTCAACGGCTCATCGCCCGTTCCTGGAGGCGAATCGATGATCAGGTAATCCAACTCACCCCATTCAATATCACCCAGAAACTGTTTTATCGCTCCCATCTTGAGCGGACCTCGCCAGATCACTGGCGCATCGGCATCCTGTAATAGCGATGCCATGGTAATCACTTTAATTCCCTTCACCTCGATGGGCATTAGTCCAGGACCTTTTTCAGAAGGTTGCACAAATTTTCCTTCAATTCCCAGCATCTTGCCGAGCGATGGCCCATGAATATCGGTATCCATCAATCCAACTCTAAAACCATTCGCAGCAAGACCGAAGGCTAAATTGGTCGCCACGGTGCTTTTGCCCACGCCACCCTTGCCGCTCATCACGATGATTTTATGTTTAATCCGAGCCATATTTTCACGAATAGCAGTATCCAACAATTGTTGCTGTAGCTTACGATCTTCAGGAATGTGTCCTTTGTTCATTATCTAATCTCCGTTATTTATTTTTTTGATTAATATTATTGACACTATTCATTTACTTTTATAGGGAATTAATATCCCATTAAATCCTGTATTTGGGTAATTAGGTGATTGGGTAATTAGTAATCGATAACCTTATTACCCAATTAACTTATAACTTATTACCTAATTACCCATTTATCCAATTACCCATCTTGTTCCAACTTTATTCACACACCATTTCAAAGGTTAGAAATTTCGATCAAACATCAACGCTAATAATCGTCTCACCATCCTCTTCAAAAGCAACTGGATGATATCCTTTATTTTCAAACCAGCTTTTAATCTCCTCAATCGACCAGCCGCACATCACGTGTTCTCTGCCTTCTTCACGATGCACTGCAGCGACCGCCTGCTGTCCTTGTTCATTCAAATCTGAAATGACAATTTTTCCAGGCGATTTACAAACACGTAACATCTCATTCAGCACTAATTGGGGATGGATCAGGTGATGAAATATAGTCGCCGAAACCACTGCATCATAAGATTGCGACTCAAATTTTAACTGTCTGGCATCCTGAATTTGAAAATCAATTCGATCAATCACATCAAAGAAGATCGCATTCAACCTGGCATAGTAAATTTCATCATCAGAAATGTCGATTGCGGTACAATTTCTTCCTGATCTGGCAATGGCTAACGCCAGATGTCCTTTGCCACATCCCACATCCAAAATTTTGGTACCGTTGGGAAGATCGGATAGCAGTTGCGCCATTTTCTCCCTTATCGCTGGGATATCATAACCCTTTGACCGATATTGTTCAAGCCGAATCACATATTTGCGGTGGTTATCTTTCAATAAATAATCCGCAATGGCGGCACGCAAGCCTTGAACGCCCAATAATGAACAATGCTGTTTTTGTTCAGGAATGCCACCCAACGTTCTTATCACATCGTCATCGGTTATTTTTGTGGCTTCTTTGATTGACTTCCCAATGGCTAATTCCGACACCACGCTGGTCGTAGAGATCGCTCCCCAACAGCCGAATACTTTATATTTAAAATCAATGATGGTTTCGTTTTCAATGCGAATCCACACTTTGATAAAATCCCCGCAGGTGGGATCACCGATTTTCGCATAGCCATCGGCATTTTCAATTTCACCAATATTCCTGGGATTGAGAAAGTGATCTAAAATTTTTTGGTTGATGTCCGAAGCTGCTTGTTCCATCACCTTTTAATTTATAAAAAATTTCTTGTCATTTGGAATGGCAATCAACAGCCGATCTCGACTGATATTGCCATGTTTTCTGCTTTCCTCGCAGCCAAATGAAAACACGGGGTAATTCTCGTTAAAGCATTCCACTATACAGGAAATACAATCCAATGAAATCGGGGAGAGCTGATACAACGGAAGTTTACCCGTTTTATAATACCACTCTTTAAAAATAGGCGTCACCGCTTCTGGTTGAATGAAACCAGCAAAAACATCCGCTTCATATCCATTGATAATGATCGACTTGATTTTCTTTTTTAAAGGTTTAATGGCCGAAATAATTTTTTCAGAAATATTCTTATCAATATTTTCTATCGAAAATTCAATTTCGTTTAAATTCAGTTTGTCCTCCCAGCCAAGCAAAAAATGCATATTCTTGGAGTTAAAATTTCTGTTCGTTAAAACCAAAGGAGAATTTACGATTGACATGGAAAGGGCATCACAAAACGATATTT
>Ga0209636_10007649_pt1 | contig 11015 bp, 6 predicted proteins | sample DeeMarSWOR152_54_FD_187464 | JGI IMG/M metagenome (GOLD analysis project Ga0209636, IMG submission 187464) | Marine sediment microbial communities from White Oak River estuary, North Carolina - WOR-1-52-54 (SPAdes) (version 2) | ecosystem: Environmental > Aquatic > Marine > Intertidal zone >... | reverse complement strand
AATACTTAAAAAATTATCTTCTAGTCAAAAAATTCATAATCTATTGAAAGCAAGGGAGGCTAAACATTTTCGTAAAATTAATGGCTTGAAAAGAATATTGATCGTTGCCGGTATCAATATAGGGGACGCGCTTATGGCCCAACCCTTTATCGCTCCTTTGAAGAAATCCAATCCAGAAACAGAAGTCAGTTATCTCTATCAGCGAAGAGGTTATCCCTTGATCAGGGCTAATCCCTATATCGATCAACATTTTCCTTTGATCAGGAGTATAGGATATCCTTCCAAAAGGGATTTCAAGAATTTAAAAAATGTGATAGAAGAGTACAATTTCGATCTCATTTTTAATTTCTGTCCCTATTTTTCTTCTAAAAATTTTAGGTCTGCACACCAGGTTGTCGTTTATCCAACTCGGCTCATTGCCAATGTGATCAATGCCTATGCTTCAAACAAGAGCAAGGCTCAGGTTCTTTTTCAGATGAATCGGTTTGCCAATGAATGCATAAATAATATTTTCCCTGGAACTCAAGATAAGAACGAAGACTGCTCAGATTTCTCTTCCAATGTTGTCTATGTAACTGGAGATCGGATGGTGAGAGCGGAAAGAATCATGGAGAGACTGAAAATCAATCCCCGCTCGAAAACAATCCTTTTTAATCCTGACACATCCTGTTCATACACACGAATTCCCTTTGAGTTCCAAGTCAAGCTGCTTAAAGGGATTCTTTCGGTTGAAAATGTGACCCTTCTTCTCAGCTGTGGATTCAGTTTTCCAAACATCGAAAGAGAACTGTTAAAAGCGATCTCGCCTTCTTTGACAAAAAAAATCGCTGTTATCCCCAAAGATACGCCTATCGATGTTTTTGCTGGTTTAATCGACCACTCTCATATGTTCATCACCGGCGACACCGCTCCACTTCATATTGCTGCGGCAAAAAGGGTGGCGGTGGGTTTGGATAATTATTTTCGAAACGCAACAGCAGTGGTGGGAATTTTCGGAGCTACCAGCGGAAAAATATACGGATATGATTCCTTTTCCGATACATACCTTGCAAGTGCCCAAGATGCCCCCTCTAAAATCTTTGAAGCTTTCCCCGAATGCAAAAATTTAACCTGTATTGATAAGATCTTCAAGTCATGTCCAGAAGCGAGATGTTTTGATGGACTCGAGCCCGGCCCTATCGTTGATTATATCAGGAATTATTTGTCGTGATGCCTCAATCCATATAGCCGAGGCCGCGAAGCTTCCTCTTGATCTTTTTTTCCTCCTTTGGATCCGTGGTTGTGGTCATGAATGGATCATCTGAATGTCCCTCGTCCAACTCTTTTTGTCTTTTTTTCTCCAGTTGTTTGTAAAATTCATCGAGTTCTTTGCGCATCTGCTGTGCGATGCTCTTCTCTTTGCTGACAATATTGATTGTTTCCTCAGGATCATCTTCTAAATTGTAAAGCTCCTCAGGTCCGGCATGCACCATTTGACAATAATTACAAAGGCCACGGCCGTCCGGCGCATAAATGTACTTGTATTTGTGAGTTCTCAAGCCGATCTTTCTCTGCACATAAGATTCTTCGTGGAAGCAGGAGGATCGTATTTCCTGACTTTCGTTCCTGATAAGAGGGAGGAGGCTTTTCCCGTCAGGCCGATAAGGTACAGGATCGATTTGGAGAAGATCCCACAGAGTAGGGAGAAGATCCACATGCTGCACCAAAGATTTTATTCTTCGCGGGCGGGAGAGAGATGGAGGATAATACAAGATGAGAGGAACATGCGTGGTGACATCGTACAGCCCATGATGGTCGAAGAAAATATCATGCTCAGTCAGACTCTCTCCATGGTCTGATGTGATAATGAACAAGGTGTTTTTTTGTTGGTTTTTTTTGCCAAGAACTTCGAATAATCGTCCGATATGCTGGTCAACATACCGGACAGCTCCTGTGTACTTGGCTGAAAGAAACCCCTTTGCGGATGAATCCTCTTTTTTCTTTATCAGATGTTTTCTAGGACAGTTGTAGGGTGTATGCGTATCCCAATAGTGGAGGAACAGAAAATATTTTTCTTTCCCTGCTTTTCTTATCAATTCCTCAGCAACACCGGTAATGATGTTCGCATCCTGCACTCTTGCCAGCTCAAAAGTAAATAAGAAGGTGCTTAATACGTCCTTGATGCCTTTCCATAATGAAGATGTGGGTGATTCCCCCTTTTTTCTTTTTTTTAGATAAATTTTGAGAAGTCCTGTATGGCCAATTATGTACTTTATGTGGAGGTAAGGAATCAAAAAAAGCGTGTCAAGGACCTTTTTGAATAAAGACTTTTCAGTCTTATACCCATAAGAGTCAAATCCCTTTTTGAACCACCTCCCCATCCAGTCCACTGCAAAGGTTTTGTATCCGAGAGGCTTCAATATCTCAGCAAGCAATTTGACATTCAGTTTTTCGAATGTATTCCTGTCTTCGGTTTGAACCTTGTCTCCATGGTGGATGATCCCATGTGTTCTGGGATACCGACCGGTGAGAATGGTGGTAAGGCTTTGATCCGTTGTGTTCCAGGTAGAGAAAGCGCTTTCAAACAGAATGCCCTTGCTGGCAATCTTATCAATGTGGGGGGTCAGATCCCTTTTTTCACCATAGCATCCCAGATTTCTGGCCCGAAGGGCATCAATCACGATCAGAATGATATTCGGAAAATCCTTTTTCTCCATTCCTTGGGATGATTTCAATAATTATTTGTGAAAGACTTCAATTTTTGCCCTCGGCTCGGGCTCTTCAATTTTCTTTTCGCCTTGGCTTCTATTTGCCGGATTCTTTCTCGGGTCACCTTGAATTGCTGTCCGATTTCTTCCAATGTTTGTTCATTTCCGCTCCCGATGCCAAACCTCAACTTCAAAACCCTGGCTTCTCGTTCAGAAAGGGTTTTTAGAGCCTCTTCGATTTGTTGTTTGAGATTGTTTTTGATCGCTTTGTCCTGGGGGGAGAGAATTTTTTTATCTTCGATAAAATCCTTGAGGTGGCTGTCTTCTTCATCACCTATCGGTGTTTCGAGAGAAAGAGGCTGCTGGGAGATTTTTATGATCTTTCTGACCTTACTGATGCTTAGATCCATCTTTTTGGCAATCTCTTCATAGGTTGGCTCTCTCCCATTTTCCTGGACAAGAGCTTGAGAAACCCTGCGGAGCTTGTTTATGGTTTCCACCATATGAACGGGAATCCTGATCGTCCTCCCCTGGTCAGAGACAGCTCTGGTGATAGCCTGTCTGATCCACCAAGTCGCATAGGTGGAAAATTTATAGCCTCTTTTATAATCGAATTTATCCACTGCTCTCATCAAACCCGTGTTTCCCTCTTGGATCAAATCGAGAAAAGGAAGTCCGCAATTGATATATTTTTTGGCGATGGAAACCACAAGTCGCAAGTTGGCCTCTACCAATTCATTTTTTGCTTTGTCTCTATCTTTCCTGGCGGCAGATACTGTGCGCAAAATCTTTCTTAAGCTCTGGGGATCGAAGCCCATTTTCCGGCGATAGGATCTCAAGATCGAGTTGGTTTTATTCAATTCTCTTTTCAGGTTGAGTTTTGCCTTCTGACTTCTGGTTTTTTTATAGGATAATTTGAGTTCCTCTTTCATCTCTTCGAGATGGTTAATTGTGTTCAGATTTGCAGGAAGATCGATCAGAATACTCTCCCAAAATGCCATTCCAATATTCAGGTTCCTGAGGATTTGACTGGCCTTGACCATGGGGCGCTTTTGTGAAACGCTGAATTTCTTTCTCAAGGGCAAGTTCTTGAGGTGCAGATTAAGGCGTCTCAGCTCTTCAATCTGTTTTTGTATTTGCTTTTTTCTTTCATTAAATTTTCTCTCAGAGAGGTTTTTTTCGTACAGTTCGAACATTTCATCCATGATATCTGGGTCCTCCTTTGCTTTCTCCTCCAAATAAAGGACCCGATCGAGTGCAATTTTTGTCTTTGAGAGAGCCTTTATAACTCTGAGTTCGCTTTTTTCTATTTGTTTGGCGATGACCAATTCACCCTCCCGAGTGAGAAGAGAGATGTCCCCCATTTCCTTTAGATAGAGCTTCACAGGATCATCTGTTCGCTCGAGTTCATGGATAGGAGTAAGATATTTCCGTCTTCTAATTTCTATATCTCCCTATTCGAGTAGGTGATTGTCATTTTATCGTGATTCTGTGCGGTATTTAAAGTGTTTATTATCATTCATTTGCATTCTCTCACATTTCGCAAAGTGAGTCAACTCCTCCTTCCTCGAGAGGCATCTCTTCAGATCCTGCGGTACAGGCAGTTGGGGATATTCAGGGTCAAAGGCTTCTATTGGTCCACAGTAGAAACGGCTATGAGTCAATGTTCAGCTTTTTCAGGGGTGGATAAATCTTCAGGCCTCCATACTTAGGATGATGCTGGATAATGTTTCCGAATCTGTCAAGCATCGGGAAATGTCGTTTGTACCCATAAACAGAAAGGAATTTTCTTAAAGAGAGATCCTTGTAGAGGACTCTGATCAAGTCAAAGGCTAACAAAATACTGTCAAGCATGTGCCAAATAGCCAGGTCTTTGGAGCGCTGGTGGGAATGAGGAAGACCTGTTATGTTCAGCACTTGGTATCCCTCGAAGGCCTTATCACACATGGCCTGCATCAGCAAGCTGATTTCAAGTGCGTACCCCCCAAAAGGAGAATATTCCAGCCAGGCATTAAGAGGAGCTCCCTGGTCTCCGTGCAAAAGAAATGTGAACTGTCTGAGCCACCGGCAATGGTTTTTGTGGCTGAGGTAGCGGAAAATTCCCTCGAGGCGCTGGGTTACCCGTCCTCCTCTGTAAATATATTCACGCCAAACACTTTCCAGGCGATCGTTGAGTCTCTTTCCGAGGAAATATGTCCTATTTTGAGGGGCGAAAATTTGTTTTTTTATTGCGATTCTTTTTAGAATTGCAAACAGTTCGGAAATTTCCTTCTTTTCTTTGCCTAACCCCAAGCGTTTATGGACAGTGGCCAGCTCTAAGAGAGCCCGCGTGACATCCAGGTAATCCATAGGTTTGAGGTATCCATCGACGATCTGTCCTTGGAGCTCGTAGGGTAAGATAATCCTGGGGCAGCCGCTTTTGATGAAGCTAATCCTGTTTATTTTTCCGATGGTTTGATCGATTTCTTCATCGTTTGTTTTTTTATGAAAGGATAATACCCAGGGAGCAAAAAGCATGAAATAATTGATCCAATGATATTGGGTGTAATCGTCGTCCACATAGATGACCAAGATTTTTTTAGAGGAATATCGATTCTGCTTAGCTTTCTGTTCGATCAATTTTAAGCTCTTGATGACATTTTCAGCTTTTCCAGGCATCTTTCTGGGTATAACCACAGTTTTTCCATCCGTGGAAACCAGTTGATAGCGGTCGACAAAAAGAACTTCAATTTTCCGTCTTTTGCACCAGTTGCAAAGACGTGATGGCCTCTGGTCGCCTTCTTGATAGCTCAAGAGAATTTCACAAAAACCCTCCTTTTGGAACTTAAACAGGGTGTTCAACAGATGACTTCCTGTCCAGAGAGCCTGATCACCCCTTCCCCACCAACTGACCATAACAAAATAGATCTTGAGTTTGGATTGCTGAATGATTTCTTTTATCAATCCGAGCAGAGGCTTTTTAAACCTGTAATTGTCATCCAAAAAGAGAGAATAATCAACCTGCACTAGGGGATTTTTTCTCGAGGTGCTTCGGACAAATCTTTCCCGCTCGTAGAGTTGGATGTTCCGGTGCTCTAAAAATTTTTCGAGTCTTGAAACCTTTGCGGTCAAGAAAAGCTCCTTGGTTAAGGGGCGCTCAGGTTTTTCCTGACTAAAGAGAGCTCTTGCCCAAATCTGAGTATTTTAACCGAAATGAGCAGGGAGAACGCTTATCTTATTCCCTTTGCGGTCAAAGTATAAGCATTCGAGGAGTATTTGTCAAATTGCTGGATGCTTGCTTTCCATAAGGAACCTCTACAAGGGCAAAATTCACAGTTCAGGCCTCGATAAGGCAGGAAGGAGCGTGCGATGGTTTTAATGAATGACTGAGGAGGATTCGGTGAAGGATTTGTGGATGTATCCCATCACGATAAATCCATTTTCGTCTGGGGGAAGCATGATCTTCAGCCATTCCTCCAACTCTTCTTTCACCTCTAAAAGAGCGCCCAGAGGCAGCTTTTTTATGATGGTCCCTTCGTTACTCGGTTTAATCCTGATTACAGCATTCTTTTTGACAACCCTTACAGATGTATCTTCGAGAGAGAGTTCTGAAGTCAATTGACTTGGTTCTTTTTCTTTAATATCTTTGATTGCAGTTTTGTGTTCTGAGGCTTTCTCCAACTCATCGTTCATTAATTCGAGGAACAATTGTGCGGCCTTTTGGCCATATAACTCTTCTTTAACCTGAAAGGAAGGATTGCATTTCAGGGCCTGTTTGAAAGAATCTTTTCCTCGATCCGTTTGATTCCAGCCCTCCAAAAAACACAATCCGGATAAAAAATGAATTTCCGCAAGGATTTTGCTTCTATCTTCGGCGGTCTCCTCTGCTTGGACTTGCTTTTCTAAAGCAGCAAGTATCAAAAGAGAATCCAGATACTCCCTTTCCAGATAGAGTTTTCTCGCCTTTTCGAATTCCTCATTGAGATCGAAGCTTCCTGAAGAAGAGATTAGAGAAAAACCAAATGTCCCACACCCAAGGAATATGGTTGTAAATAGAACCATCAATATTTTTTTAGATTCTTTCGGCATCTTCGCCTCCCTTTATCTCGGGTATCCTTGCTTATCTCGTGAGACGCAATCTTCCTAGTCCGAACATGTTATCTTTTCCACTGGAACCAAGGTCCAATGCTCTCTCGTAGAGTATGTTTTTGATCTGCCCTAGCGTGAAGGGCGTTTTAGTCAAAATTAGGGCAAAAGCACCTGCAACATGAGGAGCGGAAGCAGATGTCCCGAAAAACCCTGATGTTCCGTATGTGATTCCAGAAACACCAGAGGGTGCGACCAGATCAGGTTTTATTGTTTCATCCGCTGTTGGACCTCTTGAGCTGTACATATGAAAAGAATCATCCTGCCAAGAAGTCGCACCGACTGCGATGGCATCGGGAGAATCTGCTGGGATGACTAGGCTTCCACGGAGTTTATAGTATTCGATAGGAGCTGAAGTGTTAAGAATATGAACATTGAACTTAGCGTTCTTGTTGGCTTTGTACTTTCTGATGGCGATTCCCCATGTGGCTTTCTGGTTTGTGGATTTTATGGCGATGGATTCTGTGGGCCACTGGGATCCAGTCTGTCTGTTCGTGGATTTGTCTGCTTGGATCCAGTTTGTGCCGGTCCATCTGTAGAGATACAGGTCATAGTCTTGGTCCGAACCGCTGTAATCCACACCATTCCAAGTTCCCCAGTCGCTCCAACTCATGAACACTCTTATGGATTGATTGGCGCTGACGGAGAAGCTCAAAATCTCGTCATCTGAAGCAAAATTGTGCCACCTATCATCGTCGGAATCCTTAAAGCGGCCCTGCCAGTGATCTTGGGCTTGGTTTCCTGCTGCTGAAACCCAGATTATTCCGCTTTCTGAGGCTCTTCTGACATCCTCACAGATGGGTCCTGTTCCATCGCCTGCACCGATATTGAACCAACCAATAGAGTAAGAGACAATATCTATCCCTTGATCTATGATCCAGTTTACTGCATCGTGATGTTCCATATCTGTGTTAAAATTGATTAACCAGAGGTTGGCTTCTGGTGCCATATCATGGACGATTTCCGCACAAGCTGTACCGTGCTTCGATGAATTGAGTTTTCCGTCTGATCTGAATGATCTTCTTTCGATTGAGGGAGGAAGTTCTGATCCTAGCAACGATTTGTATCCTTTGAACCCGGCGTCTAGTATGCAAACCTTTGACGTTTCTTCTTGTCTGTATGAAGGCAAACCATGCCATTGATCCGCACCAGTCCTGGCTACGCCTTCGCTGGTCACCATCGGATATGGATTCAATGGGAGCCGTATGTATTTTACAGTTGGATAACAGACCAGATTTTCCAGGGCATCTAGAGAAAGAACGCACTGGACATTTCCTCCAGCAGAGGCCTCTACTCTGCCTCCTAATGCTTCAATCTGAGAGCTCACCATATGAGCCATCGCTTTGACATCCAGACACATACTCAGAGACCGCGCTTGAACCACTATCCGGAGGAAGTCATTTTCCATTTCGATATCATGGAGGCTGGCAAATTCTTTTGCTTTTTCAATCCCTTGATTGATATGGATTTGAAGCACTCGATAGAGCACTGATTCCATCTTCGGAGTTCCGTTCTCGTATTCTGTGAATGGAGGGAGATCGGTTAAAGCAGGAGCTTCGGATTCCCAATTTCTGAGGCCTGACAAAAGAAGTGCCAACAGGCCAAAGAGGAAGACAGATGTTCCGAAAAGACGGAAAAATTTTGTTTTATTCTTCATAACTCACTCCTTACCGATTGAGGAAAAACTTCACACTGATCCCTGCTTGGATGGAATTGAGTTTGATGTTTTCGATAGGTCCAGTTGTCTCTTCCTGACTGATAGTATCGGCTAGGCGCCAGTCGCCCTTCATAGAAGCTGTGGAGTACCTCACATCCAAGTTGAGGGCGAGGCTTTTCATAATGAACAGATCTATGCCTCCACCAAAGTGGAACCCAAATGCATGGTCGACATTTTCCTCAATATCGATACCCATAGCGTTCCAAGAATTCACGGTTTCGTTATCCAAGGTAAATTTATTCAGAAGGTAATCTCCTCCTGCTACAAGATAGGGAATGATCAGGCTTTTTATGGGATATCGGGCTTGGACACTCAAGGAAAGTGAAATGGACTGAAACTGGCCTGTGCTTAATCCTCCTATAGATCCAGTGACATTGCTCTGATAATAAGGCACTCGCAGTTCGACGGCCAGATACCTTGTGATCCCAAATCCCAAGGTTCCACCGAAATTTATGCCTTTTTCAAAATTGCTCTCAGAAGGCATGGTGTAGCCAGCACCTCCTCCAATCCAGAAGGGAGGAAGTGTTATGCCTGTTCGTACAGCAGGTTGAATTTCTTGAGATGGTTCAGGAGCAGGCTCTGGTTCTTCCACAGGTATTTTGGGCTCGCTCTCTTGAGGCTCCTCGGGTTCTGGCGGAGCTAGGATTTGTTTTTCGAAGGTTTCGTTCACTATGCTGTCATGGATGTACCCAGATAGTGTGATGCCGTCTGGATTAGGAGGGAGATTCACCCGATACCAGTTGCCCGACTTGGCCAAAGGCTTAAGATCGACTCCAAAAGGCAGTTGGTGGATAACATCACTTTTCAGGCTGGGCATCAAGCGAATATTGGCTTTCCTCACTTTGATCGTGATTTTGGTCAGGACTTCTTGGACGATTTCTTCTCCCGGATGTTCCTTTTGTTCCTCGCTGATCTTTGCTTCTTGATTTTTTTCCTCCCCTTCTGTTTGTGCCTTCATTTCTTCAGCCGGCTTTTCCAACTCTTTCTCAGCCTCAGTGCCTTTCTCCTCTGTCTTGGTCTGATCTTCTGCTTCCTCTTTTTGTTCAGTTTTGACTTCCATTTTTTCTGCAGTGTCTTGTTTGACAGCCTGTTCGATTTTTTGCTCCTCTTCAACCGATTCTTTTTTGATTCCTGCTGCTTCTTCAGTTCTTGTCTGATCTCTCACCTCTTCTTCTCCAGACTGCTTTTCGATTTCTTTGAGCTTGTTTCCCTGTGAGGTCAGTTCTTTTTGGACATCTGAGAGCTCTTTTTCAGATTGGATTGGCTCTTTTTTTCCCAATCTGGCTTGGTTTTGTTCTTCTTGGATTTCCTCTTTTTCTTCCGCAGTGCCTTCAGCTTCAGATCGGATCGTTGATTCATCTTGTTTTTCTGTGACTGACTTTTCTTCAATTTCTTCAGAAGGTTCAGGTTTTTTCGGCTCCTCATTTATCATTTCAACCAGATTGATATCAATGAATCCCGTCACCTGGGCCATTCTTTTCTTGGAGTAATAGGAAATGTAGAGCCATTTTTTGTTTTTTTTGCCTGTCTGGAATAGAGTTACAATTGTTCCTCTGCCGACGGTATCGATGACAAAGCTGTAAGGATTGGACTCAAGATAGATGCGGGCTTTTTCCACTATGACTCTGGCTTTTTGAGCCTGTGGAGTATCCTCCTGGTCTTGGGCTGTTATGAGAAGAGGAGAAAGCAGAACGATAAGGACACTGAGAACACATCTTTTTTTCATGGTACTTCTCCTGACTTGTATGTTAATGATTTATTATGCTTTCTTGTGAGGGTCAATCGCCCATCAGGGTGAAAGAAGGGGGTGATATTTTCTCACCTCGAATGTCTTGATTTATCCCCCTCAGAGCTGACTTGAAAAACCGCAGGAACTGTGTTAAGCAAGAAGATTCAAAAAAGAGATCAGGAATTTTGTCTTGGATATCATCAGCGTTTTGGTGGCATTCGGGATCGCTGTCCTTGGTGCAGTCCTGCAAGGATCGGTGGGATTCGGACTCGGTCTGCTAGGTGTCCCTCTGCTTGTTCTGATCGATCCGGTCTTTATTCCTGGTCCCCTCCTGCTGGCGGCCTTTTTGCTCAATCTTCTGATGTCCCGTCGGGAGCGAACGTCTATTGACTTTGGCAGTGTGAAGTGGGCTGTTCCTGGAAGAATATTGGGTGCCATACTTGGAGCTGGAATCCTTACTCTTATTCCCCAGGGCCGCCTTTCAGTGCTTTTTGGTCTTATGGTCTTGGTTGCGGTTGGAATCAGTTTCACAGGTTGGGAGCTATCTCCATCTCCTTGGAATGTTTTCAGTGCCGGGACTTTTTCAGGCTTTATGGGTACAACCTCCGCTATCGGGGGCGCTCCGATGGCATTGGTTTTTCAGAGACAAAAGGGATCTAGGATACGAGGAACTCTCTCATTTATTTTTGCCATCGGAACAGTCATATCCATGTTTTCACTGGCTGTTATCGGGAGATTTGGTTTGGAGGAAATCCAG